>Ga0209677_100236_pt1 | contig 38897 bp, 41 predicted proteins | sample AraplaCvi_mCL_r2_2_FD_184285 | JGI IMG/M metagenome (GOLD analysis project Ga0209677, IMG submission 184285) | Arabidopsis root microbial communities from North Carolina, USA - plate scrape CL_Cvi_mCL_r2 (SPAdes) (version 2) | ecosystem: Host-associated > Plants > Roots > Endosphere | place: USA... | reverse complement strand
CGAGCAGTGAACGAGTAAATCAGGCGGAGCGCGATCGCTGCGTGGTCTTCTTCGCGCGAGAAGGAATTGATCTCTTATTCTGCGCGCTGGCAGAGAGGAGGTGTTCGACCATCGACTTGAATTGGGCCACGACCTTTTTAGTGTCCTGTTTCGGATCGTGTAGCGACACGGCCTTGGTCGCATCGACCAGCCCGACGATTGCGACAGCCGCGAGCTCGGGATCCAGCTCGGGCCGGATTTCCCCCTGGCTCTGTCCGTGGCGTATCACGTCGGCGAGAAGACCCCGCATGCTTCGGCTGCGGCCGTGCAAGATCTTGGCCATCTCGGGGTTGCGCCTGCTTTCCGCGAGCATTTCAAAGAAAAGCGCTGCTTGGGCGGTCCCTCCAGGCAAGTCCTGAATTTCGGATACCAAAGCGGATATGACCGAACCGCCGCCAGAGGCAATCTGCTTGAATCGCTCGGAAGTCCCTTCGAGCCGGGCGTCAGCCATCGCGGCGATGATGGCGTCCTTGCTGTCGAAGTAGTGGTAGAGGTGGCCAGGGCTGATTTCCGCTTCGGCGCAGATTTGTGCCGTGGAGGCGCCATTCAGGCCGCTCCGAAGGAAGCACCGCATGGCGGCCCCCAGGATTTCCTGACGCTTCTTTTCGTGTTTGATCGGGTCGATTTTCCGCATAAGGGCTTCTATAAACTGGACTAATTGCTCCAGCAACCCCCGATTTTCTTGACAAATTAGAGCGAACAATCTATTTGTCATGAAATAGACTGAATGCTCGATCTAGTTTAGAATTCTTCTATGGAGGGTTCGAACTATGAATCTGAGGCATTCTGGTAGGCCCGGCGGGCAGCAAATCATGGTTGTTTCGGCCGGAGATCCATTGTGGCCTGCGGCTGCGCATTTCGTTCGAGCGAAATACTTCGACGTGTACGGCGCTCGCTTGGGAGCGCTCCCGAGGACGTTGGTGTTGCTGGTCGACGATCACGCGATCCGTTGTGCCGCTGGATTGCGAGACCAATCGGAGAGCTTCTTCTCCGAATTTTATCTCGACGAACCGGTCGAACGAGCACTCAGTGCAATTGCAGGCCGATTGGTGCTGCGGGAAGAGGTGGTGGAGGTTTCATCGCTCGTTAGTAGCAGCCCGGCGGATTCTCCTCGATTTCTACGAAGTCTGATCGCATATGGAGGAGAGCAGGGTTTCAACTGGGCGTTCTTCACTGCGACCGGGCAGTTACAGAAGTTCCTTCGGAGAATGCAACTTCCCCTGATCGAGCTGGCCAATGCGGAGCCGAGCCGCGTTCCGATGCCGCAGGAGTGGGGAACGTACTACCAGACCACTCCGAAAGTGTTTGCGATCGACCGCGGTCAGATGTCGGCTTTCCTGATGCAATCCGAGCCGTCTCAGATGACGGGTGCATGGTGATGGACGATCTCTACCATGCACTGCGGCTCAACGCCGAGATGAAAGGCCACGTCACGGCCATCGCTGACAGTAAGCAGTCCTTGACCTGGTCCTGTCTGGCAGCTCGGGTCGGTGCGGCGTCGGACTATCTCGGGACGAGTCCAGAGACGATTGGAATCTTCGGCGGCAACAGCGTGGACTGGGTGGTTGCCTTCCTCGCGGCGAGCATTTCCGGAAAGACGATCGTCCCGATCCCGACCTTCTTCAGCAAGGGGCAATTGGAGCACCTTGTCAGGGACGCGTCCATTGCCCGCACGATAGTTACAACGGTTGATGGCGCGGCGGAGCTCCAATCGGCAGTCCGCTTGCCCGCGCGAGGGACGAGCTCGTTGGGGAAAGCTCCGCCTCGCAACGCGGGCCTAATTATCTATACATCCGGCAGCACGGGAACTCCCAAGGGCGTTCGCCTCGAGAGTAATCAAGCGCTCTGGTCGGCGTGGAGCCTGGCAAAGCTCGTCTCGGCCAATTCAGCCGACCGCTATCTGTCCGTGCTTCCTCTGCCAATGCTGCTCGAACTGATCTGCGGAGTCATGATTCCGGTGCTGGTCGGCGGGACGGCATTTTATGACGATGAGGTCGCGAGGGGTGTTGCCACTGGTGCGATGGCGGACATAGCGGGTGCGATCGAGCGCGAGCAGCCCACTGCGAGCGTCTTCGTGCCTCAGCTTCTGGCGCTGTACGTCTCGCAATTGGTGGCGCACCAAAAGCAGGCCCCGGACAGTCTGCGCTTTATCGCGGTCGGAGGCGCGCCGCTGCCGGGAGCGCTCGCGTCCGCTGCATCACGGCTGAACATCCCAGTCTGCGAAGGCTACGGGCTTTCCGAGTGTTCTTCGGTTGTCGCCATGAACCCTCCCGGCGCCGGCCGCCAAGGAACGGTAGGCCGCCCATTGCCCGGTCTCGAGGTCGCCATTGAAGACGGGGAGATCATCGTGGCCGGACCGTCCGTGATGGACGGTTACCTAGGCGGAGGTGAGCGGCCGCACCGTTGGTCCACGGGCGACATGGGCAGTATCGATGCAGATGGTTTTCTGACCATTCATGGCCGGCGCGACAATCTGATTGTAACGCCATCCGGCCGCAACGTAAGTCCCGAGTGGATCGAAACCATGCTGATGGACGATCCGCGGGTAGGCGCGGCGGCGATCTGCCAGGTCGATGACGTAGCCGCACGCCCCGGCCATTTGCTCGCGCTCCTTGTACCCTCGCGGCGCGGTGAAGAGTGGTTCCAGTCCGCTACCCCTGCGGAAGTCGACGACCTCGTTGTCGAACTCTGCGACGCTGCGCCCGAATATGCCATGCCCGCTGCAGCCGTCGTCATCTCGCGCGAGCAAGCTACGGAGCGCAGCCTGTTCACATCAAACGGCAGAGTTCGGCGATCAGTAGCGCTAACCATTCTGCGCGAAGCATACCAACCCGGAGAGGACCATCGCATGACCACCTACGAGCGGCTTAGTTCGGAAACGTCAGAGGACCTGGGACGCTTCCTGTCCATCGCTCTCGTCAAGAATGCGCTCGAGAGCGGCGGATCACGCGAGCTCTATCTCTCGTTTCTCACCCAAGCCTATCACCACGTCAAACATACCGCACGATTGATGGGATTTGCAGCCGCTCAGACAGATGATGAGGAGCTCCAGGACGCTCTTATTGAGTACCTGAACGAAGAGCGCGGCCACGAGAAGTGGATTCTCGACGATATCCGGGCCTTAGGCGGCGATCCCGAAGTCGTGGCAAACGGCAAGCCGGGAAGAGCGTGCCAAGTCATGGTCGGCTATGCCTACTATGCCATTCAGTGGATCAGTCCCTATTCGCTGCTTGGAATGGTTCATGTGCTGGAAGGGCTATCTGTGAAGCTTGCCGATCGGCTGGCGAATGCTGTGCAGCAGTCCCTGAGTTTGGATGGTGGCGCAGGATTCTCTTACCTGAGATCTCACGGCGGGCTTGATGTCGGACATGTCGAGTTCTTCAGGAGCCTGGTCAACGGCGTCAAGGACGCGTCGACTCAGGATATCATCATCGACGCTGCGCGCGTGATGTACGGCCTCTATGGCGCAATCTTCGAGGAATTGGCACTCACGGCGACTGGAAAAGCCAATGCAGCTTGAAGGTGGAAGTGTCCTGATCACAGGTGCCGGGTCGGGCATTGGCGAAGCGCTTGCGATAGAAGCCTCGCGCCGCCGGATGCGCGTCGCGTTAATGGGGCGGCGCGCCGAAGCTCTCGAGGCAACGCTTGCAAGGCTGGTCGGCGGTCCTCATCTCGTCCTTCCAGGGGACGTCACGGTGGCGCGCGATCGTTTGGCTGCCCTTGATGCAATCTCGGCGCGTTGGGGTACCCTCATGGTCCTCGTCAACAATGCGGGCCTCGTGCCGGTCGGCCCGCTTGCTGCTGTGACGGATGAAGACCTGAAGACAGCCATCACCACCAACCTGTCCGCTCCAATGGCAATGGTGAGGGATGCATTGCCGCTGCTCGAGCGATACCGCCCAGGTCGTATCGTCAACATAGGCTCTGTCCTGGGAGAGATTCCGTACCCGCTCATGGTCACGTATTGCGCTACCAAAGGTGGTCTTCGGGCATTTTCTCAGGCCTTACGTCGCGAGCTGGCGCCAATTGGTATCGGCGTGACACATGCGGTGCTGCGCGCCACACGAACGCCAGCCGCGGAAGCTCTCGGTTCATTGCGTACTCGATTCAAAATGAATTTCGACAGTCCAGAGACAGTCGCAACCAGAGTATGGGATGCAATTGAGCGCGATGCCGACAGCGTCTATCCGGCGGGCCCGGAGCGACTGTTCGAGTTCGTGCAGCGAATGGCTCCGCGACTTGTCGACAGGTCGATTGTCAGACAATTGACGCGCGCCTAGCTGCTTTCAACTTTCCCAAATCGATAGAAGGAATGTCTATGCTCCAGGCACTGCGTGCATTCGCAATGGTGGCGGGCGTTATCGCAGTCGCGACAATGTCCAAGTATGTTCGCGCCTCTGACAACCGGGCGCTCGACGCCGACATTATCAGCGTTGCTGAAGAATGGGCGAAAATCAAATATCTCAGCGACGATGACAGCGAGCGCAGTGCCAAAATGGCGGTGCTTGCCCCCAAGGCTGACGCGCTTGTGAAACGCTATCCCGGACGGCCTGAGCCGCTCATTTGGGACGGAATTGTTGTCAGCGAGCAAGCTTCGCTTAGCTCCGGTTTGACTGCTCTCAGTTTCGCGGGACGCGCCAGAGACCTCCTCCTGGAGGCCTACAAGATCGATCCTAAAGCGCTTGATGCAGGAGCGCCGACGAGCCTTGGCGTTCTTTACTACCGCGTACCGGGCTTTCCGCTCGCTTGGGGAGACAAGGAAAAGGCGCGACGCTACCTGGAAGAGGCGGTCAAGAATGCTCCAAATGGCCGCGATGCTCACTATTTTTACGCGGACTTCCTCTACGAGCAACGTGACTACAAGCGCGCCGAAGAGATGATCAGGATGGGCATGGCTCTGCCGAAGCATCCGGAGCGTCCGGTCTGGGATCAGTACTTCCCGATGGTGATGGAAACGCTGCTCGATCGTATTGAGAAGAAGCTAAAACCTTGACGAGGATGTGGGAAGTTATCGGTCAACAACTGAGATCGCCCAGTGGCTGGCGAGGCCGTTTGACCGGCAGGGTGATGGAGATCGTCAATCGCGAACCCAACGATGTAGCTGTTGCCGCCTTGGAAATCGCGCCCGAGGCGACCGTGCTGGAAATCGGATGCGGTCCAGGTGTGGCCTTGGCGCAAATGGCGGTGGCCGCGACGAACGGCCTTGTGATCGGGCTCGACGCATCGCCCGAGATGCTTCGCCAAGCTGCGCGGCGAAACCGATCCGCGATCGAATCCGGGAGGGTCAAGCTTGCTCTCGGAACTTTTGAAAGATTGCCGTTCGACGCGGACTCGATCGACAGGGTGTTCGCGGTAAACGTTGCCTATTTTTTCAGCGCAAGCGACGAACTTCGCGAGGTTCACCGCGTCCTTCGACCGGGTGGTCGATTGGTCATATACGCGACCGATCGAATGACCATGAGCAGGTGGAAGTTCGCCGGACCAGACACCCACAACCTGGTCGACGCGAACAGCCTGGCAGCTGCACTAGGCGCGGCCGGATTCGATCCGCAGCACACCGAAATCCGCAAACTGACCTTTCGCTTCAACGTGAGTGGACTGCTCACGATAAGCCAAAAGCCCGTAGCCTAGCCGACGATTCACGGAAACCGGAGAATTAAATATTGTCTTCGGTTCCGGCGTCAGTTGGGCATCCACGTCCTGGCCTGCCTTGCGAGATTGGAGTGACCTTGCGGTCTTATCCACTCATGGTGAGCACGATTTTACCTGACACGGTTGGCCTGACTTCCGCCCTTGCGAGAACCCCCACGGCATCCCAGAAGGGCGCCTCGATGCCGACCGCGAGCTTTAGCGCGTCCTTATTTGCGAGCTCAGCGATCGCCGAAAGGTGCTTAATCCCCATCGTCGCGAACGCCAGCTTGTAGCGACGTGACAACATTCCGCGGACCAGCCTGCGAGGTGTCGGATTGATGTCGACAAATACGCCATCGGGTTTGAGCATCGAAAGCCCATCGCTGACGCTGAGCGTCCCAAGGGTATCGAACACAGCATCGAACTTTTCGCCGTTCAAATAGGCATTCTTGTCGGAATAGGCGAAGATGGGGTGGACGCCCGCCGCGCTTGCTTTCCTCATGGAAGCCGGGCTGCTCGTTCCGGCAACACGCGCCTCGTGGGCTATCGCCAATTGCACGGCCGATGAGCCGACTGCGCCCAGGCAGCCGTTCACGAATATGCTCATACCAGGCTTAACTCGCGCCCGGTCCACAATCGCAGCCCAGGCCGTCATGGCCGGAATAGGGAGGCAGGCTGCTTCACTGAAGGTCAGCTGCGCGGGCTTCTTTGCCACGAGACTGGCCTCCAGGACGACTTTTTCTGCAAAGGCGCCCGATTTCTTGAAGTCCACCGTGCCGAGGATTTCATCGCCGACAAGGACATTGGTGACGTCCCGTCCGACGGCCTCGACGATTCCGGCGAAATCGGTGCCCATTCCTTTTGGAAACGACCTGTTCATGAACAGCTTCATTGCGCCGCGGCGGAGCTTCCAATCAAACGGATTGACAGCCGCGGCGCGAACGACCACGCGCACATCGTTCGGCCCAAGCGCCGGCAACGTTAACTCGCCCATATACATCTCTTCCGGGCCACCGTAACGGTCGTACTGTATTCTTTTCATCCTAACTCTCATTGCTGTGACAGATGTAGTGCCAGACGCTGCGACTCCTGACGAAGCTGCTTCCAGACAGCTTCGCTACTTCCGAGGTCGCGGCGCGATGATCGCTTCGACTTGATTGCGCTTGGTAACCAGGGTCCAGAGTTTCTGAGCGACGTCGTCGGGACTGACGAGTTGGTACCCTTCATTGACGAGAAGGCCGCTAGCCCTCATGGCGCGAAACCCCGCGGAGTGCTCGATAACGGCGCCCACATTCAATATGCCGGCAAACACCCCTTTTGGCGCCACTTCGTTGTTCAGGGAGAAGATGTAGTTGTATGCGGCGGTCATCATGGGACCGACGCCGCTGGGTCCTCCCTGCATCCGAACGACGGCCTGGAGCCCGCCAACGATGATGATGGCGCCGTCGCCTCGGGCAAGCATGCCAGGCAGAACTGCGTGCGACACTTCGATCGGCGAGAATGCGAAGATGGTTGCCAAGGCCTGCAGCTTTGCTGCGTTAAGATCCACCGCAGGCACAGAGCCGAACTCGCCGACCGCCTGGTACACAGCCACGTCAATCGACCCGAAGCGCCGCTCAATCGATTGAACAAGTGCGGGTATACCGACGAGGTCACTGAGGTCGCCCGGAAATGCCACGGCCTCCACGCCGTCGCGAGCCAGTTCCGCGACCCTCTGATCGAGTAGATCTTGTCGGCGCGCGACGAGTGCTACGCGATAACCTTCACGCCCGAACCGGGTTGCGAGCGAGGCGCCTAGTCCGGTACCGGCGCCGAAGACGGCGATCGTCTTCCTCCTGTTCTCTAAATTTAAGACGACCCCGCCCATCGGGCTCCCCATTTGCCACGTTGCTCTTTCGCCGGCACGTCCAACTATCGATGGCCTCATCAGTCGAGCGTCTCCCGGTAAAACCAGGTAGCAACGCCCATCACAACGAGGGTGAATGCTACGATAGGCCAGAGCTCGGGCGCGATCGCCGCCACGCCGTTGCCCTTCAGCAGCACTGATCGCACGATGCGAATTGCATGCGTCGTCGGAAGCAACTCGCCGAGCCATTGCGCCCAAAGAGGCATTCCCCGAAATGGGAAGATGAAACCAGAGAGGATGAGCGACGGCAGCAAGCTGAATTGCGCCAGTTGTTGGGCCTGCATCTGATTGGATGAGATGGTTGAAAACGTAAGGCCGATAGCGAGATTGCCGGCGATGAACAGACCAAGGGACAGCAACAGCAGCGGTACCGACCCCCGGATCGGCAGATGGAATACGAGTGCGGAGACGACGAGGATGGTGATTGCCTGTAGATAACCGATGCCGATGAAGGGGACGACCTTTGCAAGCATGATCTCGATGGGGCGCACGGGCATCGCCATAAGATTTTCCATCGTGCCACGTTCACGCTCACGCGTGATCGATAGCGTCGTCATCAGCATCGTCGACATCGTCAACACGACGCATATCAATCCCGGGACGACATTGAGCACCGTAAGCTGTTCCGGATTGTAGCGAGCATGGACGACGAACTGGAATGGTGTGGTTGTAGGCCGCCCTTGTCGAATTGGCGGCAGGTCCCGGTTGAGGACGTTTACGACCGCACTCAAGGCGGCAGTTGCGTTGCCGATGGCGGATGGGTCTGTGGCGTCGGCGTCGATCAAAATGGAGGGCTGCTCGCCGCGATCGACCGACCGATCGAAATTCGGAGGCACGTTGATGACAAATAGCGCCTCCCCGCGCGCGAGGGCTCGTTCTGACTCAGCTTCGGACGAGTACCGCTTAATGTCGTAGTAGCCGGTATTCTGTAGGGCAGTGACGACGGTCCGCTCATATTTCGTGGGCTCGCTGATGAGCAGTCCGGTCGGCAGATTGTGGGGGTTGGTGTTGATCGCATAGCCGAACAGGAACAGTTGCATGATCGGCAAGGCGATGATGAGACGCAGCGTCATCGGATCACGGCGAACCTGAACCCATTCCTTGCGCAGAAGCGCATAGAGCCGTCTGGGTGAGAGGCCGTTCATTGTGCCGTCTGTCTTGCTGAGAGCTGATGGATGAACACGTCTTCGAGGCGGGGCTCGGTTTCTTCCCATCGCAAGTTTGGATAAGAATTGATCGCCTGCAGCAGAGCGGCGCGATCGACACCCGCGATACGCAGGGCATGTCCGAACACAGCTGCCGCCTCGACACCTGGTGCTCCGCGTATGCGGCGAGCGATGTCGTCGACGCGTTCGCCGGACGTTTCGTAGACGATGAGACCCGCGCCTTGGACGACCTCGTCCGCTGTTCCCTGGACCACGATATGGCCATCCGCGAGATAGATGATGCGGTTGCAGCGCTCGGCTTCGTCCATGTAGTGGGTTGAGACCAACACGGTCAGGCCGTCACTGGCCATGTCGTGGATCAGGTCCCAGAACTCGCGACGCGCCTTCGCGTCGACGCCGGCGGTCGGCTCGTCCAGCAGAAGTAGCTTTGGCCGATGCAACACACAAGCGGCAAGCGCAAGACGTTGCTTCCATCCACCCGACAGATGACCGGCGAGCTGATTTTCGTATGCACCGAGGTTCATCCGCTCTAGAATTTCGCGGACGGCCCGCCGTTCGTCGTCCAACTCATAAACGCCCGCGACGAGCTCGAGATTCTCTCTGGCCGTAAGATCCTCGTAATAGCTGAATTTCTGGGTCATATAGCCGGTCTCGCGGCGGATCAGCGCGGCCTCTTTGCGGATGTCGTAGTCGAGGCAGGTGCCCTCCCCGGTATCCGGCACGAGCAGACCGCAGAGCATCCGGATCGTCGTCGTCTTGCCGCTACCGTTGGCGCCGAGGAACCCGCAAATCTCGCCTCGCGACACCTGCAGGCTCAGGCTTTTGACCACATGTCGGTCGCCAAAGGTCTTGTGCAGATCGCGCACATCGATGACGCGTTCCGTCATGGCGCATTCTCCGGAGTGGGCAGCACGGTGACGGGCTGGCCCGGATTCAGCAGGGCGGCCTGCGCAGGAGGTGGCCTCGCTTCGATCAGGTAGACAAGCTTCGCCCGGCTCTCCTCGCTGAAGATCACGGGAGGGGTATATTCGGGCTGGGGGGCAATGAACGAGATGGTCGCCGCAATGTCCGCGCCGCACCCGTCGCATCTGATTTTGACGGCATCGCCCCGGTGAATGCGCGCGAGCTCCGCCTCGGGGACGAAGAAGCGCACAAAGATATTGCCTGGCGGAAGGAGCGACACGACCGGAGCGCCAGCGGCAACGGTTTCGCCCGGCCGCGCCAGAACGTCGGCGACGCGGGCCGCGACGGGCGAAGTCACACTACGCTGGGACAGACGCCAATCCGCCATCTCCACAGCCGCCTGCGATGCTTCAACGGCGGAACGCTGTGCTACGATTTCGCCTTTACGCCCCATCGGAGCCCGCATTTGAGCAAGCGCGGCTTCCATAGCGCTAACGCGCGCGGTGGCTGATCTGTAGTCGGCGCGCCTTTGATCGAGTGTCTGGAATGAAACAGCACCATTTTTGATCAAAGCCTCGGCACGATCGAGATCCAGCTTGGATCGTTCAATTGTGGCACGCGAGTCCGCAAGGTTGGCCTCGGCCTGCTCGATTTCGGTCGGTTTGGCGGCTGATTCCAGGTTTGCAAGTTGATCCTTGGCTTGCTGCAGTTGGCGGACCGCCTGGTCACGGGCGGCGCGGTCGACGGTCCCATCTTGAGCGAACAGGGGGGTGCCGATGTCGACCCAAGCGCCTCGGGCCACGCTCACCTCCGTGAGCAACCCTTGCTGAGTCGGGCCGACCTTCACGTAATCCGCCTCGGCATAGCCTTGCCATGACTTGCGCGCGGGCGCTTGGTGAGACCACCATACGGCTCCTGCGACTGCAGCCGCGACTAACGCCCCGAGAAGGATGATTGATTGCCGTCTCACGCTCGAACCTGGTTGAAACCGGCTTGCCGCTGAACCTGTGTTTGTGCCCAGGTGGCGACGCCCGCGGCGCGCGGCGTTTCTCTTGACCCGCCGCTCGCGCTTCCATCCAAAGCGGTACCGTTCATTCCGATCGGAGCGATCGCGACCCCTTCCATCCCAAACATAGTTCCGAGGCTGCCCTTTCTTCAGATAGAGTGATCGCTCTATTATCTAGTTGGGCAGGTATTGGATGTCAATATAATTAGACTGTTCGATCTACGTTGATTCGATTCCAATGACGCGCGAGGCGTGCCGGCCACTCTGGGGCGATCCTGCGCGCATGTCGAAGGAAGAGTCATGCGATTCCGCCAAGATCGGGGACTGGGATTGTGATCGGCTCCGAGCCCGCGGCGCGGTCGCACGGCTGGCTTCTTCTTGATCGCAACAGCAGATTTGAACGTAAACGCCGATCAGCGGTAGCCACCGTCCATCGGAGGCGTCCGCTCGCGGCCATGGCTTCAATTATCAGCGCGCTGTAGCCGAATCGCGTTCTCGGAGCACGCTGAAACGCAAAGACCGCAAGCCTCACAGGCATTGGCATTAGGCGTCACGGCCGTCTTCATGCCATGCGCCCAGACCTTGAATTTAGCGAAGAACGGCAGGCCTTGGTATGTGTCATTCGGCATGCGCACGATCTCGAAGACGTCCACCGGACAAACCGAGATGCAAGCGGCCTTCCCTTCACAGCGCGCCGGATCGACGATCGGTCGTACCACGCCCGGCGCCAGACGGCAGGTCTCCTTGCTTTCCTTATCCATGCAGTCCCCCTTTAGGCCGGGCCACCCGGTATCCGAGCGCAGCCTGATCTTGTGCCACCTGTAGGACGCCCACATTCCGGCGACACGGCCTCGGCAGTCTTGCTTCCTGCTTCAGCGTCGGCATACATCGGCGTGGTGACTGAAGCATCAGCGCACCTCTTCTGATCTGCAGGGCCGGTCCGCACTTGCGAAGCTAGTTCCAAAGATCCAATCCCAAAAGCGGGTGGTCACGCCGAAATTGCAGGGTATCGGGGCATGATGGTGAAGGGCGTGTCGACGATTGAGACTATGAAGATAGGTGTCGGGCTCGATCCGCCAGTGATGCACGATGTGATGGACGCCGACGTACCAGAGATAGCCGGATGCGATACCGGCAGTGAGGGCGCTGGCCGGTCCGAGCCCGGCCTTCCACCATAACGGCAGCAGGGCACCTCCGCCGATCAGCGCGAGGCTCAGCCACGTCGGCGTCCCGACGAACCCTCTAGGGTCGTCGTGGTGCGCCTCATGAATATCGGCCAGATACGGAAGCTCATGTAGAAAAAAACGATGCGCGATGTACTCGATGAAAGTCCACACCACGAGGCCGCCTGCTACGCAGACGACCGCCTTCTTCCAGCACATCGGAGAGGCCGGCTGCAACGCGGTCGTCAGCAACGTTGCGATCACGGGTGGATAAACCACGAAGTCGGCGAAGTAGGCGGCTCTGCTCAGACGCATAATGGCTCCCCACCGCAATTGTCCTGTCTCCAACGGCGCATCAGTTCAACCGAGTTCGGAACGATCTTCCTCTGTGAGCACGATCCCGCCCGCTCCCACATTTTCTTCCAAATGGGCGATGGAGCCGGTGCCGGGAATCGCGATCGTGACCGGCGAAAGGGCCAACAACCAAGCCAAGGCGATTTGGTGCGTGGTTGCCGCATGGCGCCTCGCAATCGACGCAAGCCGGTTGTCATCGATCGAGGCGAGCCGGCCGTCGTTGATCACCGTCCTTCCCCCACCGAGAGGGAAGAATGGGCTGAAGGCGATATTCGCACTCTCGCACGTCCTTAGCAGCGCCATGTCATGTCGCTGGCTGACATGGAAGTTGTTTTGTACGGCGACCACGGGCGCGATCGCTCGCGCCTCGGAGAGATGATCTGCATCGATGTTGCTGAGTCCGAGGTGACGGATTAGGCCTTCCTTGCGCAACGTCGCGAGCGCCTGGAATCGCTCCGCAAGCGACTCGCCGTGAGGGGGCGCCATCTCGCCGATACGCAAGTAAACCAAATCGAGCCGATCGAGGCCGAGATCTTGAAGATTTTCCTCGACCAGCTTTCGCATGTCATCACCTGAGGCAACACGATGGCTTCCATCTGGGTTGAAGACGTGCCCCACCTTGGTCGCGATCACTAGGTCGGAGGGATAGGGATAAAGCGCCTCTCGGATCAGAGCATTGGCGCGGACCGCTCCATCACTGCTCCTATAAAAGGCCGCCGTATCGATAAGATTGATGCCAAGCTCGACTGCCCGCTGCAAAACGACACGGCCGGCTGCCGGATCGCGGGCCGGTCCATGAAAACCGTTGGCCGAAAGCCGCATGGCGCCGAAGCCCATGCGATGGACGGTCATTTCGCCGCCGATGAGAATTTCCCTAGGATTGGTTGGTGCCACTGTAACTACTCCGGATGAAGATGGGGGCGGTCGCTTGCTCGGCTACGCGTGCCTGCGGGACATCGCTCGTTGTGCCTATGTTGCCTCGCAGCCGCGCAGGAGGTTGCCCTCGTCGGTCGCGACCTAGATCGTTTCGACCTTCTCCTGTGCTGCGTGTGGATCAGGGAGTGAGACGGGACATGTTCGAGCCTTTTACCGGGTGACCTTTAGGTCTGGCTGGTCTCCTTGCCACCCCTGAAGCCCTCCAGGAATCTGCTGGAATCGAAGGCACTTCGACATCATGGTGCCTGATAGGCACAATGCGTCGCCTTTAACGGACCAGGTGACGGATTGCGTAAACAGGGTTGCCTGTACGCTTCCGGTGCCGTCTTTATTCAGAGTGAGCTTGAAACTCCTCCCACTCGGCGAATCGGCCGACCAGGGAGCGCCATCCGCGAGAATGACGGCCGCCTTCTGAGGCGGCAGATACGCCTGCTGCTGTGCGGCGGCTGCGGAGACTGAAACAAGAAACTTGAAGGCGGCTGCTGTTGTCAGCCGTAGCTGCGTTTTCATGGCGAATCTCCTGTTGCCTGAACTGGACGCGTTTCGTCCGCACCAATACTAGATTATTTAGTCTAGTATTATGTTGCGCGAGTCCCCTGGTCAAGATATAATCGACTAATCGATCTACTTTACCGTCCCTAGCTTTTTTGAGTCCACCGGCCCAGTACACCGGCTGTTCGGGCCGGCGACATCTCTGAGCGTTAGGTGCCGTCGACCTCAATAAAGGTGATTTGCACAGTTGGGCTCTCGAATGCCCAGAAGCAGGCTTCCCGATACATCAGCAAAATGAGTCCAATGGCAATGAATGCGGCTGGCCAGAGCCATGACGCGATCGGGCCAGCGCGGCCGTCACGATGCGAATCCAGCCAGCGCTCCCGGCCGGGTGGCGCGCCGCCTGCCGGGAGGTACGGGGCTGGCTTCCCTCAACGAAAGAGCCGGACAGGCGGCGCACCGAGGCAACGTGTAGGGACATCGTGCGCGCCAGTCAATAAAAATAGATTGATCAATCTATTTTATTTTGGGAACCACCGCGGTCCGGACACATCCCCTCGAAATACTTTTTTAGATCATTCGATCTAACTTAATTGACGCCGTCACCGGAGCTCAATAAATTCGATTCATCCACGTAGGGGCGCAAACGTGCAGGTACGTCGGTGGCAAGCACGCTCTTACAAATAACCGTTTTCCGCCATGTTTTCTCTCATGCGCCCTTATGTGAACTTGGCCGCGCCGCTGCTTGCGTTCATTCTGGTAACAGGGTGCGCGACGCTTACGACTCGAAATGCCGTACCAGAAGCAGCCGCGTCACATATCGATCCTGACGGCTTTCACGATATTCGCTATTGGGGCGACGAGCCAGCCGAGACGAGCACGTCTCAATTGGGGAGCGACGCTTCCGAAGCTCTGAGACGCTACCAAACCGGGCGCTCCTTGCGCTTCCTTGCAATCTCGGGCGGCGCCGAAGATGGCGCGTTTGGCGCCGGCCTTTTGGCCGGCTGGGGCGAAGCCGGAAATCGGCCAACATTTGATTTGGTCACCGGCGTGAGCTCCGGAGCACTGATCGCTCCGTTCGTCTTTCTTGGCCGCGAGCGCGACGGCCAGTTGCGAGACATTTTCACGAACTACGGACGAAGGGACATCTTTGTCGTCAACGTGCCGAGTTTGCTTGGCGGCTCCGGATTGGTCGACAGTTCGCCGCTGGCTCACTTGATCGAGAAATACGTCGACGCCGAATTCCTTCGCGAGGTGGCGCGAGAACGGAGCAAGGGAAGGGTGCTGTTGATCGGAACGACCAACCTCGACGCACAACGGCCGGTCCTATGGGACATGGGCCGCATCGCGGCAAGCGACAGCCCGGAGGCGCTTGATCTGTTTCGTAAGGTGCTACTTGCTTCCGCAACGCTGCCGGGTGTGTTCGCTCCGGTCCGGATGAAGGTGCTTATCGGAGGCAAGGAGTATGACGAGCTTCACGTCGACGGAGGAGTAACAAGGCAGGTCTTCATTCCTCCGTCGATCCTGCGCCTCGTTTCCGGTAGCCAGCTGCAAAAACTCGCCGTAGGAGCTCGGCTGTACGTCATTAGGAACGGTCGCATCCAACCGCAATGGGAGCCGGTCAAGGACAACGTACTGGCGATTAGCCAGAGGTCGCTTTCGACGTTGATCAAAAATCAGAGCATCGGCGATCTTTATCGAATCTACACGATTACAAGGATGAACGGCATCGAGTTCAATCTCGCGAGCATCCCAAGCGATTTCCAAGCCCAATCGAACGAGCCGTTTAACCTCACATACATGAGGGCGCTGTTTGATCGCGGTTTTGACATGGGCAGGCGCGGCTATCCCTGGATCAAGAGCCTCCCCGGCCTGCAGACGGCTGCTCGGCAGCCGTCGTCCGGGCTCTAATTGACGCTGACCAGGGCGCCGTGATGCGATCGGATAGGCTCAATTCAGCCCAAAGACGCGCGCTGCATTCCCACCCAGAAAGAGCGCCCTGGTCTTGTCATCAAGTCCAAGGTCGTTCAATCCTTCCAGTGCCTTCGCCGCGCTGATCATTGGATAATTGCTGCCGAACAACACCTTCTTCCGCCCGTTCGTCTTCAGGTATTGCACGATCTCCGGAGGGTATCGTCGGATCGTGTAAGCAGACGTGTCGATGAATACGTTCTCGTATTTGGTCGCAACGGCGATCATCTCCTGCGTCCAGGGGTAGCCGATATGCCCGGCCACGATCTTCAACTCCGGAAACTCCAGGGCTACATCGTCGAGGTATGGGATTGGGCGGCCTGTTTCCGACGTCCGCAGCGGGCCGGTGTGACCGACCTGCGTGCAGAATGGAATGCCAAGTTCGATGCATTCCGCATACAGCGGATAGTACCGCCTGTCGTTCGGCGGCAGACCCCACAGCCAGGGAACGACACGAAGCGCTCGGAAGCCGAGTTCCTTGACAGCGCGGCGCAACTCCCGGACGGCCTCCATGGGCTTGTACAGGTTGACACTCGCGACGCCCACGATTCGCTGAGGAAATTGACGTACGAGCGCCGCCACCTCGTCGTTGGAGATCATAAAGCCGTCAGGACCGCACCATGCTGCGGTGAGGCCGATCCTCACGCCGGCCTGGTCCATCGCCGAGATCGTCATCTCGGGACTGATGACTGCCGGGCGATCGCTCTTGCTGGTCCAGCGCCGCAGCGATGCGAACATCTCATGGTTCGAATGTCGTTCGGTCGGGTGCTGCATCCATGCATCAATGATCATCGGTGCCTCCTTCCTGCTCTTGTGGTCTCAGTCACGACGGCGCGAACCGCGCAGTCGACCAATTCCTGGGCGTATTTTCCTGGATCGGTGCGGTCGCGGCCGGAAAGCCAGGCGCGGCAGAAGATCTGCGCGGGACCGATCACCTGACTTGAGAAAACCAGCCCACTTATGGGGTGGAGATGACCGGCTTCTACCAGGGGAAGCCGCCAGCGGTCGAGCCCCTGTCGATAGATCGCGTTCTGTGCCTGCAAGGCGTCCGCGATCCCCTCGAACCATTCGGCCCGCGCCTGCTCGAACAGGAAGCGGGCCTGGGGCTTGTTGGTGGTGACCCAGGAAATGTGGGCGCGGACGAGCGCAGCGATTCCCTCCGCGGCACCAATACCGTCATGCACCGCGCGAAGCATCGCCTGGTGGTAGGCGCGGATGGCGTCGAGGAAGAGTTCGGCCGCTAGGCTCTCCTTGGAATCGAAGAAATGGAAGAAGCTTCCATTCGATACGCCGGCTTTGCTCCTGATGGAGGCGACGGTCGCGGCTTCATAGCCGTGCTCGTCGATCAGGGCGAGCCCTGCAGTGAGAATCCGTTCTCGTGTTTGCATAATGTCACGAACTAGAGTAACACTCTGGAGCATCGCTCCAGTGGCTGCTCACTGTCAAGGGGCGGGATCTGGAATCTTCCCGTCAACGACTTGGGGGATGAGATGACGACGCCAATTGCGGGATTGGACTGCATCGAGCTGCTCGTCGAAGACGTGGCCCAGGCAACCCGAGACTACGAGATATTGCTCGGCCGCAAGGCAAGCAGAATCGAGGATGGGGCGTCACTCCGGCTCGGTAATGTTACGCTTCTTTTGCGGCAGGGTGGCGGATCGGTCGGGCTTGGGCTTCTCCGTTTCGAAGTTGATGAGCCCGCCCGCATGGCGCGCCGGCTCGAGCGCCTCGGGTTGTCGACGGTCGAGAGCGTCGGGCCAGGGGCGGAAGCTCCCACCGTGCAGATCGACAAAGTGGCAACCTACTCAGTGCCGCTCGGGTATTCCTTGGGAGGGCGACGCGGCGGTGAGATCGTCGACGACGGCGGGGACATACGCGGGCTGGACCATGTTGTGATCGCCACGCAGCAAGCCGATCGTGCAGCCGCTCTCTATGGCGCGCGACTTGGCCTCGACATGAGGTTTGACTCCACGCGACCCGACTGGGGGCTCAGGCTGATGTTCTTCCGCTGCGGAGATCTCGTGCTGGAAATCGTGCAGAACCTTCGCGAGGGCATACGGAACGACGAGGATCGGCTGCACGGGTTCAGTTGGCGGACGCGGGACGCGGAAACGACCCATGCACGTCTTTCCCGGGAAGGCTTCGATGTCTCCGATATCCGGCCGGGGCGCCGGCCGCACACTCGCGTCTTTACGGTCCGTAGCCGTACCGCGGGCATTCGCACCTTGTTTCTCGAGCTCTCACGGTCCACTTCGGCTTAGATCCAAGAACAGAGTGGTCAGTCTCTGAGGACCTCACACTCGCCCAGCTCAATTGGCTCTTGGAGCTTTCTTCGTTGAGCGGCACAAAGTCGCCTCGTAGACCTGGGCTTCATAGGAATCCAGAAGAGGTTTGCGTCTGTCATCGAATGCCACGTAGTGCGGCATGTTGATGTGGTTTTCCAGGTCCTTCAGGGTTTCCCACATCTCGAAGACGAACATCTCGTCTGTGTTTTCCAACGAGGGATAGTGTGAATACGCCAGATTTCCTCTCTCCCTTCGTGTGTTCTCGACATTGTCCATCACGAAGGACAAAAGCTCATCCCGTTTTCCGGGCTTGAGAACATATTTGACCGACACGACGATGGTCATTTCAAAGGATCCCTTCAGGCAACGCCATCGGATTGGGTGAGAACGTTCATATTGGTCTCAGGGATTTGTGCAGTCAACGTGTTGGAGATCAACGCGCACACGAAGCAGTTCTCCAAAATTCACGTGAATTGAGTCTCACTCAATGTGCCCTCCAAAAAACTCGTTTGCCAGTTCCAGCCTGCTTTGACCATCTCCGGAATAACAATCGAGCGACCTGTATCGAGTGGCTACTGGATCCGGCCTTTTCGATTGGTCGCAAGCCACAAGGCCGCGGGGGAGGGTGCACTATGAAGAAGATCGGCTTGATCGTTGGCGTCTTGGCCAGCACCGCGCCCTTTAACCGCCTGGGGTCAAGCCAAATACGGGCCCGGGACATCGGCTACTGAAATCCGGATCGGCAACACTGTGCCCTATAGCGGTCCCGCGTCAGCCGTCGGCGCAATTGGCAAGGCGCTCGAGGGCTACTTCGCGATGGTCAATGAAAGCGGCGGCGTGAACGGTCGAAAGATCAAGTTCATCAGCCTCGATGATGCCTATTCGCCGGCGAAGGCGGTCGAGCAGACCCGCAGGCTGGTCGAAAGCGATGACGTGTCCTTCATGCTCGCCAACACTGCCACAGCAAACATTTCTGCAACGCAGAAGTACTTGACGATCAAGAAAGTGCCGACCCTCTTCGTCGTCAGCTCTGCGTCGAAATGGAACGACCCGGAGCATTTTCCGTGGACGATGGCCTTGCCTTGGCAACCCCCATACGGAGATGAGGCCAAGATCTACCTCGATTATCTGAGGTCGAGAAAGCCCGACGCGCGCATCGCCATCCTTTACCAGAACGATGACGCTGGAAAGGAATACCTGAAAGCAACAAGAGAATCGCTCAGCACTGCCGCAGACAAAGTCATTGCGGGCGCTGCGTCATTCGAGGTGCTAGATCCTACGGTTGACTCCCAAATCCTTACATTGCGCGCAACCGGTGCAGATGCACTTATGATTTACGGGGTAACTCCCAAAGCGTGTTCGCAGGCATTGCGGAAGTTGCACGAAATCAATTGGCGGCCGATCCGCTTCATCGCGTCGAGTTGTGCCAACCCGGACGCAGTTCTCGAGCCCGCTGGGCTCGATGCCTCTGATGGCATCATGACCATTATGGCGTTCAAGTTCCCTGTTGCCGGCGAACCGGACGACGCTGCCGTCAGCGAGTACAAGGCATTCATGAGCAAATATGTCCCGGGCGCCAATCCGTACGATACCTTCAATGTCTACGCTTACTCCCTTGGCCAGGCTACGATCGATCTTCTCCAACGGGCCGGGGACGATCTTACCCGCGAGAACATCATGCATACTGCCGCGACGATGCATGACGTAAGACTTCCGCTCTTGCTTCCAGGCATTTCGCTCAACACCAGCCCGACGGACTATCGGCCTTTGCGCGATGGCTATATGGCCGAATTCAAGAACGGCCGCTGGAACGTATTCGGGGTCATGATCCGGCCTCAGTAAAGAGCCTTGTGCGTGTCCGATCGCTGAGCCAAAGCGCGCCCTGAAATGGCGCCTCGGTACGGTAATTGTGAGGCCACAGGCGTTGCGGCTTCCGCAGCGCTCGCGGTGACGCTGCCGCAATGGCGGGGTGGACAAAGTTTAAGAAAAGGGGGGCCTTAACGCGGAGAAGTGCATCATAAATGGGAGAGAGCTCCAGCCCATCCTCTGCGCGTTCAGGTCCTATAGCCACGAACGATCACTGCTTGGATGAGGATCCGCCCTTAGATCGCAAGAAGTTAAGCAGCGCGGCAACTCGTGGCAGGTGCAGCCTTTCGAGAGGAATCATCGCCTTCATCCAAAGGTCGGGGACAGGAAAGTCGGGCAGAACATCAAACAGCGCTCCGGTCTTGAGATCCCGCTCGGTGATGTACTTGCTCAGCAGTGCGATACCCATCCCATCCTTTGCCGCTTCGAGGAGCATCAACATGTCGTTGCTCGACAGCCGAGGCCGGACGGCTACGCTGGTCACGCCCGTCTTTGCCAGGAATGACCAACTCGGTCCGGTCGGCTGATAAACCAGACAGGGATGTGCGGCCAACTGTCTCGGATGCTCAAGTGCCTTCAGTGCCTTGAGATACTTAGGACCTGCAACCAAGCTACGACTTAACGGCCAAAGAAATTCGTCGGCTACTCCCTCGAAACTCGCTGGGAACGCCGTGATCGCGATGTCGATCCCGTCCGCAGCGGGATTGAGAGGACCATCCAACAGCAGAACCTCAAGGTCGATGCCGGGATTGTCTCGAACGAAGCGATGGATCAGGCGGTCAAGGCGAACGAAGCCAAGAGTGGTCGGCACTTTGATACGAATCGAACCTTCGAGGTGCTGCCTCCCTTTTCGGATTGCCGAAAGCGTTTCATCGTATCGCAATACGGCCTCGGCGATTCTGGGAAGATGATATTCACCGTCAGCCGTTAGACGCACCTTCCTCGTTGTACGATGGAGCAGAGCGGCGCCAACAGCACGTTCGAGCTGGGATACGCGCTTGGTGAGAACCGAAGTGGCGAGATTGAGCACCCCGGCAGCGCCAGTAAAGCTGCCAGTCTTAGCCACGGCGACGAACGCCCGCATATTTTCAAGCATGTCCATTATTTACGATTCACGAAAAGTGTTCGTCTGACAAGCTACTTTTTCACCGTGTTCCCAAGCGACTAGGCTCCGCGCAATTCAAGCAGCAATACGAGGGAAGAGATGCCCGGGTCCATTGTCGAGCCCCAACGATGCACGCCTATATATGGCGAATACGATCTTGTCGTGTTGGGTGGGGGGCCCGCAGGATTGATGGCTGCGGCCGCCTGCGGCCGCGCGGGACGAAAGGTGTTGCTCGTCGAACGCCACGGTTTTTTGGGCGGAATGGGGACGGCTGCAGGCGTCACCAACTTCTGCGGCCTATACGCCAACATCTATGGTGAGCATGTTCAGGTCGTTGGCGGCCTCGCCAACGAGCTCCTCGACAGAATCCGCCGGCTTGGTGGATTGAACGCGCCTCATCTCATATTCGGGAAGATTCTGGCGCAATCCTACGATGTGCCCGCCTTCAAATTGGCAGCGGATGACCTGCTGCTCCAGTCTAACGTCGATGTTCTCTTCCATGCAGTTGCAGCAGGCGTTGCGATGGCGTCGGAAACCATGGTCGACGCGGTCATTCTGGAAACGAAGTCTGGTCGCGTAGCCGTGCGAGCTCGACTGTTCGTCGACGGGTCGGGCGATGGCGATCTTGCCGCCTGGGCGGGCGCCGCCTTCGAAAAAGGCGACGGATCCGGCAACATGCTCTACCCGTCGACAATGTTCCGCATCAACGGCGTGGATCCGGAACGAGCGGGCGAAGCTTGGTCCAAGATTCCCAAATTGATGGACCAGGCCGAAGCAGAGGGGCGATTTGCGTTCCCCCGTAAAGGTGCGATTGTCAGGCCCCAGAAGAATCCGATCGAATGGCGAGCCAACATCACGCAGCTTCGCGAAGCGGATGGCTCGGCGATCGATGGCACGGACGCGACCAGCCTCAGTCGCGGCGAACTTCAAGGCCGAGCGCAAGTCCGCGAAACCTTCCGGTTCCTTCAAACCGTGCCCGGCTTTGAAAATTCCTACATCGTAGACATAGCACCACAGCTCGGTATCCGTGAGACCCGGCGGATTCTCGGCGAATATGTTTTATCTGAAGACGATGTGCTCGGCTGTGCCAGCTTCGAGGACAGCATAGGCCGCAATGGTTGGCCAATCGAAGAGCATACGGCAGGGGACGTTGCCTGGCACTGGCCTGAGATCCCCCAATCCCGCGGCTACAATGAGTTGCCCTACCGAATGATCATTCCGCGTTCGGTGGACAACCTGTTTGTCGTAGGCCGTTGCGCGTCGATGACGCATCTCGGCCAATCGGCGGCGCGCGTGACAGGTCCTTGTTTCGTGATGGGAGAGGCGGCTGGCACAGCTGCCGATATCGCCCTCAGAGGCAATCTAAGGCCCCGAGACGTTGATCCCAAAAAGCTACAGGCATCTCTGGACAGGCAAGGAGCGATGCTATGAGCATCTCCTCGCCCGTATCCAGTACGTCATCGGCCGACGCGGACGCGCATATTGCTCCGTTGTTTCGCTGGATCGTTCTGTTTGTCTCCTGGGTAGCGGTAACGTTGACCTTTACGGATCGGCTCGCATGGGCGACCGTAGCCGTAGTTGCGGGACAGTCTCTTCAAATTCCTACCGCCGCCCTCGGCGTGTTCATCACTGCCTTCTATATCGGGTACGTCATTTCGAACATAGTCGGCGGACTTTCCACGGACCGGTTTGGCCCGGAACGCGTGATGCTCATGTCGCTCATGCCGCTCGGGCTGGCCACGTTCTGCTTCGGATTTACTTCGAGCGTTGCTTACGGCTTTGCCCTGCAGATGCTCATGGGGCTATCTGCCGGTGCGAATTACTCGGCAACCGTCAAGCTGATTGTCTCATGGTTCGGCCTCGCCGAGCGAGGGCGCGCGATGGGCCTACTGACGAGCGCCAACTCTGTTGGTGTTCTGGTCGCCAATGCGTTCGTACCAAGCTTGAGTGCAGCACTCGATTGGACTGGAGCTTACCATGTGCTTGGCCTTGCAACTTCCCTTTTCGGTCTTTTGGCCTTTTTCACGCTGCGAAACCGTCGGGCTCCAGGCGCTCCTCCGCCGAGCCCTCGTTTCGACCCATTCGTCGTTTTCCGCGATCGCAATTTGACCCTTCTGGCAGTAGTGGGCTTTTGTGTGATGTGGGGGACTTGGGGAGTGGCCTTCTGGGCCAACGCCCTGATGACCAAAGGGTTCGGCCTCAACCCAGTCGAAACCGGAAGTCTGATGGCGCTGTTCGGAGCTGCGGGATTGGTTTCGAAGCCCGTGATGGGATTCGTTCTCGATGCCGTCGGCGCATCGCGCAAGAAGGCAGTTCTAATCGTACTTTTCCTCGGATTTGCCGCTGCGCTCGCCGGCTACAGTCAGTTGAATGACATCGAGAAGCTACGAATAGCCACGCCCGTGCTCGGACTGTTTGCTTTCGTTTACACTCCCGTACTGGTCGCTCTCGTCAGTGAAATCGCCGGCGCTCAGCGTACTGGAGCTGCAGTCGGGATATCCAATGCTGTTTGGCAGCTCGGCAGCGTCATCGTTCCTGTTGCGATCGGGCTCGTGTTTTCCGCAACGGGGTCCTTCAAGATAGCGTTCCTCACGCTCGCTGCGGGCCCACTGCTGGCCGCCTTGTTGACAATCTTCGTGAGCCACGAGGCTGAACATTGAGCCTCGCGGTGTCAATTCGACGGCCCGCCTCATCGAAACCGATGAGCCGTTCGGCCCAAAAAGGCACTTCCCGATCCCGGGTAAGCGATAGACAACCGCGACTATCGGCGGTGAGGGCAAAATCCGCGTATCGACTGTCGAAGTCCCTGTCCTATCTGTTCGCCATCGTGGGCATAAGGATGGGCGGGCTTTATCTTCGCGTGGTCAAAGGGGAAGGGCTGTCGCTGCCGATGTTCCGGCTAATGGCAGTGCTGGCGGAGCAGGATCGGCCACTGCGCCTCGTAGAGTTGAGCGCGGTGACATCGGCGGGCACGTCGACCTTGTCGCGCCTCGTTGCCGGCATGCACAAGGCCGGCTTGGTCTCACGCGAGCGGCCGACCGCTGATCAGCGCAGCCTACAGGTGGAGCTCACGCCGGCAGGTCGGGTGCTTTGCGAGCGGATCATGCCGGTTGCGGCCTATTACGAGGATGTGGCGACCGGCGATCTTTCGCGCAAGGACACGGCGGCTCTCAAGGTCACGCTCAATTCTCTCTACGACAATCTTGATCGGCTCGAAGCGGAGGTCGAGCGCGACGACGCTGAAAGGCTCATCCAGCTGAAGCAAGAGCGGCCAATAGGGAGCGATCCGCGCGGCCTGGGGCGTGCCCCAAACCGATGCGGATAGCCGCAAAGGAGGAAATATGGCAGACACTCGGTTTCTCATTGTCGGTGGAGGCATTGGTGGCTTGGCTGCGGCGCTTGCGCTGGCCTATCGGGGCGCTAGGGTCACAGTCCTCGAGCGTGCTCCAGCCTATCAGGAGATCGGCGCCGGCATTCAACTCGGCCCGAATGCGTTCCACGCCTTCGACCGCCTGAAACTCGGCGATGCGATCCGCTCCATCGCAGTGTTCATCGATCAATTGCGGCTGATGGATGCGGTCACGGCAGAAGAGATTACGCATATCGATCTGACTTCATATTTCAGAACGCGTTTCGGTAATCCCTACGCGGTCGTCCACCGTGCCGAGCTGCATACAATTCTTCTTCGCGCCTGTCAGCGCCATGAGGCGATCACGCTGCGCACCGATTGCGACGTGATCGGATACGAGCAGGCCGATGGCTCGGTCACGGCCCTCGTAAATTCCGGCGAGCGCATTACGGGCTCCGCTCTGGTTGGAGCCGACGGACTACGGTCCAAGATCCGGCAGCAGATGCTTGGCGACGGTGAGCCGCGCGTGGCCGGCCACACCACTTATCGGTCTGTCATTCCGACCGAGCAGATGCCGGAAGATCTTCGCTGGAACGCAGCAACGTTGTGGGCGGGAGCGAAATGCCATCTTGTTCATTATCCGCTCTCGGGTTGGAAAGTGTTCAACCTCGCCATCACCTGTCACAACAATCCGGCCGAGGTGTTCGCGGCAAAGCCCGTTTCGCATGAAGAGGTTCTGGCAAGCTTCCGCGATATCCATCCGCGAGCTCAGGCCATTATCCATCACGGCAAGGACTGGAAGGCCTGGGTCACCTGTGACCGAGACCCGGTCGAGCAATGGGTGGACGGTCGAGTGTGCCTCCTCGGCGACGCCGCGCACCCGACGCTGCAATATTTCGCGCAAGGCGCCTGCTTGGCTCTCGAGGATGGCGTCTTTCTCGCCGATGCGCTTGGCTTACACGCCGGCGATATCGAAGGCGCATTCGAACTGTACCGAACCACTCGTCTGTTGCGAGCGACGCGAGTGCAGCTGGGTTCACGCCTGCTCGGCGATCACGTGTATCATGCCGATGGTGCTGAAGCGATGCTGCGCAATCACCTCATGCGGCAGATGAGCGTTGAAAGCTTTTGCGAGAAACTGTCCTGGCTCTACGAAGCTCCCGTGTCTCGGGAGCTGCCGGGATATTATTCGGCTTAATGTATCCAACACTGGCCGCTTCGCTTTTCGAAACGGCAAACACGACGGAGAGTCAGAATGCAAGGAAAGATCGCGCTTGAGGAGCACTTTGCTCTCGAAGAAACCGTCCAGGACAGCGCTGGATTTTCACCAGTTGAGGACTGGACTGAGCTGAAGGGAAGATTACTCGACATACAGGATCGGCGTTTGAGGGAGATGGATGCGCACGGCATCGAATTGATGCTGTTGTCGCTGAACTCGCCGGCGGTTCAGGCAGTTCCCGATCTCGACCGGGCGCTGGAGCTGTCGCGGCGCGCCAATGATTTTCTCGCTGAACAGGCCGCGCGGCGTCCGCATCGCTTTCAAGGGCTCGCTGCACTTCCGATGCAAGACCCGGATGCCGCCGCACTCGAATTGGACCGCTGCGTCACGACGCTTGGTTTTCGCGGCGCTCTCGTCAATGGGTTCAGTCAACTCGCCAGCACGGACAAAGCGGTCTACTACGATCTGAAAGAGTTCTGGCCGTTTTGGTCAGAGGTTCAGCGCCTCGATGTTCCCTTCTATCTACACCCACGCAACCCGCTCGCCAAAGACGCCGCGATCTATGAAGGTCATCGCTGGCTGATGGGACCGACTTGGGCGTTCGGGCAGGAGACCGCCGTGCACGCGCTCCGCCTGATGGGCTCGGGCCTGTTCGACGCCTATCCGCGCCTCAACATCATCCTCGGACACATGGGCGAGGGCTTGCCTTATTCGATGTGGCGCGTCGACAATCATAACAAGTGGATGCGCACGCAAAATGTCTATCCCGCGAAACGAGCCATCGGCGATTATTTCCGCGAGAATTTTTATCTTACGACATCGGGCAATTTCCGAACCCAGACCCTAATCGATGCCGTGCTCGAGATCGGCGCCGACCGCATCCTGTTCTCCGCCGACTGGCCCTTCGAGAACATCGATCACGCCGCGCACTGGTTCGATCAAGCCGCGATTTCTGAGAACGATCGCATCAAGATTGGGCGCGAGAACGCGCGCTCCCTCTTCAAGCTTGCGAGCGCGTAACCCCAGTCCGCAACTAGGAGACCAAAGGATCAATCCAGCGGAGGAAGTTCATGAGCTCGTCAGACATCGACGTTCATGAAGAACTGTCCGGTGTGCCGTCGGACGAGCGCGCCGGATTCTCGGCGTTCTCATCCTGATCACGATGTTTGACGGCTACGACACGATTGATCCAGTCTATGTCAGCCATTACGTCATGCAGCCATGGCGCCGGTGCCGACGCCGCCGGCTCGTCAGCTCTGGCTTCATCGGTTTCCGATCGCCGCAGGTTGCCATGGCGTGATCGCGGATCGGCTCAACGACGAACCCTGATTTTCTGAGATTTCAGGCCGAGACAAGATAGAGACGAAAGCGACGGATATGGGATTTCTGAAAGGTAAAGCGGCAGTAGTGACCGGTTCAACGAGCGACATAGGACTTGCGTGCGCCCGTGCGTTCGCTGGTGCAGGCGCCAATATTGTGCTCAACGGGATAGGCGCACCGGCCGACATCGAGAAGGAACGCGCAGCGATTGAGCGCGATTTCGGTGTCACGGCTGTCTATTGCCCGGCGGACATGGCCAAGCCAAGCGAAGTAGCTGAGCTCATCGTGGTTGGGGAGAAGACCTTCGGTAGTGTCGATGTCCTCGTCAACAACGCCGACATCCAACACGTCTCTGCCATCGAACACTTCCCAGCGGAAAAGTGGGATGCGATTATCGCGAGCAACCTTTCCGCCGCCTTTCATGCCATCCGTGCAGCGGCTCCCGGCATGAAGGAGCGGCGCTGGGGTCGCATCATCATGACGGCCTCTACCCATTCCCTGGTCGCTTCGCCTTTCAAGTCGGCATATGTAGCAGCCAATCACGGGGTCGTGGGCCTCACCAAGGCGGTGGCGCTGGAGCTCGCAAGGTCAAAGATCACCTGCAACTGCATCAGTCCCGGCTACGTCTGGACACCCCTCGTGGAGAAGAAGATCCCGAACATGATGGCGGCCCGTCGCATGCGGAGGGACGAGATCATCAATGATGTCCTTCTTGCCGCGCAGCCGACCAAGGAGTTCGTTACAATCGAGCAGGTGGCTTCGCTAGCGCTGTTCCTGTGCGGCGACGACGCGGCGCAGATCACCGGCGCTAACCTCTCGATGGATGGAGGCTGGACGGCCACGTAGGACGGATACGTCAGCTCCAGCAACGCGCGACGGCGGCATGCAGCCGCAGCTCGCAATATGGGTTCAAACTATGGCATCCAATCAGCAGACAGCTGCACGCGACCAAGGCAACTGCGTCCTCCATGCTTATCAGGTTCGAGTTAGGGGCTGCGCTTGTGTAGTGGGCCACTTGCCTCGCGCTCACCGGAAAAGTCTCCCGAATGGTCCGCGCCACGAGCTTGGTGTCGGCCGGGGAGGGGCATTCTCGGAGCTTACATGATCGGGCTCTTGCGGCAGGCAACAAGCGGTTCCGACGCCGTGTCCGGGGCAATCGGCGGGGCCGCTATCGTCGGCGGTCTCACGATCGGATCGCTCGGCATCCGGGGCGCCGCGATGGCCGCCGCCGATCCAATTCCGCTGGAGGCGCGATGACACCGTTCGTATACATGGCGCCGGCGGCGCGAGTGGTGTTCGGCTCGGGTACCAGGGCCGCTCTCGCGGACGAGATCCGGACGTTGGCATGCCGACGTGCGCTGATCCTCTCAACGCCGCCGCAACGCAGCGATGCGGACCAGCTCGCATCCGATATCGGCGCGCTTGCGGCGGGCGTCTTCACTGAGGCCGCCATGCACACGCCGCTGGAGATCACCGAGAGGGCAGTGGCCCACGCGCGTGCGCTTGCCTCGGACTGCGTGGTCGCGATCGGCGGCGGCTCATCCGTCGGGCTGGCCAAGGCCATTGCCCTCAACACCGACCAGCCACAGATCGTGCTGCCGACCACCTACGCGGGATCGGAAGCAACATCGATCCTCGGTCAGACGGCCGGCAAGGAAAAACGAACGCTGCGCAGCCCCAAAGTCCAGCCGGAAGTGATCATTTATGACGTTGATCTGACGTTGACGCTACCTGTACATCAGACAGCGGTCTCGGGCATGAACGCGATCGCGCATGCGATCGAAGCACTGTATGCGCAGGATAGAAATCCCGTTATCTCGATCCTGGCTGAAGAAGCGATCCGCTGCTTTGCAAAGTCGCTGCCGACGCTGGTCGCGTCTCCGGGCGATCGCCAAGCAAGATCGGACGCGCTTTATGCCGCGTGGCTTTGCGGGTGTTGCCTGAATGCGGTGAGCATGGGGCTGCACCACAAGCTCTGCCACACTCTCGGCGGCATGTTCGACCTACCCCATGCGGAAACGCACGCAGTGATCCTTCCTCATGCCACGGCATACAATACACCAGCGGCGCAAGAAGTCATGCAACGCGCGGCCGGTGCGCTCGGCGCCGGTGACGCAGCGGCGGGTCTGTTCGACCTCGCAACTCGGCTGGGTGCACCAACGACGCTTTCCGCACTGGGCCTGAAGGAGACCGATCTGGATGCGGCAGCGGCTGCCGCCGTCAGAACGCCGTATCCAAACCCGCGGCCGCTGTCGCTACTGGCAGTTCGCGATCTTCTTGAAAATGCATTTCAGGGCTTGAGGCCCGCATCTAACCTCGGCAGTGAGACCCACCATGCGTGATTTCGACGAGCACAACATCACCGATGCCGTAGTCGCAAGTCTTGGGGAGGCGAAGGACGCCCGGCTCAAGACGGTCATGACGAGTCTTATCCGTCACCTCCATGATTTCGTGCGCGATGTCGATCTGTCCTTCGATGAGTGGAATAGCGCGATCGACTTTCTAACGCGCACCGGGCAGATGTGCAGCGACAAGCGGCAAGAGTTTATCCTGTTGTCGGACACCCTCGGCGTCTCCATGCTCGTCGACGCAATCAACCACCGCATGCCGAAAGGCGCTACCGAGACGACCGTGCTCGGGCCCTTCTACGTTGCTTCCGCGCCCGACGAACCGCCTGGGGCGGACATTTCGCGCGGCCTCAAGGGTGAGCCGCTGCTGGTGCAGGGTACAGTTTCGTCGTCCGACGGGACACCGCTGGCCGGCGCGACAATCGACGTCTGGCAGGCTGACGCTGACGGGTATTACGACGTCCAGCGTCCGGAGCCGCAATCTTCACTGCTTCGAGCACGGTTCAGAACGGACGCCGGAGGCCGTTTCTCCTTCAAATCGATCATGCCGGCCTTTTATCCGATACCAGACGATGGACCCGTCGGTGAGATGTTGGGCGCGCTCGGACGGCATCCCAATCGTCCTGCCCATATCCACTTCATGATCGCTGCCGACGGGTACGAGACCCTCATCACGCACATCTTCAATGCCGAAAGCCCGTATCTGGATTCGGACGCCGTGTTCGGCGTGAAGAGCTCGCTAGCTGCGACATTTGTCGAAGTCACTGGACACGGCTCCGGCCGTTTGCTCAATCATCATTTTGGATTGAAGCCGCTCTCACGGACAGCGCTATGACGATGATTCAGGAACGCCGCGAACAACGGCCTTAACGGCAAGTACGGGCTTCATTGTCTTATTTCCTTTCGTTTGCTACTTACGTTTGGCGCGGAGAATGGCGCAGGGGACCCAGCGACCGCATCCTCGATCCGTGCCAGGTTCGAGTTACGCGCTGCGCTTGTGTAGCGGGATTACTTGCCTCGAGCTCGCAAGTTCAAGAACTGGAAAATTGTCCCGAATGGTCTGCGCCACGTAGCTCGGGGCAAGGTGAGCGTAGTGCTTCTCCGTCATCCTCGTATCGGCATGACCGAGTTGTCGGGCGATGACAGCCATTGGCACGCCGGCCATGGCAAGATATGACGCGTGAGTGTGTCGCAAGATATGAAAATTTACCGGCGGCGTGATTGCGGCTCGCAGGCTTGCCTCATCGAGCGGCCGCTGCTGGTGCGAGGTTCCCCAGACCCGACCATCGCTTCTCAGGAAGATGCGCTCGCCGGGCTGTAGGACTTTTGTCCATTGCCGGAAGGCGGCTTTTCCTTCTTCCGTCAACACAACGTGGCGGTTTTTGCCCTTGCTCAGACGCACGGACAGTGTACCGCTGTCGTCGTTATAGTCTTCATGCTTCAGGCGCGTCAGTTCTGCGTATCGACAGCCTGTGTACAAGGCCGCTTCGATCAACTTTCGAAAGTCTTCCGGACAGGCACTCACGAGCCGGCGAGTTTCGGCGAGATTGAGATAGCGAACCACTGCCTCATCGACCCGCTTGAACGGTTTCACCTTTCGCCAGGCAGTGTCGGATGAGACGCGATCTGCGAAGAAGGCTCGGTTGAGCGCCGCCTTTAGTATCGTGAGAATGCGGTTGGCCGTTGCCTTCCGCGCGCGTCGCGCATCATCGTCGTCAGGGGTTTCGTGCCTGGCTGGTTCGGTGGCGGTCCTTTTTGTCCGCACTCGTTTGGGTTCGGTCGCGATCTTGTTACGCCAACGAACCAAACGCTCCGTGGTCAGCTTGTCGATTTCGAGAGATCCAAGATCAGGCAAGATCCAAGCATCGAAGACGTATTTGGCGCCCTGAACGGCCGTCGGTTTCTTCTCGGCGGCGATCTCGCCGAGATAATCCTTGATGGCATCTGCAATCTTGTAAGGGCCGGTTCGAACGACGCCGGCCGCGACAAGGCGCTGCCGTTCGGCCCAGTTCCGGGCTTGAGCTTGCGCTTGCCAGTAATCAAACACCGTTGCGCCGTCGGCGTCAGTGGTGTCGTCGGCCTGGCCGATTGCCTTGGTGTCATAGCCTTTCGCGCCGCGATAGAGGCTCGCCACCCATGACCCCGATACTGCTCCCCGGTAGTAACCGAGCCGCAGACCTTTTGCGATCTTCGCGAAGTAAGGTGTTCGGCGCACCGGCAAACGCGCGCGAGCGGTTCGGGTTTCGAGTGACGAGTGTCGCGCTGATCGTGCCAACCATGAGCTCCATTTCTTCAAGTTTTCTTCAAAAGGCGGTCGAGAACTGAGGCGCATAGTACCGAACGTGAACGAACTAAGCAATTGAAAAGACTGTGTTTATTGACGTTCGCCGGCGTTCGCCAACATACGAGATGCAAATCTCTCAAGGCTGAAACAGGGGTTCGATTCCCCTAGGGAGCGCCAGCTTTATCTAACCCCCTTTGATTTTATTGCTGTTTTGGACGGTTTTCCCAAACGGGCAGATTGCGTTTGGGGAAAGTCGTTCGCGTTGTGTCCTTCAAGGCGTGCTAAAGCATCAGCAGCGAGGCTCGCCTGATCAGCCTCTTCAGTGTATCGCTCCGCCTCGGCAAGCGTAGTGTGACCAAGCACCGACATAATCATCTTTGCTGTCGCACCGGCCTCAGCAAGGCGGCGACCGGTCGCCTTACGCAAGCCATGCGGCTGACAATCGAGCGGCAGCCCTGCATCTGTGATGGCATCGCGCATCCATTGGCTAAAGCCGTCAACGGTGAATGATTTGCCGTAGGCCGTAGTAATTATCGACACATGGTCACGCTTGGCCACGGCGATGGTTGAGAGCAGGTCACGATGAAGCGGAATCAACAGATGTCGCCCTGTCTTCTGTTGCGCGACGGCGATCTTGTTTTCGGGCGTGATGTGGGACCACGCCATGCGGACCACGTCCGATCGTCGCTGACCGGTGTTCAAGAATAATTCGAAGGCTAGGCGCTGTTTGGAGGCCAGAGGCCATTTTTTGCGGAACAGCTCGATTTCGTCTTCCGTCCAAGACCGTATGCGCTGAATCTTTGGTCGCTTTATTCCAAGAGACGGGTCGTGCTTGATCCACCCGATGTTGATCGCATGACGAATCAGGATGCGAAGTTTCTTCAATGTGTCGAGCGCGGCGCCGGGCCGATCTGCAAAGGGCTGAAGAATGCCGGTGATGATGCGCTCCCGAGAAAGCCCGGTGACCGTGCGATGACCATGTTCGGTTCTGAGCGCTTCGAGGCGTCTACCGTAACCTTCCTTACTTGTCTTCCGAAGGCCAATATATTCGGAGCTCCGCATGTAAGACGCAATCAAAGCGGAAATCGTGCCTGGAACTGGAGAGCAGGGCTTTGGTCTAAGCGAAGTAGGTTGACCAAGCAGGGCGTTTTGGTAGGCCGACATGAACTCAGGACTGGTCGGATCATCTGGTAGGCGGATGCGCGCTCCCTTGCCGCGCCGAAATGACAGGTATGTGTGCCCCTTGACGTGATTGCGCTCAACGTATGGCGGCAACCTTCGAGGCATCGACATCACTCCACGTTTCGTCAAGATCAACATCATTGCCGTCGGAAGGCAGCAGATCAACAGCTATGTCTAGCTCTCTAAGATCCCATGCCCGTCGACGGGCACCGAGAATTTTAGGCTTTGGCATACTGCCTGCTCTCACCATCTGATCGAACAAGTTCGCCGAAACGCAGATGTAGGCGGCTGCGGCCTCGCGGCTAATCAGCCGAGGCTTGAGCGATGGCGGGAGAATAGTCTGCCGAGGCATCGAGTCGATCTACTTTTCCAAAGCCTTCTGCACGTGCGGCAAACCGCCAGCAGATTTCCTAAGCTCTGGATCAAGTAAAAGCGAAGCGCTTTTGGGCCCTCTGAAGCCCCATCGCATTCTCGGAAGCAAAAAGGCTGGTTGGAGTTCTCTTATCGCGAGGACGCGTAAGGTTCTCAGTGGATGCGCTAGGGGCCCGTTTCTCCCTAAGGCCCCTTCGTTTTGCGGCGATCGCTGATCGTCTGCACGCTATGTCGTGTCCTGCTCAGAGGCGATCAGTTCCGCGACGCGAGTGACGGCGCCCGCATGATTGCGGATCATTGCGCTCCATGTCTTGCCCTCCCTCGTCTCGCCGCGAAGAGGCCCGCCTATGATCGTGGTTACGAAGGTCCCGTCGGGGGCGGTCGATGGGACCGGTCCATGAGCTAAACTCGCGACAGTAATGACGATGTTGCAATGTTCAATCGCTGTCACCGCAACGGTGCGGCCATGAGGATTAGGCTCGGCTGAACGACCTCGCGACACTGCGTGCCCCCCCTGCTGTGGTCGAACGATACACACTTTAGTGGATACATACTATAGTTGATAAAAAACGGGCGCGCAATGGGCTGACTTCGGCTCATGGACATGCGTCGATTGGTCGGCCGCAACGTTCTGCGGATCCGAAAAAGCAAAGATATGACTCAGGAGGAGCTGGCGGAAATTTCTGGCTTTAGCCAGCAGTACATCAGTGGCTTGGAAAAGGGGCAACGTAACCCGACCGTCGTTACGATTTACGAACTGTCCGTTGCACTCAACGTCAACTATATCGAGCTGTTGAAGCCCGACGCCCAAGCGAAGAGAGAAGCGCAATAGGCATTCTGGTGGTCGCCCTATTCTGTGGTGCTGGATGTGGCGATTGTGGTGCGGAAACCTAGCGGTGTTCTGCCTGTATGAACCTGACGTTTGATACAGCTCAGAATCTCCGGACGCAGGACCTACGACCGGACCGTTATGAGCGGCAGGATATCGATCGGTTTCATTGATTTGGCGGTGTTTGCACGTGATTCCGATCGCGTTTGTTGTGGTTCGTTTGAGTTGCTTCCGGTACGAAACTGGTGCGGCCCGTCGGCCACCGGTCGAGATAGTGGCGACACGCATGACCGAAGGCTTCCGGATGAGACGCAGAATTCATCCTCCCATGCTGGCCTTTCCAACTTTAGTTCGTGAAAAGCATGAGCTGTCGGTCGACGGGTCTCTTGCTGGGAACTACGATCCAGGGGGCAGGAGAGAACGTTGCTGCTGAAGGCATCCGCATGCCTCTTTAAGGAATTCCAACAAAGGCTGAACGACGAACGCCGCGTGTGAGCATCTTACGAAAAGACACCAGGCGCAATTGCGGGTTTGACGGTCAGTCAAAAGACGAGCTTCCATAGAGTTTTTCAATTACGTTCTGGCATAACCGAAGTGACTCGAGCGCGCCTTGTGGAAGCAAATGAACGTTTCCATGGGCAACGTGATTCCGCAGCATGGGTATGAAATCGAGCTGGCATGCTATTTCACCGTTTCCGGAAGGAGATGCCACTTCGAAATCATTTCGCTTGAGATAGCCCTTCTCCGTGGCCGCTTGTAGCAACCTGCTTAGGCCCGGACTTCTCGAGGTATTTGGCGGCGCTGGGTCGATCCGACGCCGGAGTGCCAGCTCTAAAGCCGTATAACCGCCAAGTTCGGCAAGTGTCGCAAACTCATACACGAACCAAGAATAAACGAACAAATTCCGCGCCGTATCAAATTCACGCCGTATCTCTTCTGGCACGGCGTCGGATAACTGGATCGGCTCGACCATCGCGTGCAAATCAGCGATCGCCATCGGGCAGGCTAGTCCCGCATCCACGGCGACTAGGTCACGAAATCTAGGATCACACTCCAAGATCGATGAAATGGATTTGAGCATGCTCTTACCGTCGGCACGTTGTCGCGGCGTAAAGCCACTTAGATCGACCCGTCCTGCGTTCACCCAGTACCGGAAGCTCCTGACGCTTCTTCGCTCAAGCGAGACACATTCCATACTTCTTGTGCAAGTCGCATAACGACCGACTGGCGCTCTTCAAGATCAAGCTTTTTGAGCCCGTCATACGGCTTGAAAGGAATGTTTCGCTCTTCTATCAGCCGCCGCAGGCCCGGGTTATGCTCGTATGCTTTTTCGTGAAAAGTCTGAGCAAGAACATTCTGCTGGAGGTAGTGTTCCCGCTTTTCTGGATAAGGAAGGTCGCCGTAGCTTCGATTGAAACTGCGCGGCAAAAGAAGCAGATCGCCGAGCCGATTCCGGTACTCTTGGAAATCTTCTTCAGCCGGAAACATGTCACTGTATGGCTCATGCTGGTCAGGGATGACATGCTCGATGTCGTACCCTTGAGAGCCCGTACTTACGAGATAGGCGACCAGGCTACTGCTGATGCCTACCTTTTGATCGACCCAGTAGGTTAGGCGTGCCAAGAAGCGCCGAACGGTCTTTTTATTCGAACTCCACAGGCCGAACCGTGTGTTATCGGAAAACGACGGCGTGTCCGCTTCAAGTCGGTTCTTGAGAAGTGAAGCAATCTCCGTCGGCGAGCAATCGCGGATTTCCTTTATCGCCAAGAACATGGCATACTGCATGGTGTTGTAGTCGATCGACTTGCCATTCCAAAGCCGCCTTGCGATCAGAATGTCGATGAACGTGGCAACCACCATTGCTTTACGCCACGCCGTCTCGTCTATGTCGCTGGCCTTGATCGGAGCCAACATCAGCGGATATTGCAGCGTAAAGTTTGCGAGCGCATTGCAGTAGATCGCTTCTCTGCCCGAGGTCAGCGTCTGTGCTGCATCACGAAGCTTAAGGTACCAGTTCGTGTAGAAGTCGAAGTCTCGTTCGACAAAGCGGGCAAACTTTGCTTGGTCGGTCAAGCCAAGCCGAGGCCCGTTGTCCCTTACCCACCGGTGAAATTCCGTACCGATCCGATCGAAATCCTCAGGCAGCGCACCAGCCTGGCGCTCACGAATTTTCTCCGCAAACTTGGCGCGAAGCCAGCTCTTGATCGCGTCGGCATCTTCTTCTTTATCGATCTGAAGGAGCTGGTCGATGCGGCGCTTCCAAAGAGCGTTGAGCTTGACCTTGACGTCTTCGCTTCCAGAGTTCGCCAAGAGATGGCTCTTAAGCATATCCGTGGGCGACAGCGGCAGGCCACGGTCATTCATCGTCTCAAAAATCGCGTACCCGTCGTCATCAGAAGGCGATTTGACCTCAACGAGGTAAACCTGCTCGATCAACCAGTCCGCAAACATCGCGCGGGCCGAGCATTTGATTTCGTCCGGCATCGCTTCATCAATGTCGTCATAGCGATCGAGGATGTTCCGCACGCTCTCCGGCGCGCCATCCCGATTAAACGGCTCTTGCCGATACAGAGCGTCGATCGCAGCGGTGCGCTCGGGAACGTCGAGATTGTACGAGTTGGCTCCGTATTGTCGCGTGAAAATCAGGTCGGCAATTTGCTTGCGGTCTTCCTCTTGCGTCAGACCGTGATGCAGCCAGATGAGCAAGATGGAAAGCGAGGTAAGACGCTGCTGGCCGTCAATGACGCTTGTCCCGCCGCCTTCTCCGCTGACGATGATGGGTCCGAGGAAGTAAGTCGGATACTTTGCGACCTCTGCGCGGGCGTGAGCCGGTTGCCACTTCGCCAGAAATCGGACCGTAAGATCCCGAACCAGCTCGCCCATCTCCTTCGAACGCCAGCGGTATTCGCGCTGAAAATAGTCGATCGTGTATTTCTTGCCGCCGAGCAGTTCTCGGACGTTCCTGGCCTTCGCGTCGATTGCTGGCATTCGCCCCCTCCGATTCCCCCAAAGACGATAGCGCCCAGTTGCACGCCGGGACAGGCGAATTGCGAGAGGTTGTACCCTCCGAATTGCAGAGGGCTAAGTCGCTGATTTTGTTGTGACAACTCCCGAACTGGTAACACTAACAACTCATTTATATTTTGCAGTAAAGCCTTTCTAGCACGTTTTCTGTTGCACGATCTCCGAATCCGAGCCATTGAGATGCAGGAAAGGCTTTATTGTAAAAATGATGATTCGTCTCAACCAGATAGCCGATCTCCGTACCGGGGCACCTTTCCGGGAACGCATCGTGCATGATCCCGGCGCAAGCTGCCTGATCGTCCAGTCAAAGGACGTCGGCGCCGACGGCGCCATCAATACCGACGGGATGATCCGAACCGAGCCGCCGAACAAGAAGGCGCCGGACGTCCTCGCTCCTGGCGATATTGTCTTGCAGACACGTGGTGTGAGTTATCGCGCGGCGGTCGTCTCGAAGGCGTCGACGCCAATGATCGCCGCCGGGTCGCTCTTCATCCTGAAGGCTGACACCGCCCGCGTTTCGCCCGCGTACCTGGTCTTCTTTCTCAATCTTCCCGCAACGCAGGCCGAACTCCGTCAAATGGCGACGGGATCGACGATCCCTAATCTGCGCCGCGGTGCGATCGAACAGCTCGAAGTTCCACTGCCATCTTTGGAGGATCAGGCTCGAATCGTCGAGCTCGCATCGCTGGTACGCAAAGAATCTGAGATTACCGAGCGCATCAATCAGCTGCGCTTGCAAGAACTTCACGCTCTCATGGTCGAGCGCGCGAAGAAAGCCGGAGGCATGAAGCCCCCGGCTTCCAACCGGTCTGAGCGGCGCGGCAAACGCCCTCAGACCTTGTCCTAGCACCTCTAGAACGAAAGAAAATGTAATCATGACTATCGCCATTAGCAATCTGAGCTTTGACGGGCCCTTTTCGGACCCGGCGCAACTTCAGGCCCGGTCCGGCGTCTATGCGATTCTTGGTCGCGGCACCGGTAACTGGAACGTCGTTGATGTCGGCGAAAGTGCCAACATTCAGGACCGTGTTTCGAATCACGACCGCAAACCGCAGTGGAAACGCTGTGGTCATGCTACCCTCGGTGTCGCTGGATACTATTGCGATGCTGCTACGCGCATGACGGTCGAGAAGCGGCTGCGCGATCAATACAAGCCGTCCTGCGGCGATCGTTAATCGGGCCATCTGGTCGGCGGGACCCAATAGGCCTCGCCGATCGGACGAAACTTTTTTGGGAAAGGTAGACTATGAGCGAGCAAACCAACAACGGCCCGAAGACCACGAAGGACGATGTGTTCCGCAAAGCGTGGGCGGCGTGCGACACCTTCCGCGGCCTGATCGACGCTTCCGAATACAAGGACTACGTGCTGGTCACATTGTTCTGGAAGGCGATCTCCGACACCTGGAGCGAGCACTGCGGAGAAATGAAGGCGCGCTATGGCGGCGACGAAGCGCGTTTGCTTCGCCGCATGGATCGCGAGCGGTTCGTGTTGCCGAAAGGTGCGAGCTTCCAGGACGTTTGGGAAAGCAAGGACGCTGATAATCTTGGAGAGCTGATCGACATCGCCCTGGATGCGATCGAAGAGGCGAACAAGACGAAGCTCGACGGCGTGTTCCGTAATATCAGCTTCAACTCCGCCAACAAGCTCGGCGAGACCAAGGACCGCAACCGTCGCCTGAAGAACTTGCTCGGCGATTTCAAGGATCTGGACCTCCGTCCGAAGCACCTTGCGAAAGGCGACATCATCGGTGACGCCTATATCTATTTGATTGAGCGCTTTGCCTCCGATGCTGGCAAGAAGGCCGGGGAGTTCTACACGCCGCGCCAAGTCTCGCGCGTTTTGGCGAAGCTCGTTGCGCCACAGGAGGGCGAGAAGATCGCCGACCCGGCGTGCGGCTCCGGCTCCCTCTTGATCGAGGCGGCGCAGGAAGTCGGGTCGAAGAACGTCATGCTCTACGGACAGGAAGTGAACGGCGGCACCCATGCGCTTGCCAAGATGAATATGTTCCTGCACGACATCGACGGCGCAAGACTGGAATGGGGCGACACCCTCAACAATCCAAAGCTGATCGAAGATGACAAGCTCTTGGCGTTCGATGTGGTGATCGCCAACCCGCCCTTCTCACTCGACAAGTGGGGCGCTGAGA
>Ga0209677_100235_pt1 | contig 38918 bp, 46 predicted proteins | sample AraplaCvi_mCL_r2_2_FD_184285 | JGI IMG/M metagenome (GOLD analysis project Ga0209677, IMG submission 184285) | Arabidopsis root microbial communities from North Carolina, USA - plate scrape CL_Cvi_mCL_r2 (SPAdes) (version 2) | ecosystem: Host-associated > Plants > Roots > Endosphere | place: USA... | reverse complement strand
TGCCGATCATGCCGTGGGGCGCCGGTGACACGGCCGTGCAGAAATGCGGCGAATTCATTCAGTGAGCTGATGTCAATGACGCGGACGTGATCGTGGCGCGGCCTGCTGCGCGCCGGCCGCGTTGGCGTTTTTTGCGCGGGTATCGTGACAGCCGACCAACCGGACCAGCGTCTGCGGCGCTGACGGGGCGCCGAGATCGGGCCGTTGCTGCGCCATCGGCGCTTGGCTGGCCTTGCCGGAGCGTCGCGCGGTCATATCCTTGTGAGCCATGAGTGCCGTCCCGTCGAAGTAACGATGTTACAACGCGCGGACCGCCCCCAGGGTTGCGGACCGGTCTCGCGGTTGCGTCGCGAGCCGCGCTCTTTCAGCAGATAAAGTTTAAGAAGCCATCCTACCGCGCTGCCGCATCCCGCAAATCCTGCCCCATCAATATCTTCCAGTGGCGCGAAGTTCCCGATCCAACCTCCGCGAGCCAATGCCTTTACTGATTTGTTTCGTCGTCGGGCCGCGACGAAACAAATCTCTGGGTCGACGAAACCATTTTCCGGTTGTCGCGCAGAACGGGCGAAATCAGGTGTGGGTTATGACGGCACGACGCCAGCCGATCAGTGCCGGGCGATGGACCGAGAGACGGTCAGATGAAAATCCAGAACTCCATTCTCGCATCTGCGTTGCTATCGGCTGGCTCGACCATGGCGGGCCCGGCGGGTGGCAGCCCGTCCGGGTCGGCACCTTCCACTATAGTGGTCCACAGATAACAACTTCCGCGGCGCGCGCGATTCCGGTACGATAGCGCTGATCGACACAAGACTGAGGACCAGCAACCGATCATGTTGTCTCGTTTTGCTGTAGCGACAATCGCCATATCGTTGATCCTCGCACCATCCGTCACGCGGGCACGACCGACCACGAGGCTGCCGGATCCGCGAGGCGAATTCGTCCGGCAATGCGCGCCCCACATGCTCGGGCGCTGGGCCCATCCGGAAGAGGTCTGCTCCTGCCTGCACGATCACGCCGCGGCGATGGTCGAGGACGTGGACCTACGTGAGGCGCTGTTGCGCGGCATCAGTGAGACCGGCGTGCCGTCGATCGAGACCGCTTGGGTACCGCCGGCCAAACAATCCGAGATCGGCCCGACCTTCACCAAGATCGCCAGGCCAGCGCTGCAATGCATGTTCGAGCCTGCGAAATAGCCGCGCCTTCGCCGTTGCTCTTCATAGGAAAGCGGCGACGAGGCGCGCCTTGCCTGTCTAGGCCGTATCCGTCGGCTTAGCTCGGGATGTCCGTGCTGGCCGCTGCGCTGGGCGGGCAGGAGTCGGTCGGGCCGGGACCAATCGCCTGCAAGATCCGGACTATTTTTTCTTTGGGCCGAAGCGCGGCACGCATTTCGCTGCACGGGCAACACCATCTGGTGTCATCTTGGCACCGGACACTTCCTTGACCTGTCCGGCCGGGCAGGTGCCATCATCGACCAGCACGCGCTGGCCGAGGCGCAGATCGGTGATGTCCTGCTCGCGGCCGAGATATTGCGCCCACGCCGGCGTTGTGCCGATGAGGAGCACAGCACCGAGCAGGGCTGTCGACACGGAAATGCTGCGCGGCTCGCGCAGATGAGGACCACGCATCACTTGCTCTCGATCTTCAGGCCGTTCGGCCCGACGTTGATCTGCAGACCTTCAGGCTGCTTTTTCGCTTGATAGAGATTGAAGCCGAGGACGCCGACGGCAACGACCAGGACACCAATGATCAGATAGAGAACGTTTCGGTTGTTGGCCATTCCTCACCATCCAGCACGCCGCAAAGCGGTACATGCGAAAGTGTAGGGGGACCTCTGCGATTCTGAAAGCGGCAGCAAAATGCCTGCAATCCACAGACGAACTGTGGTTGGATCGGCTGCCGTAAGCTTTAGGAATCTCGAACACGATGATCACGAGCGATACCCAACAGCGCATTGTCGATGCCGTCGACGCCGGGTTTGACCGGCAGCTCGCCACCACGCGCGATTTTGTTGCCATTCCGTCGACGCGCGGCGCGGAAGGACCATGTCAGGATATGATCGGCGACCTCCTGCGCGCGCGCGGCTATGAGGTCGACGACTGGCGTATCGATCTGGATGACCTCAGGGATCTGCGCGGGTTCGGCCCGGTCGAGACGGATTTCTCGCGCGCCCGCACTGTTGTTGGAACCTACCGTCCGTCGAACAATGCCGGAAAATCGCTGATACTGCAGGGCCACTGCGATGTCGTCCCCACCGGGCCGCTCGACATGTGGGAGACGCCGCCGTTCTGGCCTGTGATCAAGGACGGCAGGATGTATGGCCGCGGCGCCTGCGACATGAAGTCCGGCACCATCGGCGCGCTGTATGCACTCGACGCCATCAAGACAGCCGGCCTGAAGCCGACGGCGCGCATCCACTTCCAGTCTGTCATCGAGGAGGAGAGCACCGGCGTCGGCGCGCTCTCGACCCTGCAGCGCGGCTATCGCGCCGATGCCTGCTTCATTCCAGAACCGACGGGCTGCAAGATGGTGCGCTCGCAGGTCGGTGTGATCTGGTTTCGTCTTCGCGTGCGTGGCTTCCCCGTGCACGTGTTCGAGGCCGGCTCCGGCTCCAACGCGATCACCGCCGCCTATCACCTGATCCATGCGCTCGAAAAGCTCGAGATCGAGTGGAACGAGCGGGCCACAGCCGATCGCCACTTCAAGACTCTGAATCATCCGATCAACTTCAATCCCGGCATCATCAAGGGCGGCGACTGGGCCTCCAGCGTGCCGGCCTGGTGCGACGTGGATTGTCGCATCGCCGTCCTGCCGGGCTGGTCGATCAAAGATTGCCAGAACGAGATCCTGGCCTGCATCGCCAACGCAGCGCGCAACCATCGCTTCCTGTCGAACAACCCGCCGGTCGTGGAGTGGTCGGGCTTCCTGTCGGAAGGCTATGAGCTGAAGGATTCCGCCGAGCCGGAGGCGGCGTTCGGCCGGGCATTCAACGCCGTGTTCGGCGGAGATGTGCAGGATCTCGTGTTCACCGCGCTGACCGACACGCGCTTCTATGGGCTCGAATACAACATTCCGAGCTTGTGCTTCGGCGCCAGCGGCGCGGCGATGCACGGCTTCAACGAATATGTCGAGCTCGATTCGCTGCGCCAATCGACCAAGGCGACGGCCCTGTTCATCGCCGAATGGTGCGGCGTCGAGCCGGCCTGACCAGACATCCGATGAGCGAGGCAATGACCTCGGAGGTCATTGCCTCGTTCGGCAGCGCGCGTCATGTTTTCCTGAAATATCGTTTTGGAGGGCGAGGGCATGACGCCGCTCGAGAGAATCAACGCGCTGAAAATGCCGTTCGCCGAGCTGAAGGGCGTGACCTTCACCGAAGCTGAGGCGGATCGCGTGGTCGCGCGCATGGTCGTACGGCCCGATCTCTGCACCTTGCATCACACGGTTCATGGCGGGGCGTTGATGGCGCTTGCCGATTCCGTCGGCGCGGCCGCGACCGTGATCAACCTGCCTGAGGACGCCAAGGGCACCACCACGATCGAGAGCAAGACCAACTTCATCGGCGGTGCGAAGGAGGGAACGACCCTGGTTGCGATCGCCACTCCGGTGCATCGCGGTCGCCGTACCCAGGTGTGGCAGACCCGGGTGGAAACCGAGGACGGGAAGCTGGTGGCGATCGTCACGCAGACCCAGCTCATCCTCGTGTGATTACGGGTTGCACAGGCCGTTAACTGGCCGTTGCCTGATCCATCGCGATAGATCGCCTGGTAGAAGGCGGGACTTGAATTCAATGTTGCGATGCACAATATAGCCGGATCTAGGGATTCAACGCCTCCTCGAGGGCTTCCAAGAGGAGTTATCGAAAGTGCCACAGGTAGATACTTTCCGTCCCCGGCCGGGCTTCGGCTATGTGCGGACGCTCAGCCAGCACGAAGAATTGCCGCTGCTCCGCGCCCATTTGCTGCGACTTGATCCGGACAGCCGCCACGACCGCTTCAACGGCTTCCTGGATGACGGCTTCATCGCGCGCTACGCCGCCAAATGCGCCGCCGACGGCACCATCATCGTCGCCTATATGGAGAACGGCATGGTGCGCGGCGCGGCCGAACTGCATCCGCCAGAGCAGTCCGAGGACGGGCTGCCGGAGATCGCGTTCAGTGTCGAATCCTGCCTGCGGCGCCGCGGCGTCGGCAGCCTGCTGTTCGAACGGGTGATCGCGGAAGCGCGTTGGAAGGGCTATCGTCGCCTGCGTGTCACCACGGGCGCGCAGAATCATGCGATGCGCGCGCTGGCCGCTAAGTTCGGTGCCCATCTGGTGTTCGAGCGTGGCGAATCCACCGGCACGATCGATTTGACCCAGCAGCCGCAGGACGAATTCGCGAAATTCGTGATCGACGCGCCTCTCGCCGCCGTGCGGACCCTCTTCCAGCTCAATCGTGCCTGCTGGAAAATGGTCGGCCGGATGTACGGTGGCAAGCGCGCGGCCTAGTCCTACTGCGTCATAACCCCGTCATTCCGGGGCAGCCCCGCAGGGGCTGAACCCGGAATCTCGAGATTCCGGGTTCGATGCTGTCGCATCGCCCCGGAATGACCACCGAGAACGCCATACGTCGAGCTTGTGACGCAATAGGACTAGAGCATGATCCGGAAAAGTGTTCCCTCGCGACAAACGCCGAAGGCGCTTGGGCGGAGACCATGCTCAATCAAAGAGATTAGATCATGATGCGATTCCTTCTGATCGCATCATGATTTAAAGATCGAGGCATCTTCGAAACGACGAGAGCGCGGCAGCGGCCATCGCTGTCGCGCTCTCGGTCTATTCGATCTGGCGAACCGCCGCCCGCTCAGGTGCCGGTGCGCGGGGCGAAGTTGAAGCGACGCACCGTGCGGCGCTCGACCACCACGGCGCGCTGCTGGGTGCCCTGGTCCGCCATCACGACACGGGTGTTGGTGCGGGCCGCGATGCGGCTGATCTTCTTGACTTCGGGCAGCACCTGCTCGAGCGGAAGACCCATCAGCGCCGCGGCAAACTCCGCCTGCGCCTGCACGTCATCGGTGATGCCGGAAGCGGCAAAGATCGCTTCCTCCAGCGTCGGCGGATCGCGCCGCACGCGCCGCGTGCCATATTTGGTATTCCAGTCTTCGCTCATGGGGTCCTCGTGAATGATCCGGGATACCTAGAAGCCTCAATGCTGCATTGCAATATAAAATCCGCAGGACAAGCCAGCTATGCGCTCACTGTGTCGCGAGCCGGCAACGCCCGGTCCTGTGTCTGGGCGTCCTGCATGTGGGAGTTCTGCATGTGGGAGTCCTGGGGCCAGCGCCGCAAGGCCGCCCGGCCGGCATCGGTCAGCGCGTAAATGCCGCGCTCGGTGCGCTCAAACCAGCCATAGACGTTGTGCTGCAGGATTTTTGGTGCGTCCGGTATTTGCGGGCGCAGATCGCGCACGCGCTGCGGGCCGGTCGCCATGGCGGCGGCGCAGGCCAGCGCCTGCTGGCGGTAGGCAGTCATGATCGGCGCGCGTGTCGAGCCGCCCAACGCGGGATCGCCCTTGCGGCGCTGATGCTCGGCGACCAGGCGCGAGCGCTTTTTCGGATTGCGGCGAGGCGCTGCGGTCGGGGGCGTCACCAGCACCTCGACATCGCCGCGATCGGTGACAGCGAGCATGCCAAAGCCGAGCCGCCGGCACAGATTGCGATAGCGCGCGTCGCTCTCGCGGCCCTTGCCGCGCGTCGACAATCTTGCGGCGATCCAGGTCTCGTCGCTGGCTGCAGCGCGATCGACGGCCTGCAGCAGAAGCTCGAGATTGAACGCCTGCTTGAGCTCGCAGATCACGACGACAGGCGGATCCTCACCCTTGAGCGCAACCACGTCACAACCACCAACCTCGCCCTTGACCGAGAAGCCGAGGGTTTCGAGGAAGCGTTTGACGGGGAGATAGAGCGCGGTTTCCAAGGGAGATCCAAAGGATTTTTGACCAACAGCGTGCGACTCAAGCGCCGCGACTCTAGCGACATGCGGGCATACATGGCAGCGTAAAGTCGTCTCGTGACTACACCCGTCCGGCCACCGGTATCAATGCGCCGGTGACACCGCTTGCGGCGTCGCTCGCCAGGAACAGGATCACCTCGGCGAGCTCCTGCGGCGTGACCCACTTGTCGAAATCGGCCTTTGGCATGCTCGCGCGGTTCGCGGCCGTGTCGATGATCGAGGGCAACACGGCGTTGACGGTGATCTTGCCTTTCCATTCTGCGGCGAGCGCCTCGGTCAGGCGATGCACGCCGGCCTTGGAGGCCGCATAGGACCCCATGCCGGCGCCAGCCTGCAGCGCGCCCATGGCGCCGACATTGACGATGCGCCCCGAGCTCGAGCGCGCCAGATGCGGGATGGCGGCGCGCGATGCATTGAGCGTGGTCACCACGTTCATCGTATGCATCTTCTGCCAGACGCTGCCGTTACCATCGGCGACTGCCTCGAAGGCAAAGCCGCCGGCGATGTTGATCAGCGCGTCGAGGCGGCCGAAATGCGCGGCCACCGCATCGATCGCGGTCTTGGCCTGCGCGGCATCCGAAAGGTCGACGCCGCCGAGCTCGATGCGGTCATCGGTCGCGGGCAGTTGCGCCTGAGCGTGGTCGACGCCGGCGACGCGTGCCCCGCGCGCCAGCGCCATCTCGGCCACGCTCCGACCGAGCGCACCCAGCGCACCCGTTATGACTATCACCGTCCCGTTCATCGCACGTCCATCCCGATCTCGGGCCGCCCAGCGTCGGCATCATAATCCGACTATCGCCAGGCAGGATATGGCTTGCAAAGGGCAGGGGCTTCACAGCGAGGGCCGATCCGTCACGCGATCGTGTCCGCCCCTGGTCGCGGGATGCAGATGACCGGAGCAATTCGCTAAAATTAGCCGGAGTTTCGTAAGCGGATCGCGAGGGCGGCGCGCTAGCTTTGATTCCTGCAATACTAGGGGTGTTGGAGCTTTGCCATGATGAGACATCTGCCGGACCATGGTTTGCCGCTGGTTCAGCTCAAGGAGCAGCGCCGCGATCTGGTGGTCGCTCTGCAGAACCGCACCGGACCGGTCAGCGGCTGGGAGTTGATGCAGATCGCCGCTGTGCAACAGGCGATTTCCGCCTTCGAGGAGGTCATCGCCGATCTCGATGCGATGGAAGCTGCGGAAGCCGAGCCGGCCGACGCCGCCTGAACGCGTCTCTGCTTGAGCATGATCTCCGCGCTAACGCGTTCCGCGTTTGTCGCGAGGGAAAACCGGTTTCCACTTGTTGTGGATCATGCTTTTGCGGCGCTCGTCAGGATGTCAGATAGCGCGCCTGCAGCGCGGCGCGTTCCTGCTCGCCGATGCCGAGCCCGTCCCTGAGATAACCTTCGAGGCCGCCATAGCCGGCCTGCACCGCTTCCAGGCCGGCAGCCAGAAACGAGGCATCGACCGAGCCGATCGCGTCCCTGACGTCATCCGGCAGATCGGTGCTGGCAGTGGGATCGCGCCGATAGAAGCGATTGGTCAACAGATAGTCGTCAGCGATCACGTCGTCCGGCACGCCGAGCGCATGCAGGATCAGCGCGCAGGCAAAGCCGGTGCGATCCTTGCCGGCGGTGCAGTGGATCACGAGCGGTGCGCGATCTTCCAACAGATGTGCGAATAGCCCGCGGAAGCTGTCCGTGCTGAGACGGACGTAGTTCCGATAGGATTCCCGCATGATTTCTAGCGCATCCTCCGCCGTGAGGCATCCGGCGGCGAGGCGCTCGCGCAAGGTGGCCACGACCGTCGGCTCGATCGGCAGCGAATGCACGGCGATCTCGGCCAACGCGCAATGAGCTGCCGCGCGTTCCTCGCGGCCGCGGAAGTCGAATGCGCTGCGGACGCCGAGCTGGCGCACGATCACGATGTCCGTCTCGGTCAGACGGCCGAGATGATTGGAGCGGAAGATCTGCCGCCAGCGCACGATGCGGCCGTCACTAGTCGGATAGCCGCCGAGATCGCGAAAATTGCTCGCGCCTTCGAGGTTGAGATGACGGGCAGGGATCTCTGACATCGATCCACTTTACGCCATCGGCCGCGGCGGTGAAATGTCGTCGGGTGCGGTTCGAACTACGACCGCAACACGAGGTAAGCCTCGAAAACCAAAAGGGCCGGAACGATTTCGTTCCGACCCTTCAAGCGAGATTGCAGCATGCCGTTCGTCCAGCTGCTCTGGACATCAGTGATCCCAAGACGGCTTGGCTTCCTGAATCGCCTCTTCGTGGTACCAGCTGCCGCTGCAGATTGACGGCTGGATAGAGGGGGCGGGCTGCTGTGCGGTCTCGACTTCGCCGTAACGGCGACCGCTGAGAGCGGCACGGCCGCCTCGCGGAAACTGGTAGATCTTCGCAGATCCCTGGCCGGTATTTGTATTCATCCTTTCGTCTCCTTTCCATCGGACCACAACCGATGGTGCGCCCGACTCGTTCTCTGAGGGTTACCAAAATCGATATTTCGGCCCTGCCTCCAGGAATGCAATCTGATGAAAAGAAAATCAGCCTGTGCGCATTTCGGAGGCAGTCAGCGGTTTGCCCCACGCGAAGCAGCGGGCAGATGATGAACATCTAAGCCGGGCGGAAGGTTGCGGGAGCAACCCGACGACCTTTTCAAAAATTTCCCCGCCGTGCCGCCGGCTTGATCGGGCAAATACCGCGGCGCCGCAAATGCCGCGGAAATAAGCGGGATTCTGTCACAAAGCTTTGGCGTTGGCCGCTCGGGAATACCGGAGCCGCGGTGCTATGTCGCACCCGCAGGTGGGTGAAAGAGCTGAGGAAGACTCTTCTCGCATCTGCGTATGGTGCGGCGGCGCGTCGCAGTATTTGGCACGTTACGTGCTTAAGGAAGGCCGGCCGATCGTGGCCGGGTAAGCGGGGCAGGCCCAGTGCTTCTGGCCTCCCACCTTTCGATTAAGCAGAGAGGCTCAATGACGAAATACAAGCTCGAGTATATCTGGCTCGATGGCTACAAGCCGGTGCCGAATTTGCGCGGCAAAACCCAGATCAAGGAATTCTCCTCGTTCCCGACCTTGGAACAACTGCCTCTGTGGGGCTTCGACGGCTCGTCGACCATGCAGGCCGAAGGTCACAGCTCCGATTGCGTGCTGAAGCCGGTCGCGGTCTTCCCGGACGCCGCTCGCACCAACGGTGTGCTGGTGATGTGCGAAGTGATGATGCCCGATGGCAAGACGCCGCACGCGTCGAACTCGCGCGCGACCATCCTCGATGACGCAGACGCGTGGTTCGGCTTCGAGCAGGAGTACTTCTTCTACAAGGACGGTCGTCCGCTCGGCTTCCCGACAGCTGGCTATCCCGCGCCGCAGGGTCCGTATTACACCGGTGTCGGTTACTCGAACGTCGGCGATCTCGCCCGCAAGATGGTCGAAGAGCATCTCGATCTCTGCCTTGCGGCCGGCATCAACCATGAAGGCATCAACGCCGAGGTGGCGAAGGGCCAGTGGGAATTCCAGATCTTCGGCAAGGGCTCACGCACCGCGGCCGACCAGATGTGGATGGCTCGCTATCTGATGCTGCGTCTGACCGAGAAGTACGGCGTCGACATCGAGTTCCATTGCAAGCCGCTCGGCGACACCGACTGGAACGGCTCCGGCATGCACTGCAACTTCTCGACCAAGTACATGCGCGAAGTCGGCGGCAAGGAATATTTCGAGAAGCTGATGGGCGCGTTCAAGGAAGCCCGTGCCGACCACATCGCGGTCTACGGCCCGGATAACCACATGCGTCTGACCGGCAAGCACGAGACTGCCTCGATCGACACCTTCAGCTGGGGTATTGCCGACCGCGGCGCGTCGATCCGCGTGCCGCACTCCTTCGTGAACAACGGCTACAAGGGCTATCTGGAAGACCGCCGTCCGAACTCTCAGGGCGACCCCTACCAGATCGCGTCTCAGGTCCTGAAGACCATCTCGACGGTTCCGACCGACGCGAAGGCCGCCGCCTAAGACGCCGAAAATAATTCCAAAGCAGGGAAGACATGATCCGCCGGAGTTTCGCTCCGGCGGATCATTTGTTTTTGGTTCGGCGGACTCTGTGACCTCGTACACTTTCCATTCAATTTCCCACTGTGTTAATCACGACAGCGCAACATCCAGCCCGCAGGGGAACGTGGCTGTGTTCGGCGGATTCTACACGAGCAGATATCAACTCGGTCAGACCCCGGGTCGCGGCGTCATGTATGTGCATGACGGTCGTATGCTCGGCGGCAGCTCGGCTTTTGCCCATATCGGCTCGTTCGAACAGGTCGGTGAAGAGGTCGCGATCGAGATCAGGACCAGCCGGCACAATCCCGACCCGGCCTATCCAGCCATGGCCGGCACCGATGACGCCACGTTGCTGGCCCGCGGCCGCCGCGATGGCAAGAGCTACCGTTTTGCCGGCGAACTCAACGAACTGCCGGGCGTGCCATTTCGGTCGGTACTGACGCCGGTCGAGGAGTCGCCACTGCCGACGATAGGCGGAGTGAGCGAGGGCGGTATCGTCAATGGGCTTTACTCGATCCACCTCCGCCTGCTCGATGGCGTCGACGGCGGCCTGACCGGCGTGATGCTGCTCAATGAAGGCCGCATTCTCGGCGGCGACAACTATTTCTATTATCTCGGCACCTACACCTCCGGGAATGGCCGCTGGAAAGGACAGATCCTCAATCAGGAGCACACGCCAGCGCGTGGCGTGGACCTTATTTTCGGCGGTCACGAGGTCGGCATCGGTTTTGCCGGCACCTGCGACATGGACAGCGCGCAATTCGAGGCCACGGCGCTGGCCGGCAAGCGCAGCCTGCGTCTCAGCGCCGCGCTCAGGCTGCTGCAACGGGCTTGAACCGGTGAGCGATCGCGTGCGCGTGCTTTCGACACTGGCCGTGAGAGGCGCGGTGCAGGACCTCGTCGACCCCTATTTCCAGGCGACCGGCTGTCGCATCGACGCGGATTTCGCGCCGACACTCGCGCTCCTGGACCGGCTGCGCGCCGGAGAGCCGGCCGACCTCGTCATCCTCACTCGGGAAGGCCTTCACGAGCTTGCTGGAGAAGGAAAGGTGATCGCTGCGAGCTGCGTCGATCTCGCACGCTCCTATGTCGGCATCGCAGTCAGAGGCGGTGCAGCGCATCCCGATATCGCCGATGAAGCGGCTCTACGCGACACGTTGCTGACGTCACGCGCCGTGGCCTACTCGCAGATCGGCGCCAGCGGCATTCTGTTCGCCGGTCTCATCGCACGGATGGGAATTGCCGCCGAGATCAATGCCAAGGCCGTCATCATTCCGTCGGGCCTGACTGCGGCGCGTTTGGTATCAGGCGAGGCGGAGCTGGCGGTTCAGCAGATCAGCGAGCTTAAGCAGGTCGACGGCATCGAGGTTGTCGGACCGATCCCGCCTGCGCTGCAGACGCCGGCCGTATTTTCCGCCGGCCTGACGACGACGTCACAGCGGGCGGCGGCGGCCGAAGTTCTGTTGCACCATCTGGCTTCGCCCGCGTTTGTCGACGCGCTGCGCACCGCAGGATTGGAGCCTTGAATTTGGCTCGGCAGCTCAGCAATGTTACGGCCATGATCATGAAAGGCGCGCATTCCTTACTCGTCGTGCTGGCTGCTATCGTGCTTGCGCCATCGGACGTGCGGGCGCAATCGGCGGATCTGGTGCTGTGCGACCGTATCGCCGCCGATCCGTCCGATCCGGACAAGCCGGCTGAGGTCAAAGGCGTGACCGAGATCGCCAGCGCCGACATCCCGACGGCGATTAAGTTCTGCAAGCAGGCGTCAGCATCGCGCCGGGCGCTGTTCGAACTTGGCCGTGCCTACGCGGCCAACCGGCAGATGGCGGAGGCGATCGCGGCTTGGCGCAAGGCCGCCGACAAGGGCTCGACCTCGGCGATGGTCGAGCTCGGCGTGCTCCATGCCACCGGTGCGGGCTTGCCCAAGGACGACGCGCAGGCACGCAAGCTGTTCGAGCGCGCGGCCGAGGCCGGCAATCCGCGCGGCGTCAGCAATCTTGCCGCGCTCGGTGGTGGTGCTGCTGCGTCCGCCGATCCGGCGCGAGCGCGCGAGCTGCTCGCCAAGGCAGCCCAGACCAACGCGGAGGCGCAATACCAGCTTGGGCTGATGTTGGCGGATGGCACCGGTGGCGCCAAGGACGAGGAAGGTGCGCGGGCGCTGTTCGAGAAGGCGGCTGCGCAGAACCATCCGGCCGCATTGGCACGGATGGGGGAATTCTCCGAGCAGGGCCGCGGCGGTCCGAAGGATGCGGCGGCCGCCAAGGGCTATTATCAACGTGCCGCCGATCTCGGCGACGACGATGCCAAGAGAGCGCTCAAGCGGCTCGACTGTCCGATCGTGCTCAAGGACAAGCGCGGCAATCTCGTCAGCAATCTCTGTTTCTGATTCCGCCGAGGGTCGCGCGCCGGCTGCGCCCGGGAACGCAAGCGAGGTGCACCGGTTGATGGATCGAGTACGGAGGAGATCAGCCATGATCCGTAAGCTGAGTTCCGGCGAATACCGGCTCTATTCGCGCAAGGTCGATCCGAAGACCGGCAAGAGGCGCAACCTCGGCACGTTCAAATCGCGCGCGGCCGCCAAAAAGCACGAGCGCGACGTACAATATTTCAAGCGGCACTAAAGAGCACCGGCCGGATTGCCGCGGAGGCGCGAAAAGCGCCTTCCACTACGGCGCAGCATCGATTAAGAGCGGCGGCAAATCGGTCCACGCTCTTGAGCCCTCATGATCCGCCTCGATAACGTCAGTAAGCAAGTCGGCCACCAGATCCTCTTCATTGAAGCCTCCGCAGCCCTGCAGAAGGGCGAGAAGATCGGCCTCGTCGGCCCCAACGGCGCCGGCAAGTCCACGCTGTTCCGTATGATTGCGGGGCAGGAGCAGCCGGACGAGGGGCAGGTCTCGCTCGATCGGGGCATCTCGATCGGCTATTTCAACCAGGACGTCGGTGAGATGTCGGGCCGCAGCGCGGTCGCCGAGGTGATGGACGGGGCCGGCCCGGTCTCGGCCGTGGCCAGCGAATTGAAGGCGCTGGAGGCCGCGATGGCTGATCCGGACCGCGCCGACGAGATGGACGAGATCATCGCGCGCTATGGCGACGTGCTGGCCCGCTTCGAGGAGCTGGACGGCTACGCGCTCGACAGCCGCGCGCGTGAGGCGCTGGCGGGCTTAGGCTTCAGCCAGGAGATGATGGACGGAGATGTCGGCAAGCTCTCCGGCGGCTGGAAGATGCGCGTGGCGCTGGCCCGCATCCTCCTGATGCGCCCCGACGTCATGCTGCTGGACGAGCCGAGTAACCATCTCGACCTCGAAAGCCTGATCTGGCTGGAGCAGTTCCTCAGGGGGTACGAGGGCGCGCTGATGATGACCTCGCACGATCGCGAGTTCATCAATCGCGTTATCGGCAAGGTGGTCGAGATCGACGGCGGCCAGCTCACGACCTATTCCGGCAACTACGAATTCTACGAGCAGCAGCGCGCGCTGAACGAGAAGCAGCAGCAGGCGCAGTATGAACGCCAGCAGGCGATGCTCGCCAAGGAGATCAAGTTCATCGAGCGCTTCAAGGCGCGGGCCTCGCACGCCGCGCAGGTGCAGAGCCGGGTGAAGAAGCTCGACAAGATCGAACGCGTCGAGCCGCCGAAGCGCCGCCAGACCGTGGCGTTCGAGTTCCAGGTTGCGCCGCGCTCGGGCGAGGACGTGGTCAGCCTGAAGAACGTGCACAAGAGCTACGGCCGCCGGCGGATCTATGATGGGCTGGAGTTCATGATCCGCCGCCGGGAGCGCTGGTGCGTGATGGGAGTCAACGGCGCCGGCAAGTCGACGCTCTTGAAGCTCGTGGCCGGTGCGGCGGAGCCCGATGACGGCAGGGTGACGATCGGGGGCAGCGTGAAGATGGGTTATTTTGCCCAGCACGCGATGGACCTGCTCGACGGCGACCGCACCGTGTTCCAGTCGCTGGAGGATGCATTCCCGCAGGCGGGGCAGGGTTCGCTGCGTGCGCTGGCCGGCTGCTTCGGCTTCTCCGGGGATGATGTCGAGAAGCGCTGCCGGGTGCTGTCGGGCGGTGAGAAGGCGCGGCTGGTGATGGCGAAGATGCTGTACGACCCGCCGAACTTCCTGGTGCTGGACGAGCCGACCAACCATCTGGACATGGCGACCAAGGAGATGCTGATATCAGCGCTGTCGGAGTTCGAAGGCACCATGCTGTTCGTCTCGCATGACCGCCACTTCCTGGCGGCGCTATCCAACCGAGTGCTCGAGCTTAACGATGACGGGATCCACCAATATGGCGGCGGTTACACCGAATATGTCGCGCGCAGCGGCCGCGAGGCGCCGGGCCTGCGCAGCTGATGCGCGCAGTCGCAGCAGCCGCAAATCCCGGCCGATCTGGCCGGGTTTGCCCCGCCCGGAACGAGCGGGGCAGGCCGTAGAAGGACCAGCTTAGCCGCCCGCTTCGCACTTCTTCATGAAGGAGGTCTTGGCGGCACCGGCGAGCTTCTTGCCGTCGGAGCCGACCGCCTTGGTCTCGCAAGCATCCGCCATGCACTTCTTCATGAAGGAGGTCTTGGCGGCGCCGGCGAGCGGCTTGCCGTCCTTGCCGACTGCCTTGGTGTCGCAGCTGTCCTGTGCGAAGGCCGAGCCCGCTGCGAAACTGGCGAGCGCGGCAACCAGAAACAATTTCCTCATCGGTGCGTCTCCTGTGAAAAAACCACGCTGCAGATGGGAGCCGCAAATTTTGGCGCGATCAAGTTGCCGTGCTGCTCCCTTACGGAGTATTCCCCCGTTCATCGACAGCTCGTGCCGTCCGCACCATCACGCCGCCCGCACCTCCGAGAGGAAGCGGTTGACCTGGCCGGCCAGGTCGCGCGACTGCGACGACAATTGCGAGGCAGCGGACAGCACCTGCTGAGCCGCCTGACCGGTCTGGTCGGCAGCCTGCTGCACGCCGGAGATGTTGCTGTTGACCTCGCGCGTACCGCGCGCGGCGTCCTGGACGCTGCGCGAGATCTCTGATGTTGCCGAGCCCTGCTGCTCGATCGCGGAGGCGATCGCAACGCCGATCTGGTCGATCTCGGTGATGACGTTCACGACGTCCTGGATCGCTGCCACCGTCTCGTCGCTGGCTGTCTGGATCGAGGTGATCTGCTCGGAAATCTCGCTGGTGGCTTTCGCGGTCTGCTCGGCCAGCGACTTGACCTCCGAGGCCACCACGGCAAAGCCGCGGCCGGCCTCGCCTGCGCGCGCCGCCTCGATGGTTGCGTTCAACGCCAGGAGGTTGGTCTGCTCGGCGATGCTGCGGATCAGGGTGACGACGTCGCCGATCTTCTGCGCGCCCTCCGCCAGCGAGCGCGCGGTATCGCCGGTGCGCCTTGCATTGTCGACGGCACGTGCGGCGATCTCCGTGGACTGGGCAACCTGGCGGCCGATCTCGGAGATCGAGGAGGTCAGCTCCTCGGTCGCGCTCGCCACCATCTGGACGTTGCCCGAAGTGCGCTCCGAGGCGCTGGCGACCAGGCCGGCCTGACGGTTGGTGGTTTCAGCGGTGGAGGACATCGACTGCGCGGTGGTCTCCATCTTTGCGGAGGCGCCGGACAGGCCGCCGATCAGCTCGGTGACTTTGGACTCGAAGCCGCGGGCGAGCGCGTCGAGCATCTGGGCGCGGCGCACCTTGACGTCGCTTTCGGCGGCCTTCTCCGCGGCGAGCGTATCCGCCCGGATCATGTTGTCCTTGAAGACGCCGACCGCGGCAGCCATCGCGCCGATCTCGTCATCGCGCTCCAGGCCCGCGATCGCGCTGTCCACGTCGCCGCCGGCGAGGCGTTACATCGACATCGTGAGATTCACGATTGGCTGGCAGACGCGCCGGCGGACGAGGACAATCAGACCGGCGCTGGCTGCGGCAAAGGCCACGAGCACCCCGACGGCGACGACAAAGCTGACGCGTGCGACCGAATAGGCCTCCTCGAGGGTCTGCTCGGCGTGGTCGTAGAACGCGTCGCGCACGCCGATGATGGTGCCGAGACCGCGCTGGGATTCCACGTAGAAGGCGTCGACATCGTGCTCATATTTGCCGGTCGCGGTGCCGTCCTTCACCATCTTCAATTCCTGACCGAAGCGCTGCGTATAGGCCTCGTTCATGCGCTGCAGCGCTGCGACGACCGAGGGCGGCGTCGCCGGATTCTTGCGCAGCTCCTCCAGCGTGAGCAGGATCTGATCGGTACGGCCCTGGCTGCGATAGAGCTCCTTGATCTCGGCGTCGGTGGCGGCACGCTTGGCGCCGACCAGCGCCTTGTGCAGGCTGGCATTGAGCCCGCCGATGTCGCGCAGCGCCCAGGCGACATTGGCATAGGTGGCTTGGCGGAAGGCATCGCCGTCGAGCGCAGCGAGCTTGCGCACTTGGCCATCGAGCAGGTCCGCGACCGCGGCATTGAACGCGCTGTTCTCGGCGACAGCAGCCTTTGCGGCATCGCGGCGCGCCTCGGGTGGTTTGGCGAGGCCCTGATCCATCGTGTCGCGGACGCCAGCGAATTTCACCTTCAGCGCATCGATGGCGGTCGCCACCGCGTTGGCATCATCGAGTCCGGAGAGCTGCTTGCGCACCTCCATCATCTTGTCGACTGCGCCATCGGTCTGCTTGCGATAGTTGTCGAGATCGGCCCGCTGCTTGGGATCGATCGCGGGCGGCCCGAACAGGATGTTGGTGGCGAAGCCGCGCTCGGGATTGAGATAGCGCGGGATGTCGCCTGCGGCGCGCACCACCGCAAGCCGGGCTTGCGCGACGGACACCTGGCCCATCGTCTGGTACTTCGTTGCGGCGACGTAGAGCGAGATGCCGCCGCCGACGCTGGACAAAGAGACAATTGAAATCGTGAGCAGGGCGCCGAGCTTCATGCGACTGGACCAATCACGGTAAGGAAAACGTATACGGGCACCGTAAATTGCGCGGATTAATCGCGGGTTTATCGGTGCCTGTCGCGTAGGCATGGTGCATCGTGACGAGACGTTGTTTTTCGCGCACGAGTTGTTTTTTTCGCTCAAGGTCGGCCAGCCCTGCGCTCCAGGGTTGCGAGCGTCGCCTGATCTTTTTCTCCCGCATAGTACTTTTCGATTGCCTCCGCGAAGATCGGATCGTCCGAGACGGCGTCGAACAGCGTCATCGACGAGCGAAACTTGAGATCGTCGGGAGAGCCGAGAATGGCGCGGATGGTCTTGCCGCTGACGCCGAGCACGAGGCGTGTGCATTCGATGAGGCGCGGGCCGAGCACGGGATGCGCGAGATAGGCCTCAGCCTCTGCGCGCGAATCAATTGCGTAGCGCTGCGCCATCGCCGAGAAGCCGAGCCCGGCGATTTGAGGAAAGACGAACCACATCCAGTGGCTTTGCTTGGCGCCGGCCGCAAGTTCGGCGACCACGCGCGCATAGATCGGGTCCTGGGCCTCCACAAAACGGTTCAGATCATGAGCTAGCCTGTTCATGGATGTCTCCAAGGTTTTGATCTACAAGCCTTTGATTTAAATAGCTTTTGACCAAGCTCCGGCGTGCTTTGCGAGGACGTGGGGCGTCCTGGTTGCAGCTCGGCCGGACAAAACTTGTCTGGGCTTTGTCTAGATTATGCCGCACTCTTGTCCATCCTATGCCACGACGGGTCGAATCTCCCCGCGGGGTCGGACGCCTAGCTTGAGGCGATCCGACGGGGAGTGTATTGGGGTTGAGATGGCTTCCGACGACGTGAGTGTAGAAGTGCTGTTGTCGCGCGGCCGCATCGGACGGTCGGAGGCGATTGCGCTTGTGCTTGCCGCGCTCGCGGTGGCAGCCGGTGCTGCGGCCTGGGTCGGTGCCGATGCGGATCGCGCGCCGCTTGCCGCAGCCGCTGTGCCCGCACCTCCGCCCGCTCCCGCCACGACATTCGAGTCTCGCTTCGGCTCCGCGCCGTCCGCTGCCTATCCCGCGAGCGATGCCGTGCAGGCACTCGACCGTTTTGCCACCCGCGCGCTTGACCGCCAGCTTCTCGATGCGCGGGCGGCGCTGGTCAGGGGCATGGGCGCGCCGGACCCGACCTCGCGCGACTTGGGCGCCGGCGATTTCCGGCCGGCCTTGGTCGAAGGCACCACCGTGGCGATGCCGGCACCCGGCGTCCCGCTGCCACGGCCGCGGCCCTCCGCCGCCAACCTGCCGGCCAGCCTCATGCCGTCGCTGGCGCAGGGCGATCCGAACGCGCGCACCGACGACCGCTCGCTTCTGCAGAAGCTGTCCGATCTGCTGCCGCATCCGGTCAGGCTGGCCTCGCTGGCGCCTGATGGCGGGGGCATCGTTCGGTCCGGCATCGATCTCGGCGCGCTCGGTTATGACCGGCAGACGGCGGTCTACGACATCACCGCCAAGATGCTGTACCTGCCTTCGGGCATTGGCCTCGAGGCGCATTCCGGCATGGGCGACCTGCGCGATGACCCCGGTCACGTCTCCCAGCGCATGGTCGGCGCGACGCCGCCTGCCACCTATGAGCTGAAACCGCGCGAAAAGCTGTTCCATGGCGTCCGTGCCCTGCGGATGACTGCGGTCGAAGGCTCGGCGCTCGGCCGGGTCGGCCTGCTGACCCATCCCTTCATGCTCGGGCCCGATGGCGATTCCAACGGCTGTGTCTCGATCAAGAACTATGATCGGTTCCTCAAAGCCTACGATGACGGCGAGGTTACGCGGCTCGTCGTGGTGTCGAGTCTCGAATCCGCCGTGGCGACCCGGACGGCGCAGAAGTCGCCGGAGCAGTGAGGTTTCGGCTGTACGGCAGCGCGGCTTTGGGGTCATCTGAAGTTATCCCACGTGCTGGCAGGCGCGCTTACGGCGCCCATTAATTCAAAAGCGCGTACGAATCATATTTGCTAGTGCCGATCCATGATTCCGAGCTCCGCCACGCGATGGCGGCGAACTCGAGGAATCCGAGCACTCGTTTCCGGAGCATCGATAATGAGCGACCCCGCAAGCTCTGAGACGCGGTTGCAAACCACCTTCAACATCAAGGTGAACGGCAAGCTGACCGCGATTTCGACCGTGGGGCAGGCCTACCAGTTCCTGTCCAGCCTCAATTCGGTGGAGTGGATGGAGTTCAAGTCGCTGCACGATCAGGCGATGGACTCGCTGCAGGCCGCCGCCGACAACGCAATCATGGCGATCCAGGCCACCAACGCGGTGCGCACGCTGTTCGTGAGTGCGAAGCTGTTGTGAGGCATTACCCGCTCGTCTCGAGCGGATATCACGCTCAAGAGGCATATTCCGGTGTCGTCCTCGCGGAACGCGAGGACCATAACGACAGGCAGGTGCGTCGGAGCGGGCTGGAGCTCCAGCCTTCGCCAAATGACGTTCGGTGATTATGGGTCCCGGGTCGGCGCGCTGCGCTTGCCCGGGACGACGGCGGAGCAAGCTTCGCGTGCTGGCCCGATCGGTCGTCCACGGAAACGTGGATGAGACCACGCTCGGGCGAACCCTTGCGAGTCGGCCCGACGGCTGGCCGGCTATTCGGCCGGCTCGCCCTCGAATTCCATCTCGGTCAGCTCGGTCTCGTCGTGATCGGTATCTTCGAGCCGGGCCTCTTGAAGGTCGGCCTCATCGAAATCGGCTTCGTCGAAATCGGATTCATCAATGTCATGAATCTCGTGCTCGGCGCTCTCCAGCTCTTCGGCTTCGATGTCCTCCGCCTCGAGCGCGGCGGCGACCAGCGCTTCGGCCTCGAGCTGCTCGTCCGCCGGTTCGGCGACCGCGGGCGCCACGACCGGCTCCGGCTTCACCTGATACCAGGAGAACCTCTTCGCTAGCGACGCTTCGAATGCACGCGGCTCGAAATCACTGCCGTCACCGTCCACAATGACGACCTGCCAACCCTCGCTTTGCAATACCCGTGCATTGGCCAGAACGATCAGAGCGCTTTCACGCTGCTTGCGCACCTTCTGATTATTCCGCTCTGCGATCATCGTATACGCCATGATCAGCCTCCCTGACGCCACCCCTACACACGGCGAGAGTGGGCATGGGCCTTGGCCGCAATGCGTTCGGCTCGTGACAATTTGGCGGCGCATCTCGGTTCCCATCGTGGCGCGCATGACGCACATCTCTGAGTCCAGGTGCTGGTGCATCGCGCTGATACATGCGCGGAAGATGCAACAGGCGACAAAATTGTGGTGCACCGACCAGCGCGAATCTTGAAGGCGCGCATTGACGTGTCATGATTTGATTCTGCTGCGGCAACTGCTTCGCAACGACGAGACGGGACTTGGGGCGTCGTTGCGCGGGCATCGATCAAACAGCTGATCAAATAACAGTCAAACAGCGTTGGCGACTGAGCAACGACACTCGACTCTTGGGGGCGATGGAATGATGCGAACCAGTGTGTTCACGACACGAAACTTCAATGTGATGCTTGCAGGTGCCGCGCTTCTGACGCTGCTGCCCGGCGCGAGCCACGCCTTCACCGAGGACGATCAGCGCAGGCTGTGCACCGGGGACGTGTTCCGGCTGTGCTCGTCGGAAATTCCGGACCGGGGACGGATCATCGCCTGCATGCACCGGCAGCGCGCCAACCTGAGCGAGGGCTGCCGCAGCGTGTTCGGAAAGCCGACCGAGCGATCCGCGTCAGCCGACGGCTGGTCCCGATAAGCGTTCTTCCAGATCATCGATGAGACGGGACCTGGAACGCAGGCGGCGTTCCAGGCCTTATGTTTTCAGCGGCAGAGCCGCTGTACGGCGTCGGTGGGACCACCGCTTGCGTTGCGGTAGGTGGGCCAAATCTCGGTAGCGAGCTCGGCATCATGACCTTCTCGCTGACGCATCGCGGCACGATGGACCCGATCGCCTCCGTCGATGGTGGACCGGTCGACTATTCCGTTACCACCACCTATCCCAATCTCCCTCGGGCCTGTCTGGTTCGTCCGTATATCCATGGCCGCTGGATGCTCACCGCTCCGGCCAATGTGACGCGACGCTCGCGCATAACTAACGAGGAAACTCGTCGGGAGCCGACGACGCGGCAGGGTCTGCGTCGACGATGATGCGCGGCAATGACAGATGCCGAGCCGACCCCCGATGATATCGACGTGATCGTCGCGGCGACCTTGCACAATCGCCTTGAGCCGCGGCAGATGATGCGTTCAATGTGCGCCGCCGCAACCGGGAGACCGTCATGGCCTATCGCATTCTCGTTCTCTACGGCTCCTACCGGTCCGACCGAATGGGCATCCGGCTCGCGCAGTTCGTGATCGACGGTCTCAGCGCCTTGGGGCATGACGTCGAGCTGATCGACGCCAAGGCGGTGGGCCTGCCGATGCTCGACCGCATGTACAAGGAATACAAGCCGGGCGAGGCGCCCGCCGTCCTGGAGGAGCTCGCCGGCAAGATCCGCGATGCCGACGGCTTCGTCTTCATCACCGGTGAATATAATTGGGGCATCCAGCCGGGGCTGAAGAACCTCACCGATCACTTCCTGGAGGAATGGTTCTGGCGGCCGGCAGCGATTGCCAGCTATTCGGCCGGCCGTTTCTCCGGCGCGCGCGCCGCGACCGCCTGGCACGGCACGCTGTCGGAGATGGGCATGGTGGTGGTGTCGAGCACGATCGCAGCAGGGCCGATCAGCCAGACGTTGTCGGCCGAGGGCCAGCCGATCGGCGAGGGCGGCAAGGCGCTGCAGCGCGCCTTCCCGCGCTTTGCTGACGACCTCTTGTGGTGGGTGGAGGCGGCCAAGACGCAGCACGCCCGGAAGAAGCCGCCGTATTGAGCTGTCGCGACAAACGCGATGTCGTCCCGGGCGCAGACCCGGGACCCATAAACACAGTCGGTTGTTGTTGAACCAGATGGAGCGTCGTTCTTTGTAACAATGACGCGCTGTGGTTATGGGTCCCCGCGTTCGCGGGGACGACATGCGCGTGATGCCACTCCCATTGTTGAGCAAATCGCCAATCCCCATGTCATCCGAAGCATTTCATGGGGCAGGGGGAACTTTGCATGCCGTTCGCCACGCATCGCGGGCAGCGCATTCACTACACGGTCGATGGGACGGGACCGCTCATCATTTTGCAGCACGGGGTCTTGCTCGATGGTGCGAGCTGGCGTCGGTGCGGCATTGTCGATGTGCTGGTGCAGGACTTTCGCGTGGCTTGCGTCGATTCACTTGGCCATGGCCGAAGCGACAAGCCGGCTGATGCGGCGCTCTATACACAGGCGCAGCGCGCCGGCGACATCGTAGCCGTGCTCGATGACCTCGGCTGCGAGCGCGCGCATCTGGTGGGTCATTCGATGGGCGGCTGGCTTGCGGTCGGCGTCGCGAAGTATCATCCGCGCCGGCTGTCGTCGCTGGTGGTGGCCGGCTGGCCGATCAGCGGATTGCCGCCGGGCGTCAACGGGCCGATCACCTACGACGGCTTCATGAAGTTCGCGCGGGCGACCGCACCCAAACTGACAGAATGGGTGACGCCCGACAACGAGCCAGGGGTGCGCGCCTGCTTCGAGGCGCTGTATGAGCTCGACGGCGCCAAGCAGGCCGTGCTCGGCTTGCCTGAACCGGTGATGCTATGGAACGGTCGCGACGACCCCGCGCATGCGTCCATGCAGGCATTCGCCGCGGCACATGGCGTGCGTTATCTGTCGACCGAGGGTGATCACCTGGGCATGCTGTTCAGGCATGGTGTCGAAGGCGCGCAGGCGATACGGGCCTTCTTGCGTCAGCCATAGTTCGAACGCTCAGCGTTCAAACAGTCCGCGTTTCAAACGGTCAGCGCTGCGGCTCTTCGCTACCGGCTGCGACCGGCTTGTGCTCGGTCTGCGTCGCGGCACCATGCTCCGAGCACGGCAGCGCAGTCCAGCTGCCGTCAGGCGCCTGCTGATAAGCGTGACAGGATGCTGAGCTCGTCTGCTCCTCGGTTGTCTTCTGGTTTTGAGAGTTCTTCGCCAGCGCTGGCGCCGTCGCAGCGACGAGGGCGGCCAGCGAACCGACGAAGATCATGTGTGTGATCCGCATCTGTTAGGTTCTCCTGCTCGAAGCGGAGGCAGATTCAGACCCGGATTATGGAAACTTTGCGGCAAACGCGCCGCATGTTTTCTGGTGTGACTAATACTTTCTTGTCATCCCGGGCAGGCCATTTACGAGTTCACGCCGGCTGCGGCGGATCGAAGGCGCGAACCTCGGGCACGACGCCGTCATACCTCTCGCACTCGACCACGGTGACCTGGCCGCAGCAGCCTTGCGCCAACTTCGAGGTGCCGACGTCGCGGGTCAGCACGTTCGGATTGCCGTGGATGCAGGCGGGCGCATCGCCGCCGGCCGGGTCGGGATCGTACCAGGCGCCGGTCGAGAGCTGGACCACACCTGGCATGACGTGCTCGGAAAGTTTCGCGCCGGCAAGGCAGGCGCCGCGATCGTTGAACAGGCGCACGATGTCGCCGTCCTTGATGCCGCGCGCCGCGGCATCGCTCGGATTAATCCTGACGGGTTCGCGGCCGGCCACCTTGCTGGCCTGGCTGTGGCTGCCGAAATCGAGCTGGCTGTGCAGCCGCGTCGCCGGCTGGTTGCCGATCAAGGTCAGCGGATGGCGCGCGCTCGCGGGCTCGGTGCTCGGCATGAAGGTCGGATGACCGGCACAGTCGTCATAGCCGAAGCCGGCGATGGTCTCGGAGAAGATCTCGATCCGGCCGCTCGGCGTCGCGAGCCTGTGCTTGTCCGGATCGCTGCGGAAGGCGCGCAGGAAGCCGCCATCATCAGGCCCCGAGGGCAGCGGCAGTTCCCCGCACGCCCAGAAAGTCTCGAAATCGGGCGCATCCCAGCCGGCGGCCGCAAGCGCCGCGCGGGTCGGCTCATAGAGATGCGCCAGCCACTGCCTGACATCGCGACCCTCGGTGAATGGCTCGCCGGCACCCATGCGCTCCGCCAGCGCCGCGAAGATCGCGTAATCGTCGCGCGATTCGCCGATCGGCTCAGTCACCTTGCGCATCGCCACCAGCAGCGGATCGGTGGCGGCGGCGCCGATGTCGTCGCGCTCTAAGGTCATCGTCGCCGGCAGCACGATGTCGGCGAACTTTGCCATCGGCGTCCAGGCGCTCTCATGCACCACGATGGTCTCGGGCTTCTGGAAGGCGCGCCGCAGCCGATTGATGTCCTGGTGATGGTGGAACGGATTGCCGCCCGCCCAATAGACCAGCCTGATGTCGGGATAGCGCCGCGCCTCGCCGTTGTAGTCGAACGAACCGCCGGGATCGAGCAGCATGTCGGCGACGCGCGCCACCGGAATGAAATCGCGCAGCGCGTTCCGCCCTTGCGGGAAAGTCGGGCTCGGCACTGCGTTGAGCCGGCGGCCGGTATGGCCGAGCGCGCCCAGCGCATAATGATAGCCGCCGCCGGGCAGGCCGATCTGGCCGAGCATGGCCGCCAGCACTGCGCCCATCCACACCGGCTGCTCGCCATATTGCGCCCGCTGCAGCGAATGCGACACCGTGATCAGGGTGCGGCCGCGCGGCATGCGCCGGGCGAGATCGCGGATCTTCTCTGCTGGGATGCCAGTGATCGCCGAGGCCCAATGCGCGTCCTTGGGCCTGCCGTCGTCGCGGCCGAGCAGATAGTGCGTGAAGTGTTCGAACCCGGTGGTGTAGCGGGCAATGAAATCCGCATCGTGCAGGTTCTCGGTGCAAAGCGTATGGGCGAGGCCGAGCATCAGGGCGACATCGGTGCCGACCTTGAGCGGCAGCCAGGTGGCCGCAGCCTGCTCGGGCAGATCGTCGCGCAGCGGGCTGATGCAGGTGAAGCTGGCGCCGCGCGCGGCTGCGCGGGCCATCGCGTCGCGCTCGATGTGGCGGCTGATGCCGCCCGACGCCACGTCGGCGTTCTTCACCGCCATGCCCCCGAAGGCAAGCACCAGATCCGAATGTTCGGCGATCTGTTCCCAGGTGACGTTGTGGCGGGAGATACCTTCGAAGTTGCCCATCACATGCGGCAGGATCGCCGCCGACGCGCCGGCGCTATAGCTGTTGACCGAGCGCACATAGCCGCCGAGCGCGATGTTGAGGAAGCGGTGGATCTGGCTCTGCGCATGGTGGAAGCGGCCGGCGCTCGCCCAGCCATAGGAGCCGCCATAGACGGCAGCAGCGCCATGCTGATCGCGCACGCGCGACAGCTCACCGGCCAGCAGGTCGAGCGCCTCGTCCCATGGCAGCGCGATGAACGGGCTGTCGAAGCTGCGCCGATGTCGCGCCGATCCATCGCGCCAATCAAGCCAAGACTTGTTAAGCCAAGACCTGCGCACCATCGGCCGCAGCACGCGCGCTCTGTGCTGGAGCGCGTTGCGGAAATTGTCGAGGATCGGTGAGGGCGCGGGATCGGTACGATAAGGCCTCACCTCGAGCGCCTTGCCATCCCAACGCGCGGCGAATGCGCCCCAATGCGCGCTGTGAGGAATCCAATCGCCACCACCCTGCGTCATTTCGTCCTTCCATGGTTAACGATGTACCGAAGTTTGCCGGCATCTCGTCAGCTCGGATTCACTCTCATTCGATCTATTCTGGCATTGCGCCGCTGCAGGCGCTAAGAGCAACTCAAGCGCAAGCCAGCACCTTTATCTATTGCCCGATCGGATGTCCCGGACAAGAATCGGCGCATGTCGACATGTGTCTGCGGCATGCGTTCATGTTGTTCGTGCCGGAATGTCCTGCTGCCTCGCAAATGGGGCGGCCTGTGAGGACGGGGAGCCCGTTACGTTCAAGCCAGTGCAAGCATGACCAGACCACGACTGCCCTCTCTCATCGCGTTGCGCGCCTTCGAGGCGGTCGGGCGCACGGGCAGCGTGCGCGCGGCTGGCGACGAGCTCGCGGTCAGCCACACCGTGGTGTCGCGCCATATGCAGAACCTGCAGCGCAGCCTCGGCATCGCCCTGGTGCGGGCAGAGGGCCGCGGCATTGCGCTGACCAGCGCGGGACAGATGTTCCATGCCCAGGTCACGCAGGCTTTCGACATCATCGCCCGCGCCGTCACCATGATCCGGCCTGCGGCGCGGCCGACGCTGAACATCTGGTGCATCCCGGGCATCGCCAACCGCCGGCTGCTGTCCCGATTGCCGGAACTGACGGGGCCGCCGCGCAACTGGGACATCAACCTGCAGCCGACCCTGTCGCATCCGGACCTGCTCCGCGGCGAAGCCGACGCCGAGATCGTCTATGCCGATGCGATCGACTTCAAGGGTCCGCTGATGGCGGAAGCCCTGGTGCGTCCGCGCGTGTTCCCGGTGGCAAGCCCCACTTACCTCGCACGGTATGCGGCGATCACCAATCTGTCGGAACTCGCCAAGGTACAGCTCATCCATGAAGAGTCGACCGAGCAGTGGGAGCGCTGGTTTGCGCTCGCCGGCCACACCGAGCCGGGGCCGCTGCGCGGGCAGCGGCTGTGGCACGCCCATCTTGCCATCGAGGCTGCGCGCTACGGTCAGGGCGTCGCGCTTGCCAATGAAGTGCTGGTCGGCGACGACTTGCGCAGCGGTGCGCTGGTCGAGGTGATCCCGTCCGTGATCTATCTCGAATCATACCAGCTCGTGGCGCTCCGGGAGCGCTGGGACGATCCCGCCATCATCGCGCTGCGGGTGTGGCTGAAGAAGGTGCTCGCCGAGTAAGCGATTTTTCTCACTGCTCCGGCCAAGCCTTGCGCGCATGGGTGAATGCGTGCCGCGCAATCGTAATGGCCGCCGCCATTTCATCTGGACGCAAACTGGTCAGAACGCCCAGGACATGAACAACGCTTGCATATCAGGCAGGCCGCGTCACCGCATTGGTGCATTGGCTGCACCTGTCGCGCCGGATCAAGCTGATTGATCGCCATTCGTCGCCTCCTACGCTGCCCACCAATAGTGTGGAGGGGGCCAATGGCTGCGAACGAGGAATTGCTGGCGCGACGACATCAGGCGGTGGTGCGTGGGGTCAGCCAGGCGACGCCGATCTTCGCCGAGCGCGCGCTCAACAGCGAAGTCTGGGACGTCGAGGGCAAGCGCTACGTCGACTTCGCCGGCGGCATCGCGGTGCTCAATACCGGCCATTGCCATCCGCATGTCGTCGCCGCAATCCGCGCGCAGCTCGACCGCTTCACCCACACCTGCTTCCAGGTGCTGCAATACGAGCCTTACGTTCGCCTGACCGAACGGCTGAATGCGCTGGCGCCGATCGCAGGCCCCGCCAAGTCGATCCTGCTCACGACCGGCGCGGAAGCGACGGAGAACGCGATCAAGATCGCGCGCGCCGCGACCGGGCGCAGCGGCGTCATCGCCTTCACCGGCGCGTTCCACGGCCGCACCGCGCTCGCCAGCGCGATGACCGGCAAGACCTCGCCCTACAAGAAGAGCTTCGGCCCGCCGCTGCCCGGCGTCTGGCATGCACCGTTCCCGGCTGCCGGCAACGGCGTTTCGGTCGAGGACACGCTGAGCTACATCAACTTCATCTTCAAGGCCGACATCGACGCTGCGCAGGTCGCCGCCATCATCATCGAGCCGGTGCAGGGCGAGGGCGGTTTCCATCCGGCGCCGCCGGAGCTGATGCGCGGCCTGCGCCGGATCTGCGACATCAATGGCATCGTGCTGATCGCGGACGAGGTGCAGACCGGCTTCGGCCGCACCGGCAAGATGTTCGCGATGGAGCACTACGACGTGCAGGCCGACCTGATCTGCGTCGCCAAGAGCCTCGCCGGCGGCATGCCGCTGTCTGGCGTGATCGGCCGCGCGGCGATCATGGATGCAGCGGAGCCCGGCGGGCTCGGCGGCACCTATGGCGGCAATCCCTTGTCCTGCGCTGCGGCGCTCGCCGTGCTCGACGTGTTCGAGAAGGAGAAGCTGGTCGACCGCGCCAACGTGATCGGCGACAGACTGCGCGCCGCGATCGAACGCTTCTCCCGGGCCAACGATTTGGTGCCGGTCTCTGCGCCCCGTGGTCCCGGCGCGATGGTCGCCTTCGACATCACTAAGCAGCGCGGCAGCGACGAGCCCGATGCGGAGATGACCAGGCGCGTCACCCAGCTCGCGCATGAGAATGGGCTGATCCTGTTGTCCTGCGGTGTCACCGCGAGCACGATCCGGATTCTGGTGCCGCTGACCGCGTCGGATGCGATCCTCGATGAAGGACTCGCGATCCTGGAGAAGTGTCTGGCCGCATAATGTGGCCGATCGATTTGAGCGAACCTTGAGGTGAGACGCGTGGCTGAGACGATAGCGGCAGTGCCGAACGACGTGATGGAACGGCTCCGCGCCGCCATCGACGAAAACTTCAACGACCAAATCGCATTCCTGCAGAAGATGGTGCAGTTCCGCAGCCTGCGCGGCGAGGAAGAGCCGCTGCAGCAGTGGATGGCGGCGCAGTTCGAGAAGCGCGGCTACAAGGTCGATCAGTTCAGCCTCGCCGACGTGAATCTCATGAGCCATCCGAAGGCAGCGCCGATGGACACCATTCCGCTGGAGGGCTCCAGGCAGGTGGTGGCGACGCTCGACAGCGATGGCAGGGGCCGCAGCCTGATCCTGCAGGGCCATACCGACGTGGTGCCGGAAGGCCCGAGCGACCTCTGGGCCGATGCGCCGTTCGAGGCGGTTGTGCGGGACGGTTGGATGATCGGTCGCGGCGCGCAGGACATGAAGGCCGGCGTCTCCGCGATGATCTTCGCGCTGGACGCGATCAAGAAGGCGGGCTTTGCGCCGGACGGACGCATTCATCTGGAGACCGTGACGGAAGAGGAGAGCACCGGCAATGGCGCGCTCTCGACTCTCATGCGTGGCTATACTGCCGATGCGTGCCTGATCCCCGAGCCGACCGGCCATACGCTCAGCCGGGCGCAGGTCGGCGCGATCTGGTTCCGCCTGCGCGTGCGTGGCACGCCGGTGCATGTCGCCTATTCGGAGACCGGCACCAGCGCCATCCTCTCGGCGATGCATCTGGTGCGCGCGTTCCAGGACTACACTGCAGAGCTCAACGCCAAGGCTGTGTCGAACAAATGGTTCGGCAACATCAAGAACCCGATCAAGTTCAATGTCGGCATCATCAGGGGCGGAGACTGGGCGAGCTCGACGCCGGCCTGGTGCGAGGTCGACTGCCGGCTCGGCCTGCTGCCCGGCTCAACCCCGGCCGAGGCGATGAAGGGCATAGAGCGGTGCCTCACGGACGCGCAGAAGAACGACAGCTTTCTGTCGAGCAATCCGGCTGAGCTGATCTGGAGCGGCTTCCAGGCCGATCCATCCATCTGCGAGCCAGGCAGCGCGGCGGAGGCGGCGCTCGCCGCCGTCCATGAGCGCGTGTTCGAGAAGAAGCTGGAAGACCGCATGTCGACGGCCGTCAACGACACGCGTTACTACGCGGTCGATTACGGCATTCCGGCTCTGTGCTACGGCCCGTACGGCATCGGCCCGCATGCCTTCGACGAGCGCGTCGATCTCGACAGCGTGCGCAAGACCACGCTCAGCATCGCGCTGTTCGTCGCGCAATGGTGCGGCCTGAAGGCGCTGTGATGTCGGCATCGTCTGCGCCGAGGCCGATGGCCGGATCGCTATTGGCATTCCGCTTGCAAAGAGTGCGGCGGTAGCCGCAGAGGGTACGGCTTGTGGCCTGATCGGATCAAAAAATGATCGATCTGCAGGCCGATGGCAGTGGGATGTATGCAGTGCAGTTATCATGGACTTTGCGGCGGGCGATGCTCGACGCGCTCTCGAACGTGTTGACGCGACCATTCCTGATCAAGGCGGTGATCTGATGCGGGGCCTGCAAGTGCAATCCAGGTGGCAGGCCGTAGGATGATCAATGTCGCGTTTCTCTCCGCACCGGGCGTGATGCAATCCTTGATCGGTCCGTTGCAGCAGGAGCTGCCTGATGTGACCTTGACGTCGTGGCCTGAGGCGGCCGCGCGTGATGCCGACATTGCCGTGTGCTGGAAGCCGCCGGCCGGTGCGCTGGCCGCGATGCCGAAACTGAGGCTGATCCATTCGATCGCAGCCGGCGTCGACAATATCCTGTGCGACCCAACGGTGCCGGATCGTCCGGTCTGCCGCATCGTCGATCCCGATCTGACCGCCGGGATGACCGAATTCGTGCTGTGGGGCACGCTGTATTTCCACCGCGATTTCGATCGTGTGGTCGGCAACGCGCGCGAGGGCATCTGGCGCCGTTACGACCAGCGCGCGCCGTTCGAGACGCGCGTCGGCATTCTCGGTCTCGGCGCGCTCGGCAGCGATGCGGCGACCCGGCTGGTCGATCTCGGCTTTACGGTCAGCGCCTGGTCCCGCTCGCCGAAGTCGCTGCCGGGCGTCACCATGTTCAGCGGCGAGGATGCGCTCGATCTCTTCCTGGCCGAGGTCGACATCCTGGTTTCCCTGTTGCCGCTGACGCCATCGACGGTCGGACTTCTCAATGCCGAGCGGCTGCGACGCCTGCCGAAAGGGGCGGCCCTGATCCTGTGCAGTCGGGGCGAACATCTCGTTGCCGATGATCTCGTCGCGCTGCTGCGCCAAGACCATCTGCGCGGCGCCATCCTCGATGTATTCGAGCGCGAGCCGTTGCCGGCGGATCATCCGCTGTGGCGCGAGCCGGGCGTGCTGGTCACGCCGCATATGGCGACGATCGCCACTCCGCGGGTGATCGCGCAGCAGATTGCCGAGAATATCAGGCGCATGCAAAGCGGCGCGCCGCTGCTCAATCAGGTCGACCGCAGCCGTGGCTACTGATCGATGCGCTGTCATTGGAAGTGAGTTGTTTCGCAAGCGAGGATGGCAATGAATAGACGCGAATTCACCAAGCTCGGCCTGGCTGCAGGCGCTGCCGGCATCGGTGGCTTTCCGCTCGGCATCGTCAGGGCGGCCGGCCAGACCAAGGGCGGCACGCTGAACACCATCATCCAGCCGGAGCCGCCGATCCTGGTGACCGCGCTCAACCAGCAGCAGCCGACGCTGACGCTCGGCGGCAAGATCTATGAGAGCCTGCTGCGCTACGATTTCGATCTGAAGCCGATGCCGGGCCTGGCGCAGTCCTGGGAGATCTCCGAGGATCGCAAGACCTATACGTTCAAGCTGTATCCGAACATCACCTTCCACGACGGCCATCCGCTGACGGCGGAAGACGTTGTCTTCTCGTGCACCAAGGTGTTGATGGAGACGCATCCCCGCGCGCGCGTCACCTTTGCGCGGCTCGAAAGCGCTGAGGCGCCGGACCCGCTCACCGTCGTGTTCAAGCTGAAGGCGCCGTTCGCGCCATTCCTCGGCTCGTTCGACTGCACCACGGCGCCGATCGTGCCGAAGCACATCTATGAGAACACGGAGTATCGGAAGAACCCGGCCAACGACAAGGCGATCGGGTCCGGTCCGTTCAAGCTGAAGGAATGGGTGCGCGGCTCGCACGTCCACCTTGTCAGGCACGAGGGCTATTATCGCGCCGGCGAGCCGCATCTGGACGAGATCATCTACCGCGTGATTCCGGACGCGGCGTCGCGTTCGGTCGCGCTGGAGCAGGGCACCGTGCAGCTCACGCAGTGGAGCGACGTCGAGCCGTTCGACGTGGCGCGGCTGTCGGCGATGCCGAACCTCACCATGACCACGAAGGGCTACGAGTTCTTTGCGCCGCATTCATGGATCGAGCTGAACAACCGCATTGCCCCGCTGAACGACAAGCGCTTCCGCCAGGCGCTGATGTATGCGCTCGATCGTCCGACCATGCTCAAGCGCATCTATTTCGGCCTCGGCAAGGTGGCGACCGGCCCGGTCTCGTCCAAGACCCGGTTCTACGAGAAGAACGTCAAGCAGTACGAATTCTCGATCGAGAAGGCAAAAGCCCTGCTCGACGAGATGGGGCTGAAGCCCGGTGCGGATGGCAAGCGGGTCTCGATCCCGTATTTGGTCCCGCCCTATGGCGAAACCTACACCCGCGCGGGCGAATTCATCCGGCAGTCCTTTGCCAAGATCGGCGTCGACGTCCAGTTGCAGAATACCGACATGGCCGGCTGGGCCGAGAAGGTCGGCAACTGGGACTACGCGATGACGGCGAACCTCGTCTATCAGCTCGGCGACCCGGCGCTCGGCGTGGCCCGCACCTACATCTCGTCCAACATCAAGAAGGGCATCCTGTTCTCCAACACCGAGGGCTACTCCAATCCGGAAGTCGACCGGCTGTTCGAGGAGGCGGCGGTCGCCACTTCCGATGACAAGCGTCAGGAGCTGTACAGCCAGGTCCAGAAGATCCTGGTCGAGGATGTTCCGGTGCTCTGGACCTTCGAGGCGGACTATCCGAACATTATGGACAAGAAGCTCAAGAACGTCATCACGACAGCGGTCGGCGTGCACGAGACCTTTGGTGCGGTGACCCTGGGATGAGCGAGGTCGCTGTATCGGAGAGGCAAGGGGATCGTGATAGCGGCCGCGTTCTCGCTGCCTGCCTCGCGATCCTCGGCTGGCTCATCAAGTTCGTGATGGTGGTGGTGGTCATCGCCACCGTCAACTTCATGCTGGTGCATGCAGCGCCTGGTGACCCCGCGCAGGTGATGGCGGGACAGAGCGGCGCGGCCGACGAGAAGCTGCTGGCGCAGCTCCGCGCCGATTACGGTCTCGACAAGCCCTATCCGATCCAGCTCGCCAATTATCTCGGCCGCGTGCTGACGCTCGATCTCGGTTATTCCTATCGCCAGCAGCGGCCGGTGCGGGACTTGATCCTCGAGCGCCTGCCGGCGACCTTGCTGCTGACCGCGACCGCCTTCATCGCGGCACTTGTCATCGGCGTGATGCTCGGCCTGTTCGCGGGCGTCAGGGCAGGGCGATGGTCTGATACCTTCATCACGATTCTTTCGCTGCTGATGTATGCGACCCCGGTGTTCTGGCTCGGCCTGATGCTGGTGCTGCTGTTCTCGGTCAAGCTCGATTGGCTGCCGGCGTTCGGCTACGTCACCATCGGCGTCGAGATGAACCCGCTGCAGCGGATCGGCGATATCTCCGCCCATCTGGTGCTGCCGGCCACCTCGCTCGCCGCCATCTATCTCGCGATCTACGCACGGCTGACGCGCGCCTCCGTCATCGAGGTGATGCATCAGGACTTCATCAAGACGGCGCGGGCCAAGGGCCTCACCCAGGGCCGCATCATTGCCCGCCACATCCTGCGCAACGCGATCCTGCCCGTGGTCACCGTGGCGGGCATGCAGGCCGGCGCGCTGGTCGGCGGCGCTGTCGTGATCGAGACGGTGTTTGCCTGGCCCGGCCTCGGCCGGCTGATCTACGACGCGCTGCTGCAGCGCGACTATCCGGTCATGCTCGGCATCTTCCTGGTGATGTCGGTGATCGTGATCATGCTCAATCTGCTGACCGACGCGATCTACCGGGCGATCGATCCGCGCGTGTCGATGCGCGCGGCATCCTGAGGGGGACCGGCTGATGCATCGGGTCAAAGCCTTCCTGCGCCATCCGACCGGGATGATCGGACTCGTTATCTTGCTCGGCGTCGTCGTGCTTGCGGCGCTGGCGCCGACGCTGTTTCCCGACGATCCCTGGGACATGGTCGGCGCGCCGTTTCAGCCGCCGCTCAGCGACGGGCTGCTGCTCGGCTCCGACACGCTGGGCCGCGACGTCGCCGCAGGCATCGCCTATGGCGCGCGGGTATCGCTGACGATCGGCATCACGGCGACGGTCGCTGCCGTGCTGATTGGCGTGGTGATTGGCGCGGTCGCCGGCTATTTCGGCGACAGGGTCGATGACGCGATGATGCGGCTGACCGAGCTGTTCCAGACCATTCCCGGTTTCATTCTGGCGATCCTTCTGGTCGCGACATTGGGACCGACGCTCGGCCATGTCGTGCTGGCGATCGCCGCGGTGAGCTGGCCGCCGGTGGCGCGGCTGACTCGCGCCGAATTCCTGCGCCTGCGCGGCCGCGAATTCGTCCAGGCCGCGGTCTGCCAGGGGCAGCCGCCGCTGGTGGTGGTGCTCAGGCATATCCTGCCCAACGCGTTGTCGCCGATCATCGTCACGGGATCACTAACGATCGCGACCTCGATCCTCTTGGAGAGCGCGCTCAGCTTCATGGGGCTCGGCGACCCCAACCTGATGTCCTGGGGCTTCATGATCGGCGCCTCGCGCACGGTCATCCGCCAGGCCTGGTGGATGAGCGTGTTTCCTGGCGTCGCCATCCTGCTCACGGTGCTCGCGATCAACCTGGTCGGCGAGGGGCTGAACGACACGCTGAACCCGCGCGTTGCGCGCAAGGTGCGCACCGCATGACCGAACCATTGCTTTCGATCGAAAATCTCTCGGTGGCGCTTCCGCGCGGCGGCGACCGTACTTTCGCCGTCGAGGAGGTTTCGCTGCAGGTGGGCCGCAACGAGATCGTCTGCCTGGTCGGCGAGTCCGGCTCCGGCAAATCGGTCACCGCGCATGCGATCCTGAAATTGCTGCCGCCAGAGGTCGAGGTGGCTTCGGGCGCGATCCGCTTCGGCGCGACTGATCTCGCGACCGCCGATGAGGCGGCGATGCGCAGCCTGCGTGGCGGCGCGATCTCGATGATCTTCCAGGAGCCGCTGTCGGCGCTCAATCCGCTGGCGCGGGTCGGCGACCAGATCGCCGAAGTCATTTTCACTCATGCCCATCCGAAGCCCACGCGTAGCGCGCTGGATGCGCGCGTGCAGGAGCTGATCGCGGCCGTGGGCCTGCCCGATCCGGCGACGCTCGCACGCGCCTATCCGTTCCAGCTTTCCGGCGGGCAGCGCCAGCGCGTCATGATCGCGATGGCGATGGCGAACAATCCGGCGCTGCTGCTCGCGGACGAGCCGACCACCGCGCTTGACGTCACCACGCAGCAGCAGATCCTGCTGCTGATCCGTAAGCTGCAGGCTGAGCGCGGCATGGGTGTCTTGTTCATCACCCATGATTTCGGCGTCGTCGCCGATATTGCCGACCGCGTTGTGGTGATGCGTCATGGCAAGGTGGTGGAGCAGGGCAGCGCCATCGAGGTGCTGCGGGCGCCGAAGGATGATTACACCAAGGCGCTGATCGCGGCGGTGCCGGGCAAGCGGCCCGTGTCGGCTATCGCGCGGCGGCTCGATGGTGAGCCCCTGCTCGAGGCGCGCGATCTCAACAAGACCTTCATCACGCGGCAGGGAATGTTGCGGCCGGTGCGCCGGGTCCGGGCGGTGCGCGACATCGCGCTGTCGCTGCGGCCGCGTGAGACGGTCGCTGTGGTCGGCGAATCCGGCTCCGGCAAGTCGACATTGGGCCGCATCGTCATGCGGCTGATCGAGCCGGATGCCGGTTCGGTCGCTTTCGGCGGCGAGGATTTCCTCAAGCTGCGCGGCGCACAGCTGCGCGCGATGCGCCGCAAGGTGCAGATCGTATTCCAGGACCCGTTCGCCGCGCTCGATCCGCGCCAGAAGGTCGGCGCTGCGATCGCAGCCGGTCCCGTCGCCTTCGGCACGCCGGCCGTGGACGCCATCAGCGAGACCAAGCGGCTGCTGGAGCGGGTCGGACTCAAGGCTTCGGCCTTCGACCGCTATCCGCATGAATTCTCCGGCGGCCAGCGTCAGCGCATCTGCATTGCGCGCGCACTGGCATTGAAGCCGATGGTGCTGGTGGCCGACGAGGCGGTGTCGGCGCTCGATGTCTCGGTGCAGGCGACGATCCTGGAGCTGCTTGCCGAACTGCGCGAGGAGATGAATCTCGCGATGCTGTTCATCACCCATGATCTGCGCGTCGCGGCCGAGATTGCCGACCGCATCATCGTGATGCAGCGTGGGCAGATCGTGGAGCAGGGCGAGACGGGATCGGTGTTCCGCTGTCCCCAGCACGCCTATACACGCGCGCTGCTCGATGCGGTGCCGGGCCGCAGCCTGTTCGCAGGTCCCGGTGACGCGGCGCCGGCGATCAGCGCCATCGCTTGAGCCGACCTCGCGAAGAGCCGCTATTCCAGCGTCTGCACCGGCGGTGCAGCGGGGGCCGGCGGCAAGGCAGCCGTGGCCGAACGGGGCGTCGGCAGCGGTACTTCGGCGTGGGCCTCGCGGGCAGGCTGACGTCCCTGACGTGCAGTGCGCGAGCGGCGGAAGCCCCAGGACCGCGCGATCGAGGGACCCGCGGTGTAGCCGACGACGGCCCCCGCGACAGCGCCCACGGGGCCGAACACGACCGCGCCGGAGAGGGCGCCTAGTGCGGCATCGCCGCCGCGACGCTCATCCGCGACAGCCGCCTGCGAAAGCAATGTGAGCGCGACCGCAGTGATGGCCATGGTCCTGATCATGAAGCTCTCTCCGTCCTTCATCAGGACCAGCCATACGCAACAATATGGCCAGAAGAGTGCAGCTCAGTGCGCTCGGCACAGGTTCCGTAGAACTTCAAATTCAAAGCCGGCATCGGATTCAAAGGTATCACAGTGCTTCCTGGTTTCCGAAGTTCGCAAACGAATGTGCTGCGATATGACTTCGGAAATGGAGCACTAGCCCATGTGCAGCCCGTTCTTGGCATGCCACTTCGGCCCAGGGCCGCGCATGTAGTGCTTTTCGGGGCGGTAGGGGTCGCGGATCATCGTTGCCAGGCGCTGCCAACGTTCGGCGAGCGCATCCAGACGATGGCGAACAGCGCAGCGGATCGACATCGCAGGCCTCACTGCATCGGGCCCAGATGGTCGGCGAACGGCAGGGCGAAGATCTCCTCGCCGAGATCGTCGGCGACGTGCAGCACCCATTCGCGCCAGTCATCTTCCGTCGCGGCGCTGATCAGCGACTGCATGACGCGCGCGGCATGATCGCGCGCCTCGGAGAGGTTCAAGACCGCGGCGCCGCGCCGGTCGATCAGGACCTCATCGGCGCTGGAGCAGTGGAAATAGACCTGGGTCATCTTCCGTCTCCCGTTCGCAAACAGCGATTCGCATTCAGGCATAACAGTGGCAAAGCGCAGCTGAAATTAGGATGAACGCGGTGTCGTAGTACTACGTACGTCAACCCACGGTGACGGACCTCACACAGGAACCGGAGGCGGCGCAGAAACGAGAAACGGCGGGCTGCACGGAACGGGCTCCGGCCCTGAGCCGTTGCTAGGAAGTCCGCGAGCAGGTTTGCGCAAGACCTCAAGCCAATCGCATCGGCCTGGCGACGGGGAATGCGCCCGCCTATCCGAACTCTCTCGGGAGAGCGACATGATGATGTCCGAAACCCAAATTCACACCGTCGCGCGCCAGATGCTGGAGAAGCACGGCGCCGGCGCCATCGCAGAAGCTGCGCAGAAGGCCCAAGCCTGCGAGAGCCATGGCGACGCCGAGGAGGCCAAGGAGTGGCGCCACATCGCCGACGCGATGAGAATGATGCGAGGCCCGCACCAGAGCTGACGCTTGCCTTTGTTCGAAGGCCCGTACCGCATGGCCGCCATGCGGGGGGCGAATTTTGTTCAGCCAGCGGGGGACAACCCGCCGCGGACGTCCGCATCCTAGTTTCCGACCCAATTTTCCCGCAAGACTCTGCTGACATGATTCGGCCGCGGATTCGCCGTGCGTCGGCAGGGGGAGAGTGCCATGGCCTTTTTCAAGCGCGAGCTCAGCCCGGTCGAGATCTTCCAACGTGCGCTGAAGGACAAGCAGGCGACGCGACGAAAGCTCGATGAGCGCCTCTTCGTCGCCGAGAAGGCGCTCGAAGAACAGCGGATGGCCGCCGAGACGTTGGCGAAAGCGGGCGCGAGCAACGCACAGCTCGACCGCGCCGAAGCCAAGATGCGGCTGGTCGAGGACAAGGCCAAGGCCCTGCGCGCGGCCGTCGCCGAATGCGACGAGCAGATCGTGCTGGCCGAGCGTGCGCTCGGCGAGGCCGTGGCGCAGCGCGATCGCGACAAGGCGGCGAACGAGATCGAGGCCGTGGCGACGGCGATCGAGCAGGCGGTGCCGCGCTTCGAACTCGGCGCGGCCGCCCTGGTTGATGCGGTGACACGCAGCAAGCCTGTCATGTCGGAGGCGACGCGTTTCGGCGCGGATGTCGACGAAATCAGGCGCGAGGTGCTCGCGATGGCGGAGCTGATCTGCTGGGAATTGCGCTCGGCGGCGGTCCGCACCCGCGCCGGCAACGCCAATATCGCGCTGCTGGCGCCGCCCGAGATCAGGCAGCTCCCGCCGCCCGAGCCCGACCGGCAGATGGTCTACACACTGAATCCGTTGACTTGGCGCGAAGGCGAGGAGCCGAAGCGGGCAGCGGCATTCACGATGGTCGCGCTGCCGAAGGGCCTGTTGCCGGTGGCACTGCAGCACCAGCATGTCGACTACCTCAATGCGAGGCGGGTGCAGACCCTGATGCATGTCCATGGCAGCGGCCAGCTTCAGGTCGAGCCCGGCGCGGACGACCCGGCACTGGTCGATCTCGACGCGCTGGTGTCGGAGGCGCAGGCAAGCCCGCAGGCCGATGTCGCCTGAGCCCGTTGCCGGCAGGCGGCATCAACCATTACCTTTTGGAAACAAAAGGCTGCTGCGCGCCGGCCTTGCCGCGACCGGCGCATTCTTGCTCTCGGCCAGCCTTCTGGCCGGCGTTGTTGCGCGCGCGGAAAATCTGGACGCGGGCAAGTCGGGCGCCAAACTGTTCGCCGAGAGCTGCACGACCTGCCACCGCAGCGCCCGCGGGCTCGCCAAAGGCCGCTTCCGTCTCACGCTCTATCTGTTTCTGCAGCAGCATTATGCCTCCAGCTCCGATTCGGCGTCGGCGCTGACCTCCTATCTGCAGTCGGTCGATACGCCCGCGGTGGCAGCGCTCCGTACCGTCAAGCATCCGCGTCCCGGCGCTCGGTCGTCCCGGCCACCGCGTCCGCCGATGCCTGTCCTGAACCGCTAGAGATCGATCTCGGCTCGTCCGTAGTTGATCGGGTGCATGGTCCGGCCTGTGGCCGACCCCGCCGAGTTCGGCTAAGCTGTACGGTCAGCGGC
>Ga0209677_100233_pt1 | contig 39376 bp, 41 predicted proteins | sample AraplaCvi_mCL_r2_2_FD_184285 | JGI IMG/M metagenome (GOLD analysis project Ga0209677, IMG submission 184285) | Arabidopsis root microbial communities from North Carolina, USA - plate scrape CL_Cvi_mCL_r2 (SPAdes) (version 2) | ecosystem: Host-associated > Plants > Roots > Endosphere | place: USA... | reverse complement strand
TGAGCCGGCCGCGCGCGAGCAGCTGGCCTGCGTCGACCAGCGCCTTGATCACGGCCTCGTTGGCGTCGCCCTTCTCGCCCTTGTCGTTGAGCACGCGCTTGCCCGTGAAGCCCGGCGCGTGGTCGGTGAAGGCGCCGTTCTCGTCGACGGTGTAGGGGATCGCGGTGCTGATGCCGCGGCTCTCGAGCTCGCGCGCATGCGCCATCCAGACGTCGAAGTCCTCGCGGCCGTGGCTCGGCGCGGTGTGCACGAAGCCGGTGCCGGCGTCGTCGGTGACGTGCTCGCCCGGCAGCAGCGGCACGGTGAACTCATAGCCGCCCGCAAAGCCCTTCAGCGGATGCGCGCATTCGACCGCGTCCAGCGTGTCACCTGGGATCTCGCGGACCTTCTCGTAAGATGCAACGCGCGCCTGCTTGAACACGGCCTCGGCCAGCGCGTCCGCCAGGATCAGGAGATCGCCGGCCTTGGCCCAATTGTCCGCGGGCGCATCGGTGACCCTGTAGAGGCCGTAGGCGATCTTCGGCGAGAACGAGATGGCGCGGTTGCCGGGCAGCGTCCAGGGCGTGGTGGTCCAGATCACGACCGATGCACCCGCGAGCGCGCCATGCGCCGGCGAGGTGACCGGGAATTTCACCCAGACGGTATCCGACGTGTAGTCCTCATATTCGACCTCGGCTTCCGCCAGCGCCGTCTTCTCGACCACGCTCCACATGACAGGCTTGGAGCCGCGATAGAGCGTGCCGTTGGCGGCGAACTTCATCAATTCGCGCGCGATCTGCGCCTCGGCCGGATAGGTCATGGTGGCGTAGGGATGATCCCAGTCACCGATCACGCCGAGACGTTTGAACTCCTCGCGCTGGACATCCAGCCAGCGATTGGCATAGGCGCGGCACTCTCTGCGGAATGCGACCATCGCCGCGGAATCGCGGAAATCAGGCTTGCTCTTGCCCTTCTTGCGGTAGTTCTCCTCCTCGACCTTCCATTCGATCGGCAGGCCGTGGCAGTCCCAGCCCGGGACGTAGTTGGAATCGTGCCCGAGCATCTGCTGGCTCTTGGTGACGAGATCCTTCAGGATCTTGTTGAGAGCAGTTCCGATATGGATGTTGCCGTTGGCGTAGGGCGGGCCGTCGTGCAGGACGAATTTCGCTCGGCCCTTGGCATCGGCGCGCAGCTTGCCGTAGAGGTCGATCTCGTTCCAGTACTTCAGCAGCTCAGGCTCGCGCTGCGGCAGGCCGGCGCGCATCGGGAATTCCGTCTGCGGCAGGAACAGGGTTTTGGAATAGTCAGGGGCGTCGGACTTTTGCGGCTTCTCGGACATCGTGATCTATTTGGCTAAAGAGGGGCGCGAAACGCGTTTTGGATCCGCGGACTGGCGAACGAGAACATCCCGGTCTTGCGCCGAGCGAGAAACGCTCAGGCGGAAGCCGGGCCGCTAATGCCGATGGTGCGCCGCGTCAACATGGGGCTTCCTCCATAGCAGCCGCGGGCTGATTTCGCAAAGCCTGGGGATCGATTTAGCCGATCTCGCCGAGCTTCGGGAATGCGCCCGGTTTGGCCGCCAGCTCGGCGCGGGCCCTGGCGCTGTCGTCGTCCATCTGGCGCACCAAGGCGTCGATGTCGGTGAATTTTAGCTCCTCGCGGATATAGCCGATGAAGGCGACGTCCAGCGTCTCGCCATAGAGGTCGCTATGGAAGTCGAACAGGAACACCTCCAGCAGCGGGGCACCGTTGTCGAAGGTCGGGCGGCGGCCGAAGCTCGCGACGCCATCGACCAGCACCCGGTCCGCGCCGCGTCCGCGGGCCACCCGGACCGCGTAGATGCCGTGCTTGAGCCCGCAATCGCGGTCGAGCCGGATATTGGCGGTGGGATAGCCGAGGTCGCGGCCGCGCTTGTCGCCATGGATCACCGCGCCGGTGACGAACCAGGGACCGCCCAGCATGGTGGTGGCCTCGTCGAGCTGGCCCTCGGCCAGCGCCTCGCGGATCGCGGTCGAGGATACCGGCCGCTCCTCGATGTCGATATGGGGCTGCACGTCGACCTCGATGCCGAGCCGGGGCGCCTCGCTGACCAACAGGCTCGGCGAGCCGACGCGACCTTTGCCGAAATGGAAGTCGTAGCCGACCGCGATTCCCGACACGCCGAGCCGTCCGATCAGATCGTGGTGAATGAAATCCTGCGCCGAGGTCTGGGCCCGGCCCTTGTCGAAGGTCATCACGATGGCCCCGGCGAGCCCGGTTCCAGCCAAAAGCCGCAGCTTGGCGGCCTCATCGGTCAGCCGGAACTGGGGGCTGTGCGGACTGAAGAAGCGCCGCGGGTGCGGCTCGAAAGTCAGTGCCAGCGCGGGACGGCCATGGGCCCGGCCCATTTCGATTGCGGCGTTGATGACGGCCCGGTGGCCGAGATGGACGCCGTCGAAATTGCCCATCGCAACGACGGCGCCCCGAGGAATGGACGCTTGCGGCGTCGAGTCGCGGATGACAGTGAAGGCAGGCATTTTTGCAGGAAATCCAGGGGGATGAGAGCCTGGGACTCCGGCGGACCCCCAGCATCGGCTGGACCGTGGCGCGGACGGTATGGGGAAGTCAAGCTGTGCGGTTTCACCCATTTTTGGTTGCAGGTGCTACGGTATTCACCCTCTGTTCGATTAACGGGCTGTTTAAGGGCTGATGCTAGTGCTGGCCCTGGATGGCGGAGGGCTCACGGCCCGTCTGCGTGGAAAAATGTGAGTCATCAGTCGACGCGTTCGTGTTCGCGTGTAGGGGAGTAAGATGGCGGTTGATCTATCGATGTCCGTGCTCGTCGTGGACGATTACAGCACCATGATCCGTATCATCCGGAATCTTCTGAAGCAGATCGGATTCGAGAATATCGATGACGCCAGCGACGGCTCGATGGCGCTCAACAAGATGCGCGCCAAGAAGTATGGCCTGGTGATCTCGGACTGGAACATGGAGCCGATGACCGGCTACGACCTGCTTCGCGAGGTCCGTGCCGATCCGAATCTCGCCACCACGCCGTTCATCATGATCACGGCGGAGTCGAAAACCGAGAACGTGATCGCGGCCAAGAAGGCCGGCGTGAACAACTACATCGTCAAGCCGTTCAACGCCGCGACCCTGAAGACCAAGATCGACGCGGTGTTCCCGGACCTGCAGGACGCCTAAGCGTCGCGTCCGAGCTTCAGCGAATTTCGAATGCCCGGCTCATCGAGCCGGGCATTTTGCGTTTTACGGGTTTGGCTAGACGACCCCGCTGTCATGGTCCGCGAAGGCGAAGGCGGACGATCCAGTACGCCGTCACGTCTCTGTTCGATCTCTTCTGCTGCGGGATACTGGATGCTCCGCCTGCGCGGAGCATGACAGCGTTGGAGATGGCGAGAGCGCAACCCATCCACGACGGCCGACAAGGCGCGTCGCGCGGTGCGCGAAATCGTTCGATTTCGGGAGACAGCTGGCCGCTCCGATCGTCAAATCGAGAGGATTGTTCAGCACTCCGGCGAACGCGGGCCTCGGCTGCAGCTTCCAGCGAACCGCCCCAGCAAGGAAGAATCCCCATGAAAGTCCTGATCGTCCTGACCTCGCATGACCAGCTCGGCAACACGGGTAGAAAGACAGGCTTCTGGCTCGAAGAGCTCGCCGCTCCGTTCTACGCGTTCCAGGAGGCCGGCGCAGAGATGATGCTCGCTTCGCCCAAGGGCGGTCAGCCGCCGCTCGATCCCAAGAGCGATGAGCCGGTTTTCCAGACCGATCTCACGAGGCGCTTCAATGCTGACGAAGACGCAAAGGCGCGGCTCGCCAACACGGTCCGCCTCGACAGTGTGACGCAGGCCGATTTCGACACGGTCTTCTATCCCGGCGGCCACGGCCCGATGTGGGACCTGGCCGAAGACCCGAATTCCATCAAGCTGATCGAGTCCTTCATCGCGGCCGGCAAGACCATCGCTCTCGTTTGCCACGCGCCGGGTGCCCTTCATCGCGTGAAGAACCCCGACGGCACGCCGTTCGTGGCCGGGCGGAACGTCACCGGCTTCACCAACGGCGAAGAGGAAGGCGTCGGCCTGACGAAGGTCGTCCCTTTCCTCGTCGAGGACGAACTCCTCAGCCTCGGTGCGACCTTCTCCAAGGTCAAAGACTGGGGTGTTCACACCGTGGTCGACGGTCAGTTGATCACCGGCCAGAACCCGGCCTCGTCGGGGCCCGCAGCAGTCGTTCTGATCGACGCACTTCGCAAGCAGGGCAAGTAAGCCATGTCATGGTCTTTATCGCGTCTCTGGTAGCCGGTCTTGTCGGATCGGCCATCACTGCAGAGAAGGGTCCTTACCTCATGACAAAGAAACACACGGCGCGGTGTGCGTGCGGCTCCGTCAAATTCGGATTCGATACCGATCCCGATTTCATCGCCATGTGTCACTGCCTCGACTGCAAGAAGGCGGCAGGCGGCGAGGCGGCGGTCTTCTTTGGTGTTCCCGAAGCTGATTTCGCACTGACCAGCGGCGAGCCGAAATCCTTCCACTACATTGCGCAATCGGGGAAGGGCCTGGATCGCAAATACTGCCCGGATTGCGGGGCACGCGTGTTCACCACCAATCTTGAAAGCTTTCCCGGTCCGGTCTTCGTGACACTCGGCAGTCTCGATGATCCCAGAGGCTTTGGGCCGAAGCTGGAAATGTTCACTAAGCGCAGGCTGCCTTGGGTGAAACCGCTCGATGTCCCGCAGTTCGAGAACATGCCGGGCTGAGATCGCTATTGAAGCGCTTTACCACTTCAGCTCGCGCATCAATGCCCGCGGCGGATGGCCGAACAGCTCCTTCACCGAAGTCGGGTCGAGTTGCTCGACGCCCTCGAACTCCTCGGAATGGATGCCACGGGTGATGAACAGGAGGTCGATGCCGAAGCCATGTGCGCCAGCGAGGTCGGTGCGGACGGAATCGCCGATCGCCAGCACCTTGTCGCGCGTGATCGGATGGCTGACGTGGGCGCTAGCGAGCTCCATCGCACGCTCATAGATCGGCTGGTGCGGCTTGCCATAGAAGATCACCTCGCCGCCGAGTTCGCGATAGAGCTCGGCGATCGCGCCGGCGCAGTAGATCAGCCGGTCGCCGCGCTCGACCACGATGTCCGGGTTGGCGCAGATCAGCGGCAGCTTGCGCTCGCGGGCGCGCAGCATCATCGGCCGGTAGTCATCCGGCGTCTCGGTCTCGTCGTCGAACAGGCCGGTGCAGATGATGTAGTCGGCGTTCTCAAGCTGCGAGATCGTCAGGTCGAGACCGCGATAGATCGAGTTGTCGCGCTCGGGCCCAAGCCAGAACACCTTGCCGCCGGGATGCGCGGCGACGTAGTGCCGCGTGAGGTCGCCGGAGGAGACGATGGCGTTATAGACGTCGTCGGCCACGCCGAGCTTGCGCAGCTGCCGCTGCACGGAATCGGCAGGCCGCGGCGCGTTGGTGATCAGGATGACGGTGCCGCCCTCGCTGCGATAGCGATGCAGCGCCTCGCAGGCCTCGGGGAAGGATTCCAGCCCGTTATGGACCACGCCCCAGATGTCGGAGAGCACGACCTCCTTGCCACTGAGGAGGTCGCGCAGCCGCTCGACGAAACGCAGCGCGGTCATCGGTTGTCACCTGCCAGGTGACACTCAGCCCCGGATCGCAACTCAGGCCGTGCCGCTGATGCGGCGCGCCAGCGCGGCGTTGCCGACGGAGCGCGGCAGCGTGGGGGCGCTGGAGACCTGAGGTGCTGGGTTGCCGACATTGGAGTCCTGAATCTTGATGTCCTGTGCGTTGCTTGCGCCCGCGGGGGCTTCGCCGGTAGCAGATGCGCCCTCCGGCCGCAATGGCCGGGGCGGCGCGAACAGGAAGCCCTGGCCGAAGCGGACATCGTAGTCGAGCAGGTCGACGACCGAGCGCTCGCCCTCGATTCGCTCGGCGATCAGGTCGATGCCGAAACGTCCGAGCAGGTCCGAAAGGTCGGACGGGTGGATGTCCGAGGCCGAGCTCTGCTTGGGATCGAGCAGCAGCGCCGCCGGCACCTTGATGTAGCGCACGCCGCGGTCGGCGAGGTCGCGCGGCTCGAAGCGCAGCTCGGTGACATGATCGATCGAGAAGCGGTAGCCGCGCTGCGCCAGCGCCGCGAGATGCTCGGTTTCGCTCGGCCCGAGGCCGCGCAGGGTGCTTTGCTTGAATTCGAGCACGAAGGAAGTGGCGAGCGCCCGGTTCGCCTCCAGGAAGTCCAGGCACTGCGCAAACATCGCGGGATTGCTGAGCGTGACCGCCGACAAGTTGCAGAAGATGCCGACCTCCTTGTTGCGGACCATGAGCCGGCGCAGCACCTGGACGCAGCGCTGCATCACCATGCTGTCGATCCGCCCGATCAGGCCGCCGGCCTCGGCGATGCCGATGAAGTCCTCCGCGGCCAGGATCTGGTCGCGCTCGTCGCGCAGCCGCGTCACCGCCTCGTAGAAGCGCACCTTGCGCTGGGGCAGGGTCACGAGCGGCTGCAGATAGATGTCGATCCGGCTCTGCTCGATCGCGCTGCGCACGGCTGCCAGCACCTGCGCCTGGGTGCGCGAGCCAATGGGTCCGCTCACGGCTGGCGCCGAAGCGGGCGCCGGTGCTGGAACCGGTGCGGCGGTGGCGGCAGACATCGGCCGCGGCGTGATCTGGTCCCGCGGCTCCGGCGGCCGCACCAGCGGCGCCTGCGGTGCAGGCGGAGGTGCAGCCACATCCGGCTGGAGACTCGGCGCTGCCGCTTGCTGGTTGCGCAGATCCATCACCGGCTCGAAATCGGTCTCGATCGTGCCCTGGTCAGGCGCCGCATCCGTCGCGGGCACGCCTGCCACGAGAAGGTCCTCGTGCTGGGCGACCGAGGTGGCGAGCTGCTTCACCAATCCGCCGAGCTCGTTGATCTCGCCGATCACGGCCTGCAGCCGCTCGGCGCCGGCCGAATTGGACGAGACCACGCGGCCTTCCACCGCGGACAGACGCCGGCCGAATTCGGCGACCTGGCGGGCGAGGTCAGCGGTGCCGCGGGAGAGATCGGCGATCTGGCTGCCGATATCGGTGCGGTCGCGCAACCGCATCGACACCGCATTGTAGAGGATCAGGAAGGTCAGCGCGGTGAGCGCCACGATCGCGGATTCCGAGCCGGAAATCCCGGCGACCGAATAGAGGATCAGCCCCAGCGACGCTGCGACCAATACCATGCAGATGGCGACGAAAATCGTAGAAATACGAATCATGCTGCGCGACGCTCCCAACCGTGGCGAATGTTATCACCGTTGGTGATTCGCGAGGATAGCAGGCGCCTTTCAAAAGCCTGAATGGCGCAACGATTTCCAGCGATTCGTGTCATTTGCGCACGCTGCATGAGGTGTCACGGCGCGCGCAATGCCGACGGGTTGCGCCGTCGGCTCGCAACGCCGGATCATGGCTGATGTCGCAATGTTTCTGAGGATTCAAGCTCAGCCTGCCGGCCGGGCTTGCCGTGCTTGATCGCCCGAATTGAGCCCGGCTCGGGCCGATCGCCGTGCCCAGTGACCGACGATAGGTGGCGGTGTAGTTGGCGAAATTGGACGGGTAGAACGACTGCAGCGACGAGCCGCCGATCCATAGCAGGGCGGCGACGGTCCGTTACATGGATTTCATTGCCGTTCGCGGTTGCCATGCTGTCGCCGGCGCGCGGCGGCCCAGCCCAGAAGCAGCGCCGCGACGCTCAAGCCGACCGGCACGCTGATCCCGGTGCGGTTGCGCGCAGCGATACGCTGTGATGCCGAGGGCGCCAGCGGAATGGTATCGGGATCGACCTCGTCGTCCGCCGGCTCCCGGACGATCGGCGAGGCGATCGCCACGCGCAGCCGGCTGGTGAGCGATGGAAACTTCGGTGCCGGCCGCCGCAGCTTGTACATGGCGAAGCCGCCGCAAAGCAGGGCCAGCAGCACCAGGATGCCGCCGATCACGCCGAAGGCCGGAAACAGCCCGTATTTGATCTCAACCCAACGGAACAGCGCGTCCAGGCCGACCAGGCAGGCCGCGACCACGAAGATGCCTGCGACCGCAAAGAGACCGGCCGCGACCGCGTAGGACGTCACTGTTCCCGTCGCCTGGCGGGTGCGGTCACGCATGTAGGAACGGGTGGCGCGCTTGACCCGGTTGAGCTTCATCTCGAAACCGGCCCGCAACAAATCACCTGGTGGCGCGAGCATGCGCGTCTCCTCTGACGATAAGCTGTTGAGGCGCGCCGCGAGGTGTTCGGGGCGCGCCTTGCCGGGATGAACGTGGAGGGATTTGGAATGTTCCGTTTTCAGGCCGCCTGTGCAGCGCGCTTCAGCCAGGTCTCCAGCGTGATCGCACCGATGCGTGCCCCCGGACCCGTCGTCAGCGACTGGTCGGTGAGGACGGCGCCAAAGTAGCGCGCTGAGGGATCGCCGATCACGGTGCGGCGGTCGCCCTGTGCGGCAAGGTAGCGCCGTGCGAACGTGTCCATGCCGTCGCGCTCAGGACCCCCGACCTCCGTCGTACCGTTCAGCGGCGCTCCGAGCACGACATCCGTCAGCGCCGCCACGACATCATCCGACGCGATCGGCTGGAAATGCGCGGAGGACAGGCGGATGGTGTCGCCCTCGGTGCCGCCTGCGACAATGGCGGGAAGGAACTCGAAGAACTGAGTGGCACGCAGCAGGCTATAGGGAATGCCGGCCTGCTTGATCAGGTTCTCCTGCGCCTGCTTGGCGCGCAGATAGCCGCTGTCCGGCAGCCGCTCGAGGCCGACGATCGACAGCGCGACATAATGCGAGACGCCGGCAGCCTTGCTCGCCGCGAGCAGATTGCGGCTGGACCGGTCGAAGAACTCCATCACCGGCTTGTCCTCGAAGGACGGCGAGTTGGAGACGTCGACGACGGTGTCCGCGCCGAGCATTGCCTCGGCCAGTCCTTCGCGCGTGATGCTGTTGACGCCCGTGCTGGGAGAAGCCGCGAGCGCGTCATGTCCGCGCTCGCGCAGCCGGCTCGCGAGCTTGCTGCCGATCAGGCCGGAACCTCCGATGACGACGATCTTCATGATAAATCTCCTTGCGACAATCGACCGCGCTTCATCGCGATCACGTGGAGAAGATGTTCTGAAATCGCACGGGGCGCTTTGCCGCGATCTTGGATTTGTCTTGATTTTAGCTTGGCGCGACGTCCAATTGTCGTCCCGAGCTAAGGGTGTGCTCGCATCTCGCCGCGCGCTCTGTTGACCTCGCCCCGCTTGCGGGGAGAGGTCGGATGGCATCGTCAGATGTAATCCGGGTGAGGGGGTACAGCTTTAACGACTTGCACCGCCCGTGCGTCTGCGCTTCACCCCAACCCTCTCAGCGCGAGCGAAGCTCGTCGCGGCCCCGTAAGAACGGGGAGAGGGAGCGCACCGCCTTCTGCGCAATTGCTTGAGATGGGACGAAGGGATCCGATATGCAATTCCTGTTCGCCGATCACGCGCTGGACCTCGACCGTCGTGAGCTCAGGCGCCAATCCGAATCGGTTGCGGTCGGCCCGCTGGTGTTCGACCTGCTTGCATATCTGATCGAACATCGCGCCCGCGTGGTCAGCAAGGATGACCTGTTCGATCACGTCTGGCAGGGCCGTATCGTCTCCGAATCCACGCTCACCAGCCACATCAATGCGGCGCGCAAGGCGATCGGCGACAGCGGGCAGGATCAGCGCCTGATCCGCACCGTCACGCGCAAAGGCTTTCGCTTCGTCGCCGACGTCACCGAAATCGCCTCGGTCGAGGAGGCTGCGCCTGTTGAAGCAGCCACTGCCCACTCGCAGCCGATGGCGGCACCGGGCCTGCCCGACAAGCCGTCGATCGCGGTGCTGCCATTTGACAACATGAGCCGCGACGGCGAGCAGGATTATTTTGCCGACGGCGTGGTGGAGGACATCATCACCGCGCTGTCACGGGTGCGCTGGCTGTTCGTGATCGCGCGCAATTCGAGCTTCGTATTCCGCGGCCGCACCATCGACATCCGCGAGATCGGGCATGCGCTCGGGGTGCGCTATGTCGTCGAAGGCAGCGTCCGCCGGGCTTCGAACCGCGTGCTGATCACGGCGCAGCTGATCGATGCGACGACCGGCGCGCATCTCTGGGCCGAACGCTTCGAGGGCGCGCTCGACGACATCTTCGAGCTGCAGGGGCAGGTCGCCGCCAGCATCGCAGGCGCGGTGGCGCCGCAGCTCGAACTCGCCGAGATCGAGCGGGCCACGGGCAAGCCGACCACGAGTCTGAGCGCCTATGATTGTTACCTGCGCGGGGTTGCCCATCTGCATCAGGGCAGCCGGCCCGCGATTACGGAAGCGATCGCGCTGTTTCGCGCAGCCATCGATCGCGACGAACGGTTTGGCGCCGCGCATGCGATGGCGGCTTGGTGCTATTTCTGGCGCAAAGTGTCGGGCTGGATGGAGGATCGCGAACAGGAGATTGCCGAGGGCATCCGTCTGGCGCGGCGCGGCGCCGAGTATGGCCGCGACGATGCGGTGGCGCTGGCACGCAGCGGGCACGCGCTGCTGCATCTCGCGGGCGAGATCGATGCGGGCATCGCGCTCATCGACCGCGCGCTGGTATTGAATCCGAACCTGGCGTTTACCTGGGCACTTGCGGGCTATGCGCGGATGTGGGACGGCGACGTCGACGGCGCGCTGACGCGCTTCACGCAGGCGATGCGGCTCTCGCCGCTCGATCCCGAGATGTACCGGATGAAAGCCGGTGTCGCCGCGGCCCATATGTTCGCGGGCCGCTACGACCTCGCCTCGTCATGGGCGGAGGAAGCGTTCCTGCATATGCCGAGCTTCCTGATGGTGCTCGCCGTCATCGCCGCCTCGCATGCGCTTGCCGGCCGCGAGCTTCGGGCGCAGCAGGCTGTTGCCCGCTTGCGCGAGCTCGATCCTCATTTCTTGGTCTCGAATCTCCCGGACTATCTCGAGATCCGGTCGCCGGAGCATCGGGAGATTTTCATGGCCGGCCTGCGCAAGGCCGGCCTGCCGGAGTGAGCGGCGCTTGAAATGAAAATGGCGGCCGTAAGGGCCGCCATTTTAGAGATTTGCCATAGCAATCGACAGATCCCGTCATTGCGAGGAGCGAAGCGACGAAGCAATCCAGACTTCCTTTTTTGCTTCTGGATTGCTTCGCTGCGCTCGCAATGACGCGGTAGTAACTACGCCACCGCCTTGATGACCTTGCCGACCTTGTCGATGATCTCGCCGACCTGGTCCTCGGTGACGATCAAAGGCGGCGTCAGCGCCAGGGTGTCGCCGGCGATGCGCAGCATCAGGTCGTTGTTGTGGAAGGCGGTTTCCATCGCCTGATAACCGCGCTTGCCGACCGCGTCGGGAAGCGCCGCGAGGTCGATGCCGGCGGTGAGACCGACGGTGCGGATGTCGAGCACGTTCGGCAGACCCTTCAGCGACATCACGGCATCTGCGAATTTCGGCTCCAGCGCCTTGGCATGCTCGAACAGCTTCTCGTCGCGGTAGATGTCGAGCGTGGCGAGCCCGGCAGCGCAGGCGATCGGATGCGCCGAGTAGGTATAGCCGTGGGTGAACTCGACCAGATGCTCCGGGCCGCTCATGAAGGCGTCGTGGATGGTGTCGCGCACGATCACGCCGCCCATCGGCGCCGCGCCATTGGTGACGCCCTTGGCGAAGGTGAGCAGGTCGGGCGTGACGCCGTAGCGCTCGGCGGCGAAGGCGTGACCGAGACGGCCGTAGCCGGTGATGACCTCGTCGAAGATCAGCAGGATGCCGTGCTTCTGGGTGATCTCGCGCAGGCGCTTCAGATAGCCCTTCGGCGCCGGGATCACGCCGGTGGAGCCGGCCATCGGCTCGACGATGACGGCGGCGATGGTGTTGGCGCCGTGCAGGTTGACGAGGTTCTCCAGCTCGTCGGCGAAATGCGCGCCATAGTCCGGCTCGCCCTTGGTGAAGGCCTGCTTCTCGCGGTCATAGGTCGCCGGGATGTGGTCGGTGCCGGTCAAGAGATTGCCGAACAGCTTGCGGTTGTTGACGATGCCGCCGACCGAGGTGCCGCCGAAGCCGACGCCGTGATAGCCGCGGACGCGGCCGATCAGGCGGGTGCGGCTGCCCTGGCCGTTGATCTGGTGATAGGCGAGCGCCATCTTCAGCGCGGTGTCGGCGGCCTCCGAGCCGGAGTTGCAGAAGAATACGTGGTCGAGCCCTTCCGGCGCCAGGTCGACGATGCGGCTCGCGAGTTCGAAGGCCTGCGGAATGCCGAACTGGAACGGCGGCGCGTAGTCCAGCGCCTCGGCCTGCTTGGCGATCGCGGTCGCGATCTCGGTGCGGCCATGCCCGGCGTTCGAGCACCACATGCCGGCGGCGGCATCGATGATGTGGCGGCCGTCGACGGTGATGTAATGCATGCCCTTGGCGCCGGCGAGCAGGCGCGGGTTCTTCTTGAAGGCCCGGTTCGCGGTGAACGGCATCCAATGCGCGGCAAGATCGTTCGGAACGGCAACGGTGGGGCGGGGGCTCTTGTCCAGCATGGTGACCTCTTCGGACATTCAGGTGATGCGACGGCGACGGCATGATCCTGAAAAGACAGGCGAGCAGCTGCCCAAACGGATCGTGCTTGAAGCAGTCTGGACCAAACGGCGCTGAGATGAGCCGCGTGCCCAGGCTGGCTGCAAGCTATCAGCTTCGGACGCGGACGGAAACGCTAAAGGACCAGCGTTCCTGCCATCCTGCTGGGCGCCTTGTGCACAGCGGTTGCGCGCGCGGTGGCCATTTCAGCTGCGCGTTGAACATAGGCACCAGTCAGTGCAGAGGGCGCACCAATCAGCTCAAATCCGCGGCGGCGATCCAGAACACCTCGCCTTCGGAGTCCTCGGTATCCAGCCACAGCAGCGGCAGGTCCGGATAGGCCGCCTCGATTTGCGGCCGATCGCGGCCGACCTCGCAGAGCAGTCCGCCCTCGGCGGTCAAATGGTCGCGGGCCTGTTCGAGGATGCGGTGGATGATGGTGAGGCCGTCGGCGCCGCCGTCGAAGGCGAGCGCGGGCTCGGCGCGGCATTCCGGCGGCAGCGATGCCATGCCTCTAGCATCGACATAAGGCGGATTGCTGATGATCAGATCGTAGCGGCGAGAGCTGAGAGGAGAGAAAAGATCGCCGCGATGCAGCGTGATCTGCTCCTCCAGGCCATAGTCGGCGACATTGCGGGCCGCGACAGCGAGCGCGTCCTTGGAAATGTCGACGGCCTCGATCACGGCGTTGGGGAAATGCCGGCTGGCGAGGACGGCCAGACAGCCGGAGCCGGTGCAGAGATCGAGCACGCTCTCGACCGCCAAGGGATCGTCCATCAGCGAGGCGCCTTCGGACTCGGCACCGCCGAAATGCGATTCCAGGAGCTCGCCGATGAAGGACCGTGGCACGATGACGCGCTCGTCGACATAGAACGGCAGGCCCCGCATATAGACCTTGTTGACGAGATAAGCGGCCGGCTTTCGCGTGGTGACGCGCGCGGCGATCAAATCGAGCACGGTCTTGCTCTCGGCTGCGGTGATGCGCGCGCTCGCAAAGCTCTCGAACTGGTCCGGGCGCAGATGCAGCGCTTCGCCGATCAGGAAGGCGGCCTCCGCGATCGGGTCAGTGGTGCCGTGCGCGAACACGATTTGCGCTTCCTGGAAGCGGCTCACCGCATACCGGACGTGGTCGAGCAGGGTCTGCAACTCGCCGGCGCCGACCTTCGGCAGCCGTGGCGCGGCGGCTTTGCGCGTCGCGGTCGTCTTGACGGATTTCGCCATCAGGACTTCCAGCGCGCCGAAGCGTCGTCGTCGTGGCTCTTGGCCTCGACCCAGTCGCCACCGCCTTCCGGCTTCTCCTCGCGCTTCCAGAACGGCGCGTTGGTCTTCAGGTAATCCATCAAGAACTCCGCGGCCTCGAACGCCGCCTGGCGATGGCTGGAGGCGGTCACCACCAGCACGATGTTCTCGCCCGGCGTGATCCGGCCGTAGCGGTGGATGATGGTGAGGCCCTGCAGTGGCCAGCGCGCCAGCGCCTCGTCGGCGTGACGCTGGATCTCGGCCTCGGCCATCCCTGGATAATGTTCGAGCGTCAGCGCGGCCAGCCCATCGTCGGCGCGGCAGAGGCCGGAGAAAGAGACGACCGCGCCGATATCGGTGCGACCATCGCTCACGCGTGCGATCTCGCGCGCTGTGTCGAAATCCTGCTGCTGGACGCGGATGGTGGCGATAGCGGTCATAGACGCAGACCTACTTGCCGGGCGCAGGAATGTCACGCTCGGAAAACGCGGATGGTCAGCCGCCGGTCATCGGTGGGAAGAACGCGATCTCCCGTGCACCCGAAATCGCCGCATCCGCCTGCACGTGGGTGTGGTCGATCGCGGCGCGGATCACCTTTGGCTTCTCGAAGGCGTAGGCATAGGCTTCGCCCTGATCCGACAGCCAGGCGATCAGCTCGCTTACGGTGCGCACGTCGGCCGGCGGCTCGAGCGTCTCCTCTGCCTTGCCGATGCGCTCGCGCACCCAGGCGAAATATTTCATCTTCATCGCGCGTCTTCCTCGACGAGGTGGCGGATGCCGGCGCGGAAATAGTCATAACCGGTGTAGATCGTGAAGATCGCCGACGCCCACAGCAAGAGCAGCCCGATCTGGGTCACCACCGGCACCACCATGTCGCCGGCCTCGCCCGCGAGCAGGAAGCCGATCGCGACCAGCTGCATCGTGGTCTTCCACTTCGCGAGCTTGGTCACGGGCACGCTGACACGCAGCGCCGCAAGATATTCGCGCAGGCCCGACACCAGGATTTCCCGGCAGAGAATCACGATCGCGGCCCATAGCGTCCAGCCATGGATGATGCCGTCGGCCGCCAGCATCAAGAGGCAGGAGGCGACCAGGAGCTTGTCGGCGATCGGATCGAGCATGCGACCGAATGCCGATTGCTGGTTCCAGATCCGGGCATAATAGCCGTCGAGATAGTCGGTGACCCCTGCGGCGATGAACACGGCGACAGCGACCCAGCGCAGCCACAGCGGATAATCCAGGATCGACTGGGCATAGATGCAGCCGACCACGACCGGGATCGCGGCGATCCGCGCATAGGTCAGGATGTTCGGCAGGGACATCGAGGTCCGGGCGGTGCCGCGGGTGGTCGCAATGTTCATCCGGTGTACCAATACTTCTGTCGTGCGAACGTCAACCGTAGAGCGCTTTTGACTCCTCGGAGATGACGAAGATATTACGCGAATCGCAAAGAAGCTCTTGCGAACATAGGCACTGCCGCGCGGACGGCAACACGGCGCAACGATTCCTTAAGCAAGCGGCGCAGGAGCGTCGGTAACGGGTGAACGGCTGGCCGGCGGGCTAGATCGCCTCGGCGCCGTGCACCTCGCACCAATGGACGAGGCGTTCGACAAAGATCCGCTCCCGGACGAAACCGAGCGCCTCGTCATCGATCTTTTCCACCGCTTCGAGCGCGAAGGCGTCGGGACCGTGCGTGTTCCACGCCGCCTGCAGGCTCGCATTGAGACAGCCGCCCTGCCGCAAAGTGAACCAGAGCCGGTTCTGGATTTTGTCCAGGTCCGCCGTGCGGCCGATCCAGCGCCGGTTCAATGGCCGACAGAGAACGGCATAGATGCCGCCGGCGGTCTTGCGTTCCTTGTAGGCTGCAATCGCTGCCTTGCGCTGGTTGGGAGTCATGACGGCCTCACGTAATATTGCCCGGGTGATAATAACATATATTTCATCCGGGTAAATATATGTCTACGGCAGCACCACGGTCCGATGCGCGGAGTTGTTGCGCGACCAGCCCTGGGCGATGTCGATGAGCGGAATCGGGTCAACCGCAATCTCGAGTCCGGCGGGGATGGCGGCCTGCAGCAGTTCAGCGGTCGCCGCGACCAGGCGCTCCAGCGCAATGCTGCCGATGCCGCTGCCCATCAACTCGATCGCCGAGGCGCGCAGCACGGCGCTCGGCAGCGCGATGTCTCCGCCGCTGACGGAGCCGATCTGAACGAAGCGGATCGGCCTCGCCTCCGCGCCCGCTTTGGCCGCTGATATCAGCAGTCGTTCCGCGCTGCGTCCCCAGAGGTAGTCGAGCACGACGTCGATACCTTCGGCGAAATGCGGCTTGAAGCTTTTCTCAAGCGCATCGTCATCCCCGATCAGAGAAATCGTGACATCGGCGCCGAGCGCCGCCAGAGACTCCAAGCCATCGGTGTTGCGGCCCGTCGCGATCACCCGGCTAGCTCCGAGGTGCTTCGCGATCTGCACCGCGAGCCGTCCGGCGATCCCGGTCGCACCGTTGATCAGCACGGTTTCGCCCGCGCGGAGTTTGGCGCGCTCACGCAGCGCGGCCCAGGACGACATGCCGGGATTGGCGAGCGCTGCCGCGGTGACGTCATCAAGATCGTCCGGCAGCGGGAGACAGCGTGAGGCGGGCACCACGGTCTGCTCGGCCATGGCGCCATAGGGCGTGCGCGGCAGCACGAAATAAACCCGGCTGCCATCCTCGCAGCGGCCGACGCCGTCGATTCCGGGCACGAAAGGAAACGCCCCGCTCGAGCTGTAATGCCTCCCCGAGGCGCGGCCGCGGGTGATCTGGCTGATCGCGGCGGCGGTCACTCTGATCAGGTGCTCTCCAGCGGTTGCGGCCGGAGATTCGAACTCGCCGTAGATCGGTGTTTCGCCGGCTTGCCGGACGATGGCGGCTTTCATGATGGTGCTCCGTCTCAATATGTGTATAATGCACGCATATCGGAGCTGAGTGATGTCGACAAGTAATAATGTGCAAAATACACACATTAGTGAGCGGCTGCGCGAGCTGCATGGCGCGCTGCTCGATATTGTCGCGGCGATGAACCGGCCGCAGCGCGACGAGGCGCTGATCAAGGAAGCGGGCATTGCGCTCGACCGCGCGCTGTTTCCGCTGCTGGTCGGGATCGAGCGGTTCGGGCCAATCGGCGTGGTGGAGATGGCCGATCGCGTCGGGCGCGACTACACCACCGTGAGCCGGCAGGTCGCCAGGCTGGAGGCCCTCGGGCTGGTCGCGCGGCAAGCCAGCGCTCTGGACAAGCGCGTGCGCGAGGCGGTGATCACGCCAAAGGGCAAGGCGATGACCGATATGGTCGATACCGCGCGCGACAGGATCGGCCGCGCCATTTTCGAGAGCTGGGATGCTCGCGACGTCGACGAGCTGGTGCGGCTGATGCGGAAGTTCGCCGATGCGTTCAATGAGCCACCGGTCGTTACATCCTGAGTGTAATAAAGTTCTGACGGGTGATACTCTAAGTTGACAGGTCACCATTACCTGTAAGAATATCCTGACAGGTGGTCAGGAGGCGTGTGTGCCCACGGACGGTGACCTTTTGCTCGCAGCGCTGTCGGCGCTCTCCAATCCGCATCGGCTGCGGATCGTGGCGGCCCTGCGCAGCAAAGGGCGCAGCTATGTCAGCCAGCTGGCGCGCGAGATCGGCATCAGCCGGCCGCTCTTGCATCTGCACCTGCGCAAGCTCGAGGAGGCCGGCCTGGTGACAAGCCGGATGGAGCTGTCGCCGGACGGCAAGGCGCTGAACTTCTTCCAGGTCGCTCCGTTCGACATCGCCCTGACGCCGGAATCGATCGCCGAGGCGGTGCGGACGCTGAGCGCCACCCCGGCAAGTGTGTCATCTCAAGGAGACAAGCATGGCTGACAAGGCCTCGGTATTTCTGCTCGTGACGATCCTCGTGCTCGTCACGATCATCCTCGTCTTTGCGATGAAATATTTCGCGGCGCTCCGTCAGGCGAGCCAGCGGATCGCGAGCGATGACGGCTATCGGGCGCTGGCGGACAAGGCGGCGCGCGCCCAGGAGACGAGCACTGAGCTGCTTGGCGCCATCAACAGCGCGCTGACGCGGATCGAGACGCGGCTCGCCAATGTCGAGAAAGTGCTGAAGGAGGTCGAGTGATGACCCCGCAGCAACGCGCCGAGGCGTTGTCGCAGCTGCGTCGGATGCGTGTGGTGTCGCTGATCGAAGGCAGCACCTTGCTGCTGCTGGTTCTGGTCGCCGTGCCGCTGAAGCATGTTGCGGGTCTTACCGTCGCCACGCGGATCATGGGGCCGGTCCACGGCCTCGCATTCCTGGCCTATGGCTGGATGCTGATCCGCACCGTGGCCGGGGGCGGCTGGTCGCGCGCCGATATCTTGCGGCTGTCGATCGCGGCGCTGATTCCTTTCGGTGCTTTCATCAACGAACGCGCTCTGGCCCGTCGCCAGGCCGTGCTTGCCGCGCGATGATCTATCTGTGGCTGAAGGCGCTGCATGTGGCCGCGGTCCTGATCTGGAGCAGCGGGCTGTTGGTTGCGGCATTGACGACGGCTTCGGCATCCAAATTAGTTGCGGACGCGACAGGCCACGCGGCCCTGATAGAAGGTATCCGCCGCTTCGATACGCGCGTGACGTCGCCGGCGATGTTCGTCGTCTGGGGGGCGGGGCTCGCGCTCGCAGTGCTCGGGCAATGGTTTCCATCGCCCTGGCTGATCGTCAAGCTCGGGATCGTCGTCGTTCTGTCGGCCCTGCATGGCGTCCTCGCGGCCACGCTGAGCCGGCTCAGTCAGCACGACGTATCGCCGCCGCCGCCATGGATGCGGCATGCGCCGGTTGCGATCATGGCGGGCCTGGGTGCGATCGCCATTCTCGTCATCGTCAAGCCGTTCTGAGCGACGACATCGCCGGCGGTCAGTTCGCGTTGCTGTGAAAATACTCGAAGATCTTCCGCGCGCTCTCCGCGCTCACGCCCGGCACCTTGCCGAGATCGGTGATCGAGGCGCGCTCGATTTCCTTCAACGTGCCGAAGTGATGCAGCAGCGCGCGCTTGCGTGACGGGCCAATGCCGGGGATCTCCTGCAGGCCGGCCTCGCGGATGTCCTTCTTGCGCAGCTTGCGGTGTGAGCCGATCACGAAGCGATGCGCCTCGTCGCGCAGGCGCTGGATGAAATACAGCACGGGATCACGCGGCTCGAGCTTGATCGCCTCGCGCTCGGGAATGAACAGCGTCTCGCGGCCGGCGTCGCGGTCCGGGCCCTTGGCGACCGACATCAGCGCGACCTTGTCGACACCGAGCTCGGTGAAGATTTCTCGCACCGCGTTGAGCTGGCCGCGGCCGCCATCGATGATGACGAGGTCGGGCCATTGCTGCACGTCGTCCTCTTTCGCGCGCGCGTTGTCCTTGTCCGAGGGCGCGATCAGCCGCTTGAAGCGGCGCTGCAGCACCTCCTTCATCATCGCGTAGTCGTCGCCGGGCGTCAGCCCTTCCGAGCGGATGTTGAACTTGCGGTACTGGTTCTTGATGAAGCCGTCGGGACCGGCGACGATCATGGCGCCGACCGCGTTAGTGCCCTGGATGTGGCTGTTGTCGTAGACCTCGATGCGCCTCGGCACCTGCGGCAGGGCAAGCGTCGCGGCCATGGCCTCCAGCAGCCGGCCCTGGGTCGCCGTGTCGGCGAGCTTGCGGCCGAGCGCCTCGCGCGCATTGGTCAGCGCGTGCGCAACCAGCTCCTTCTTCTCGCCGCGCTTCGGGCAGGAGACCTCGACCTTGTGACCGGCCTTGACGCAGAGCGCTTCCGCCAGCAGCTCGCTTTCCTCGATCTCATGCGAGAGCAGAATGAGCTTTGGCGGCGGCTTGTCGTCGTAGAACTGCGCCACGAACGCGCCGAGCACTTCTTCCGGCGTGAACGACCTCTCCGCACGCGGGAAATAGGCGCGGTTGCCCCAGTTCTGCCCGGTGCGGAAGAAGAACACCTCGACGCAGGAATAGCCGCCCTCCTGATGGACGGCGAACACGTCGGCTTCTTCCACGGTGCGCGGGTTGATGCCCTGCTGCGACTGGATCGCCGACAGCGCCGCGAGGCGGTCACGATAAACCGCCGCGGTCTCGAATTCGAGCTCGCCGGATGCCTTCTCCATCTCGGCCGCGAGCAGCTGCTTCACCGCGTGGCTGCGGCCCGAGAGGAAGTCGGTCGCCTCGCGCACCAGCTCGGTATAGCCGGGAAAGTCGATCTCGCGGGTGCAGGGGCCGGCGCAGCGGCGGATCTGGTAGAGCAGGCATGGGCGGGTGCGGCTCTCGAAGAAGGAGTCGGTGCAGGAGCGGATCAGGAAGGCGCGCTGCAGCGCCGTGATGGTGCGGTTGACCGCGCCGGCCGAGGCGAACGGACCGAAATAGCGGCCGGGCCGAGATTGCGCGCCGCGATGCTTGAGGATCTGCGGCGCCCAATGGTCGCCGGTGAGCAGGATGTAGGGAAACGACTTGTCATCGCGCAGCTGCACGTTGAAGCGGGGCTTCAGCTGCTTGATGAGGTTGGCCTCTAACAGCAGCGCCTCGGTCTCGGTACCGGTGGAGACAATCTCCACGTTCACGGTGGCTGCGATCATGCGCAGGATGCGCGCCGGCAGCGGCGCGTTCACCCGGGCGTAAGACGACAGACGCTTTTTGACGTTCTTGGCCTTGCCGACATAGAGCACGTCATTGCTCGCATTGAGCATGCGATAGACGCCGGGCGAGATCGGGGCGAGCCGCACCGCCTTCTCGATCGCGGCGTGGCCGATCGAGAGCGGCCCTTCGCCGACGGCTTCGAGGTTCTCCTCGGACAGATCTGGCAGCCGTGCTTCGTCGTCCTCGTCGCCCGCGCGGGCCTCGGCGGGATCGATGTCGGGCGTATCCAGGTTTTCCGGCGGCAGGTCGGCCGTGGAGCCGCGCTTGGTCTCGGGCGCGGGCGGTGCCTCATGCGCTTTGGGCGGATCGGAACTGTGGGTGGTCATGATCCGAATTTAGGCGCTTGGGGCCGGCGCCGCCAGCAGGCGTGTTCGCCATTGACCGATCCATGCACAGGCCGTCGTCGGCGTGTCTTTACAGCACGTTGTGGGGTAACGCTTCATTAAGGACGTTAAGTACGCAGTAACCCGGCTTAATGACGCTTTAACTTAAAACTCTCGATAAACCTTCTCGGAAAAAGCTGCAGTTCCGTAACCATGAACGCTTCGCTGGAGCCTGTGCAGGCGCCTCGCGAAGCCATGGCGACGGCGGTTCGCGTGGAGAAGGACATGAACAGGTTCGTTGTGGGGGCGGTGGCGCTGGTCGCCGTCGGATGCGGAGGCACGGCAGAAGCCGCCGACCTCGGCTACGCGCCGCGCGCGCCCTACACCGTGAACCAGCCGCTCAACGGCTATAGCTGGGCCGGGCCCTATCTCGGTGGCACGCTCGGTTACGAGTGGGGCAGCGTCGGCAACAATCCGACCAAGCCGTCCGGCATCACCGGCGGCGTTGAGGCCGGCTACAACTGGCAGAACGGGCCGTGGGTGTTCGGCGTCGAGGGCGACATCAACGTGACCGGCGCAGATGACACCTTCGCGCCGTGGAAGTTCTCCAACCCGTGGTTCGGCACGGTGCGCGGCCGCGCCGGCTACGCCTTCAACAACATCCTGTTCTACGGCACCGGCGGTCTGGCGTTCGGCGAGCTGAAGGGCCTGACCTTCGGCGGCGTCTCGGAATCGCACACCACCGCGGGCTGGACGCTCGGCGCCGGCGCCGAGTTCGGCCTGGCACAGAACTGGAGCGCCAAGATCGAATATCTCTATGTCGATCTCGACAACAGCAATTTCGTGGTTACGGGGGCGAAGAACGACTATCGGTTTGGATTGGTCCGCGCAGGCATCAACTTCCATTTCTGATAGAGAGAAGAAACGGCAACAACAGGATGACCTTCCGGCCGCGTGAGCGGCCGGAATTTTTTTGTCCGCAGTTGCATGAGCGGCGTTCGCCGCGCACGCCTCTGCGGTGCGGCCTTCGGCAGACAAATCCGCCCGCACGTCATCCGGCCCTGCGGCCGGCGGCTCACGCGATCAAGCGATAAACTAAAAGGACGTCCGCACCCCGGCTGGGACACTCGCCGCGCGCCCGGCGGAGGCCGGACCGGCTGATGTCGCCAACCGGCCTTACGATGACAGCACCAGGTTGACCGCCTTAGGACCTTTGCCCTTCTTGTCCGGCTCGACCTCGAAACTGATGCGCTGTCCTTCAGTCAGATCCTTCAAGCCGGCACGCTCCACCGCCGTGATGTGCACGAACACATCGCGTCCGCCATCGTCCGGCTTGATGAAGCCGTAGCCGCGCTCACCATTGAAGAACTTGACCGTCCCAGTCATGGCCATCGGGAAACTCCTCCCCCGCATTGCTTCCTCCACTGCGCCCGCACGCGCAGCGTCCGACCGGACATTCACTTTGTCGGAAAGCGTGGCCACCTTGACGAACCCGGGCCTTACGAGCCCGAACCATCCGGATTCTTGTTAGGCCTTGATCACCCCGCCGCAACCATTCGCGGAAGCGGAACGTAAAGCCAGTCTTACAACCGTCAGCATAATACGGTTCCGCGGCGATTGACTATGAATTTTCGGCACGCCCCGGCTTCAAGGTTTTGGGAACTCCAACCGGTAGCGTGCAGCACCCCCTTGGCCGAGTGGCTTCTGCAATTCGGTAAGCAGCAGCTTGAGCTCGTCATGCAGCGTCCAGGGCGGATTGACCACGAGGAGACCGGTCGATGCCAGCCCCTCGCCCTCGATCTGCGGCCCGGTGCTGAACTCGATCCGCAGCAGCTTGCCGGGCGGTTTCGATTGCGCGGTGGCTGCCGCCACGCAATCAGTCAGATCGTCGGTGGCGCGCCGGCTCTTCGCCGGATACCACAGCACGTAGATCCCGGTCGGCCATTTGGCGTAGGCGGCAGCAAAGCGCTCGCCCATCCGCTCGAATTCGTCTTTGGCCTCGAAGGGCGGATCGATCAGCACCAGGCCGCGGCGCTCGTTCGGCGGCACGAAGGCGGGCAGGGCGGTCCAGCCGTCGAGATCGACCACGCGGGCCTGGGTGTCGCGCCGGAGCGCGTCGATCAGATGCTTGCGTGGGACCGGCGCGAGTTCGCACACTGTCATCCGGTCCTGCGGCCGCAGCAGCGCGCGGGCGATGAGCGGCGAGCCCGGATAGGCGGTGAGCGCGGGCGGGGTGTTGAATGACCTGACGATGTCGAGATAGGGCGCGATCAAAGGCAGCGCCCGCTCGCTGAAACGTGCCTGCATGACACGGGCAATGCCTGTCAGCCATTCGCCGCTGCGGCTCGCTTCCTCGCCGGAGAGGTCGTAGAGGCCGGCGCCGGCGTGGGTGTCGATCACGCGGAAGGCGGCCGGCTTCTCCTGCAGATAGGTCAGGATCCGCACCAGCACGATGTGCTTGATAACGTCGGCAAAGCTGCCGGCGTGGAAAGCGTGGCGGTAGTTCATGGTCCTGGGTTACGACATCGGATGACGAAAGTAATCCCGTATTGTCGCGCGCGACGATTAGCGACTGGAGGCGTCATTCCGGGGCGACGCGCCAGCGTCGAACCCTCAGGTGCGCAATTGCGCACCGAGAATCTTGGGATTCCCCGATGCGCAATTGCGCATCTGTGGTCTGGTCCTTTGGATCATCCCGGAATGACGCCTTGGTCGTGATCGTCCAGACTACCCGCCTCTGACCGGCGGCATCGTCACCCCGTCGCGACCGCAGGCCTGGTGATCGACCTCGTCGCAGGCGCGGAACTGCAGCTCCTTGGACAGGCAGATCCTGACCTCGCTGAGCCGGGTGCGGTTGCAGGTAACCGCGACGCCGGCATTGGTCAGGCCCGGATTGGCCTTGACGAAGGCGTCCTCGACCGCGGCCGGTGCCACCGTGCGGGTGTCGGACAAGGACAGGAATTCCTCCGGGATCTTGATCACGGCGCGCGCCTTGCGAATGGTCTCGAAATAGGCCTTGGCGGGCAGGCCGGAGCAGGTGCCGTGCTTATCCCATTCGTTGTAGATCAACCCGGGTGCCGGCATCAGGTCGAGCATCGACACCATGATGTTGCGCGGCAGGCGGGGCGAGGGCTGCTCGCAATATTCGGGATAGCCATTCTCATATTGCGGCCACAGGCCGTGCACGACGAAGGAGAACGGCCGGCCGCTGCATTGCTGCGAGCGTCCGCCGCTGCCGCGCTCCTCCGCGTCGGCGCAGTAGGACGGCGACCAGGACAGCGACAGCACGTAAAAATCGAACGCGCCCGGCGCGTTCTGGCGGCGGTCCTGGGCGTGCGCCGGCGCAAGGCTCGCCAGCAGACCGAGCAGCACGGCTGCCGTCGAACGAAGCGGCTTGGCAAAGAGGGCAGCAGATCCGAACAGGCGATTGACCATGACGAGCTCCCTGAACATCACCGGAACTCTAAACCAAGCCGCTGGAACATTTCAAGAACAAATTCGCCGTGTGCGCGGGAGCGACGCGGCGCTAGATCTGCTCAGGCTCGCCGGACTGGCGCTTGGCTGATCCGGGCTTCCTCGATCCGGACCGCTTCAATCAGGGCTTGGCGGCGCGGCAGGCCGGGTTGTAGGCCCAGTTGCGGTCCAGCCCGACGACGCAGAATTCGACGCCCTGGCCGTAGCCGGCAAACCCGCCATCTTCGACAATGGAGAAGTTCACCGTGCGCACCTTGCCGTCGCTGACCATGACGCTGCCGGTGCAGTAGCGGCGCGGAATGTTGTCGGACTGCCAGGGGCGGAAGGCGATCTCGTGGATGTTGGCATAGCCGGTGATGGCCAGTGACGAATTCCAGAAGGTGCTTTCCTTTTCCTGGAAATCGTGGCTGATCGTCGGCAGCGCAGCCTCGCAAGGTGCGACACGCCCGTCGTATTTCGGGCCCGACAGCCAGAAGTTCAGCTCCAGCGGGTTGGCGGCATGCGCCGGCGCGCCGATGGCGGAGAGGCCGAGCACGACACCGCAGGTGGCGCCGAGGGTCTTGAGGAAATTGCTGCCGTTGCGCATGGGTTGTCCGCGGGGCTGGTCCAGGAAGGGTTGACCGTGCCGTGCCGGTCAACAGAGGTCAAGTGCAACGCGGCAACACTCCACGACTTGTGTCGCCGCTGCAACTCCGCCGTCCTTTTCTTGCGCGCACAGGCATCCTAGATTGCCGCAAGCGAATGGAGAGTCTGATGCGGATGATGAAGGCGGTTGGCCTGATTGCGGGCCTTGGCATGCTGGCGGTTGCGCCGGCCAAGGCCGATTTGTTGCCGGTGCCGGCGTTCAAGGGCAACGATACCGGCGGCATCATCGCCTATTCGCTGGCACAGACGGCGGATGCGCGGCAGATGGCGGTCGAGCACTGCGCCTCCTACGGCAAGGTGGCGAAATTCCTCGCGGTCGACAGGCAGTATGGCGGCTACCTGTCGTTCTCCTGCCGCTGGGTGCCGTATGGCTCGGCGGAGCGGCCGCTGCGCACGCGCTACTGAGCCGACCAAGCGACGGCTCTCCCTCGACGATCGAAAGCCGGGACGTGAGTATCATGCGTAAGCCTGCTGTTATCTTGGAAATCGCCGGCAGCCTGTTGCTGGCGCTGTCGGTCCAGGGCGCGCTTGCGGACGATCTGCCGATCCGCAAGCCGGGCCTGTGGGAAATGAAGATGGTCCGGGCCGGGTCGTCGATGCCGGAGATGACCATGCAGCATTGCACCGACGAGACCACCGACAGGAGCATGAACGACGCGGTCGCGCCAATGGCCAAGCAGATCTGCTCCAAGCAGGAGATCAAGAAGACTGCAACGGGTTATGTCGGTGATTCCGTCTGCGGCGCCGCCGGCGTGTCGGTCACCTCGCACAGCGAAATCGTCGGCGATTTCAATTCGGCCTATACGGTCAACAGCACCTCGCACAGCGACAAGGGACCGGGCGGCAAGCCGCTCGATACCGTGACCAAGATCGAGGCGAAATGGGTCGGGGCCTGCAAGCCCGATCAGCGGCCCGGAGACATCGTGATGCCCGGCGGCATGAAGATGAACGTCAAGGACCTGGAAAAGCTGAAGGCTCTGCTGCCCGGCGCGAAGCAGTAGGGCAAATATCTTCGATTGATCGGTTTCGTGTCGCTCAAGGCGACGCCATGGCATCGGCCGCCAGCACTTCAACAAATACAGTGTCGTCGCGGCGAACGCCGGGACCCGTGGTCCCGGAAGCTCATGTTGCGAAGGCTGGAGCGCCAGCTCGCCTCAACCGTGTCCGCCTGTGGTTATGGGTCCTCGCGTTCGCGAGGACGACACCTGTTATATTGCGGTGACCGTGTGCATCATGGCCCGCGTGAGGCGCATCCAGCGTCGTCCCAGCAAGCGAGCGCGCCGGCTGACCTTATTCAGAGTCGTTCCTGCAAACGCAGGGATCCATAACCAAAGCGAGGCATGTGAGGCACGATGCATGCAGCACCTTCCGTCGCCAAACTGCCGCCGCGGTGTATGGATCCCGGCTCGCGCGCCTGGCCGGGACGACAGCAGTGTAGGAAAGCAGCATCTACACCGGTATGCGCACCGTCGCGCGGAGGCCGCCCATCGGGCTGTCGCCGAGCATGATATCGCCGCCATGCGAGCGGGCGATGTCGCGGGCGATCGCGAGCCCTAATCCGGTGCCGCCTTCGTCCTGGTTGCGGGCATCGTCGAGCCGCAGGAACGGCTTGAACACCTCTTCGCGCATCGAAGCCGGAATGCCGGGGCCGTCATCGTCGACGGTGACCGTCAAATAGCGATGATCGCGGTGACCGCTAATCGCAATCTTGTCGGCGTAGCGCGCCGCATTGGAGACGAGATTGCCGAGGCAGCGTTTCAGCGCCGCCGGCTTGACGATGACCACAGGCAGCCCATGGAAGGACACGGACGCTGCGTGGCCGTTACGCTCGGCATCGCTGCGCAGCTCTTCCAGCGCCGCCGAGATGTCGGTCGGATGGGCGACCTCGCCGTTATCGCCGCGCGCAAAGGCGAGATAGTCCTCGAGCATGCCGGACATCTCGTCGATGTCCTTGCGCATCGCGTCGATCTCCGGGCTGTCGCCGAGCAGCGCCAGCTCCAGCTTGAAGCGGGTGAGTATGGTGCGCAGATCGTGGCTGACACCGGCGAGCATCGCGGTGCGCTGCTCCATCGCGCGCTCGATGCGCGCCTTCATCTCCAGGAAGGCATGTGCCGCGCGCCGCACCTCGCGCGCGCCGCGCGGGCGGAAGTTCGGCGCCTCCCGGCCCTTGCCGAAACTTTCGGCCGCATCCGCGAGCCGCAGGATCGGCTTGATCTGGTTGCGCAGGAACAGCACCGAGACGATCAGCAGGATCGAGGAGGTGCCGACCATCCAGAACAGGAAGATGTCGGTGTTGGAGGCGTAGGCTGCGCTGCGCTGCGCGAACACCCGCATCACGGAATCATCCAGCGCGATGCGGATCTCGACCAGGTTGGAGCGGCCGACGGTGTCGATCCAGTAGGGGCGGCTGATCTGCCGGCCGATCTGTCCCGACAACGACTGGTCGAGCAGGTTGAAGAACGGCTTTGGCCCCGGCGGCGGGATGTCGCCGGCGGGCAGGAAGTCGACCACGAGATTGAGCCGCTGCTGGGCGATGCGGCGGAGCATCGCGTGATCCTTGTCCTGCGGGTAGCCCTTGTAAATGTCGATCAGCGCCGCGACGTCCTGCACCACGGCGGCCGACAGCCGCCGCGTCACCGTGTTCCAGTGCCGCTCCATGAACACGCCGGCCACGACCGTCTGCAGGATCACCATTGGCACGATCATGATCAGCAACGCGCGGGCATAGAGGCCGGTCGGCATCCAGCTCTTGAATGCGTTGCCCATCCAGCCGTTGACGACAGAGACTCGTCGCGATGCGGTGCGGATGAAGGTGAGGCCGGTGTCGAGCGTGGTCATGTGAGGCGAGCGCAGACACTTGTTGTGAAGGAGCGGTCGTGCGGTTGTTTGGAAGCCGTTGCGGCGACGATGGTGCGCTCCCTCTCCCCGTTCTTACGGGGAGAGGGGAAGACGCCCGATCGGTGCGAGTCGATAGACCTGTACCCCCTCACCCGATCGCTTCGCGATCGACCTCTCCCCGCAAGCGGGGCGAGGTTTGCAGCGTCATCGCTGCATGAGTTGGGCTCATTCCTCCGGTGTGCTATCATTCAGCTCGCCACCGTCTCAAGCCGACACCATCAGCCGATAGCCGATGCCGCGCACCGCCTGCAGAAACAGCGGATTGGCGGGATCAGTCTCGATCTTGCGGCGCAGCCGGTTGATCTGCACGTCGACCGCGCGCTCGTTAACGGTGCCGTTGCCGGTCAGCGCGCCGCGCGGCACGGTCTCGCCGCGCGAGGTGGCGAGGATCTTCAGCATCTCGCGCTCGCGGTCGGTCAGGTGGATGGTTTCTTCGCCCTGGCGCAGCTCGCCGCGGCTCAGATGATAGACGTAAGGTCCGAAGGTGACCTGCTCGACCGCTTCTTCGGCCGGCGGGGGCGCGGCGCGCTTTAAGATGTTGCCGATGCGCAGCGCGAGTTCTCTTGGTTCAAAAGGCTTTGCGACGTAATCGTCGGCTCCGATCTGCAGGCCCTCGATGCGGCTCTCCGGCTCGGAGCGGGCGGTCAGCATCACGATCGGCACCGAGGACGAGGTGCGGATCGAGCGGGCGAGATCGAATCCGGTCTCGCCTGGCATCATCACGTCCAGGATGAGCAGGTCGAAATGCAGCCCGGCAAGCTTGGCGCGGGCGTCGCTCGCGCTCATCGCGGTGGTGACGCGGTAGCCTTCTCCGCGCAGGAAGCGCGAGAGCAGGTCACGAATACGACGGTCGTCGTCAACGAGCAGAAGATGCGGCGCGTCGTCGGCGGGGGTCTGCGACGGATGCGAGGCGATGGCGGCGAGCGGCACGATCACTCCTTTGCGGTGGTCGGGCTTGTAGGATTGCTGGTCGGATTCATGGGCGTCCTGAAGATCGTCTCCAGCACCTTATCCGGATCGTCACGATCGATCATCGCGCGCAGGAACTGCAGGACCGGCTCGGCACCGGCCGGCCCGATCTCTGCAAGCGCGTGTTCGATGCGCCGGGTCTGCAGGCCGGCGAGCTTCGCCACCAGCGCCTCGCCCTTGGCGGTGGCAAAAAGAAGGCGCTGCCGCCGGTCGGCATTGCCGGTCTTCTGCACGATGTAGCCTTCGTCGAGCAACTGCTTGAGCACGCGGCCGAGCGACTGCTTGGTGATGCGCAGCACGTCCAGGAGGTCGGCGACCTTCAGCCCGGGATAGCGGGTGACGAAATGCATCACGCGGTGATGGGCACGGCCGAAGCCGAACGCCTCCAGCTCATGGTCGGCATCGCCGACGAAATCGCGATAAGCGAAGAACAACAGCTCGATGATGTCCCAGCGCAGATGGCGGTGATCCGCGGCCGCGTCGGTGCCTTGCGGCGCCGCGGCGCGCGAATCGGCAGATGACGCCGGACCTGAGAAATTTATGTCAGCCATATTGACGTTTCTTGGGTTCAATGTTACAAAACAATCGCTCACGACGAAATTTTAGATCGTTCGCTCGCGGGTGACGTTTTCAAGACGTGCCTCAACTGGCCCGAGCACGCCCCCTGGGGCAGGCGAGGACCGCATTGATCTACCGTGTCATTGTCGAGCGGCATTTCGGCAAACATACTGGACTTCCGCCCTCCGCAAAAGCATGTCCCCAGGGCCTGCCGGCGTGGTAAGGCCGGTCCAGATCACTTGAAACCCGCCGGACGCGCAAAAGATGCGCGCCTGGCGCGCTGATCCGGGAGGAGACCATGGCGGTTTCGTTGGACAATTCAGCCCGAAATCGGGCGAGCACACCCGCAGACGTCAGGTCGGAGCGGGTGTCGGCGGGAGCGAGCCTGACGTTCGACATCCGGCCGTCGGCCGGCAAGACGTCCGAGGCGGACCGCACGGCCAAGCTGAAGGACCCGGGCTTCGGCCGGGTCTTCACCGACCACATGTCGATCGTCCGCTACAACCAGGCCAAGGGCTGGCATAACGCGCGCGTCGAGGCGCGGAGCAATTTCCCGCTCGATCCGGCGCTCGCCGTGCTGCACTACGCACAGGAAATTTTCGAAGGCCTCAAGGCCTACAAGCGCGAGGACGGCGGCGTCAACCTGTTCCGCCCCGACGCCAATGCGCGGCGCTTCCACAATTCGGCCGACCGCATGGCGATGGCGCCGCTGCCCGAGGCCGTGTTCATCGACGCGGTCGAGCAGCTCGTGCGGATCGATCGCGCCTGGATTCCGGGTGGCGAGGGCAGCCTCTATCTGCGGCCGTTCATGATCGCGAGCGAGGTGTTCCTCGGCGTGAAGCCGTCCGCCGAATACATCTTTGCGGTCATCGCCTCGCCGGTCGGTTCCTATTTCAAGGGCGGCCCGGCGCCGGTCTCGATCTGGGTGTCGGAGAACTACACGCGCGCCGCGATCGGCGGCACCGGCGCGGTCAAATGCGGCGGCAATTATGCCGCGAGCCTGCGCGCGCAGGCCGAGGCGATCGAGCATGGCTGCGACCAGGTGGTCTTCCTCGACGCAATCGAGCGCAAATATATCGAGGAGCTCGGCGGCATGAACGTGTTCTTCGTGTTCGAGGACGGCTCGCTGTCGACGCCGCCGCTCGGCACCATCCTGCCCGGCATCACGCGGGACTCGATCATCGCTCTTGCCAGGGATGCCGGTACTGTCGTGCGCGAGGAGCCGTATTCGATCGACCAGTGGCGCGCCGATGCCAAGAGCGGCAAGCTCCGGGAAGCGTTCGCCTGCGGCACGGCCGCCGTGATCTCGCCGATCGGCAAGGTGTGTTCGGCGAGCGGCGATGTCCTCATCAATGGCGGCGAGGCCGGCCCGGTCGCCATGGGCCTGCGCAAGCAGCTGGTCGACATCCAGTACGGCCGCGCCCCCGATCCGCACAACTGGATCCGGAAGGTGTTTTGATCACGTAGGGTGGGCAAAGGCGCGATCGCGACGATGCTTCGCATCGCGCGGAGCGCCGTGCCCACCGACTTCATCCGCATTTGACAACGGTGGGCATGCTTCGCTTTGCCCATCCTACGCCTGTTCTGGTAATCAACCCGCCATGTCCGACAAACCCAAAAAAACCCAGAAGCTGAAGGCGCGGTTGCCGCGCGGGCTGGAGGATCGCGGTCCCGCCGCGATCGCCGCCACGCGCGAAATGGTGGAGAAGATCCGCGCCGTCTATGAGCGCTACGGCTTCGAGCCGGTGGAGACGCCGGCGTTCGAATATACCGACGCGCTCGGCAAATTCCTGCCCGACCAGGATCGTCCGAACGAAGGCGTGTTCTCGTTCCAGGACGATGACGAGCAGTGGATCAGCCTGCGCTACGATCTCACCGCGCCGCTCGCCCGCTATGTAGCGGAGAGGTATGGCACGGAGCATCTCGTTTTGCCTTATCGGAGCTATCGGTTTGGCTACGTCTATCGCAACGAGAAGCCTGGCCCTGGCCGTTTTCGTCAGTTCATGCAGTTCGACGCGGATACGATCGGCACAGCTCCATCGGGGCAATCCGCGGCTGCCTCGGATGCCGAGATGTGCATGATGGCGGCCGACACCATGGAGGCGCTCGGCATTCCCCGTGGCGCTTACGTTGTGAAGGTGAATAACCGCAAGGTGCTTGATGGTGTGCTTGAGTGGATCGGTCTCGGCGGCGGTGCCAACGCTGGCCGTCGTTTGACCGTGCTGCGCGCGATCGACAAGGCAGATAAATTTCCACTCGAAGAAATTAAGAAGCTCCTTGGAGAAGGTCGCAAAGATGAGAGTGGCGACTTTACTAAGGGGGCAGGCCTTGATGACGAGCAGATCGAAGCTGTCCTTCAGTCGCTAAAGTACAAAATTGAATTTGATGAAGGTGCCGACGGACTAGAGCGGCAATCACTCATTGGTGAAGTTCCAGGCCGCTTCCTGCTCCAGAAAGAAGGTGGAGAGCTTCTTAGGCAAGGCAGGGGGGAGCTAGTCGAGATCGGGAAGCTTGTGAGAGCATCGGGCTATCAGGACGACCGCATCAAAATTGATTCTTCCGTCGTCCGTGGTCTCGAATATTACACCGGCCCTGTCTTTGAGGTTGAACTCCTATTCGAAGTTAAAGACGAGAAAGGCCGCCCCGTTCGCTTCGGCTCAGTGGGCGGCGGCGGCCGCTATGATGGCCTGGTGTCGCGCTTCCGTGGTGAGCCGGTGCCGGCGACCGGATTCTCCATCGGTGTCTCCCGGTTGCAGGCGGCGCTGACCTTGCTCGGCAAGCTCGATACGCGGCCGGCTTTCGGCCCGGTCGTCGTCACCGTGTTCGATCGCGACCGCGTTGCCGACTACCAGGCGATGGTCGCGAAGCTGCGCAATCACGGCATCCGCGCCGAGCTTTATCTCGGCAATCCGAAGAACATGGGCAACCAGCTCAAATATGCCGACCGCCGTAACGCGCCCTGCGTCATCATTCAGGGCAGCGACGAGAAGGCGCGCGGCGAGGTCCAGATCAAGGACCTGATCGAGGGCGCCAAGGCCGCGGCCGCGATCGCCTCCAACCAGGAATGGCGCGAGAGCCGGCCGGCGCAGTTCTCCTGCGCAGAGGACGAGCTTGTCGCGAAGGTGCGCGAGGTGCTCGCTCGCCATGATGTGAATTGGGGATAGCCTGTAACACGCTTGGACGCGTCCGCCCGGCCTTGTGTCGGGCAGACGCGTCTTGTTTCATAGAAAGAACGTGGATCGCCGGGACGAGTCCGGCCATGACGATTGATGGGGAGCAGAATAATGCCTGAGATCACCGTGAACATGGCCGCGGGCCGCACCGACGAGCAGAAGGCGGGCATGATGCGCGACATCACCAAGGCCTTAGTGACGCATCTCGGCGTCGATGCCGAAGCCGTGGTGATCCAGATCAACGAGGCGCCGCTGGCGCACAAGATGAAGGGCGGCAAGACCTTCATCGAGCGGGCGGCCGAACAGAAGAAGTAAGGCCAGCTGTCGTCCCTGCCTTGTGCGCAATTGCGCACTGGCGCAGGGACCCATAACCACAGCCGCTCGTTGGGACGGTGGATCGTCCTCCAGCGTCGTTCAATCGCCAAGCCGGTGGTTATGAGTCCAGGCTCGCGCTTCGCTTGGCCGGGACGACATCGGTGTGTGTGGGATAGTTTCCATGGACGCACGTGAGGCGATCAAGATCGGCATGCGCGCCGAGCGCATCCTGGTGGTGCCGCCGGAGCAGACTGTCGGGCATTTCGTGCCGCATATGCCGATGGTCTTTGCGACGCCGATGATGATCCTGGAGATGGAACTCACCTCGGGCGATGCCATCAATACGGTGCTGGCGCCGGGCTGGGTCACGGTCGGCACCGAGGTCGACATCCGGCATCTTGCGGCGGCGCCGGTCGGTGCCACTATCCGCACCACAGCCGAGGTGATCGAGGTCGAACGCCGCGTGATCCGCTTTGCGGTTGCGGCCTTCCACGGCGCGGTGAAGATCGGCGAGGGCTGCCACGGCCGCGGCCTCGTCAATGTCGCGCAGTTCAAGAAAAGGTTTGGAGTGGCGTAGTTCGCTGCTACAGCGCGCCGTCATTGCGAGCCAACGGGTCCGCGCGGACGCGCGGACCGGTGACAGGCTCCGCGAAGCAATCCAGGACTGTTGCAAAGAGTCTGGATTGCTTCGTCGCTTACGCTCCTCGCAATGACGAGATCTACTTCGCCAATTCCTTCGACCGCGCCGTCGCCGCCGCCACTGCGCGCGTGAGCAGCGGCGCAAAGCCGTCATCGCCCATCAGCACCGACAATGCCGCGGCCGTGGTGCCGCCGGGCGAGGTGACGTTCTGGCGCAAGGTCGCCGATGTCAGCTCGGAGCGATTGAGCAATTCGCCGGCGCCGGAGACGGTGTCACGCGCGAGCTTCATTGCAAGTGCCTCGGGCAGCCCGGCCGCGACGCCTGCACGCGCCAGTTCCTCCGCGAGCAGGAACACATAGGCGGGGCCCGAGCCGGATACAGCGGTCACCGCATCCATTAGCGCTTCGTCATCGACCCACTCCACCGCGCCGGTGGCGCGCAGCAGAGCGTCGGCGGTGGCGCGCTGCACCGCGCTGACATGCGCATCGGGGACCGCGACCGTGATGCCGCGGCCGATCGCGGCCGGCGTGTTGGGCATCGCCCGCACCACGGCACCGCCGCAGACCTCCTGCAGCGCCGCGATCGTGGTGCCGGCCATGATCGAAACCACCAGCGTCGAGGGGCCGACCCAGCGCTTCAGCGCATCGCCTGCCGCGCGGAACATCTGCGGCTTCACCGCGACCACGAGGGTGTCGGCAGGCGCAGCGTCCTGCGGATTGAGGCGGACACCTTGCGCGGCGAGCGCACTGATCTCGGGCGCGGGCGCTGGATCGATCGCGACCACGCGCGCCGGATCAAGCCCCTGCGCGAGCCAGCCGGTCAGCATCGCGCCGCCCATCTTGCCGGCGCCGGCCAGCACGATGGTGCCGGTGATGTGTTGAAGGGGGGTGTTGCTCACGATGTCACCGCGGAGTCGCTGTCGTCCCGGCGAACGCCGGGACCCATAACCACCGGCGTTTCTAATCAAATGAGAGCAGAGCAACAAGCATCATGCGCGGCATCTGACGTTCCGCGGTCCTGGCTCAAAGCCGGGACGACAGCATCTTTGCGGAGACAGGTGGCTCAAGGCCGGGACGACGGCTCATTGCTGTGACAGCTCTGCACAACCGATTCCGGCCTTGTTTCGCCGGACTACACGATGCCGGCCGCGACTTGGCTGCGCAGCCGCTCCAGGCTCAAGAGCGTGCTGGCGCAGGCGTCCGCGACCTCGACGCCCTTGACTGCGAAATGCTTGCGGAAGAACTCGATATGCGGCTGCGTCTCGTGGAATTGCTGCGGCGTCAGCACCGCGGAGAACACCGGCACCTCGGTGCGCAGCTGCACGTCCATTAGCGCCTTGATGACGGTGTCGGCGACGAACTCATGCCGATAGATGCCGCCATCGACCACGAGTCCGGCAGCGACGATCGCGGTGTAGCGGCGGGTCTTGGCGAGCAGCTGCGCATGCAGCGGGATCTCGAACGAGCCCGGTACCTCGAAGATGTCGACCCGGTCGCGGGCAATGTGGCGCGCCTCGATCTCGTCGAGAAAGGCGATCCGGCATTCGGCGACGACGTCATGATGCCAGGAGGATTGCACGAAGGCGACCCGCTGCGGCTTGGCAAAGCGCGGATGCGACGGAACCGGCTCCGCCGTGCCGGTCTCGGGTTCGGGCGCGCTGCCCGGCGGGTGGGTCTGGGTGGTGTCGGCTTGGATGATATCGGCTTGGGGGTCTTGCAACATCTGATTCATGGTTGTCCTCGTTCGAGACCAGAATCAGGGCATACGGAACGACGACGCCCCGCGCCAAAGCAGCGCGGGTGCCGGGACCGTTCTCTTTCATCCGGACTGTGACCGTCGGCTTCGGAATTGCACCGAATCTGCTGACCCCTGCCGATCTCAGATCGGAAAGGCGCTCGCGGGCTTGGGTCTAGACCCTTACCGCCGGTGGGGACTTTCACCCCGCCCTGAGAACATCGGCTGCCCGGCTGGACGGCCTGAACCAACTATGCCGGGCGGCCCCGGCCCCTACAAGACCCTTGAGCGGCAGGAATCAGGAACCCGCCATGCGCCGCAGGCGCGGCTAGCAGCCTCTCGTCGCGGCTCTTCGTGCGGCTATGTGGGCCGTGCCGGACTCGGATTGCGTGCACGAATCAAGCTGCAGATTCCTGGGCGCGTGGCACGCAGCGAATCCGATTCCGGTTTGTTCTCGTCGTGCAACCACAGAACGTGATCAGCTGTGGACGAATTTGGGTTTGTCTGTGGACGGACTCGGGGTGCGGTTGCGCGGATTCTGCAAATCACATCAGTTTGTGCGCGCACGCCCGGAGTTGTTCCGGGACTGCAGCCGGTAGCGAGGCGCCGAAGCGGCGCGGGCCGGGTCGCCGCGTTAGGTACCAACAGATATCAAGAAGACAGAGGTCGAGACGGCATGTCCCTGCTCGAAGGCATAATTGATTCCGGAAATCATCCGCTGACGGTGGTGGAGTCCATCGCCGCCGACAACAACTGGCCGTTCGAGCGCTCCGGCGAGGATGAAATCACCATCGTCTCGAAAGGACAATGGACGGACTATCAGATCTCCTTCACCTGGATGCATGAGATCGAGGCGTTGCATCTGGCCTGCGCCTTCGACATGAAGATTCCCGAGAACCGCCGCGGCGAGGTGCAGCGGCTGGTAGCCGCGATCAACGAACAGCTGTGGCTCGGCCATTTCGACATCTGGATCCACACCGGCATGATCATGCATCGTCAGGCGCTGGTGCTGCCCGGCGGCCTCACAGCCTCGGCGCGGCAATGCGAGAGCATGCTCGCCGGCACCGTCCACGCCTGCGAACGCTACTACCCGGCCTTCCAGTTCGTGGTGTGGGCCGGCAAGTCGACCCAGGAAGCGATGGCGGCGGCGATGTTCGACACCGAGGGAGAGGCCTAAGGTCAGGCTCTCTAGGTCAGGCTCTTGGGTGCGCCTCGATAGTCGATGTCGCGCTCGCTGCCGCAACTCACTCCGCCGTCGTCCCGGCCTTGAGCCGGGACCCATAAACCGGCCATTCGGGTTGCGGTGAACTGTTGCTCCGGCGTGCCGCCTCATGACGGCCTGTGGTTATGGATCCCGGGTCGCACCCGCTTCGCTCGCTTGCCCGGGACGATACCGAACCTGTGATCGGTCCCGAGGCAGATCAAAGAAACCGAACGCAGCTGGATGAACGTCTGGGCCATCCGGCGGCTCGATCGCCGCGTCGCGCTCATGCCCGGTCCGCTCGGTTGTCATCTCCGCCGCCGCACCTGTAAAGTCGGCGCGGGAGAAGGCCGGCCCCGTGGTGACGGGCGGCCGAATGATCATGTTCGAAGGACACGATCCCTATCTGGTCGCGCTCTCGCTGGCGATCGCGATCCTTGGCGGCTATACCGGTTTCAGCCTAACGGCGCGCATTCGCAGCGGCCCGGGCGGCAGCCGGCGCGTGCTGCTGTCGGGCGCGGCGATATTCCTGGCGGTCGGCATCTGGACCATGCATTTCGTTGGCGTGATGGCCGCGCCGCTGCCGCCGGACGCCACTTATCTGGTGCTGCCGACCATCATCTCCTTTCTGATCTGTGTGCTTGTCGTCGGCGTCTCGCTGTTCTTCGTCAGCATCGGCGAGCCGGAGCTCACCCGGATCATCCCTTCCGCGGTGCTGCTCGGCCTCGGCATCGCCAGCATGCATTATGTCGGCATCCACGGGCTGTCCGGCAATTTCGCCATCAGCCATGATCCGGTGTTCGTGGTGCTGTCGCTGGTGATCGCGATCCTGGCGGCCTATGGGGGCTTGCGCATCTTCCTGGCCCGGCAGGACGGACTGCGCCTGATCGCGAGCTCGGTCCTGTTCGGTATTGCGGTCTCGGGCATGCACTACACCGCGATGCTCGGCATGCACTTTGCGCCAGGGGCGACAACAGCGCATCAGCACGTGGGAAGCGGTCTTGCTGCTTCGCAGCAGATCCTGTCGATCGTGGTGGCGGTGCTGTGTTTCGTAGTCGCGGCCGGCTTCCTGCTGTCGCTGGTGCCCGATCCGCGCCGGCAAAGCGAGCCGGTGTCCACGCTCTCAGTCGCGGCCACGCCGGTGCAGGCGGAGACTGCGTTGCCAGCGGCGCCCGAGCTCGTTCCGCAGCAAGGCGGCGCACCGCGGATGATGCCGGTGCCGCTGGGCGGCATCGGCCAGCCGCCTCGGACCGCCGCCTCGCGGCTGCCGGTCGAAGGTGCCAACGGCACCCATTTCATCGACGCCGGCGAGGTGCGCAGCCTTCGGGCCGACGCCCATTATACCCGTGTGCATGACGGCACCCGCGAGCGGATGTGCCCGTGGTCGATCTCCGAGGCGGAGGCGCAGCTCGATCCCGGCCTGTTCATCCGGGTGCATCGCAGCCATATCGTAGCGATCTCGCATGTCGCTTTCGTCGGCAGGGACGGCGAAAGTGCGATCCTCGAGCTGGACGGCCCGGCGCCACATCGTGTGCCGGTCAGCCGCGCCAAGGTCGCCGAGGTTAAGGCTCGGCTCGGGCTGGTGCGGCGCCAGGCCTGAGCCGCGGCCCGGCCGATCGCCAAGAAAAGCCGTCGTCCCGGCGAACGCCGGGGCCCATAGCCACCGTTATTCGTGTTGTGGTGAGCTGTTGCTCCAGCGTGCCGCCTCACGACTGCCTGTGGTTATGGTTCCCGGGTCGCGCTCGCTTGCCCGGGACGACAGCGGAGAATGGCGTGCGCTCCTGCTTCAGCAAGATGGTGTCGTCCCGGCGAACTCCGGACGACGGCAGAATGCGCAGCGCGCACCCGCACGAAAATAGGTTGCACGCACTGACGCATTTCGTGCGCGGCCAGCCGCCATTCGTGTGATTTTCCCTGCATCCGTGAACGCGACGGTCTCTCCGCCTTGCGCCGTTCCATTTCCGGACCGAGCCTCCCCAGCAACGACATTGCGCGCACCCCTCGTGGGCGGCGCAAAAGCCAAACATCAGGGGAGGAGAGGACAGATGATTCCTGGTCCGTTCGACTATCATCGGCCAAAGAGCGTGAGCGAGGCGGTCAAACTGCTCGCTGGGCTCGGCGACGAGGCAAGGCCGCTCGCCGGCGGCCACAGTCTGGTTCCGATGATGAAGCTGCGCTTGGCGACGCCGGCACATCTGGTCGATTTGCATGGTGTGTCCGAGCTGAAGTTCGTCCGCCGCGACGGCAACCGCCTGCTGATCGGCGCGATGACCACGCAGGCCGAGATCCTGGTCTCCGAGGAGATCGCAGAGAGCCTGCCGATCCTGCAGGAGGCGGCGGCCTTGATCGCCGACCCGCAGGTGCGCTACCGCGGTACGCTCGGTGGCAATGTCGCCAATGGCGATCCCGGCAACGACATGCCGGCGCTGATGCTGGCGCTGTCGGCGCGCTACACGCTGGAAGGGCCGGGCGGGACCCGCGAGGTCGAGGCGACCGAGTTCTATCAGGGCGCCTATTTCACCGCGCTCGAGCCGGGCGAGCTGCTCACCGAGGTCGCGATCCCATTGCCGCCCGCCGGCCACGGTTATGCGTATGAGAAGCTGAAGCGGAAGGTCGGCGACTACGCCACCGCCGCCGCCGCCGTCGTGCTCACGATGGCGGGCGGCAAAGTTGCCACCTGTGCGATCGCACTCACCAACCTGCACGAGACGCCGCTGCTCGCCACCGATGCGGCGAAAGCCGTGATCGGCACCACGCTCGATGCCGCGGCGCTGAAGGCCGCGTCCAGCGCGGCGCAGGCGATCATGGCACCGGCGGCCGATGCGCGCGGCCCGGTCGAATACCGCAAGCATGTCGGCGGCATCATGGTGGCGCGTGCGCTGCAGCGCGCGGCCGCGCGCGCGAAGTAATGGGGGAGACAAGAATGGCCAAGATTCACGTCACCATGAAAGTGAATGGCAGCGAGGTCGAGGGCC
>Ga0209677_100225_pt1 | contig 40160 bp, 27 predicted proteins | sample AraplaCvi_mCL_r2_2_FD_184285 | JGI IMG/M metagenome (GOLD analysis project Ga0209677, IMG submission 184285) | Arabidopsis root microbial communities from North Carolina, USA - plate scrape CL_Cvi_mCL_r2 (SPAdes) (version 2) | ecosystem: Host-associated > Plants > Roots > Endosphere | place: USA... | reverse complement strand
GGCCTGCTCGAGCAGCTCGGCTAGTGCAGGTGCGCCGGTGGGTAGTTCGAACGCCAGAATCTCGAGGAGTGCATGACAGTCGTCGACAGCCCTATGAGCCTGATGGAAAAAGCCGGCGCCATTCAGGAGGTAGCCCAGGCGCGAGCCCTCGAAGCCGTGCTTCCGCCACCCGACCTCCGTCGCCGAACAGCCCCAGGCCTTCCGTTGGAATACTGGCCAGTAACGCTCGGCGAATTTGCGGTCGAAGCTCGCGTTGTGGGCGATGACGATTACTGCGTCGTCCGCGAATGACGAGACGGCTGCCTCGTCGATCCGCTGCCCGGCGACCATCTCGTTCGTGATCCCCGTGAGCGCGATCACCTCCGGCGGGATTGGCGCGACCGGTTCGTTGAACGATGAGAAGACATCCCTGAGACCCGCGATGCGCCCGTCGGGCAGGTAGTCGAACTTGACCATTCCAAGCTCGATGACCTCGTCCTTCTGCTGATCCAAACCGGTGGTCTCCACGTCGAGCAGGATGCCAGTCTTAGTGTTTCGACCAATGGATGGAATGAAAGTCTCTCGGCGAACCAGGCGTCGAAGGACGCGGTAGTCGTCGGATTTGGCCAATACCTCGGCCATGGCGGCCAGGGTTAAATCGGTTTCAAGCATTGGGTATCGCGGTCCTCCCGCACGGCGCCTGTATATCGCGGCTGGCCAGTTACAAGCCTAGTCCTAGTCACAGCCCGAAATCCAGTTGCGGCCCTGCATCATCCCCGACTCGGAGGGAAGACAGCGATACCCCTACGCCATCGCGTAAAGCGACCAGTTTTTGATGCCGGGGCGACTATGCCGCCGTGACGGACCTCATGAGGTCTTCCGGTACCATCACCTTCGTTTCGGCCGGAAGCAAAAACAGCTGATGGATTCGTTCGCCGTTCCAAAGAAAGCAGTAGTGCTCAGTCTGCGACGCTGGCTGAACGAATGCGGTAGGCCTCAGTACGACCGCCAAGGGATCGTCTTTTCCCCGCGGCCCGCGCACGAGCACGCCGTGCGATTTGGTGGCACGCAGATCCGCGATGAGACCTTTCAACGAAGGGTCCTCAAGATCTAGATGGGTAAGATCTTGAAGCGTCGCCTTCAACGGTACCTTGATTACCCGCATCACCAGCCGCGTCGGCGCTTCCGCCGTTCGACGAAGAAAAATCTCGCGACGTGAGATCGCGAGCAATAGGGCGGAATGAAGAGATTCGGCGACGATCGAGTAACCGAACGACCCGTCGCTGAAGGCGGACGGTTCGGGATCTGGATATGCAAAGGGAGCGACCAGCCAGCTCTGATCGACCTTTCCTTCATCTTCCGGAAGAAGCGCCCCTCGGCGCAACCGCGGATTGGTGAGCTCTTCAATGCGTTTGACGGCCTCCCAATCCTGCGGCGCCGACACGCCCTCGTACAGCTGTACGGGCGGGAATCGCGAAGGGATCAGCCTGAAGCACGCCGGCCAATCGACCTTTTTGTTTCGTACGCGACTCAATTCAACCCCCGCGTTGCGCGTCCAGATACGATCGGACCCTGAAGACGTCGGCGACATGTCCTGTCGTTGTCATGAAATCGACAGCCGAGAGCCCATTCAGGAAGGGAGCTTGATTGGGCCTCCTGACCCAGCCGTCACCGGTGCCATCATCGGTGAATAGGATGCGCAGGCATTTGTGGATGGCGAGAACGTGTGAGAGTCGTTCGACGGTGTCCGCAGGGATTGCGCCGCCTTCCTTCTTCCACTTGAAGAACGTCGATCGGGGCGGCGAGCCGAGAAGCTTGATCTGCTCCTCCGTCGACAATCCCCATTTCTCCGCGATGCCGAAAAACGCGCGCAAGGCCGCTTCGGCGTCGTTGTGACGTCTTTCTTCCCGCTCTCGGTCCGGTAGCTCCATACCCACTCCTGTCTTGTTGTAGACTTTTTATTCAATTAGTCTATTACTGGACTAGTCCATTGGTGGACCCGAATCACATCTTAGTCCGGCGAATCAGGCCGGGGAAGACGGGACACCGGGGCTCCGAGCATGCCGGTCAAGCCTGCGCATCGAAATGGCTGGGTATTCAGCCGCTCATGAACGAGGACTGGAAATGACTGAATTGATCGAGGAAGTAACCGACCGCATCGCTGTCGTATTTGCAGCGGAGGGGCAGGCCGGGCACCACGACGCCGAAATCGGCGCCGCCACCACAGTGAAGGAATTCATCGACATCGCGGTCTCCGCGACCGGCATCGAGGGTCTGCTCGAGGTCTACGTCGAGGACGCCGAAGAGCCGCTCGGTCACGAGTTGATCCTGATCGAGCACCTGTCGATCGAGTTCGCGCCGCTTCACGTCGCCAAGCCGGGCAAGATCGCGACCACGGTGCGCTATCAGGGCAGCCGTCACGTCGAGCACGCGTTCCGACCGGCGGCGACGATCGCGAAGGTGACGAAGTGGGCGGTCGGAAAGCTCGCCCCGACCGAGGATCCGAGCGACTTCCAGCTGAAGCACGACGGCAACGTGTTGCCGCCGGACTCGCATTTGGGCCAAGCGGCTCATGGCGAGAAGTCGATCGTCCTCGATCTCGTCTTTAAGGTGAAGCCGCAGGGCTAGACCATGGGACCCGATCAGAACGCTCTCCTGCGAGACCTGGCGTCGCCGACCTTCAAGGTCGGCGTACGCCGAGGTCGCTGGGCCTTGCTCGGCGTGAAGTTTCCGATCGCGATGTTCTTCGTTGCGGCGCCGGTGCGGCTCGGCGGACCGACCGGATTCCTACTGCGGTCCGATTGCACCGGATATCCCGCGACGGCGCCGAACTCGCAGCTTTGGCATGGTCGCGACAACCAGCCGCTCGCCGACGCCGATCGTCCCAAGAACAGGCAGGCCGGCACCATGATCTCGTTCAGCACGTGGGGTGAGTGTCTTTATCATCCCATCGATCGTTTGGCGCGGAGCCATTGGCCGGGTCAGCACGAAGAACTGTGCTGGACCGCCGACAAGACCATCGTCTTTCTTCTGGAGACCGTGCATGGCATTCTCGATTCTACGGACTATGCGGGCGCTAATCTCCCCACGGCGGCACTTGAACTGCCGCCGGAGTTTGTGGCTCGACACGCTGGCGCTGCTGCGTGAGCGCGGCCGTGGTCATCGCGAAAGCGGCGGCTTCCTTCTCGGGCGCCGCGTCGACAGTCTCAGGACGATCGAAGCGTTCCTGCCGTACGATGATGTCGACCCGCAAGCCTTGAGGGGTACAATCCTGTTCGACGGCTCGAAGATGGACGTCGTCTGGAATCTCTGCCGCCGCCAAGGCCTGGAAGTGGTGGCCGACGTCCACACCCATCCCGGCGGCGTCGGTCAGAGCCAGACCGACCGCGACAACCCGATGATCCCGGAGGTTGGGCATATCGCGCTCATAGTGCCGAACTTCGCCGACCGCGCCTACTTCCCGGGTGACATCGGCATCTACGAATATCGCGGTCGCCGGCAATGGATCGATCGCAGCGATGACGCCGACCGATACTTCGCGGTCAGGAGGTTTGCATGAACCTTTCGATCGAGGACGATCGCCTTGCGCATCTCCTCATGCGCGGCAATGACCACGCCGGCTACGACGAAGCACGGCGTAGGCTCGACCGCGCCGCGCTCGTCCTGACCGCAGGTGCAGCTGCCGGTCTGCCGTGGGGCCAGGCAGCGCTGCTGACCGTCGCGGAATGCGGCGTGCGAATGTTTCCCGGCGGCGTCTATCTCGGCTCGGATTTCGGCGACACGACCGTGGTCGGCCAATTCGGCAGATGGCCTCTCCGACGGCATCTCGAACTCGCCGGCTGCAGGACCACGAACGCGCCCGGACATGCGGTCGCGCTGCATGTCGGCGCCGATCGCCGGCGCGTCCAGAACGGCGCGCTGTGCTGGGCCGACGGCTGGGCCGGCCTCGTCGGCATCGAGGCACCGGCCGATCGGCCCCGCACCGGCAACGAGATAGGCGGCGTGGTGGCGGGCGCCATGGGCATCGGCGAGGTCTTCCGCAGTACCGTGCTCAGAGACAAGCTCGCCTGCCGCAGGACGTCGCGATTGTCGGCCTCGTCGCCCGGCTGCGAAGATGTCGACGACATCAATCTCGCCTACCTGCCGGCGGCGTACTGGATGTTGGGCCTAGGCAATCTCGGGCAAGCCGCACTGTGGACGATAGGACTTCTCCCGTACGCTGATCCCGGCCTAGTCTCGCTGTTTCTTCAGGACGCCGACAAGTCGGAGCTCGGCAATCTTGCCATCCAGGTTTTGACCAAGCCGGATTGGATCGGTCGCAAGAAGGCCCGGAGCGCGGCGTCGTGGGCGGAGAAGCATGGCTTCGGCACCACGATCATCGAAAGCAGATTTGTTGAGGGCACGAAGCGCTCGGCCGACGAACCCGGCCTGATGCTCGTCGGCGTAGACAATCTCGCGGCGCGGCGCGCCGCGGCAAATTCGAACTTCGACCTCGTGCTCGATGCCGGCCTCGGCGCCACGCCTCCGGAGATCTTTGACATCCGGATCCACGGCTTTCCCGGTACGCGCTTGCCGGAGCAGGCCTGGCCCGAACCGAACGTGCACCCTGAGGCGTCGCTCGACGCATCGCTTCAGGAACTCGTCGATGCCGGTCGCATCGATCTCTGCGGCGCGTTGACCATTGCCGGCCGCAGTCTCGGCGTGCCGTCGACGGCGGTCGTCGCCGCCGCCATTCAGGTGGCCCAGGCCTGCCGGGCCGTCAGCGACGGCGGCTTCTTCGATCTGGCCGATGTGACGCTAGTCAATTGTCGTCGTGCGACAGGCCGTCGGCACGCATTGGCCAGGCCGGGAATCCTGCCTTTTCGGCTGGCCAGGAGCGGATACTGATAGCATCGCCGGTGACGGAAATGACTCGATGCCTTGCGCGGTTTCTTGGTTGCCTTCGCAATCTTCGCCGGCGCAGCCTCCCGGCCAACGCTCCGCCGCAGCGCTTCCGTCAGGCGACCACGTTGGTCGCTGCGGGCCGCTCCTTTGGACTAATCGGCTTGCCGGCGCGCTTCCTGTTGATCAGGTCAATAAGCGCTGTCTCGTGGTGGTCTTCGAACTTGACGGGCTCGAAATTGCCGGCCTTCTGCTCGACGATGTGCCTGGCCAGATTGAGCATGTCCTTGGTGACTTTGACGTCATCGATCTCGTCGAAATACTCCTGCTCGCCGCGGACCTCGTACGGATAGCGCAGCAGCGTGCCGACCAGACCCTTGTCGAGCGGCTCGAGCGCGATGATGTGCTCGCGGTTGGTCAGCGCGACCCGCCCGATCGCGACCTTGTCCATCTCGCGGATGGTCTCGCGGATCACGGCGAAGGCGTCGTGCCGGCCCTTGCCGTCCGGACGGACGTAGTAGGGGCGGATCAGATAGCGCGGGTTGATGTCGGCCTTGTCGACGAATTCATCGATTTCGATGGTCCGCGTGGACCCCAGCGCGATCTCCTCGATCTCCTCTTTCGTGACCTCGATGAACTGGTCTTTCTCGAGCTCGTAGCCTTTGACTATGTCCTCGTTTGGGACCTCGTCGCCGGTGTCCGCGTCGACTTTCAGGTACTTGATGCGGTGGACCCGTCTGGCGGTTGAGCTGATTGAACGAGATTTTCTCTTTCTCTCCGAAGTCGCGGGATAGAGCGCAAGCAGGTCACTAGGGACAGACGCAGAAAGCCTTTCTAGGTGGCCCGGGGGGCGATGAAACGCGGTACTCCGAAACAAGTGTGGCCGGATTTAAGACGAATGGTAGACCATGGTTCCGGCAGCCCGGATAAGATGCAACACCATCCTGACCGGGCACGACTCTCGTGTTCTCGTTATGTCCTAATCGGACATGGCCGATCGAGCCGCAAGCTGGCTCGTGCCGACCCCAAGCAAATGGAAAAATCGCCGCTGGCGTCCGCAAAAGCGTGCCGCCGATATGGATTTCTCCTACCATGAGGACGAGAAAGCTCGGCGAGAACCATACTCATCCAGCAACGACAGCCATTATAGCTGCCGTCTCGACACGATGTACCTCTCTGACTCAGCATCAGAGGAACTCGCCAACTGCACTGCAAACCATTCTGGCGACCATCAAGTTGAGCGACGTCACGATAAATTTTGATTGGCGACGCGCAGTCGGAGGAGCGGCCTCAACTTCCTAGAGGTCTAGTCTTTCGCAACAGGTAGGATGGAGGTCTGAGATGACTGAAACCCAATTTGCAGAACTGGCGCGACTTGGTGTGGTGATTGAAAAGCTGCGAGCCTGCGGCGATGTTGAGCAGGCGATTGCGTTCTTGAAGAAAGCAAACAATCTTGCCACTCAGCTTTTGGGGCCAAGTCATGAGGCAGTCCTAGCAGGCAGGTCGAGCCTCGCCTTTCTATACTTCGAGCGCGCGGAGTACGAGGAGGCGCTTGAAGCGTTGAATGAAAACTTGATAGTCGCCCGCAATAGATGGGGTGATGAAAGCGACATAGTTGGGCAGACGCTTGCAAACATGAGGATGGTGCAAAGCAAGCGGCTTGATGAGGCCGCAGATCAGCTAGATAAACTGATCGACGTCGACTATGTTCGAGCTGTCGGCAATGGACTTCGGGATCGATACGAGGAAACTCGCGAGCTGAAAGACTTACATCTTGCCATTCAAGCCGCGGAGCGAGCATTGCGCCTCGCCGCACCCGATGCCGAAGACCACGCCGCTGATCTCAATACTTTGGCTGCCAGGCTTCTTGACCGATATGAACATGCATCACATTTTGATGATCTTCAGAGGGCCCTTCCGCTTTTGCGAGAAGCACTTCAACTTGGAAATGGCGAGATCTCGTCTCGCATCGTGTTCCTTAGCAATCTCGCGACAGCCTTGCATTATAGCTTCCTCGTTACGGGAGACCGGGGCGAACTATACGAGGCAATCGAGACATCTCGGCAGGTCGCAGCAAATGACAAAAGAGGCCATTCGCTACAGCTGAGACTCATCTTTGAACTGGTCCGGCGCGATAAGCAGGATGTGAGCCGGGAGGATCTCGAATACGCTTTTAAGCTCGTCCAAAGGGACGCGTCTTTATCAGCGGCACGTCCCAAAATCCTCTGCGATATTTGTATGTCTTGGTTGAAGATCAGTTATGGGGCTCAGGAGGGGCGCTGCAATGATTTGGACCAAGCTATTGTCGTAGCGGCCGCAGCACAGTCAGAAGCGAGCAAAGTCGGAAACGGGGTCGTGCCCCCCTCTCTTTTGCTAGCGCTTGCTTTGTTCGAAAAGCATGAACTCGCGGGAGGCGACGAGACTTTAGAACGTGCACTTGCTCAATGCAGACAGAACACTGACGCTGTTACATCGGAAGGTCCTTGGACTGTCTGGCTGCCATTCGTTTGGTCGCGCTTAGGCGCATTCTTATCCGAGGCAGGTGATCAACGAAATGACATTGGACTTCTCGATATCGCAATCATCTTTTTTGAACGGGCATGCGAAGCGGGCGACAACGAATCGAGTCCTCCCAACGATCTTAGCATTGCGCTAAGAAAGCGGTACGAGAGAACGAGGCGGTCGGACGATTTGAATCGTTCGGTTAAGCTCGCCGAAGAAGCACTCGCCATTGGAGCCGAGCAACCAGAAGCTCGTAACGCCCTAGCAAATTCATTAAGTTCCGCGTTCTGGTATCGTTACACTCGATACTACGATCGGGCTGACCTCGAGCGCGGCCTTGCTGTATCCGAACGGTCGGTGCGGGATTGGCGGAGCGGGATGGATCCCGCTCCCCTCAATGGGCTGGCAATTTGGCGCTGTACCAGATTCGTTGCTTTGGGCGACTCAACCGATCTCAATGATGCCATTGGCCTTTGGCGTCAGGCAATCCCATTGACAAGCCTTAGAAGCAGAAGGCGGGAGAGATATTCGGGAAATCTCGCAATCGCGCTTAAGGAACGTTTCCGAAGGACTCGTGACTTTGCAGACATAGATCATGCAATCGCCCTGGTTGAAGCAACAGTCGGGCGCGATACGACATCTTCATCCCAACACCTGGAGTTTTGGGACCTGCTCGGCATCCTGCTTCAGGAACGATTTCGGGCCTTGCACGATACCGCTGATATTGAGAAGGCCATTCAAGCGCATCGGAATGCGTGCGCACTCGCCCGCTCAACTTCAAGAGCAGCCGAATACGATGCGAATTTGGCGAACGCCTTGCGGCTTACGTTGAATCTGGGTTCGTTAAACGAAGCAATTGAAATTCAAAACCGGCTCATTGCAGATAAATCCCGCGATGACTTGGACTTTAGAACAAGGATCAACTTGGGATCATGTCTCCGAGCCCGCTACAATTTAACAGGGGACAAGCGGGACTATGACGCCGTGCTTGCAACCCTCGAACACTCGTTTGATCCCGCGATGGATGCGCACGTGGAGGCGGCATTAATTGGAGCTCGTGAATGGGGAGATTGGGAATTTCGAAACGAGTCGTGGGCCCGAGCTCTTCAGGCTTATGGCCACGTCCGTGACGCTCTCCATCGGATCATGCAGACCCAAACCCTTCGACGGGGAAGTGAATTGTGGCTTCGAGAAACGCAAGGAGTATTTGCACGAGCCGCTTACGCGGCGTCTAAGCTTGGAGATTTTGCAAGCGCTCTAGCCTTCCTCGAGTTTGGAAGTGCGCGGCTGCTGACGATGCAGCTTCAACTTAGCCGAGTGGCGGCTGAGACGCTGAAGGAGGAGGGCCACGCAGATTTGGGCGATGCGCTCCTTGAATGCATGGAGGAGATTGCTTCCTGTCGTCGACTAGCGGCCGATAGCTCCTGGTTGGAAACTATAGCTGGCGCACCTCATGCCAACTATCCGATCGAGCAACTGAGGAAGGCGCAGCAAACGCTGAGTGAGGTTAGGGAAAAGATCCAACAGATTGAAGGCTTTTCTGACATCCTTGAACCTCCAGCGCTAGATGAGATCCGTGCGGGGCTTGGCGACGCCGCTGTTGTTTACGTTACAGCAACGGACGCGGGTGGACAGGCCTTGCTGATTCGCTCAAGCGGGGCGCTACCGGAGGTGATCTGGTTGCCAGATCTCACAGGGCGCGCCTTAGAAGAGATGACCACAATATATTGGAAGGCCCACGAAAGTTGGCTTAATGGTGTGGAGGGAGGACTAGAGCGGTGGAAGACTGAACTCGATCGAGCCACTCAGCTATTGTGGCGTTGGATCATGGGTCACCTGGTGGAAGCGTTTGAGCCAGGTTCGACAGTTTACATTGTGCCAATTGGCGGACTTGCGCTCTTGCCGCTCCACGCGGCGTGGACTCCGGATCCCGAAACGCCGACTGCCCGGCTGTATGCGATGGACAAGATTTGTATCACGTACCTGCCCAACGCCAGTGCTCTCGTCGGGGCTCGATCACGAGAAGACGGCCCGCCGAGAAATATTCTTGTCGTCGAAGATCCCCAACCAGTGGAAGCCGAGTCATTGGTCTACTCGGCAATCGAGGTCGAGACAGCACTAAGCGGGTTCGCGGCTCATCACGTCCTCCGGCATGGCACTGCAACGCGTAACGCGATCCTCAATTCCCTTCCATCGTTCGCGGTGGTCCACTTCGCTTGCCACGCTAACGCTAACATCATTGAACCGCTAAAGAGCGGCCTCCTTGTCGCTTTCAGTGAGAAAATAACAGTCCAAAACCTATTGGAAATTCGTCTCGAAAATGTTCGGCTTGCGGTCCTGTCTGCTTGCGAGACTGCTATCCCGGGCCGAGAGCTTCCGGATGAAATGATAGGCCTTCCGACAGCTCTCTTGTATGCGGGGGCATCAAACATAATTGCTTCACTTTGGGCGGTTGCGGATCTCAGCACTGCGATTCTAATGGCTCGCTTTTATTGGGTCTGGCGGCATAACGGCGCTGAACCGAACATCGCAATGGGGGCTGCCCAGCGATGGCTAAGAGATGCGACGGCTTCTGAGATAAGTCAGTTTGTGGGCGAGTCGTCCTCCGTGTTGCAAGCTTGGAACGACAACTCAGCCGCGAGTATGAGGACAGTGCTTGCATCTTTTCCGGAAAAACAGCCGTTTGCTCATCCACACTTTTGGGCCGCCTTCACCTACGTAGGTGCGTGACTTACTGCCAATGAGAAAATGACAGCGGCCACATAGCCCTCCCTGTGCGAACGCCTCGGGGCGGTCAAGTTGAAGATTGTGGCGCCGAGCGGCTGTCGTGGTCGGAAGCGATCGGCCCGGGAGGTTGCTTAGGCGTATCTGCGCCGTCAGTGCGGGGAGTTCCCCATCGAAGTGACCAAGAATCAGAACGAAGTCACCGCCCTATTGATGAGCGTGCGGGAGTTCGAGGTGGACCCGACACCGAAGGAATCACAGCGTGTCCGGTGTGCGCATTGGATTAGACCTGTCTCCGTTTAGAAGTTCTTGCTCGGCGGCGTGCCAAAACTCGTCATCCTTGCCCTTAGGCATACGTGCTTCTTTTCAACGCTTGTATGCGCGAGCGTCGAGTTCCTTCTCGGTCGGTTTGGTCATTGAATGTTCCTTCTCCGCAGCGTCGCAGAGCACGCTAAGTGGCGGACGTTGAAGGCGGAAGCGTCGACTCAATGCGCTCGCATGAAAGAAGAGCACGAAGCCGCGTCGCCGGTTGTTATCATTTCCTTCGGAATAGCGGCACCCACGACTGCACTAGCGAAGTCGTGAACGGGACTTTGTGAAATTTATCACAAGGAAAAGTTTTCGCGATGGCAATACGCCGGTCCATGGGCATCACGCAATCGATCCCTGGACTTTGAGGTGCCTAGTTGTCCTTGCTGGCATCAACTACCCGAGATATACTTCGATATTTCTCGTATTTATTGCGGTCGGAGGTTCAGGTGTCGATCATCTACATCCACGGCGTCAATGTAAGAGAGCCTTCCTTCGGTGTAGAACTCCTTGGAAGTTTGAAGCGCTGGGTCGGTCCCGTTGTAGACTGGTCGGATCCCCTTGTTTATCACCCCGTGTTCTGGGGTGACATTGCTAGTGACTTTCGATGGTCGCTAAAGTCGCGCCCCCTGACTTCGATTCTTAGAATGGGCGCAGCGCCCCCGAATCCCTCTCTGGTCCGCAGCGCGCCGCTTACCCTTCAGCAAGCCCGTTCAAGTTACGAACCATCAAATCCGGCAGGCCCCGTCATCGGAGGTCCCGCTACTCCACTCGCGTCCTCCTTCGATTTATCGTCAATTGACCCGGGACGACGAGCGGATGTTTTGACCGATCTCTACATTGGGCTCCGAGATGCGGCAGGTTCCCCATTAACGCCGGTTGAGATGGCGCGGGTGGCTCCCGCCGCCGCCGACACCACAGAGAAGATGTGGACCGTAGGGCAGTTGCCCGATCATGAGAAGCTTATGAGCATGCTCGCGACGGTGGATGCCCACGTGACAGGTGTGACCGCCGCGGGCTTTCAAGATTGGCTCAGCCGCGCGGACGAAATTGTGAGAAGAGCGGTCTCCGCTCCCGGGGATATCATTTCCAGTTTCCTAGCTGAATCGCGGCCGGTTCTTAACGCGTTCGTTGCGAATTTCCTTGGCGACATCTTAAGTTACCTGGCCACTCGCGGGAGCAAGGTGGCTCCCGGGCCAATCCCGACACGCGTCCTGGAGGGTTTTCGAAACGTGGTCCGCAAGGCCCCTGGAGAGCCAATCGTTGTCCTTACGCATTCAATGGGGGGCCAACTCCTTTTCGATGCAGTGACCACCTTCATGGATGATGACCCCGAGCTTAAAGACGTTCGCATCGCCCATTGGATTTCGTTCGGAAGCCAAGTTTCTTTTTTCGCGGAGCTTGGCCAGTTCCCGGGAATTGATATGACGACTCGGTCGCCGCGGCGTTTGAAGAAGCCCGACCGCGTCGATTCGTGGACAAATTTCTACGACCTCAACGATTTCGTAGGTTTCATTATGGAGCCGGTATTCGAAGGAGTTCAGGATCGAGAATACGACACGGGATACGGTTTAGCGCTAGCCCATACAGGCTACCTCTCGCGTCCAAGCTTTTTCGCGGAAATCGCGAAGGTGTTGAAACCGTGATGCTTGAGCCTGTCATAGGCGCGCCTGGATTGTGGCGTGCCCCCGGCGTCGCAGCGGGCGAGGCGGGCGTCCACGCTTTAATCATCGGTATTAGTGCTTATCCGTACATGAGCGGCGGTACGCTGGCAGCCAGCGCTCAAAACAACTACGGAATGGGCCAACTGTTGGTCTCCGCCAAGACGGCAGCGCAAATTTTCGATTGGGTGCTGCAGCGCGACGAGATAGCGGGACAACGGCTCCTGTCCTGCCGCGTTCTGCTCGCGCCGCAAGCTGGCGGCGAGACTTCGGCCGTCCAGGGCTTGACTCGCGGGCACTACGGTACGCCGAGCTTCGATGAGTTGGCAGTTGCTATCAAGGCGTGGTCGAAGGAATTTCTGTTCGTTGACCCAGCGAAAGCGAAGCAGAATGTGAGTTTCTTCGTTTTTTCCGGCCATGGGCTTGAGCATCTGTCATCGCCGAGCCTCGTGCCGCTGGATTTCCTTGCGGGCCCTGGGCAAGCCGGACTTCAGAACTTGATAGCAATCAACGGAATGCGCGACGCACTTAAGACCTACAACCTGGGTGCTAGTTTCTATTTTATTGATGCGTGTCGCAACGCGCCACCAGATTTGATGAAGGCCAATCCTGTCGGCGATCCTGTTTTGAAGCCGCTAGCTACGTTTTCTATAACGCCGGACGCTGTTGTTTGGCTGCAAGCGACGACGCCAGGAGCATTTGCATACCAGCCGTCCAATCCGGATGCGGACGGGACGTTTTTTGGGAAAGCTCTCTTGGAGGGATTAACGGGCGTTGCTCCGGATTGGCGCCCTTATCAGCTGACTAGCGACGCTAGTCAGCTGCTTTTTTCGAAACTTGAGATCTATGTCAAGAATCGCACGCCTGAACTTCTGGCGTCGATAAATCCCGCCCTTCGGCAACTTGTTAGAGCTGGCGGCGATCCTTACGAAGGCGAGATTGTTCTGGCTGAAGCTCCTAAGTCCCCCTTTTCGGCAACAGCTGAGCTTCCTGTGGAGCGCAATTCGCTCCGATCCTCTAAGCCGTTTGCGCAGACGGCGCGAAAACGGGACCGCTTTGGGCCGCCCAGGCACGTCAACCAGCAAATTGAAGCCTTCCTAAAGGACGCGCCGGAAGCTCATCGAGCATTCGAACACGAGTGGATTACGGATCCTCTCATTCGATCACTGCAGGTCGTTAGGACAGGGCCGCCTGCAGAAGAGCCGCGACTCATGGATGTGCGCGCTCTAACGCGCCCATTGTCGACAGTTGTCGCGATGGACTTCTTGCTCCCGGAAGCTTCGTCAGAATCAACTCTTTGGATTAGCGCCGGTGGCCCGCCGACCAAATGGCCAAGATTTGTTACCTCCGTACCATTCGACAACGGTAGGGTGCCATTACGCTTGGAACTAGTCCTCACCACCGACGAAAACCACGACTCAACCCTGGCAGCTTTCACCGCAGAAATTGCGCCTCTCCCAACCCGGAGAGCCGTTGACCGTTCAGCGCAGCTTTGGGACGAGCTATGGCAGCTAGAGGAACTGGATGAGAGCCTCTCGCTGAAGCAGGGAGCTGGGCTGCTGCTTCTACCACCGTCGGTAGAAGGCGCTTTACTCAAGGGTCTTTCTCCGCTCGCAGCAACCATCGCAGGGTTCATACTTCAACGTGGGGGAGTGTTCGGCCAATCAAGCATATGGCCGAAAAGGACAATGGAATGGCATAATCTGGTAGAGGGTGCGGTATTGTGGGCTGACGTGCTTTGGAATCGCGCGGATCGCCGAAGTCTCGAAGACATGGAGGAGATATGCGAAGCTCTTCTGAAGATTGATGTCTACGGCGCTCCTCGACTGAGCGCGGCGTTCGAAGCTGCCGTGAAGCTGACCACGCAGGTTTCTGAAGCGTCGGCCCAAGTGCGGGCTCGCCTCGAGCCCGTCGCTGCACGCTTGGCCGCTGGCATTCCCTTCAGCCGCGTCGACGGTGTGTTCATGACCTTCGGACCTTTGCCAGCGGACATAGATCTTGGCGATGTAATAAGTCGACTGCAGAGTCCAACGCTTCGCAAAGGTGACGGATGACGGATTTGGTAGGAAAATCAGGTCTCGGGTCGCTTCGCGATGCTTTGGCATGCGATGACTTTGCGGCTTCGCGAGCTTGGGTTAGGGAAGCAGCATCGCTGAATGCAAGTGACCTGCTACTTGCGTTTGAAGAGGAAAGTCGAGCCTCTCTAGATGACCTCTCTTTGGAAGCGACAGTCCGTCTACTTCGAATTAAGCTTCTATTCCAGGAATGCTCCTCACTCTTCGAAGCGGGCGACGCTGTCGAAATGCTCAAGATCTTGGAAACTGAAGCGCTCGGTCCTGCTTCAGTCGGCGGCCGGGGCACAAGCCCGATCGTCACTATTTGTAACTATCGCGGTTCAAAGCTTGCCGAGGCGCGTCACTTTAAGGAAGCCATTCTACACTTCAATGAAGCATTGAGAGCAGATGACGGCTTTGTCCCGGCTTATTGCAATCGCGCGCGATGCTTCTTGGAACTCGAAGATCTGCCAGCCGCCATTCATGATGCTGGCGAGATCGCCACACGCGATCCATCCTATCTTCCGGGCCAAGAGACAGTCGAGCTTGTCAGGACGTTCGAGCATCTCAGAGCTACAAGACGCGAATCCATTGCCACCCTGGCGCACGTGCAAGGACTGACGGAGCTGATGCGGCAATACGACCGGCCACTCGCGTCTACAAGGGAGATGATGCGCAGAAGGCCTAGAACTCTTACTAGTGAGAAAATCCAAGAGGCGGCGAAATCCGCTTCCGATTGGAACCATGAGGGGGTAGTCGCAGGCCGACAAGGCAAGTATCGGGAAGCGGTCGAAATGTTCGGTCGTGCGATCGAGCGCGAGCCCACATTTGCCGACGCTTGGTACAACAGAGGTAAGGCGTATCGTCTTTGTGGTCAGCCAGCGGAAGCGATAAGTGACTTTGCGCAAGCGGTCAAAATCGATCCGGCCCACGATGATGCTCTTCTGCTGATGGAAGAGACAAAAGAAGAAACTCAGGCTGAAGAGCAATCCGGCTGGCCGAAATTAACCCGCGACGCGGTAGTGCCGTCTGTATGGTCCTCTGAGGAGCGAACTTCCAAAGTAGACATGGGGGTAGTTTTACACAAGCCGAGCAAGGACGCTGACCCAATCGGCAGATTGGCGGCTTGTCCCTCTCATCTTGTGGATTTCAGTCGCAGGTTGTTGGCAATTGGGTCGCCATCTGCATTGCGCCAATTGGATGAAGAATCGCGGATAGGACTTTCCGTAGATTCGATCAACAGGGGCGATGCCAGCCGCAAGAGCGAAAACTGGGATGATGCACAGTCACTCTATCGCCTCGCGTTGCGTCTGTTGATGGCCGGACAATCAGAACGTGGACCAAGAATCGTAGCCTTAAATGGGCTTGGTATCGTCTATCGAATGAAAGCGAAGGCGCTTCTGAGGGCTGACTTGATTAGCGTTCGCGAGAGCACGAGGTCATTGAAGGGAGGAATTGTAGTTCCAGAGCTATTATTCAATGCGATGTCTGTAGGCGCCCTTCGGCTCGCTTGGCAAGCGAAGGCCTGTCATATACTCGCGCTGGATTTGGCAATCGAAACGAGTAACATTGCCAGCCAAGCCAACCAAGTTGCAAATGTTGCGACAGTTGATGAGGTGCTCGGAAATGTGGATTCCGCGTGGCGCTATTTGCGCTGGGCAAAGCAAGTCCACGAAGTCCTCGGGCGGGCCGCTTCCGTAGCCGTGGATGATCAGATGCTTTCTTCCATCGACCGAAAGCTGGGCCGCGCAACAATGTCGGAGCCGCACACTTGAGCGATGATGCAGGAAACTCGAAGGGTAGACCTGGGCTTGCACCGGGAGCTCTAGATTTGATCGACGCTGCTCAACTGCTGGAATTGGCTGGGGCCACTACGCCAAGCGGTGCGCAAGCGTTTTTTCAAGTTATCGCTGGGTATCTCGATGGAGGCCGTTTGATCGAAGCTGAGCGGATACTTGGAGAGCTCAAAGCAGCGCATGGATTTTCGTCGGATCCAGAGCTTCGCGCCGACCTGGCGTATTGGCAAGGCGAGATAGACCAGCGAGCCAACCGCCGCGACTCCGCCGCCAAATCCTTTTCAGAGGCAGCGGAATCTACGCAAGATCCGCTAAAGAAATCTCAGGCTCTTGTGAACGCAGGTCTTGCCCGATTGATCGAAGGAAAGCTCGGCTTTGCCGAAGAAAGCTTTGAGCAGGCGCGCGCAATAGCGCGCGCATCAGGAAACACCCAGGGAATACTTCATGCCTTGCTGGGGCTTGCCAAACTGGAGCTCGGACGTAGAGATCTCGAGCGCGCGCTTCAGTTGCTAGAAGAGGCTCGAAAGTTGAGCGCTGATCGCTTGTCGGGAGTGGAGCAAGCACAGGTATTGATGGAAATCGGTATTGTCCTCGCAGTTGCTAACCTGCCTGATGCGGCAGAGAAGTCGTATTCGGCCGCGCGTGAAGCAGTTCGGACAGGGCCTGCCGATTTGCGGGAGCCTGACTTGGTTCCGCGCCTGCTCGAGGCTCTCGCTAGCAATGAACGAGCACTGGAGGGCCGACGCGGGAAGTTTTCCGAAGCAAGCCAGAAGGCCGCCTCCTCTTCTACCGTTATGGCTCTGGAAGGAGTTCCTCGCGTCAACCCGAATCGGTTCGAAATCGCGGACGACCTGATAATCGAGGCCGTCCGCGAACTTGGGCAAGGACACGTGGAAAGGGGTTTGTCGCGAGCGCTAGACGCAATTGACGAGGGACGGGCCGCGAACTTTCGTGAAGGTGTGTTCAGGGGGCAATGCCTCGTCAGCCAAGCGCTGGCAGCACTAGGATATTATGAGCCAGCACTGCGCTTTGCGCTAGCCGCTGTTGCCGACCTTGAGGCGCTGAGAGGAGAAGAGACGAGCGAAGCCACGAAGATTGGCTTCGTTGCTGCGCGAACTGAGATATATGGCTTTGCGGTCGACCTCGGTCGAATCGTGGCAGATCTGCAATGTGACAACAGCTTTCTTCAGCAATCATTAGAGCTGGTCGAGCGTGCAAAGTCGCGCACGCTTATTGAACTGCTTGCGCGTACAGACCTAAAGCCGCCCGAGAGCCTTCCAGCGGAGCTGGTCGCCCGGGAGTCTTACTTGCTCGGCAAGCAGCGAGACTTAGCTCGGCCAGTCACCGATGCGTCTGTGAAGATACTTGGCGCTCCCACGACGCTCTCGGCATGCATGTCTGAGCTAGATGAAATTTGGTTAACTATGGAGCAATACGCACCTGAGTATGTGGCGCTTAGGCGAGGAACGCCCCTCGTCTATGCCGACTGCCGTGACCTATTGCACGAACTGTCAGATACTCGGCAGCATTTAAACTAGTGAGCTACGCAGGAAGGCGGGTAACGATGCACACGCTCATCCTCGATTACATGATCTCAACCACTTGGATCCACGTCTTCGGGATTTCAACACGGTTCGAAAATGTTCGTGCCGTCTCCTACCGCCTCGATCCAAACAAGGGGGCGCCCGCGCTTAACCTGCATCGAGTATCCGATGCTGATAGCTTCGCTGCTGTAGAGTCGGAATGGCGAGAATGGGATTTTCTCGTCTCCATGGCAGAGACATGGAGCGAAGAGGGTGACCTCATCTATCTTTTACCACACGGATCCCTTCATGGCTTACCTCTACATCTGTTGCAGGTGTCCGGCCGCATGCTGATTGAGCGGAATATGATCGCCTACGCTCCAAGCCTTTCAACGCTTCGCTTATGCCAGCGCCGTAAGGAAGTTTCCAAGTCGCCCGCGAGAAAAGTTGTGGTGTTCGGCGACTCACGCGGGGACCTGCCGAGCGCAAGCGCGGAAGCTGTCGAAATTGCGCGCCTCCTCGGAGTGAACCCGATGCTTGGCAACAGGGTGACTCAAGAGGAAGTCGAAAGGGCCGCAGTAGGCGCCTCCATCGTTCATTTCGCAGGCCATGGCGTACTCGGGGCGACCGACCCGTTGGACGCAGGTATTGCCCTTGCAGAGGGCAAGACACTAACTGCAAGGCGAATATTTGAAGTTGGACGATTTGGATCTGGCTTGGTGGTGCTGAGCGGCTGCGAAACCGGTGTCAACGAGTTGAAGCAAGGAGACGAATTGATTGGTCTCACGCGAGCTCTGTTCTACGCTGGTGCTTCCAGCTTAGTCGCAAGTCTCTGGCGGGTTGAAGATCGCGCCACTGCATTCTTGATGAGCGAATTCTACAGCATCATCGATGCAATACCTGAGTTATCAATCTCGAACGCACTTCGCCAGGCTGCACTCAAGACCCGAGCAAACAAGGAGTGGGCTTCTGCGTTTTTCTGGGGTCCGTTTGTCCTAATAGGCAGTTCATCTCTCAATTAACATCGAGGATGCGCTGTCGGCGGCGTTATGCTCTTGTATCCATCGCGGCCCGCGATGAGACGACCCAGCCCAGGTGAAGATTTCAACGTACCCCGTTTCGGAAATGTTCGCCACCGAAGCCATCGAGAAGAGTACAGCGCTGCTCAGATCTTAAACCTATTCGATCCGCCTGCTTGCGCTTGGGCGAGCATGCCCTTCGCTCGTTCGCTTCGCGGAGCAAGCCTCACAGCTGTTTGAAGATCGGCTATAGCCTTAGAATCTCGGCCTGTCTTTGCGTATAAGATCGCGCGATTCATGTAAGCGGCAACGAATTCTGGAACTAATTTTAAAGTTTGGTCAAACGCCACCTCCGCCTCTCGGAGCATTCCAGCCCTTGAAAGTCGCAAGGCTTCCTGATGCTTGGCGTTGGCCTGAACCGTTTTCTCGAGCAATGAACGCACATACTGTGGGGGAAGGCTTGCAATCTGCTGTAGCATCCTGATTTCAGGCTCTTGCTCAGGATACTGATTCAGAGCTTCCTCGATTTGTCCCCGCCGAACTAGATCCGCCAACTTGCTCACTGCGTCATTTGACTGATTGGTCATAACCACAATCCTTCGTCAAATTTTAGGCCGGCTGCAATTCTAGTGAATAGGTTATCACAGGTTGTGACGTCGAGTACACTATGATGAGAGACGCTATGTATCAGCGCAAGAACGTGCATCGGGCCGTCCGTTTGGAAATACGACCTTGCGCAGCCATTCTGCCTCCGCACCTGTGGAATGGCCATCGCCGCGTTCCATAGTTGCTCTCTCGGTGCTTATCAACGATGCGAGCGTATCCAAGCTCTTCGGATCGATGTTGAAGCTCCACTGACTGCCTGACCTTACGGCGACGTCATAGGCCGCGGCGGCACGATCGTACTCTTCCTTGCTGATCTTGCGGCACCATCGTCGCTCCGGGCTGCGGCGCGAAGCCCAATCGACTTGATAATAGCGCCGCTGTGGCCTTCCCTCACGATCGTCGTAGGACAGGGCAATCGAATACTCCAATTCGTAGTTGCAGACGTGGAGGTGCGCGCCCGAGAAGACTCGACTTGTTGGAAGCAGCTGCACTGCTTTTCTTATTCCGGCTACGGACCCAGATGTCCGCAGGACGCCATCGGAGGATGTGCCGCCATAGGTGTAAACGGCCAGTGCATGCGCGAAGGTCGGGCTCTCGTTCGGTTTGCACCCATTATCTTGTGGCGGACCATATTGCCATAGCCAGGCTAAAGCGACGAATGTGATGGAAAGGTTTTCCTCCCGCGCGCCGTTGTTGACGATCCAAATATCATCGCCTTTAAAAGTCACAGCAAATGACGGCTTCGAATCGTCTTGCTGTGACATTATTCGACGATAAAGGTCGATCCAGAGACGGTTCTTCTCAGCGGCGCTCAGGCTGTTGTCGTGCATGATGTTCTGGCACGAGATCCACGCCATGTATTCATCGATCCGAATCTTATCGACGTTCTTGTACTTTTGCTGCAGTTCCTTCTTGCTCGCCTCGACAGCGCCTTTCAGTTCGGCATTCCCTAGGAGCTTTGTGAAGAGCTGAGCCTTACCTTGGACGTCGCCCTTGATGCTCTCTTCTACATCCGGCGGGATTTTCGGCTGCTCACCGCAGTTCACTGTTTGGCCAAGAGCTATGGTCGGCGAGAAAAGCAGCAACGTTGCGACTAGACAAAGAATATATCGGCGCATGCGTGCGTCTCCCAACGAGACTTACTATTCTTTCAGGTTGTGTATCTCAATCTAATCGCCCAGCCAAGGATGATCGCAATCGCACTGGTTCCACTGCGAGCAAAGAAAGTGGCACAATCTTCAGCCATTAGGTGCAGCGTTAGGGTTCAATTCACCTAATGGACGCAGCCCATGGCACCGATTCCGCGCGGCCTCGCGCCCACTGCTAAGTCCCCCCTTTCGGATAAAGACTGCGTGCAGCATGCACTGTCGCTAAATTGGAGAACGCCAATGCTCTCCCCAGATTGCTATTGGTTTGAGAGATATGACCGTCAGGCGCAACGATGTTCAGCGTCTAGTTCGACCTGGCAACCAAGCGATTTTGCATGTCGAACTCAACTACACGAACAGGGCGCTCGAATTTTTCGAAGCTCGACGTGACAAGTATAGCGGTGGAATACCCGCGGCAGTTAAGTAGAAAGCTTCAGAACAACTTATGTTTGAGCCGACAAATATCTGGTCGTGATCGCGCAAACCGATACGGTTTATCACGAGATAAACCGTATAACCGGCGTTGCATTTTTGAAAATTAGCAATGGTGAGCTCAGGCCCGGAATTTTGCTGGCCCACGCCCACGACGATTGCAAACGGCCCCTCCTGAGGAAAGCGACTTGAAGAACTCAGGACCTCGGGGCACACCTTCGACTACCAGCGCGGACGGCTGTTCGGAAGAAGTGAGCGAGCGTCGTCATGCCAGATTGTCTCAAGCTGCTTCTCCAGGCGTAGTCTCGTTGCCTTTTCCGCCGTGTGGGTTGGCGATCAGTGGGTCGACACGAGCACATTCCAGTGGTACAAGCATCGAACTAGGCGCGGCGGTAAGTGGCTGTTTTTGCTGAAGTTTGACGGATCGGGTCCCAATCCTTTCCGGAGCGCCATCGCTCTTCTAATAGTGTGAAATCCAAGGCGAATAGCGGATCAAAGGCTTATCCGTTCCTCAGTGGTACAGACGGATGGGAAAGCCGTTCCTGAGGACCGACGTAAGCTAGTTGGCAAGCGCGAGGAGAAGGTAAGCCTTCAGATGCCCGATCCTGCGGAAGCCTAGGTGCGGCGTGCCAAGGCACTCGCTAGCTTGAGCGCGCGGGCCCGGTACCGTTCACCAAACGAGAAGCGCACTGTTTCGTCGCCAGAGTCTGTGCGCGCCGTACGCCCCCTGAATGTGCGAAGGGTTTTTCGGCTCAGATGCGTCAGTCGCTTTCGAGGTGCCTGGCACAGACCAGCCGTTCTCGCGGCGCGCTGCGCAAACCTCGCTATAATGGAGCAGGCCGTCGAGTGGTATGGACCGTAGCGAAGCAGCGAGCGGCTATCTTACCGCCCATGGAATCTTTGCCGATTGGCAAAACAACAAACTATGGCTAGTAGTCGGCGCGGCCATACACCGCGCGTGCTTGGCGCTGGCCAAGCTGGCGAGAGGTGCAGGCGGTTAGCCACCGTCTACCGGCACGGCTGCGCATTGATGAGCCCGCGTTCTGTCTTCGGTTCGACCGTCCTATCCACGCCATTTGTTACAATGCTGTTCGCGACGGCATGCCCTCAAAGCCGACGGTGACGTCATACTAGGACGAAACAAATGGCTAACGTCTTCTGATCGCGATCTGTCAAATCAGCGAGCGCAAACTGGACAGCAGCGCAATGAGCTGACCTTGTCGGTTTGTCTCCGTCTTGGCGAATATCGCCTTGAGCTGGTTGCGAGCCGTCTCGCGCTTTACGGTCAGTTTCTTCGCGGCAGCCTCCAAGGACTTTCCCTCCACCATGAGGGCGGCGAGCTTCGCTTCCGCCGGCGTGAGTCCAAAAATCCGCATGAGCAATCCCTGATCGAGCAGCGGCCTCGCCTCGATGATAGAAAAGGTGAGCAGTGCGCCTGCCCCATCGAGTAAACGTTGTGCCCCAGGAGGGACCGGCAACACGCGAATTACGACTGTGCTCTTATCCTTTCGACGCACGATGATCGGTTCTGTGGTCGCCGGCTTGTCCTCTGGTGCACCACGAAGGCTGTCCTCCAAGCTTCGCAAAGAAAGGGACGCTTGCCGATCGTTTGCAACCAATCGTCGATTTTGGACATAGAGGTTGCAATCAAACAGTCGGCGCGCTTCGTCATTGACATCCAGGACCACGCCAAATCGATCGATTGCGATGGCCGGCTGCCGGATCCAGCCAAGAGCGGTGGTTGCGCTCGCGAGCGTTGCCTGGCCGAGCGCCGCAAGAAGCGTCTCCTGCTCCGACAACGTTTCTTTGAGGATAGCGACGTTCGTGAAGAGCCGTTCGATAGGAGATTCAGTGCTTGCAGGATATTCGCGAGGCGAAGCCGTCAACTGATCTGCATCTCCGAAGGCATCGACGCAGGCGCCACCGGGAGAGAGCCGTCCAGAAGTGCAACTGCGATGTGGCAAGCATCCGGAGAAATGATCGCCGGTATCCCGGACCGCACTGTCGCAGATGCCGGAATGCGTCGTCGATTGGAAGTGGGACGCTCTGGTCGACAAGTCGTTCACCCAAATTTCTGGCGGAGGCAATGTTGCCTCGAACGGAGTACCAACCGGTCAATTCGCCCTGCTGCCGCATTGCGCTGATGCATCGGGGTTCGCACCGTCCGGGGAGCTTCAATCAATCAAATCGCATCTCCGCGGCGTTTGGGGAGCCCGGGCAGTCTGGATAACCGTCCGGGACGGCGGGATTTTTGTCCGGCACAACGCCCTTTTTTTGCGATGAGACGTCCCGCTTTGCTAATAGTAGGCTTGGAATTATTCAGTAACGGGCGATCGGAATGGCCGAGTTAAGTCGACTAAATCAATTGGCAGTACGGGAGCTACTCATCGCCGCTTACGACAATAGCCCCAAGAAATGGAGTGAATTCGCTCGTGATCTTGGAGAACTGGACATCGAGCAGATGGCGCGCCTCAGGGAGGCGAATACGCCCAGAGAGCGTCCCAAGTTGAAGATCACGGAGGAGTTCGCTCTCAAGCTGGTCGCTTACTGCAAAGCAGCAAACGGGATTACGATTCCGGACGAATTGAAGATGCGGTTGGGCCCGCTGTGGGACCGCAAGGTCGCAATCGCCCTGCAACCTGAAGTTTTAAATGGTGGCCCGGCGATGGCTACGCCGCCGACGGATGGTTTCATCCCGGCTCTCAACCTCGGACGCGATACCGCGGAGAAGAGCATCGAGGACTTCAGTGGACACTATCTGCACTTCACACTCAACGAAGCCGCTGAGATTGTCACGGCAAAATGCCATCTCACAAGAATGCGCGGCGCGGACGGTGCGCCGGTCTATGAATCGAAGCGCAACTACCAGCAAGACGGGGTCATTACGGCGGTCGGCGTCTACTTTTGCGAGCCCCCGAACCTTTATCTGCTCGCAAGCCCGAAGAAGTCAGCCGATCTCAGGCTTGCGGTTTTTCGGGCGGCCTCCACCCACAGGCAAGAGGTCAATCGAGGCACGTCATTGGGCGTCAATCCCAAGAAAACCATCTTGGCCAGCCGATGTGCGCTGTTTCGCGGAGACTTGGATACCGAGACCAAGGAACGACTTTGGGACCAGCCCATGCAAGTCGATGAATTCAAAGGCATCGACCCGAGGTTCGAGGAGATGGCTCGATACCTGTATGGCGAGGAAAAGGAAGATCACGACATCAAGCTCATAAAGCTGACTGCCCCGGAGTAAATCCGTCGAGCCGCGCCGAACGAAATTCCGCGAGCAATCATTTTCAGGCGGACGCCCCCGAGGGCCGATAAAAGTGCGACTTAGCCCAGCTGGGTTATGCGGAAACCTGCGAGGCGATGGCACCATTCTCCCGAAATACGGGAGCTCGAAATGGACGAAATCTTGGAGAGACAGGATCTCTCCCACCTGAAGACTCAAGTGGCGACCTTCTGCCAATTTTTTGTGTCGATACCCGCAAATGCGGCGGCTGCGGCGCACGGGGCAATTTCTCAGATGCACGCGCTCTGCGGCGAGCTGGCCCGCCTTCCACCCAGTGTGTGGAGAGCCCCGGACGTGCAGGAAGTATTAGGGCCGGCCGCCGAACTGCAGGCGCAATCGCCGTTCGTTCGCAGGCTCCGAGAGTGGCCAAGAGGCTACCCTGGCGACTTCGAAACGGTCGAACTTCTCGTAAAGGGATGCACGCTCCCGACGAGCGTGGCCCCGGGCGAGTGGATAGACTGGTACGTCTTGAACACAGCAATCGGCCAGCAGCACAGGAACAAGATCTGGTGGCAATTTCGCCAGATGTGCGCTGCCACGCCGAGACGGATTCTCTCAATCGGCTGTGGCGGCGGGGCCGACTTCAACATCGCGCCTCATCGCTTCACCGGGTCCGAAATTGTCCTGTTGGATCTGGATCAGGATGCGCTACGGCTCGCACAGGATCGCCTGCGGCGATACTGCGACGTGCACACCATATGCGCAGACGTGCGCCGCGGTATCCGCAGGGCTCAGAACGAGGGCCCGTTCGACATCGTGGTGTGCGGGGGGCTGTTCGACTATCTCGACGAGTTCACGATTGTTCTCCTGCTGAAGCAGTTGCGCGAGCGCGCTATCACGGCCGGCGGCTCGGTGCTGTTTACGAACATCGCCGCGGGAAATCCCTTCCGGGTCTGGATGGAGGCCATAGCTGATTGGCGGCTGATCCACCGCTCCGAAGCGGACGTCAGGCGGATCGTGGAAGCGGCAGGCTTCGACCTGGATCAGCTGCACGTCGGCAGGGATGAAACGGGTCTGACGCACCTGATCAAAATCGGGTGCGCGTAAATCTGGGTTGCTCTCAGCCCTTCAGCAAAACTGCTGTGGAGCACCCGGCTCGACCCGGAGAGGCGCTGCCAGCGGGCCACCAGTCGCTGGGATCGGAGCCCGCCGGTCAGAACGGCTGGGCAAGCAAGTTCGCAAAGTGGCGGAATGCGGGCTCCGTGGGAGATTCGATCGCAAAGCAGCTTGCCTTGACTGCCTGTGGCTGCGCCGGTCGAACCATCCGGATTTCCATGTTCGTCCGATAGCAATCATCAGAAAATTCTGTGACGGCAGGCAGTTCGTTGTATGCTCGAAGCAGCAATTCGATCTCGGATCGGTCTAGTTTCTTTTTGCGATCAATGCCTCTTTGGGAGATCCTGAGCACGCCATCATGGCCCGATGATGTGATCAAAAAGTCGGTCGTGCGCTCTCCATATACGATGTGCACTCGCATTTCGTAGGCTTCAGCGGCCGGCTTGCGCCTCATCTCCCTCGGCAGCTTTGCTGTGCTTGCCGAGGCTCCGAAGGCAAGCAAGATTATGGCAAGCCAAGCCCAAGACCTCAGCATTTGACCGTCCCGGTGAATTCAATGTGCCTCAGGTTTTGAATTGAGCGCGCTAGGTTGCTCGTGCGAAGGCCGAGAAAACTCTTCGTAGAGCAAGTGAACCAGCGCGCCGACAAGGATCAGAATCAGCGCCCAAAGCGTGCGGTTGACCCATTTGTTGGGCTTCGGTCGGGGGCGTTGACCGGTCATGAACTCGTGTAGCAAATGACGACCGTTGTCTTCCATGGTCTCACATCAGGGTTGTCGCGGTTGGATTCGGCGGTTGCAGTTTTAATGCGAGCGCCTCCTTTTGACCGTCGCGTCCGAACACGGCCAAGCTGCCGCCGTCGCCTCTACTATGGCTGTGTCGGCATTCACATCCTCCTGTGAGGGATGTTTCTCCGCCCAGTCGACGAAGGCCTTGATGAATTCTTCGTCGGATATCGATTCCGACTTGTTGCAGAACATTGGAAGATGGTTCTTGGTCCACGACCGCCAGAGCTTGCCGCGCAGATTGGATCTCGACGTGAGAGTAACGATGTTTTGGTGACATGCGTCCTTCTCCCAATTCTCCTCGCCCTGGCAAAGCTTCAGCAGGTCCTTGGCCGAAACGACGGGAAAACAGTCGTTCAGGACGCCGGGGCTCTTGTAAAGCCGGGAGCGCATCACCTTCCAATCGAACTGGTAGGTTCGACAGACTTTATCTGAAAGCAGGCACAAGTCGTAAACCTCGCGATCATGCGTTCTCGCGAAGTCTTTCAGGCAATGGTCTGGGGGTTGAAAACATGACTGGGAGACGGGATGACCATCGGAACGATCATCGTCCGCCCGCGAAGTCGCCAGCGGCAGGATCGACGCGAAAATGAGCGCGAGGACAGTGGGTAGCTTGATCATTCCAGTGCCTTGCTGCGAATGCAGGAAATCCTACTCGAGGGGAGCCGTTGAACAGGGCCAGGCTGCGGCGATCGCGACGTCAAGCGCTGCGGGTAAATCGAGATCTCGCTCTGACGGATGCCGCCTCGACCACGCGATGAATGCTCGGGCGAAATCCGCGTCGGAAATAGGCGATGTTGCGCAGGCGGCACTTCCCGGGCGGTGCGGTTTTATCTCCGTCAGCCTCTCTCTGCCGTTCCTGATCATGATCGAGCCCCAGGCGCCGGCGACATTGACACACTCCTCTCTGTCCAGAAGCTGCGGGCTCTCGCATCTTTCGAGAAGCGCCCCGGCCGTGTTCATCGGGCGGGCCTCCCGCAGCCGACGTTGGTTGTCGGGGCTGCCTAGGAATCTCGCACTCGCCCAGCCGACCAGCGCCGCTCTGAACAGGAGTTCGTCTTTCGCCCTGTGAGCCTTGCAGAGCGCGAGAGAAGCCGTGCATGCGGACGAGCAACGAACTTCGTGCTCCATCGGGCAGCGCGCCCGGCACGCGATAGAGCGGAGACAGAAGTGCGGCCCGAGGCCGGCGCTGAAACCGCGGTCCTCTGCCTGGGCAACTGACGGGACGGTCAACGCAAGGGCAAGCGCTATCGTTAGCCGGATCACCCTGGAGCCTCGCTGGTGAGTGTTGATGCATGATCTCGGGGAGAATTGAGCCAAATCTCTGACGGAAGAGAATGGCGTCTTTTCAATCCCAGTCGTCATGACCCAAACGGATCATGCGGCACAGGCCGGCTCGCGAGAGCTGGCTGGCATGACAGATCGGGCATGACCGGATCGGAGATCCCTTCTCCTTGATAAAACCGGCGCAATGCTGCGATTATTGCGCCACTGGTGTAACAGCAACCAGAAGCTTATTGCATTTTCCGATTAGAGATTTGGAATGCGTACCATCCGTATCTTCGTATCCTCGCCGTCCGATGTCGACCACGAGCGCCGCCGAATCGACCGCGTGGTCGAGCGCTTGCGGGGCGAGTTCGCTGGCGTCGCCCGGATCGAAACCGTTCGTTGGGAGACGCATTACTACAGCGCTCACGATACGTTTCAGAACCAGATCCCCCAGGCGGCCGATTGCGACATCGTGGTTGCGCTTTTCTGGTCGCGCCTTGGTTCGGAACTGCCCCCCCAGTTTCCGCTCATGGAAGACGGCGAACCCTACCCCAGCGGCACGGCCTACGAGGTCCTGACCGCGATCCGGGCTCGTCAGCAAAAGAGTTTGCCCGACGTCTTCGTGTTCAAGAAGAACGAAGTAGCGCTGGCTCCGGTCAATGACAGCGCGCGACTGACCGCCGCGCAGCAACAATGGGGCAAGCTGCAGGCCTTCTTCAAGAAATGGTTCGTCTCACCCCAGGGGCATTTTCTCGCGGCATTTCAACAGTTTGAGACCACAGACGAGTTCGAGAGACAGTTTGAAGACCTGCTGCGTCAGTGGCTGGCCGAGCATATGCTGCAGGGGCGGACCTTGGCTTGGCCGATCGAGACAAAGGGCTCGCCTTTCCGGGGCCTTGCTCCCTTCGGCGCCAAGCACGCGTCGATGTTCTTCGGCCGTGACCGCGATGTCGCGCGCGCGACCGATGCCCTCAAGGATGCGGCCCAGCGCGGCTGTCCTTTCCTGCTGATCGTCGGCGCCAGTGGCTCAGGCAAGTCCTCCCTGGTCCGCGCCGGCCTGGTATCCCGGCTGACCACACCGGGCGTGGTGCCAGCAGTCGACGTTTGGCGCGTTGCCACCATGCGGCCCAGCGAGGCGCCCGGCGGCCCCGTCGCCGCATTGGCCGCACGGCTATTCGACAATGTCTACGCCATTCCCGACGACGACAGCGGCCGGCCTGCCGCGCTGCCCGAACTGGCGGCGGGCGACAACGCTACGCCCAAGGAGCTGGCCGATCTTCTCGACCACGCCGATGCCTCGGCTGCGCGCCCCCTGGTGCAGGCGCTTGAGCGCATCGGCGCTGCGTCGAGAGAAGCGCAGGGTTTTGAGCGCCGGGTCGATGCACGGCTGCTGCTGGTGGTGGATCAACTGGACGAATTGTTCGGCCCGGACATTTCCGTCGAGGACCGCTCCAACTTTGCCAAGCTGCTGGCGGCGCTGGCGGCGACCGGCCGTGTGTGGATCGTCGGCACGCTCCGCGCGGATCTCTACGAACGCTTCCTGCAGGAGCCGCACCTGCTCGATCTCAAGACCCGGGGCAGCGCCTACGACCTGGCGCCACCCGGCGGGGCCGAGCTGGCCGAGATCGTGCGCAAGCCGGCCGAGGCCGCGGGTCTGACCTACGGCAGCAATCCGGCGAGCGGCGAGACCCTTGACGAGCGGCTCCTGCGTGACGCCGACCGTTCCGACATGCTGCCGCTCGTCCAGTTTGCGCTCAACCGGTTGTTCGAGGAGCGCCAGGTCGTCGATGGCAGGCCCTGTCTCACCGTCGCCGCCTATGACGCGCTCGGCGGGCTCGATGGCGCGATCGACAAGGAGGCGGAGCGCGCGCTTGCTACACTCGGTGAAACCCAGACGACGCAGCTGCCGCGGCTGCTGCGCCTTTTGGCGCAGACCGACTCCAGCGGCTCGCTATTGATCCGCACTGCAGGGTTCGAGGACGCGGCGAACGACGACAGCGCTCGCGAGCTCGTTCAGGCGCTGACCGAGGCGCGCATTCTGATGTCGTCGGGTGCCGCGGACGGCACTGCGACCGTCCGGCTTGCCCATCAGCGTGTTCTGACGAGCTGGGCGCGCGCCCGCGATATCGTCGCCGCCAGCGCAGAATTCTATCGCATCCGTGACGAAGTCGAGGCGCAGTGCCGCCGCTGGGAAGCGAGCAAGCGCAAGACCGAATTGTTGATCCCGCGGGGCCTGCCGCTCGCGGAGGCGGAAAAGATCGCCCGCGATTTCGGCAACGAGCTGCCGGCCGAGACCCACGCGTTCATCGCCGCCTCCGGCCGTCGCGCGCGCTTGCAGCAGCGCCTCGTCGCCGGAGCCGCGGCGGTCTTCGCCGTCCTGTTCCTTGCGGCTACGGCGGGCGGAATCATGGCTTGGCGTGCGCGGCAGGAGGCCGACGCGCAGAGGATTCGGGCAGAAAAGGCGCTTGCGGCGGCGACGGGGACCGCCAACGGCCTGATCTTTAACCTGGCGGAGCGATTCAGGAACACCACAGGAGTTCCTGTCGCTGTGATCAAGGACATCCTCGATCGCGCACGAGCACTGCAGGATCAGCTTACCAGCAGCGGATCAATCACACCTGATCTGCAACTGAGCGCCGTGAATGCGCTCGACAAGTCTGCCCAGACCTTGCTCGTGCAAGGTGACACAAATGGAGCCTATGAAGCGGCCGATCGTTCGCTCAAGATCATGCAGGCCCTAGTAAACACGAATCCGGACAATACGGCGTGGCAACGCGAGCTAGCAGTATCCTCCGAGTGGGTCGGCGACGTACTCAAGACGAAAGGCAATCTGACCGACGCGCTCAGATTCTACCGCAACAGCTTAGCCATCCGAGAGCACCTTACCAAGATCAATCCCGGCAACGCCCAATGGCAGCGCGATCTCTCGATCTCTCACGAGAGGATCGGAGACGTTCTCCAGACCCAGGGCAACCTGATGGGCGCACTTGAATCCTATCGTGAAACCCTCACCATTCGCGAGCGGCTCGCCCAGACCGATCCCGGGGACGCCAGATCGCAGAATGACCTGTCGATTTCCTACGAGAGGATTGGCGACGCCCTGAAGGCGCAGGGCAACCTGACCGAGGCACTCAAGTCTTATCGCGATACCCTGGCCATCCACGAGCGTTTTTCCCTTGCTGACCCGAATAACGCCCAATGGCAGCGCGATCTCGCGAGCTGCTACGAGAGAATCGGCGATCTTCAGCAGGCGCAGGGTGACCTGACGAACGCGCTCAAATCTTACCGTGATACTGTTTCCATCTTCGAGCATCTGGCAAAGGCCGACCCCGGCAACACTCAGTGGCAGCGCGACCTGTCGATCTCTACCGAGAGGATCGGCGATGTACTGAACAGGCAAGGCAATCTCACGGACGCACTGAAATCCTATCGTGACACCGTCGCGATCTTCGAACGTCTTGCCAAGGCCGATCCAAGGAACTCAGAATCGCAGCGCGACCTTGCGCTCGGTTACGAAAGGATCGGCAACATCCTGAAGACGCAGGGAGACCTAACGAGCACTTTGGAATCTTATCGCGACAGCTTCGCTATCCACGAGCACCTCACCAAGGCCGATCCCAGCAACGCCGAATGGCAGCGTGACCTTGCGATTTCCTACGAAAGAATAGGCGACCTTCTAAAGGCGCAGGGCAACTTTCCCGACGCGCTTCGATCCTATCGCGACGAACTCCCCACATGGGAGGATCTTGTCAAGAAGGATTCTGGAAACAGTCAATGGCTGCGGGGAGTGGCGATTTCCTACGACAGGATTAGCGACGTGCTCGTAGCGCAGGGAAAACTCCTTGACGCACTTCAATCCTATCGCGACGGGGTCGCCGCGTGGGAGCGTCTGATGGCCACCAATCCCGACAATGCCGAATGGCAAGGCAGCGTAGTGCTTTCCTACTTGAGAATTGGCATCATTCTGAAGGCGCAGGGAAATCGGCTCGATGCGCTCAAATCCTACCGCAATGGCCTTGCGGTCGTGGAGCACGTCGCAGAGTTGCATCCCGACGATTGGCGATTGCTGACGCTACGGGCTCTGAGTTTATTCTATATCGGCGACGTATCCGATCCATCCGATGCGCGTGCTGCGTTGACGCGGGCGCTGGTGATCGTCGAGCCGCTGGAGCGCGACGGCCGGCTCCCGGCCGAGCAGAAAAATTTGCCGCAGCTGCTTCGCAATAAGCTAGATGCCCTCCCGAAATAGCGCTCAGTTCGGCTTGCGGGGATCGCTGATGCGACCTGCGAACAGGATCACACCGGTCTTCTCGTCGCTGACGTAGAACAAAAACGGCCGATCGACAGTGAACGGCTCCGCAGGCGGGAGACACCCGTCTGCCAACGCTGGTTATTTCGACGAACGACGTGGTGCTTACCGGACAAAGAGGTCCCGCGGAAATCAGTTCTTCCATTGCAATCTGCTCCAGCTAAGGCTGCAGAAAAGTCGATGCGATGAAGTCGTTAATCACCCATCCGGGTCATGCCGGGTGCGAAGTTGGGCGGCATTCACGAACCGTCGGCCAAAACGAGTTTGGCGGTGAAAGGCCAAGCGCGATCATCCGGGGCTCTACGGCCGCGATCGCTTTCCTGGGAGTTGAAGGACCAAGCGACGAAGCGCAGAGGTCAATTCAGCATTCGCATATTACCAAAATCGCGAGACAAACTGTTCCTCTTATGCCAATCTTCTGAACGTGCGATTGAGTAATCTACTTGGGGGATAAGTGTCTTACCCTGCCGTACCCTCCGAAGGGTCACCAAAAGCAACGCCCACCTCAATGACTGCCCCGTTCAGTAAACCTTCGTTGGCCTTCCGCATTGGCGTTACAGGGACACGGCAGATAAGTGCTGCTGCAGAGGCAGCCGTCCGCACTCAGATCGCGCGAGTGCTGCAGCTGATTTCAGCCGAAATCGGCAATCTTGTCCGGACTCCGGAGTCGCGAGCCGTCTACATGCAGCAGGCTGATGGTGGGTCCGGATGGTTGCGGTTGGTATCGCCTCTGGCCGAGGGCAGCGATCGGTTAGCTGCAGAGGAAGCGCTGAAGGCCGGTTATTCCCTACATGCGCCACTGCCTTTCTTGCAATCTGAATATGAAAGGGATTTTCCCGACACGGTCGAGGCGTTCCGGACCCTGCTATCGAGGGCCGACGTTCTCGAACTCGACGGCACCCGCGAGTTTGCCAATGAAAGCTATCGGGAAGCCGGGCGCTTCGTCGTTCGCAATTGCGACTTGCTGATCGCCGTGTGGGACGGAGCCAGCGAGCGCGGCCCCGGTGGGACTGCGGAGATCGTTCGCTTCGCAACGAATTTGAAGGTGCCGGTGTGGTGGATCGACTCTTCGGGCCAATCGGCACCGTGTTTTGTCGAGGATGCGCAAAAGCTCCGTGCCGCGCGCGCCAACGATGCTGATGCGGCGCACGCCGAATTGAGGCGCTACCTCGAAGGGCTATTTGTTCCCCCGAAAATGGCAGGCGCAGAACGGCCGGGAATCTTCGGGCGCCTGGCGCACCTTCTTTCCCGTGCTCTCGATCGCGATACATCGCCGCTGGAGGAATATCTCAACGAAACCGGCCCGCGGAAAAGGGGCATATGGCGAGCTTATTCGGTTGCGGTCGGTGCGCTCATTCCCAGTGAAAAGGACGTCTCTTCCACGCAGTCTCCTTACTTTACGCCGGCCAGCGAGAATCCTTGGTGGCTCGGATACTTTCAGCGGGCGGATCGACTGTCCGAGGCCTATGGCGATCGGTATCGTTCGTCATACGTTTTGATCGCGGCACTTGCCATCGTTGTTGCTACTTCGGCTATCGGTGAGCTCTTCCCGCATTACTTCAACGTGCTGACGAGCGCGATGGGGGACTTGGCCATGACGGCCATCGCCGTCCTCCTGGTCGTCAACTATTACTATCGCTGGCACGAGCGCTGGATTTCATACCGGTTGCTTGCGGAATTGCTCCGGAAACAGGCCATGTTATGGACGATCGGGAGGTCGCTTCCGACGCAGGAAATCGTACGATCGGCGTTGAGTTGCGACGATGCCGAAGAAGATGACCGTTCAAAGCTGTCGCGTGACGCCTGGATTGGATGGTATTTCGCGGCTGTGACCCGGTCTGCCCCGCCCCTCGCCGGTGCTTTTGACACCAAAAAAAGCAACGCAGCCCTGGGCGCCGCGGCACTTATCACGGAGCAGGTCCATTATCACCGTTGGCGCGTCGTCAGCAGCAGGGCCGCGGCTTCCAGAATGGAAAGAGCAGGGCAATTCTTTCTCTTTGTAGGGGCGGCGGCTGGACTTGTGAAAAGTGCATTTTGGATTGCGCCCTATTTAGGTGTTGCGCCCCATGTCGAGCCTCCCGTCGAAGAGCTCAAAGTCTTCGTGCACTTCATCACAATTGTTTCGCTTTCCTTCGTCGGATTGCGGACCTACTCCGAACTGCCTCTGCTGGCGCAGCAATCATCTCGAATGATCAAAGTTCTGAAAAACGCCGAAGCCGAGCTGGCTGCAATCGATATCGGCGCGCCCTCATCCTCATGGGAGCTGGGTCACACAATGAATTCGCTGGCCCTCGCGATGATGCAGGACGTGACGGGGTGGATGGAATTGTTCCGGCTGAAAATCCTTGAGGCGCCCGATTTGCATTAGCGATGGAGCGGGTGCTAACCGATCAGAGGCTCGTTTCCGGTTCAGTTTGAAGTCTTGGGAAGAGGTTTATATTTCAAGCGCTTACGTGGCCATCCACGGGTTCGCCTTCTCTAGGTTCTTGAAAAAGATCTGAGAGCCGATCTGGATCGACGTCGCCAAGTTAAGAAGCCGGGCAAGGGATCCCGAAGCGAACCATTGGTTGCGGAATCGACAGATGTCCCGAATCTTCCTCAGTCACTCAAGCAAGGATAACGGCAGCGCGGTCGCGCTACGCGATTGGCTTGCCGACCAAGGCTGGGACGATGTGTTTCTGGACCTCGACCCGCAGCGGGGCATCGCGGCTGGCGACCGCTGGGCACGCGCGTTGAACCAGGCGGTCCTACGCTGTGAAGCAGTGCTGTTCATGGTGTCGCGAGCCTGGTTGACCTCGGACTGGTGTCTGAGGGAATTCAATCTGGCTCATCGGCTCAACAAACGCCTATTCGGCCTGTTGATCGAGAATATCCCGGTCGGCGAGCTCCCCACGGCTCTGACTGGCACTTGGCAAACGGTCGCCCTTTCGTCGGGCCGCGATCAAGTGATGCTACGCGCCGTGCTGCCGGGAAGTCATGACGAGGTTCAGGTCGGCTTCTCGCAGGAGGGACTGACGCGCCTTCGAATCGGACTGGAGCGTGCTGGCCTGGAAGCGCGGTTCTTCGCCTGGCCTCCGCAAAACGATCCGCACCGGGCACCCTATCGCGGACTGAAGCCGCTCGAAGCCGTCGATGCCGGCGTGTTTTTTGGCCGGGAAGCGCCAACGGTCGAGATGCTGGATCGCATTCGCGGTATCAAGGACGGTGTCTCGCCGCGGTGGCTCGTGCTGCTCGGAGCCTCCGGCGCTGGCAAGTCCTCGTTTCTGCGCGCCGGTCTCTTGCCAAGGCTCAGCCGCGATGATCGCAACTATGTCCCACTTCCCGTCATTCGCCCTGGCCGTGGTGCAATTCATGGAGAGACGGGACTAGCCAGGTCGCTGGAAGGCGCGTTTGTCGCCTGCGGGCTGACAAAGCCCTATGCGGAGATCCGCGATTCCGTGGAAGCGGGGGCTGCGGCTGTTCGGCTCCTGCTTCGGGCTCTGCTCGTGCGAGCCCGGGAAGCGCTCGTTGCAGAGGAGGCTGGTGCCAAAGCCCCGCTGCTGGTGTTTGCGATCGACCAGGGCGAAGAACTATTCCTGGCCGAAGGCGCCGCGGAGGCAGCGGCTCTCCTCGGCCTGTTGCGCGAACTGAGCAGCGACGACGATCCAGCGATACTGGTCCTCACTGCAATCCGCTCGGACGCCTACGAGCAATTGCAGACTGACAAGCATCTGGAGGGCATCAGTCAGCAGACGGTAAGCCTTACGCCGATGCCGCGGGGCGCCTATCAAGCAGTCATCGAGGGGCCGGCCACCCGACTGAAAGAGGCCAGCCGGCCCTTAGTGATCGAGCCCGCACTGACCCAGGCGCTTCTCGCTGATATCGACGAAGGCGCCACCCGGGACGCGCTGCCTCTTCTATCGTTCACGCTGGAGCGGCTTTACCTCGAATACGGTCCGCAAGGTCGCCTCACGTTCAGGGATTATGACGCGCTGGGTCGCATCAGAGGATCGATCGAGGCGGCGATTGAGCGCGCATTGCGCGCCGCCGACACCGACAGCCGCATCCCGCGCGACCGTGATGCGCGACTGGCATTGTTGCGGCGCGGGCTGATCCCCTGGCTTGCCGGCATCGATCCCGATACCGGCAGCCCCCGGCGGCAGAAAGCCCGTCTGTCGGAGATACCTGACGAAGCGCGACCGCTGATTGACTACCTTGTTCAAGAACGTCTTCTGTCGATCGATGTCAGCGAGGGAACAGGTGAACGTACCATCGAGGCGGCGCACGAGGCCTTGCTGCGGCAATGGGGGCTGCTGAAAGGATGGCTCGAGGAGGACTTCGGCGTCCTCGCCAGCCTCGAGACCGTCAAGCGCGCGGCCCGCGACTGGGCCGCCAATGCCCGAAGCGAAGACTGGCTAGCCCACCGCGGCAGCCGTCTCGAAGACGCCGAGCGGCTGCTTCTGCGTTCTGACCTCGTCGCAAAGCTCGATGCAACGGATCGCGAATATCTCGCCGAGTGCACGAGCAAGGTGAATGCGGAACGGGAAATCAAGCTGCAGGAAGAGCAGGAGCGCCAACGGCTCGAGAGCACCCTGGCAGAAGCAACCGCGCTGCCGGCGCTAAGGCTTCGTTCGAAGGTGCTGTACTCCGCCATCGTGCTTTTCTTGATCGCCGCTGCACTGCTTCTGCGCGTTTACGACCCCTGGTTCGTTCAAACCGCGAGGAGCTTCGCGTTCGATACGTATCAGAAGTTCGATTCCGAACCTGTACCCCAGGGCCCAATTCGAATCGTCGCCATCGACGACGAGTCACTCGCAAGAATTGGTCAATGGCCGTGGCCCCGGAGCGTCATGCGCGACATCGTAAACGCCCTCGCCGGAAAGGGAGCCGCGGTGATCGGACTCGACAGCATTCTCGCCGAACCGGACCGAATGTCGCCCGAGAGGATCGCCGGTACCTGGTCTCGCGAACCAGGAAGCGCCTCGAGTCCATCGGCAAACGACAAGGCATTGGCTGCAGCAATGCAGTCTGCAAAGGTGGTCTTGGCTCTCGGCCCATCACCCGTCCAAAGCTCCAGTCCTCCGAGCAGGCTGACGGATTTCGCACTCGTCGGTGAAGATCCTGCCACGCACCTCTTTGGCATCCCAGGGACCGTGAAGAATCTGGACATCCTCGAACTGGCGGCAAAAGGGATCGGATCCACCAGCGGACGCTTCGATACAGACGGCCTCATCCGCCGCGTTCCACTGGTGTGGAAAACGGATTGGGGCCTAGCACCTTCCCTTCCGCTAGAAATGCTAAGGGTTCTCACGGGAGACAGATTTATCCTCATTCGCAGCGACATCGTGGGCGTCGAACAGATAGGCCTCAAAGGAATTTACATCTCGACGGACGAACACGGCGCCATTTTTCCAAGATTCCGCGTGAGGGATCGACTATCCGACCTACCTGTCTGGAAATTGCTGGCGGGCGAGATCAGGGACGAGGACATCAAAGGTCACATGATCCTGATCGGAGCGACTGCGACAGGCCTTGCGAGCGTGGTTCAAACGTCAAAGGGGGCTCTCTATAGCGTCGATTTCTACCGACAGATCCTGGACAACATTCTTTCTGGCCGGCTATTGTGGCGACCATCATTTGCCATAGCGATTGAATTAATAATGACGGTCCTGTCGGCCGGCGCGCTCGCCTTGCTGCTTTTAAATCGCGGCTTGATCAGTTTCCTGGTTGTTGCGTTCGGAATGGAGGGCATGATCCTGGCGATCGGCGAACTTGCCTATCGGCGATACTCGATGCTCATCGACGTATCCTATCCGATCGCCATCCTTCTGATCATCAGTCTCGTGTTCCTCGTCTTCCTTTACGTTGCGATCGCCGCCAACCGGCGGAGGGCCTCGCTGGAAATGAAGCAAAACAGCAGGCAGCGGGCTACCTGAGCGATTCGGGAGTGGCCGCTTGGTTAACTTGACGGGCTGGAGAAAATGCCCGACGTTTACGTGGAGTTGCAATGAACGGCACGTCATTCGACGCACATGAAATTCCATTAGAGATCGCCGGATGAGCAAATGTTGCAGGCGGTTTGGGCGCGACCAAGTATCGGAATGCATTTGAGGTAGGGTTACGATGAAGAGATTGCTCGCAACTGCGATGATATCGGCGCTGCCGCTTGGCGGTGCATTCGCCTCCGATGCCCATTACGGGGCAGGCCACCATCCAATGGTCCTGGCTTGCGAAAACCCAGACTGCAGCGACAATTTTCTGCAGCCTCCAAAGGATCTCCTCGGCCCTGCCTCCAGGCCTGACAAGGGCAATGCGCCGGTCGATCCGGTGCAGAACGGCTGCCAGGGCGCCGGATGCGTCAAGCCGGTCCGTCCCTCGCCGTTCAGCCTGATGTCGGCCGATTCCGAATCCGTGACGCCGAAGCAGTCGGCCAAAAGCAAGAAGAAAAAGCAGAATCAGTGATCGCGGTGGGCGATTGAACGACACCCGAGATAGTTCGATATCGGCCGACGACAGTCCCGTCGGTCAGTCTTTGCGCGATGCCATGGTGCGCGGCCAATGCCTGCGCGGGCTCGTCGTTGCGGACGTTGCGAACCTGCTAGTAACGTCGCTGCTCCGGCGCGATTTTCCGAACGTCAACCTGCTTTAGTTTCGCCGTGAAGTGCAGCGATGTCTCGCATCTTTCTTAGCCATTCGAGCAAGGATAACGGTAGCGCGGTCGCCCTTAGGGATTGGCTTGCTGGCCAGGGATGGGATGACGTCTTTCTCGACGTTGATCCCCAGCGTGGAATAGCAGCGGGGGATCGCTGGGAGCGAGCGCTGAACCAGGCGGCGCTGCGCTGCGAGGCGGTTCTTTTCTTGGTGTCGCGTGGCTGGCTTGCCTCGGACTGGTGCCTGAAGGAGTTCAGTTTGGCGCATCGCCTGAACAAACGCTTGTTCGGGCTTTTGATCGAGGACATTCCGGTCGCGGACTTGCCGGCGACGCTAACGGGGACATGGCAGCTGGTACCGCTCGCCTCCGGGCGCGACCACATCATGCTGCGCGCACTGCTTCCGGGCAGACATGACGAAGTTTACGTCACCTTCTCGCAGGAGGGTCTGAGCCGGCTCCGGATCGGGTTGGAGCGCGCCGGGCTGGATGCTCGCTTCTTCGCATGGCCACCCGCAAATGATCCCGAGCGGCCGCCCTATCGCGGATTGCTGCCGCTGGAAGCTGCAGATGCCGGCATCTTCTTTGGACGGGAAGCACCGATCGTCGAGGCGCTGGATCGAACTAGGGGAATGAAAGACGGCGCCGGACCTCGGTTTTTGGCGATCCTCGGTGCATCTGGAGCAGGCAAATCATCCTTCTTGCGGGCTGGAATTCTACCTCGCCTTGCCCGGGACGACCGAAACTTTTTACCGCTTCAGCCGATTCGGCCGGCGCGGGCCGCTATCAGTGGCGAGACGGGTCTATTGCGTTCCTTGGAGGCGGCTTTCGCCAGCCAGGGCCGAGCAACAACGCGAGCAGAGATTCGCGAAGCGATCGACGGCGGGGCAGCCAAAGTTCGCCTGCTCCTCAAGGAGCTCGTTGACCGGATGCAGAACTCCTTGATTCTCGACGATCCCAACGCGAAGCCGCCAATTCTCGTGCTTCCTGTCGACCAGGGTGAAGAGCTCTTCGTTGGTGATTCTTCATCGGAGAGCGCCGTCCTGATCTCCCTCATCCGAGAACTGATTACGACGGACGACCCCGCCGTTCTGGTTCTGGTGACCATTCGCTCCGATTCGTATGACCAGTTGCAGACCGCCAAAGCGTTCGAAGGGCTGAGCCAGCAAGCTCTGAGTCTAACGCCGATGCCGCGGGGCGCCTATCAAGCAGTCATCGAGGGGCCGGCCGCGAGGCTCTCGGGGACGAGCCGGCCGCTGGTTATCGATCCAGCACTAACACAGGCACTGCTTTCTGATATCGAGGAGGGAGGAGGACGAGACGCGTTACCCCTTCTCGCGTTTACGCTGGAGCGGCTTTACCTGGAGTATGGTGCGCGTGGCCGCCTGACGCTCGGGGATTATGATCAGCTTGGCCGGATCAAGGGGTCCATCAATGCGGCCATAGAACGAGCCTTTCGCCTCGCCGACATTGATGCTCGCATCCCTCGCGACCGTGACGCGCGGCTTGCGCTGCTGCGCCGCGGGCTAATTCCGTGGCTGGCGGGCATTGATCCGGATACCGGGAACCCTCGCAGACAGAAAGCACGGGTCTCGGAAATTCCAGAGGAAGCCCGTCCGCTCGTCGATTTGTTGATCGAGCAGCGGCTGCTTTCCACGGATGTCGACGCCGGCTCGGGAGAGGCGACGATCGAGCCTGCGCATGAAGCGCTGTTGCGTCAATGGGGATCTTTGCAGGGCTGGCTTCAGGAAGACTTCGCAGCCCTAATGAACCTTGAGAACGTCAAGCGAGCGACGCGTGATTGGCTCGCCAACGCGCGTCAGCCTGACTGGCTGAATCATGCCGGCAGCCGGCTGGTAGACGCTGAAAAAGATGCGGCGCGGGAGGACCTGTCTGCGAACCTGTCTCCGGAGGCAAGGGAATATCTCGCCACTTGCCGATCGCACGAAGACGCGGAAAATCGCATGCGGAGGGAGACACTGGAGCGCGAACGAAACGACCAGGAACAGAGAGTTCGGGACGCACAGGCGCTAGCCGCCGCCAATCGGACAGCCGCGGTTCGGACAGGTCTGGGCCTAGTTGCGGCGCTGGTGCTTGCGATGCTGGCGGTCTGGCAATGGCAAGAGGCAAGATCGCGATCCGAGCAGGCCGTTTCCGCGAAGAGCGTCGCCGAACTGAGACAATCTCAATTGTTGACTCAGTT
>Ga0209677_100221_pt1 | contig 40837 bp, 27 predicted proteins | sample AraplaCvi_mCL_r2_2_FD_184285 | JGI IMG/M metagenome (GOLD analysis project Ga0209677, IMG submission 184285) | Arabidopsis root microbial communities from North Carolina, USA - plate scrape CL_Cvi_mCL_r2 (SPAdes) (version 2) | ecosystem: Host-associated > Plants > Roots > Endosphere | place: USA... | reverse complement strand
CAAGATCAATATCTTCGGCCGGCTCGCCAAGTCGATGGAGGCCGACGGTTTCCTGGTGCTCGGCGCCGCCGAGACCGTGGTCGGATTGACCGATGTGTTCAAGCCGCTCGCGGAGCGGCGTGGCCTGTACCGGCCGAGCGGCACGGCGCCTGCCAAACCATTCGTGTTCGGCACGCAGCAGAAGATGGCGACAATGGCGGGACATTGACCCGCGACGGAGGACATAGAAGATGGCCGACGAAAACAAGGGCGCGGAGCGCGTCACGTTCAGCCGCGGTTATGATGTCTGCATCATGGGCATCGACGGCACGTGGCGGCGGGATTGCCAGCTCAACGCGATTTCCGACAATGATGCGATCCTGACGGTCGAAGGCTCGATCCAGGGACTCAATCTGAAGGAATTCTTCCTGCTGCTGTCATCAACCGGGCTTGCCTATCGGCGTTGCGAGCTGGTGCGCGTGAACGGCTCCGAGATGGATATCCAGTTCATCAAGGGCAAGAACAAGAAGAAGCGCTCGAGCTCTTCCAACCAGGATGCCGTCACGGTCTGAACCGTCGGCCGCCCATCCTTTCAGGTTTCCGCTTTGCTCACCCTCGCCGGCGCAAGCACGCCTGCGAGCGCGTTGGCGTATCGCAGGCCGATCGCTGAGCAATGTCGGAAGCCCATTGCATGCATCGCAACGGATGTTGATCTTCGTTGCGACGAAGCAGGCGCGGCCCTGCCGTTGCCGTGGTCCCCGCCCGCGCCGGCATGATCGAGAAGGTCGGCAAGGGCGTTTCGGCTGCGTGACGCTTGACCTATTGCTCGAGGACGGCGATGGTATCAACGTGCTGAAGGTGATTGCAGGCGCCCGGCTCGCCGGTCCTAACGTTGTCATCAGCGGCATGGATTGCCGCGCGTCGTAGTGCCGCGCGACACAATGCATGTTCGCGCCGGATCGATCGGCACGGCGTGTCCAAGCCGATCGACCTTGCGCTTTCTGCCTTGCTCTGACTCCGTTCGTTTCTGCCGAACCAAGCCACCGTCAGCCTTTCCATCTTTTCAATTTCCTCTGGTGGGCAAACGCAGCTCGGCAAGCGCCGGAGCAGCCGTCATATCCATCGGACCAATGTCAGCTATCGTGCAGAGCAGCACAGAGGCTGGCATCGACAGCGTCGAGCAGGCGGCGCAGCTTGAGACAGCGAGGTGTGATATCGTTCAAGATGAAAAAAGTCGTCGGAGTCGCCGATCGTCGTTGTCAGCCTTCATTGCGGTCTCGACCGCGTGGCCGCTGGCGCACACACGTTGAAGCAGGCGCGGAGCTCCGACGTGACCAGATCAAGGCTCGGGTTCCTGGTATGCGGTGATCCCTGAGCGTCGTCGCGCGGCGGTTCCCGCATGATGCTCTCCGCGGATGCCAGGGTTGTCGAACGAAATGTCCGTACTACTTGTGAGTTGAGGTCATAAACCGTACAAATACGGGTGCCCAAAGCGCACATGGAGTATGGTATCATAAGGCGCGTGTTCAAATTATTCTTCTCTTTCGAAGAGCGATCGACATGACCGAACAGACAACATCCCGCGGTGAGATTTTTGTCGTCGATGACGATCCAGCCGTGCGCGACACCCTATCAATGGTCTTGTCGGCAGGCGGATACGAGGTGATCTGTTTCGCAGACGGCGCGGCATTGCTGGCCGTCGCGCGAAGCAGGACGCCGGCCTGCATTTTGCTCGATGTGCATATTCCAGGAAAATCCGGGCTCGATATTCTCAAGGAGCTGCATGGCGAGGATTATCCCGCTCCGATCTTCATGATCTCCGGGCAGGGCGATATTGCAATGGCGGTGAACGCAATCAAGAACGGCGCACTCGACTTCATCGAGAAGCCGTTCCGCGGCACCGAGATCGTGGCGCGGTTGAACGAGGCGATCGGCGCATTTGCGCGCCGGCAGAAGGAGAATGCCTCGCCGAAGATCGGCTCGCTGCATTTCCCCGGTCGCGAGCCGCTGACGCGGCGCGAGCGCGAGGTGCTGGAGCAGTTCACGGCCGGTGCCTCGAACAAGGAGGCCGGGCGCACGCTCGGCATCAGCCCGCGCACGATCGAGGATCACCGCGCCAACATCATGAAGAAGCTCGGGGCGCGCAATGCAGCGGATCTGATCCGCATCGTGATGACGGCCTCGCGCGCGTCCTGAGCTGATCGCGACACGAACGGCGGCGCATCAGTCGCGCCCCGCGGCCCGGACGACGTCACGTCCGTCCAGGTTCATTGGCGTCTTGCGATCAGGTTTCGAGCGCCTTGCGAATCATCCGCGCGAGCTCCGATTTGCGGTAGGGCTTCGCGAGCAGCAGAATTCCCGAATCAAGCCTGCCGTGATGCATGATCGCGTTCTCGGTATAGCCAGAGGTGAACAGCACCGGCTTGCCGGGCCTGGCCTGCTGCACGGCAGACGCAAGCTGGCGCCCGTTCATGCTGCCCGGCATGATGATGTCGGTGAACAGCAGGTCGAACGCCTCGCCGGCCTCGACGATGGCAAGCGCCTCGGCGCCGTTGGCGGCCTCGAGCGTCGCATAGCCGAGCGAATGCAGCTGCGCGAGCACGTAGCCGCGCACCAGGCGGTCGTCCTCGACCACCAGAATGGTCTCCTGGCCGCCCTCGATCGCCACCGATGCGGCCTCCGCGCTCGCCGACAGCGCGCCGCTGCCGGGCGGCAGATACATCCGGATCGTGGTGCCGTGGCCTTCCTCACTGTAGATCCGGATGTGCCCGGAGGACTGCTTGACGAAGCCGTAGACCATGGACAGGCCGAGACCGGTGCCCTTGCCGGGCCCCTTCGACGTGAAGAACGGATTGAACACCTTGTCGATGATCCCAGCCGGAATGCCGCTGCCGCTGTCGCTGACCGCGATCATCGCGTAGCGGCCCGGCCGCACATCGTCATACAGGCTGGCATAGTTCTCATCGAGATCGGCCCAGCCGGTCTCGAGCAGCAACTTGCCGCCCTCGGGCATGGCGTCGCGCGCGTTGAGCGCCAGATTGATGATCGCGGTCGCGAGTTGATTGGGATCGACATGCGCGGCGCAGGTCTCCTCCTCGAATGCGGACTCGATCTCGATCTGCTCGCCAAGCGTCGGACGCAGCAGCTTGGCGGTGTCGATGACCAGCGTGTTGACGTCGATCTCGCGCGGCTGCAGCGGCTGCCTGCGTGCGAAGGCCAGCAGATGCTGGGTGAGATCGGCGCCGCGCGCGGCGGCCTCGTCGATCATCCTGGTGATGGCGGCGAGCTGCGGCTCCTTGGCCACCGCGGAGGCGAGGATCTCGATCGTGCCGGTGATCACGGTCAGGATGTTGTTGAAGTCGTGTGCGATGCCGCCGGTGAGCTGGCCGATCGCCTCCATCTTCTCCGATTGCCGGATCCGCTCCTCGGCGGCGATCTTGTCGGTGAGGTCGCGGAAGAAGCCGTTGAAGACGAAGCCATTGCGGGTCCGCAGCGCGGTGACGCTCAATTCTGCCTTGAACTCGCGGCCGTCGCGGCGGCGGACCATCATCTCGCGGCGCCGGCCCTGGCCGATCACCTGGCTTTCTCCGGTCAGCACGATGCGGCCGAGCCCTGCGCGCAACTCGTCGCGCTCCTCCTCGTCCGCAATCAGCTCGAACGCGTCCTTGCCGAGAATGTCGGCGCGCGGCCAGCCGAAGATCCGCTCGGCCTGCGAATTCCAGTTCAGCACGTTGCCGTCGTCGTTGATCTGGACGAACGCATCGAGCGCGGTCTCGACGATGTTGCGGGCGAGTTGCTCGCTTTCGCGCAGGGTTTCCTGCGCGAGCCGGCTTTCGGTCATGTCGCGGCCGATGAAGAAGTGCCGCTGCACTGGCTCCGACCAGCTCGCTGTCCAGGACAGCGTCACCATGTGTCCGTCCTTATGGACGTAGCGCGAGTCGGAGCTGCGGGCGCGGCGGCCCCGCCGCGAGGCGCGCATCTCCTCGCGCGCCTTCTGCAGGTCGTCGGGATGGATGAAATCGGCGCCGTTGCGGCCGATCATCTCGGCCGGCGTGTAGCCCAGGATGGTTTCGCAGCTCGGGCTCACCTGCACCAGGATGCCCTTGCGGTCGGCGATCAGGATCAGGTCCTGCGATGTCTCGAAGATGCGGCGGCGTTCCTCGGTCTGCTGGCGCAGCGCCAGCTCGGTCTTGCGGCTCTCGGTGATGTCGCGCGCGATCTTCGAGGCGCCGATGATCTGTCCCGCCGGTGATACGATCGGCGAGATGCTGAGCGAGACCTGGATCAGCACGCCGTCCTTGCGCAGCCGCATCGTCTCATATTGCTGGATCCGCTCGCCGCGGCCGACGCGCTCGAGGGTCTCGCGCGTCTCATCGGTCCGGTCCGGCGGGATGATCAGGTTGATATTCTTGCCGACCGCGTCTTCGGGTGGATAGCCGAACACGCGCTCGGCCGCCGGATTCCAGGCGGTGATAGTGCCGTCGAGCGACATGGTGACGATCGCATCGCTGGATGATTCCACCGCGGCGCTGTACAGCCGCTCGCGCGCCGCGAAATGGTCGCGCGCAGCCTCGGTCAGGTAATGCTCCTGAACCTCGCGCTCGAGCTCGGCGGTCTTGGCCCGAACCTCGTCCATGACGCGGAAGAACGCCCGCGCCAGCACGCCGGTCTCGCCGCCGGCGTCGACCGGAATGCGCACGTGCTCGCCGCGGCCGATGCCCTCGATGGCCGCGGTGAGCTGGTTCACGGGCCGCGTCAGCGAGCGCGCCACCATGAAGGCCAGCGCGGCCGCACCCAGCATTGCGATCAGGCCGACCTGCAACGCGGTCTTCCGGATCGCGAGCGCCGGCGCCATGAAGGCGGTGTTCGGAATGGTTTCGATGACCCCGACCCACTCCTGCCCGGCAAGCAGCGCGGGAGCGAACGCGACGCCGCCTGGCCGGCCCTGCTCATCGTGCACGATATGCGCGAAGCTTCGCGTGGTGTTGGCCATGCCGGCGAGCGAAGGGAAATCGTCCTGCCATCGCGCTGTGCCGCCGCGTTTGGTGGCGAACTCCTTCTGCGGATCGGGATGGAAGAGATATTCGCCCTTGGCATTGACGACATAGAGCTGCGCGCCCGGCCGGGCCGAGGCGCGCAGGTGCCTGAAGATCGGCCGCATGTCGACGTCGAGCAGCAGAACGCCGAATGGCTTGCCGTCGGGGCCGAGGACCGGCGTGCCGACGCACAGCATCGGGATATCGGAGCTGGAATCGCGGCCGTTGCCGTCGAGGATGACCGGCGAGACCCTGATCTCGCCCTGCTTGAGCTTCAGCGTTTCCCTAAAATAGGGACGATCGCCGCGCGCGACCAGCTCGGCTTCAGGGACGATCCTGACGCTGTCATTCGGCCCGAAGCGGTCGACGCGGATCAACTCGCGGCGGCCGTCGTCCATGCCGATCAGGCGGAACATGGCATAGCTCGGCTTGGCGTCGAGCTCGGCGAAGAAGCGCGCCGCCACCCGCTCCCGCAAGGCCGGCACCGAAAGCCCCTCGCGCGGATCGGTGCCGCCGGCGACCGAGGTCCGGATCATCGTCGCCAGGCTCGGGTCCGCCCGATAGCTCATCAGGTCGCTGCGCGCGCCGGCCACGTAGAATTCGAGCTCGGTCGCCATCAGCCGCGAATGGGCCTCGACGCGATCCAGCGCGCGCGGCAGCAGCGCCTGTTCGAGGCTTCGATAGCTCAGCCAGCCGACTGCGAACACAGCGATCGCCACCAGCAGGATCATCGCGATGGCGAGCCGGCTTGTCAGCGACGTGCCGCGCTCGAACCAGCGACTGTCGCTCCCGCGCCGGCCCAGCACGCCGGGGAAGAGCGGCGAAGCCCCTCTGGTGTCAGGAGTTCGAAACAGCATCACGGTCCGGCCTGGATTGTGCGGTGGACGGGCTCAATGAAGTGAGACGGTCGGCGGCCATCGCAAGCAAAGCCGTCGGCTTGAACGGCTCGGGCAGGGCGTGGACCGCCCCAAGCTTGGTTGCCATCGTCGGATAATCCGGTTCCCGCGTCGGATCGGGCGTGCGAGGCCGCTCCGACATCGTGATGATCGGCAGGTCCGGCCGCTGCTGCAGGACACGCCGCATGGTCTCAAAACCGCCCGGCATGAAGAGGTCGAGCGCCTCGGCCTGCTCGAGCACGCGCGCTACGGTCATCTGCAAGACCGGATCGTCGTCCACGACCACAACCTTCGCCAAGGTCGAACCTCGATTCGTTCAAATCAAGACCAACGGCCAGTTGTAAAGGTTTTGCCCAATTCGCGGATGGCCGCAAGCGGTTTACATGCGTCTGGGCGGCTCATCCCGCGCTCTTTGCAGGGATTGTGGCCGCATGACATTGCATCACGACGCCGGGGTGCGGCAGTCTGCGAGTTCCCTGGCACACCCGCCTTGGTTGTCTGGGACCGTCGCTCGATAGTCGCTGAGGCGCGTCGAGCGAAATCACCATGGTTCCGGCGTCGAGGTCGCGCGCGCGGCGCGGTCCGACAGGCGGCGTGATCTAAAGCGATGGCATGAGGCCAGCGGATGCGGCCGATCCCTCCGCGCGTCATCCCTTCAGATAGTCGGGATGGCGGCTGCGGATCGCGGCAAGCTCGCCGAGCGTGCCGGACAGGTGGGTGCGCAGATGTGCCTGCGCCTCGTCGGGCTTGCCCTGGCCGATCGCCTGCGCAATCAGGCGATGGTGCCGCATGATGTTCTGCGCCCGGCCCGGCGAGGGCAGATGCAGCCGGCGCAGACGGTCGATATGGCCGCTGCGGCTGCGCACCAGCATCCACAGATCCTGCTTGTCGGCCGCGCCATAGAGCCGGGCGTGGAAATCATCGTCGGCGGCCATGAAGGCTTCGAGGTCGCCGTCTCTGGCGAAGCGCCGCTGGCGCGCGATCCGCTCATCGAGATCGACTGACAGCGCGGCATCGGCTTTGAGCGCGAGCACGCGCACGATCTCGAGTTCCAGCGCCTGTCGCAGGAAATGCGCCAGCTCGGCCTGTCGCACGTCGATGCGGCTGACCAGGGTCGCATGCTGCGGGAACACCTCGACCAAGCCCTCTTCGGCGAGCCGCATCAGGGCGTCGCGAATCGGCGTAGAGCTGAGGCCGAATTCGGTTGCGAGCGCGGTCCGGGACAGCGGCGCTCCCGGCGGCAGCGTCAGCGCGGTGATCAGGCCGCGCAACCGCGTATACACCTGCGGCGCCGCCTGACGGCTGCGGTCGAGGCGCTCGGCGGCAGCCGCCGCTCGATGCTGCGCGGGAAGAGGAGCCATGGCGGACGAAGACTTGCCAGAGATACACTAATGCATTAGTGCATCTCTTCAGTCAGGCCGTCAAGGCGCAGCCGGAACAAGAGAGAAGGCGCGTTCATCGATCCCCTTCGCGCAACCGATGCCGACGGCAGCGCCGCGCGATCGCGCGGGATCATGACGACAGGGAGAGCCGATCATGACTGACACGCGTAAACGTCCCGACCAGCTGCGCAGCGCGCGCTGGTTCGCGCCCGATGACCTGCGCTCGTTCGGTCATCGCTCGCGCGTGATGCAGATCGGTTATTCTCGCGAGGAGTGGCAGGACCGGCCGCTGATCGCGATCCTCAACACCTGGTCGGACGCACAGCCCTGCCATATGCATTTCAAGCAGAGGGTCGAGGACGTCAAACGTGGCGTGCTGATGGCGGGCGGCCTGCCGATCGAGCTGCCGGCGCTGTCGCTCTCGGAATCGCTTCTGAAGCCGACCACCATGCTCTACCGCAACATGCTGGCGATGGACGCCGAGGAGCTGTTGCGCAGCCATCCGGTCGACGGCGTGGTGCTGATGGGCGGCTGCGACAAGACCACGCCGGCGCTGCTGCTCGGCGCCACCAGCATGAACCTGCCGGCGATCTATCTGCCGGCCGGCCCGATGCTGCGCGGCAATTGGAAGGGCAGGACGCTCGGCTCGGGCTCTGATGCCTGGAAATACTGGGACGAGCGGCGCGCCGGAAAACTGTCCGAGAAGGACTGGGACACGATGGAGGCGGGCATCGCCCGCAGCCACGGCACCTGCATGACCATGGGCACGGCCTCCACCATGACCGCGATCGCGGAGGCGATCGGCATGACCCTGCCGGGCGCCTCCTCGATTCCCGCGGCCGATGCCGAGCACGTTCGCATGGGCTCCGAGTGTGGCCGACGCATCGTCGAAATGGTGTGGGAGGATCTGACGCCGTCGAAGATCCAGACCAAGGCCTCCTTCGAGAACGCCATCGCGGTGGCGATGGCGATGGGCTGCTCGACCAATGCGATCATCCATGTGATCGCGCAGGCGCGCCGCGCCGGCGCCGATATCGGGCTCGATGATTTCGAGCGCGCCAGCCGCAAGGTGCCGGTGCTGGCCAATGTGCGGCCGAGCGGCGACAAATATCTGATGGAGGATTTCTACTACGCCGGGGGCTTGCCCGCGCTGATGAGCCGCATCCGCGAGCATCTTCATCTCGACTGCCTGACCGTGAACGGCCGTACGCTCGGCGAGAACATCGCAGGCGCCGAGGTCTATCATGACGACGTCATCCGCTCGGTGGCCAATCCGATCTACAAGGAGGGCGCGCTCGCGGTGTTGAAGGGGAACCTCGCGCCGGATGGCTGCGTCATCAAGCCGTCCGCCTGCGATCCGCGCTTCCTCAAGCACACCGGGCCCGCACTGGTGTTCGACGATTATCCGTCGATGAAGAAGGCGATCGATGATCCCGATCTCGACGTCACCGCGGATCACGTGCTGATCCTGCGCAATGCCGGGCCGCAAGGTGGCCCCGGCATGCCGGAATGGGGCATGCTGCCGATCCCGACCAAGCTGGTGAAGCAAGGCGTGCGTGACATGGTACGGCTGTCGGATGCGCGGATGAGCGGCACCAGCTACGGCGCCTGCATCCTCCATGTCTCGCCCGAGGCCTATATCGGTGGTCCGCTGGCGCTGGTGAAAAATGGTGACCGCATCACGCTCGATGTCGCCGCGCGCAGCATCAATCTCGATGTGCCGGCCGAGGAGCTGGCCCGCCGCCAAGCTGAATGGAAGCCTCCGGCGCCGCGCTTCGAGCGCGGCTATGGCTGGATGTTCGCCCGCCACATCAAGCAGGCCAACGAGGGCTGCGACTTCGACTTCCTCGAAACCGGCTTCGGCGCAGCCGTAGGCGAGCCCGCGATTTATTAGCCCCACTGTCATTCCGGGGCGACGCGTCAGCGTCCAGCCCGGAATCCATAACTACGATCGTGAGTATGGATTCCGGCGCATCCCGGAATGACGATCAGAGAGATGGAAGCATGACCAAACTCAGCGACGCCACCCGCAACAAGCTCAAGACCGTCTCCACCGCCACGGTCGCAACCGCGCTGTTCAAGCGCGGCCTGCGCATCCAATGCATCCAGGGCGTCAGTCCCCTGAGCCCGGAGCAGCCGACCATGGTCGGCGAAGCCTTCACCCTGCGCTACATTCCGGCGCGCGAGGATCTCAACAAGCTCGACGTGTTTCGCGACCCGGCGCATCCGCAGCGCAAGGCGGTGGAGGATTGTCCGCCCGGCGCGGTGCTGGTGATGGATAGCCGCAAAGATGCGCGCGCAGCCTCCGCCGGCGCGATTCTGGTGAGCCGGCTGCAGCAGCGCGGCGTCGCCGGCGTGGTTACCGATGGCGGCTTCCGTGACGCCGCCGAGATTGGAAAGCTTGGCATTCCGGCCTTCCACCAGCGGCCGAGTGCGCCGACCAATCTCACCTTGCACCATGCGATCGAGATCAACGGTCCGATCGCCTGCGGCGACGCGCCGGTGTTTCCCGGCGACGTCATCCTCGGCGACGCCGACGGTGTCATCGTGATCCCCGCGCATCTTGCGGATGAGATTGCGGATGAGACCTTCGAGATGACCGCCTTCGAGGACTTCGTTGCGGACGAGGTGGCGAAGGGGCGCTCGATCGTCGGGCTCTATCCGGCGACCCAGGAGCAGACGCTGACGGATTTTGCAGCGTGGCGGAAGACGAACGCAAGATAGCAAGCCACAGATTCCGCTGTCGTCCCTGACAAGCCTGGCATCGCGACGCTCAGGCGGCGATCCGGGACCCATAATCCTGGGATGATGTTGTTACGAAAAACGCCGCTCCATCATGGTCGGGAACATGCGGCCAGCCCTCCTCGGCAAGCCGGATCGATCGGTATCGGACTGAGGATGCGTTAAGAAATAAGTTAGTCCATTTCAAAAGGGCGCGGGGGAACGAGGAGCCATGGCGGGGCGGACCCTTGCAACGAATACACCGATGCATTAGCCCCATTGCCAAGTCCGCCCTGATGCGGCGACGTGAATGGGAAAATGTCCATGATACGGACAAGAGGCTGGGTCGCTGGTCCAATTGCGCTGCTGCTTGCAGTCCTACTGGGTGCCGCAGGCGCGGTACCTGCGCGAGCGCAGCAGAAGATGGACATTGCGATCTCGCGGCAGCCGGGCATCTTCTACATGCCCAGCCATATCATCGAGAAGCAGAAGCTGATCGAGAAGCATGCTGCGGCACTCGGCCTGCCAGGTGTTACCGTCAAATGGCTCACATTCCCCACCGGCGGCGCGCAGACCGATGCGTTCCTGTCTCGCACGATCGACATCCTGAACACCGGGACCGGCAATCTGCTGCAGCTCTGGGATATGACGCAGGGCGGGGTCAAGGGCATCGTCGCGACATCGGCGCAGCCAATGACCTTGATCAGCCGCGATCCCAACATTCGGTCGATCAGGGATTTCGGACCGACCGACAAGATCGCCGTGCCCACCCTCAAGGTGTCGACCCAGGCGATCGTGCTGCAGATCGCGGCTGCCGAAGCATTTGGTGATGACCAATGGAGCAAGCTCGACACCAGTACGGTTCAGCTCAGTCATCCTAACGCCTACAGCGCCCTCTCAAATCCCAAGCAAGAGGTGCGCAATCATTTCTCGATTCCGCCCTTCAGCTACCTGGAGATGAAGAACGTGCCGGGCGCGCATGTTGTGCTGTCGTCGGCCGACGTCATGGGCGGGCCGCTGAGCCAGGTGCAGTTCTTCACCTCGACCCGCTTCGCCAGGGAGAATCCGACCATTATCCAGGCCGTGCGCGACGCAACCAAGGAAGCGCAGGATCTGATCCGCAGCGATACCAGAACAGCGGTCGAAATCTATAAGCAGATCACGGGTGATGAGACATCGACCGAGGACCTGCTGGCCTTGCTCAAGCAACCCGGCATGATGGAGTGGAATCTCGAGCCGCAGGGCACGATGAAGCTGGCGACCCATCTCTTCAAGACGGGCACATTGACCACTCAGCCCAAGGCATGGACCGACTATTATCTGCCGATCGCTCATGACTTGAAGGGCAGCTGATTCCCGCGGGCGCGGGGCTTTTTGATGCCGAATGGTTGATGCGGAGCGGGGTCTCCGCGCCGCGCGCTGGCCAGCACCGCATTCCATTGTCGTCCCGGACAAGCATGGGCGTCGCCTCGCGACGTCCATGCGCAGATCCGGGATCCATACTCCCAGAAAGATGTTGTTGCGAAGAACGCCGTTGCAGCGTGCTCGATAGTGAGGACGGTGATTATGGGTCCCGGGTCGCGCTTCGCTTGCCCGGGACGACAGATATCACGGTATGCCACTAGTCCTCACAACATCTCCGGCCGGAACAGCTTCCGAAATCGCCTTGTCTCCTCGCCCGAGATCATGAACGCGCCGTCGCCGCGATAATGGATGGTCTTCGGCAGCTTCGGGTGTGCGGCGACATGCGCCTTCACCACCTCGAACACGAAGATGTTGTACTTTTTCACCCAGCTTGCGTCCGCGAGCCTGCACTCGAAATTGGCGTGGCACTCTCCGATCAGCGGTGCCGAGACCGCGGTCGCCGGCTCCGCGGTCAGGCCGAGTTCGGCGAACTTGTCGATGTCGCGCCCGGAGGAGTTGCCAATCTTCACGACCTTCTCGGCGAGATCAACTGTCGGCAGATTGATCACGCATTGCCTGCTCCTGCGCACCAGTTCGAAGCTGTGGTTGGCCGAGGAGATGCAGCAGCCGACTAGCGACGGCGTGAATTCCATCACCATGTGCCAGCCCATGGTCATGATGTTGGTCTCGCCCTGGTGCGCGGAGGAGACCAGCACGATCGGTCCCGGCTCGAGGAAGCGCCTGACGTCGTGAACCGGGAAGTCGACCTTGCGATATCCCGGCATGGCGTGCCTCAGGCTTCCGCCAACCCCACCGCCCACAGCGCGAACGCATAGACGATCGCGACCTCGTCGAGCCGGTTGAAGCGGCCCGAGGCGCCGCCATGGCCCGCGCCCATATTGGTGCGCAGCACGACTGGCCCACCTGATGTCATGGTGGCGCGCAGCCGCGCGATCCATTTCGCGGGCTCCCAATAGGTGACGCGGGGATCGGTGAGGCCTGCCATCGCCAGAATGGCCGGATAGGATTTTGCCGCGATGTTGTCATAGGGCGAGTAGGACAGGATGGTGCGGAAATCGGCTTCGCTCTCGGTCGGGTTGCCCCATTCCGGCCATTCCGGCGGCGTCAGCGGCAGCGAGTGGTCGAGCATGGTGTTGAGCACGTCGACGAACGGCACTTCGGCGACGATGCCGGCGAACAACTCGCCGGCGCGGTTGGCGACCGCGCCCATCAGCATGCCGCCGGCGCTGCCGCCATGGCCCACGATGCGCTTTGCGCTGGTGTAGTTCTCGCTGATCAGGGCTCGCGCGCAGGCGGCGAAATCATCGAAGCTGTTGGTCTTCTTGGCACGCTTGCCGTCGAGATACCAGCCCCAGCCCTTGTCGGTGCCGCCGCGGATATGGGCGATCGCATAGACGAAGCCGCGGTCGACCAGCGACAGGCGGTTGGCGCTGAACGAGGCCGGCATCGCCATGCCATAGGAACCATAGCCGTACAGCAGCAGCGGCGCCTGGCCGTCATGCTTGAAGTCGCGCCGGTGCAAGAGCGACACCGGCACCTCGGCGCCGTCATCGGCCTTCGCCATGATGCGGGTGGTGACGTAGTCGGCCGGGTTGTGGCCGGACGGAATCTCCTGCCGCTTGCGCAAGGTCCGCGTGCGCGTGACCATGTCGTAGTCATAGACCTCCGACGGCGTCGTCATCGACGAGTAGGAGAAGCGCAAGGTCGTGGTGTCGAACTCATAGGAGCCCATCGCGTCGAGCGAATAGGCCGCCTCGTCGAAGGCAATCGCATGCTCCTCGCCGGTCTTCAGGTCGCGGATCACGATCGCGGGCAGTGCATTGGCGCGCTCCAGCCGCACCAGGTGGCCGGAATAGAGATCATGGTCGAGCACATAGACGCCGGCGCGATGCGGGATCAGATCGCGCCAGTTGGCGCGCTCGGGTGCCGCCAACGGCGCGGTGACGATCTTGAAATCGATCGCGCCGTCCATGTTGGTGAGGATGTAGAGCTGATCGCCGTGATCGGCGACGTCATATTGCACGCCTTCCTCGCGCGCAGCGACCAGAAGCGGCGGCGCATCGGGATTGGCAAGATCGATCAGCCGTTGCTCGGAGGTCTCGTGATCGCCGCCGGCGATGACGCAGAAGCGGCCGGAGGTGCTCTCATGCAGGTGGGTGAACCAGCCGGCATCCTGCTCTTCATAGATCAGGACGTCGTCGGCCTGCGCGGTGCCGAGCCGGTGGCGCCACACCTGCATCGGGCGGTGATTGTCATCGAGCTTGACGTAGAAGAAGCTCTTGCAGTCCAGCGTCCAGACCACGCCGCCATCGGTCTCCTCGACCAGATCGTCGTGGTCCTTCCCGCTGTCCCACTCGCGCACGCGGATCGCAAAATATTCCGAGCCCTTGGTGTCGGCGCTCCAGGCGATCAGCCGGTGATCATGCGAATGACGGCTGCCGCCGAATCTGAAATATTCCTCATTCTTGGCGAGCGCGTCGCCGTCGAGCACGATGCTCTCCGTCCCGCCGTTGCGCGGCATGCGGCCATACATCTCGTGCTGGCCGCCCTCGCGGTATTTGCGGAAGTAGGCGAAAGGTCCGTCAGGGGAGGGGACGCTGGAATCGTCCTCCTTGATGCGGCCGCGCATCTCGGCGACCAGCGTCTTCTGCAGCTCGGCGGTGTGACCGAGCAGGCGCTCCGCATAGGCGTTCTCCGCCTCGAGATAGCTGCGGATGTCGGCATCCAGCAGCTGAGGATCGCGCAGCACCTCCTGCCAATTGGCGTCCTTCAGCCAGGCATAGTCATCCTGGATGGTGATGCCGAAACGGCTGAAGGAGTGCGGGCGGCGCGGCGCCACCGGCGCCTGTTCGGTCGTGTTGCTCATGAGCTCTCTTACAGCTGCGTTTCGCTGGTCGGACTGACTTTCTCGCCGAGCCACTGGACCGCGGCATCGACGCCGCCCCGGCCGTGCGGGATCTTCAACGCGGTCAGCGCGACTTCGATCACCCCGAGCGTGCCGAGAACCATCGGCGCGTTGACGTGGCCCATATGGGCGATGCGGAACGCCTTGCCCGAGAGGTCCCCGATCCCAGCGCCGAGAATGACGCCGCAATGCTCCTTGCAGTACCGATACAGCGCGGCAGGATCGTATTTTCCGTCCATCAGCACCGTGGTGACGGTGTCGGAGCGCTCGCTCGGCTCGGCGATATTGAAACTGAGCACCTGGCCTTCGCTCCAGACCGACACCGCGCGGCGCACGGCTTCACCCAGCAAATGGTGACGCCGATAGGCGTTGTCGCGGCCTTCCTCGAACAGCATGTCGATCGCCTTGCGCAGCGCGAACAACAGATGCACCGGCGCCGTGCCGGCATATTTGCGGTAATGCTCCTCGCCTTCGCGCTCGCTCCAGTCCCAATAGGGCGTGCGCAGGTTTGCCTTCTTGTGCACCTGGAGTGCGCGGTCATTGGCGGCGACGAAGCCGAGGCCCGGAGGCGTCATCAGGCCCTTCTGCGAGCCCGACATGGTGACGTCGACGCCCCATTTGTCCATCTCGTAGGGCATGCAGCCGAGCGAGGCCACGGTGTCGACCATGAACAGCGCGGGGTGGTTCGCGGCCCTGATCGCCTTGCCGATCGCCTCGATGTCGTTGAACACGCCCGACGCCGTGTCGACCTGCGTCACCACGATCGCCTTGATGCTGTGCTCCTTGTCGGCGCGCAGCCGCGCCTCGACCTCGGCGGGACGCACGGCGCGGCGCCAGTCGCCCTTGAGCACCTCGACCTCGGCGCCCATCATGCGCGCCGCGCTGCCCCAGCCGATCGCGAAGCGGCCGCTTTCCAGCACCAGCAGCTTGTCGCCGCGCGACAGCACGTTGGAGAGCACCGCCTCCCAGGCGCCGTGGCCGTTGGCGATGTAGATGTAGGTCTTGCCTTTGGTCGCGAACAGCTTGCCGAGATCGGCCATCAGGCTGTCGGTCAGGTTGATCATCTGATCCGAGTAGATGTCGAGCGCCGGCCGGTGCATGGCCTGCAGCACCTCGTCGGGCATGGTGGTGGGTCCGGGGATGGCCAGAAACTCCCGGCCCGCGCGAACGGTCATTTCGAATGTCCTTTGGAAACTGTCGATGTCATGGGCCCTCAAACCCGGTGGGCCGAGAGCGGTTTTACGCGCCGCGGCAGCGCAAGAAAAGCCGGAGATGCCGGGAAGCTGGCATGTTGCGGGCGGCGCTAGCGCCTGGTTTCGCGACAGCCGGCCGCCTCGGCTTCCTCGACCGAGCAGAACCAGCGCGTGCCCTTGCTGATCCGCATCTTGATCTGCGCATACCAGCGGCTGGTCGGCTGGTGATAGATGCATTCGCCGGCGCCATTCACATTGCCTTTGATCGTGCAGTCGGGCGACGGTGCAACCGGGCCCGAGGCCGAGGCGAGCAGGATCGCATGGGCATTTTCCGGCGGCTTGGTGGCGCCAAGGATCGGGGTCTTCTTGTTGCGCACGCGCCAGTCCCATGGCGCGATGAAGGCGCCCTGCCACATCCCGGCCTTGGCCTCGCGTGCAGCTTTTTCATCCGGCTCATAGTCCTTTGAGAGGCGCGTATAAGCCAGCGCCCAGCCGCTCTCGACCAGCCATTTCTGGATGTCCTCGCCGTCGACCTCGCAGCGCGCGACCTGGCGGCCGCGGCGATCGATGGAACGCGGATGACAGGTCCAGCTCTTGCCGTCGGCATGCTTGATCAGCTCGTCGCGCGCAGCGACGCCGCAAGTCCAGCGTTCGCCTTTGGTGTTGAGGCAAAGCTGATCGACCGAGGGCGCATCGATACCGCCGAGTCGGATGCGCGTGTTGCCGATCTGGAGCGCATCGGCCTCGCGGATCTTCGGCACCCCGGTGATATCGGCGGCCTGGGCCAGCGACGGCAGAGCCAGGAACAGCAGCAAAGTGAATGCGGGTCTGATCGACATGAACGGCGTGTGCATCCCGGATTGTTTCACGGAAATACAATTGTGAAACGGATCGGCGGCCGGCGCCAGCCTCGTTTGGCGCGGCAGCCTCAACTTCACGCGATGCTGTTTACGCATTGGCCGAGATGCGCGGTCATCGCGCGGCGTGCTCGGTCCTGCACCCTCCCCTGGAGGGGGAGGGTCGATTGCGGGCGAAGCGCGCAATCGGGGTGGGGTGAAGTAGTGACGCGAGATATCACCCCACCCCGTCTCACATTTCGCTTCGCTCATGTGAGCCGACCCTCCCCCTCCAGGGGAGGGTGAAGGACTTCGCCACGATCGTTTCCGCTGCTCAGCCCCGCGCCATCGCCTGCCGCGCGAGCGAAAGCCCCATCAGCACGAAGGCGGAGGTCACCTCGGGGCCACCGACCAGGATGCGGGTCGGGGTCTTCATCTTGTTCCACTCATAGGCCCGGTAAGGCGCGCGCTTGGTCCCTTCGCCGAAACAGGCGACGATGCAATGCAGCGCCGGCACGAAGGCAGCAAACTCGGCGCCGAGATGGGCAAGCGCGATCAACGCCAGCGCCGCATCGAACACGTTCATCTCGCGCGCGATCAGCTCCTCCTGCACATAGGCCAGCACGTGCATGCGGATGGTCTCGAAAGCGCCGCCCGGATCGACCGTGCGGCGCGCAGCCTGCGGCAGCATCATGAAGGCGGCGTAGCAGCGGCCGAAATAGGCGCAGTAAAGCTCGGGCAAATAATAGATATGCGAGCGCGGGTCGGTGAAGGCGCCGCTGACCACCAGGCGCTGCTGGAACGCGACGATCTGCTGGATCGTCGCCAGCCGCCGCGGCGTCTCCAGGATCTGCCATCGTGCGAAGTTTCGGAACGAGACCTCGAGCACGTCGAGATTGAGCGTCGGATCGAGATCGTTGCCGAACGGCCGCTCGCCGGCGAGGCTGTCGATCCAGGTGGCGATGCCGCCCTCATAGTCGATGCCGTCGTTGATCGGCACGGTGACGCGCGGCTCGTTGCTGCCGGCGCGGACCTGATAGCCGGCATAGAAATCGACCAGCGGCTGGCTCAGCATCGGGTCGTCAGAGCCGGCCTGCGTCGCCGCGGAGAATGCACAGGCCGTGGTGTCGCAATCCGGCACATAGATGCCGAAGCCGAGGTCCTGCTTGATCTGCGCGAAGACGCGGGAGAAGCGCGGATGCGGCAGCGGCGCCAGCGCCGTCACCACGTCATAGGTCGCACCGTCAGTGCCGCGCACGGTCTCACGGCTGGTCTTGAGGCAGAAATCGATCATGGCGGCGATCGCGCTGCGCGCGGCACTCGTCTGGTCGGAGGACGCAAGCCCGCTCCCGATGAAGGCGAGCAGCGCCTCGGTGAAGAAGGCATCGTAATAGGCCGAACGGTGGCGGATCTGCACCGGCGCCCACATCGGCTCGGCGATGCCGTGCCAGGGCGGGTTGATGATCGCGCTGGCGCCTTGCGAGCGCGCGATGAAGACGCGGGCGAGGTTGAACAGCAGCGTCGAGTTCTTGTAGCCGCGCGAATTCAGCCCGGTCAGCGCCGCCAGGAATTCGCGCCCCTTCAGGTCGGGATCGCCGATCAGGTTGAAGGCGGCAAAAGTCGGAATGAAGCCGTTCGTGGCGAACGAGCCGAGCAGATGCGCGCCGCAGGCGCGGATGATGCGGTCGATCGCGTTTGCCGCGGGCATCTCGGCGGGCCGGTCGGCGCGCGCCGGCTGCGGATGCGCCAGCGCGAAACTATCGATGAGGTCGGCAATCGGCTGGCCGATTGCGTCCCAGTCTGGCGACGCATCGTCGCGAGCGCGCGTCAGCGCCTCGCGCAGCGCCGTCAGGCGGGCCGGCTCGTTCAGCTCGGGCAGCCCGGCACGATGCAGCAACGCGCGCAGCGCCGGATTGCCGAGCGCGGTCCGGTAGAATTTGGCAATGTGTGCATCGCCGCTCTTGGGGTGGCGCAGCACCGGATCGCAGACATCGTAGAGTGAAGGTCCGTCCTTCCGCGCCGTGAGGGTTCGATATGCGGCACCGGCGAAATACTGAAGACTCATGGAGTTTTCGCTCGGAATCGGCGGGCGGGGGTCGCGTGAGCCTGACATGGCGGACCGGTAAAGACAAATGTGATGTGGTCACAGTCGCGGCTGCGCACCGGCCGGCAATGTCGCGCTTCCGGAACACTTTCCTGCAATGCGAAAGATGTTCCGCATGGTAAATTTCTCCTTAATGTTCAAGTGCTTGTAAAATCATCGATGTTTGCTTCTTGCCCGCCCGCGCGGATCGGGTTAAGGCTTTCTTCGTTGCGGCGCCGCAAATTGCGCGCAATTCGACGACACATCGTCCCGCAACTTCTCAAACCTTTCGGGAACATGGCGCGACCAGCGCGTGCGCGCGCCTGGGGTTGAACCGGTTGGGCATTGACCGGGTTTGACATCGACCAGGATCGGCTCTGACCAGGATTGAATTGATGACAGCAAGGCAGTCTTCTCTCTCCCGCCGCTCGCTTGCGATCGCCGGCGCCCTGATCGGCACGGTGTCGCTCGCCATCGGCGCGCATGCTGCCTTGAACAAGCGCACGCTCGATCCCGTGAAGCCGGTTGCGACCGGGCAGGGTGCGGATACGGCCAAGGCAGGTGCCAAGCTCGCGCTCGTCATCGGCAACGGTCATTATCCCGATGCAGGCGAGCCGCTGCTGCAGCCGATCAATGATGCGCGCGCACTCGATGGGGCGCTGCGCCATGATGGTTTCGACGTCGACGTGATCGAGGACGCCAACAAGGACGACATGGCGCGCGCCATCGCGCGGCTGCAGGCGAAGATCAAGCCGGATTCGGTGGTGATGCTATTCTACGGCGGCTACGCCATCCAGGCCGGCCGAGAGAGCTACATGATCCCCGTCGACGCTGCGATCTGGAAGGAGCGCGACGTCCGCCGCGATGGCACCAGCGTGGAGAAGGTGCTGGAGGTGATGAAAAGCCAGGGCGCCCGCGCCAAGCTGGTCGTGCTCGACGCCTCGCGCCGCAATCCCTATGAGCGGCGTTTCCGTGCCTTCTCGCACGGCCTCGCGCCGATCAAGGCGCCGGCCAATGCGCTGGTCCTGTCCTCGGCGACGCCGGGCAAGGTCGCCAATGACTCGGACGGCCGCAACAGCGTGCTGGTCGCCGAGCTGCTCAACAATCTCGATGGCAAGCCGGCCGGCGCGGAGGCCGTGTTCAACAAGACCCGCGTGGCGATCTCCCGCGCCTCCGAAGGCGAGCAGGTGCCGTCCGTCTCCTCATCGCTGCTGGAAGACGTCCGCTTCGGCGCCGAGCCGGACGCGGGAAGCTGAACCCAGCGCGCGTTATTTGCGACGCGTTATCCGCACCCACAGCTGTCGTCCCCCGGCTTGACCGGGGGACCCAGTACTCCGAGACGGCCGTGATCGACCGAGACGCCGGGGCGTACTGGATGCCCTGCATACGCGGGGCATGACGACTTGTTGGCGGCTGGGAGTTGCGTCGATCGATAGAGCTGTTCGCTCTACTTCGCGCTCGTCCCCTGATCCGCGCTCGCCATCACTGGCCGCACCAGGTCGCCTTCGCGCAGCAGCGCGCCGGCGCGCGCCACCACGACGTCGCCCTCGTTAAGTCCGTCGCGGATCTCGACCTGTCCGCCAGACAGCAAACCCACCTCGACCCGCCTGGTCTCGACTCGCTCCCGTCGCACCACCTGCACGACAGTGCCGGCGGGATCGTAGAGCACGGCGGTCAGCGGCACCGCGACATTGCAGCTCTGGCCGATCTTGATCAGCGCGCGGCCGGCCGAATTGATCAACAGCCGCCGAGTGCCATTGATGCTGATGAAGACTCGGCCGAGCTGGCTGTTCGGCTCGACGGTCGGCGCTACCAGGCGAATCCTGCCGTCGACATCGCCACTGCCGACGATGTGAATCTTGGCGGTCTGGTTCACGGCAAGCTTGCTGATATCGGCGCTCGGCACCAGCCCGACCAGGTCATATTCGTTGCGCGCGATGATCGAGAACAAAGCCTCGCCGCGCCCCGAGGCCAGCGCGCCGACGGTCGCGGTGGAGGCCGAGATAGTGCCGGCAACCGGCGCCTGGACCATGATCGTGCCGCCTTCGGGCGGAGTCAGTCGCGCCAGATTCTGGCCTGCCGTCACAGTGCTGCCGGGATCAACGAGCACCTCGGCCACCTTCAGTCCGGGCCGATCCGGACGGACCGCGGTCTCATCGCGCGCCAGGACGAGGCCCGAGACCTCGACCGTGTTGTCGAAGCAGGATTTTGCCGCGGTCAGCACCGTGACCGCAGCGCCCTTTGGCGGCTCTCCGTCCGCGGCGACGGCGCCCCGCGCCAGCAAGGCGAGGAGAGCTGCCATCAACAGCGCGCGCGGCAGACGAGAGGGCAGGGCGTGTCCCATGCGAATACTGATCCTGTGAGCTGATCGATCGATAACAGATGCGCACGGTCCGGGCCAGTACCGCCGATTCGAAGTCCCTGCAGCACGCGCCGCGAAGGCGGCTATCAGCCAGCCCGCTTGCTATCGTTGGTCGCTCCTGGGCATGCGATGTTCACTCTGCGGCCGCGAAATGCCCGAACTTATTTCGGACATTCACGTTGATGCATCCGAATTGGCTCCCTTGCTTTCATGGACGACATATGACCCGGCTCCTGATCCCGCTGCTTCTGTCCTCGTCGCTGGTCGCACCGGTGCTTGCGGCCGAGCTCAAGCCCGACGCCGTCAACAATGCCGAGCTGCGCAAGCGTCCGCCGGGAGAGGCGAAGACAGACCCCGTTGCGATCAAGGCACAGGTGCTGCTCGACCGGGCGCATTTCTCGCCGGGCGAGATCGACGGCAGGTTCGGCGACAACGCGCAGAAGGCGCTCGCCGCCTTTGCCGCGTCAAAGGGCTTGAAGACTGGCGCCAGGCTGACGCCCGAGTTGTGGACCGCGCTGACCGCGCAGGATCAGGAGCCCGTCATCGTCACCTACAAGATCACCAAGCAGGACGTGAAGGGGCCGTTCCTGCAAAAGCCGCCGCGGCACATGGAGGACATGAAGGACCTGCCCGCGCTCGGCTACGCCAGCCCGCGCGAGGGACTGGCCGAGAAATTCCACATGAGCGAGGACCTGCTCGCCGCTCTCAATCCGGGCAAGACGTTCGACAAGGCCGATGACGAGATCGCGGTCACCAACGTCGTCAAGGCCGACGAAAAGAACAAGCAGAAGCTGCCGCAGATCACGAGGCTCGACGTCAACAAGGACGAGGGCACGGTGCAGGCCTTCGACAAGGACAACAAGCTCGTCGCGTTCTTTCCGGCGACCGTCGGCAGCGAGGAGAAGCCGACGCCGACCGGCACCTTCAAGACGATCTCGTCCGATGAGAATCCGACCTATCGCTACAATCCGGACTATGAGTTCAAGGGTGTCAAATCCGAAAAGCCGTTCACCATCAAGCCGGGGCCGAACAATCCGGTCGGCTCCTACTGGATCGGGCTCTCCGTCGGCAACGGCTATGGCATTCACGGCACCGCCGAGCCGTCGAAGGTCGGCAAGTCGGAGTCGCATGGCTGCGTACGCATGACCAATTGGGACGTGCGCATCGTCGGCGACCATCTCAAGCGCCACGCGGAGGTGGATTTGCATTGAGGCGCAAAGCCTCCGTCCGACAGGGGCGAAGCCACACGCCGTCATTCCGGGGCGGTCGCGAATAGCGACCGAGCCCGGAATCCCGACGTTGTTGATCGCGACCTCCACCACATCGTCATTGCGAGCGAAGCGAAGCAATCCAGAATCGATCCGGGGATCCAGTCTGGATTGCTTCGTCGCTTACGCTCCTTGCAATGATGCTGCTGCTGCATCCAACTAATTTTCTGAGCTCTTTCAAGCTGATCGTCGCAGCGCGCCTGCTGTTGCAAAGAATCCCCTTGCCTCGTCGGGCAAATCAACTTCACATTCTCCGGCGTCTCGACCTTGCCAAGAGGGGCGCTTCGCGATCGTCACGAGTGCTGGGCCTGAGATGCGATGGACGTGACGGTGTTGCAGCGCGCGAGCATGATCCGGAAAAGTGCGTAGCGGTTTTCCCTCGCGACAAGCGCCAAGGGCGCTTGCGCGGAGATCATGCTCAATCAAGCGAGCGGACGAACAACATCGACACGGACGGCGAAGTCGTGTGGTCCTGGCCTCCCGGTGCTGAGGTCAAGCTCGCAGATGTTGACGCGTCTTGCGAGCGACAGGGGCAAGAAAGCCGGTCCCTGGGGAGAGCGCGTATAAGCCGTAAACCACTCGCGCAGGGAAGGCCGGGTGATCTCGGCTGAGCCTGTGGTTCTGCCGCGTGCTTTTTGCTGCACGCGGACCGCGGGCGCCAGCCGGCGCCCGGCCTTCCCTGTGCCCTCTATCTGGTAGGAGGGTGGATCGTTGACATAGCTCGGACGCCAGATGCGCCGCGAGATGACCGACCTGTGCTTGCTCCACCGTCATGCCACGCGAAGGCGGGGCATCCAGTACGCCGCAGCGTCTCGGCTCAGGCTCGTAGGACTCTGGAATACTGGATCGCCCGCCCGGGCGGGCGATGACAGCGATTGGCTGTTTGACATTTGAATCTGAGGCTAGACGCCATCAGCCTCACCCCGATCGATCAGCTCCGCGATGACGGGAAAATACGCATCTCCCGTGCCGGCATCGATCGCCTCCTGCAGGATGGTGCCGATCAGCTCGGCACCGCGCAAGTGTAGCCCGGCATCGCCGGCAAGCTCGAGCGCGTAAGAGAGATCCTTCAGCGCATATTCGGTCGAGAAGGCACGCTCCGGAAATACGCCAGGCACGATCGCCTTGAGGCCGTGGTTGCGCAGCGCGAAGCTGTCGGCGGAGCCCTTCGACAAGGTCTCCAGCAGCAGCTTCGGATCGACGCCGCTGTGGCGCGCCACTGCGACCGCTTCGCTGAGTGCGTTGACGGTCTCGAACAGCACCATATTGTTGAGGATCTTGGTCACCTGTCCGGCGCCCACCTCGCCGCAGCGGGTGACGTCGGTGGCGAAGCAGCGGATCAGCGGCTCGACCGCAGCGAACAACTCGGGCGAGCTACCTACCATCACGCTCAAGGTGCCGTCCTGTGCGGCCTGGCGCGTGCGCGCGATCGGCGCGTCGATCCACGTTGCGCCCTTGTCCTGCAAAGCCCGCGCGAAGGTGCGGGTCTGCTTGACCGAGGACGTGCCGAGATCGATCACGATCTGCCCGGACCTGATATGATCGAGAATGCCGTCATCCTCGAACACGCTGCGCACATACTTCGCGCTCGGCAGGCAGAGAAAGACGAGATCGCTGCGCGCCACGACATCGGCGACCGAGGTCGCGACGGCGGCGCCTTCCTCCGCGATGCGCTCGAGCGGCTCGGCCGCAAGATCGAAGGCGGTCACTGGCCGGCTGCTCTTCCGGACGAGATTCCGGCAGATCGGCTCGCCCATCACGCCGAGCCCGATGAAGCCGAGCGGCCCGTCCATCATCACGCGGTCTCCCGCTGGACGAAGGAGCGCGACGGCGCGACATGCAGCGCGAAGACATCGCCGCTGCCGCCGACCGACGGATAGATCTCCGCCACGATCGGATCGTGGCCAGGAATGATGCGGTCAGCATGGCCGGCGAGGCGCTCGACCGTCTCCCAACCGGCGGCCATGTCGCCGATATTGTAGACGATCGGAAACGGGCTGCGCCTGTGCAGATTGGCATAGTAATGCGCGGCATCCGAGGCCAGCACCACCGGGCCCCGTGCGGTGTCGACGCGTACCACCTGCAGCCCGTCGGAATGGCCGCCGACCCGATGCACGGTGACGCCGGGCGCGATTTCGCCGTCACCGGAATGGAACGTGACGCGGTCGCCATAGACATGGCGCACCATCTGCGTGACGTGCTCCACGGAGAACGGATGGCGCAGCAGGCCGTTGCACATGCAGCGGCCGGTCGCATAGGCCATCTCGCGCTCCTGCAGATGGAAGCGCGCACCGGGAAAGCGGTCGAGATTGCCGGCGTGGTCGTAATGCAAATGGGTGACGATGACGTCGCGAATGGTCCCGGCTTCGACGCCGAAGCCGGCCAGCGCCTCCACCGGATTGAGCTTGATGGTGCGGCTGCGCAAGCGCGCCTCCTCGGCATTGAAGCCGGTGTCGACCAGGATGTCGCGGCCGGGAGTGCGGATCAGCCAGACGAAATAGTCGAGGTCCTGCGCGCCTGTGTCATGCGGATCCGGCTGCAGGAAATTCATATGCGGCACGCGCGGCGACATCGTCGCATAGCGCAGCGCGTAGATCTCGGTGGCGTTTCCCATTCGTTGTTCTCATTGCTTGCAGGTGGGAACGGCACCAAGCCACCGCCGCAGGCAAAGGTCAACGATCGGAGCTGCGTTGCACTGATGACACAGGATGCGGGCGCGAGTTTCGGGACGATGACGAGGGCACATGATTCCTGCGACATTCCAAGCGGTTGACGCGCTATCACCGCGATTTGATAATGCAGTTTGCGTGGGTTAAGGTCGCCGCGGCGCAAGCTGGAAACGGCGCCTCGTTGCTGACCGCTGGACCGCCATCGTGATCACGTTTCGCTTGGTATTGCTGCTCTGCCTGTTTGTCTTTGCCGCTCTCACAGGCCCCGCATCCGCGGCGGGCGAGCGCATTGCGCTGGTGATCGGCAACGCGAAATATCCCGATGCCGACACGCCGCTGAAAGAACCGATCAACGACACGCGCGATGTCGCCGAGGAGCTCAAGCGCGACGGCTTCACGGTCGAGGTCCAGGAGAATGCCAGCGGCGAGACCATGCGCCGGGCATTCGACCGGCTCTATGGCAAGGTCAGGCCGGGTTCGGTGGTGTTGGTGTTCTATTCCGGCTTCGGCATCCAATCGAACCGGCAGAGCTACATGATTCCGATCGATGCGCAGATCTGGCAGGAAGCCGATGTGCGTCGCGACGGCGTCAGCCTGGAGACCGTGCTCTCTGAGATCAACAGTCGCGGTGCAGGCGTCAAGATCGCGCTGGTCGACGCCTCGCGCCGCAACCCGTTCGAGCGCCGTTTCCGCACCTCCTCGGCCGGTCTTGCGCCGGTGATCGCGCCAAGCGGTACCTTGGTGATGTACTCGGCCGCTTTGGCCTCCGTGGTGTCGGACAATGGCGGCGACCACAGCCTGTTCGTGCAGGAGCTGCTCAAGGAGATCCGCGTTCCCGATCTCACCGCGGAAGAGACGCTGAACCGCACCCGCGTCGGCGTGACGCGCGCCTCGCGCAGCGAGCAGGTGCCGTGGATCTCGTCCTCGCTGGCGGAGGATTTCGCCTTCGTGCCCGGCACGGGCGCCCGTCCGACCGGCCCGAGCGAAGGCAACATCGCGCTGCCGGCTGCACCGATGCCGGCCCCGTCGCCCGCGCCGACCCAGGTTGCGGTGGCACCATCGGCTCCTCCGCCGGCCGCGAGTCCGGTTCCTCCGCAGGCGCAGAAGGCCGAGAAGCCAGCTCAGCCGGTGCCGCCCCCGCCATCGAATTCGCCGTCGCCCGCGCCGAGCAATGCAACTGCCCCCAACGCCGCGCCGTCGCCGCAGCTCGCGCTGGCCGATGATCCCGTCATCAAGGGGCTCAACGACAGGCTCAGTGCCAACCCGGACGATGTCGGCGCGCTCTACCGGCGTGGGCAGGTCTATGCCAGCAAGGGTGCCTATGAGCTCGCCATCAAGGATTTCGACGCCACCATCCGGATCAATCCGAAGGATGTCGAGGCGCTCAACAACCGCTGCTGGGCACGCACCGTGGTCGGCGAGCTGCAAGGCGCCCTGAAGGATTGCAACGAGGCGCTGCGGCTGCGGCCGAACTTCGTCGATGCGCTCGACAGCCGCGGTCTCGTCAACTTGAAGAGCGGCGCCGCCAAAAACGCGATCGCCGATTTCGACGCGGCCCTGAAGATCAATCCGCGCCTCACCTCGTCGCTCTATGGTCGCGGCCTCGCCAAGCAGCGCAACGGCGCGGCGCAGGAAGGCGCGGTCGACATCGCCAACGCCAAGGCGATGGATCCGAACATCGTCAGGGAATACGAAAGCTACGGCGTCCGCTGAGATTTTTGTGCATCGCAGCTGGCGTCAGTCGAACCCCACGCCGCGCCGGCGAGACAAAGGCGATAGTCATTGCTGCGAGCCGATGCTTGCGGTGTGGCTGACCTGACCGATCGTGAGGGGCTGGCAATCATGACGACTTTCAAGACCAAGGCGGCGGCGCTGCTGCGCTTCCGCGCGATGCTGATGATCGCCGCGATCGGCGCCGGATTGTCGCTCGGCGCGAACCGCGCCGTCGCTGCGGAGGACGTGACCGAGGACCAGATCGTGCGCGCGCTCGCCGTGCCGAAGGGCCCGCCCCTGATCCGCGGTTTGTCGGTCGACCGGCCGGCCGACGATGCCGCCACGCCGCCCGCCGACGACAAGTTCCTGCAGAGTGTGCGCGGCCGTACGCCCCGCTCGTTCTCCTCGGCCGAGCGCGAGGAGATCGCGACCATGGCGCAAGCGAAGCCGAATATCGACCTTGAGATCACCTTCGACTACGACTCCGCCAATATCAGCCAGAAGTCGCTGCGCTCGGTCCAGGCGCTCGGCCGCGCGCTGACCAGCCCGGGGCTGAAGGGCGCAACCTTCGTGGTTGCCGGTCACACCGATGCGGCGGGAACCGATGCCTATAACCAGGATTTGTCGGAGCGCCGGGCCGACTCGATCAAGCGTTATCTGGTCGAGAAATTCCATATCGCCGGTTCCGACCTCGTCGCCGTCGGCTATGGCAAAAGCAAGTTGAAGGATCCGAGCCGGCCCCTTGCCGAAGTGAACCGCCGCGTGCAGGTGGTCAACATGGAGAGCAAGACCGCTGCAAAGCAGCCTTGACAGGCGCGCGTGACCGAGACAGCGGTTTACAGGGCGGACGCGTTCCTCCAATGGGGTGGGACGCGTCTCATTTGTGACGTGCGGCGCGGGCCGCGCCAAGCTCCCGCTCGGCGTCCTGGATTGGTCCGTCGCCGCCTGCTTGTCTCATCCTGTCGGGATTGATTGGCCGATGAAGCTTTCCGAGACCCTCAAGCCTGCGGGCGCTGCGGTGTTCGTCATCGCCCTCCTGGGCGGTTACTACGTGTTCGAGCATCGTTCCCATCCCGTGCCGGAAGAGCCGCGGATGCAGGCGCTCGTGGTCGTCGCCAAGGCCGCCAACGCCTGCTTCTCAGACCTGGTGCGGGTGACCGGTTTTGTAGTGCCGCGGCGCGAGGCGGTGGTCGGGGTCGATCAGGAAGGCTCCAGGGTCACCGACCTGCTGGTGAAGGAAGGCGACACCGTCACCGAGAACCAGGAGCTTGCGCGCCTCACGCCGCCGCCACCTCAGCCGGGTGTGCCGGCCGCCGCCGCGGGCAAGCCGGTGTCGTTGCGTGCGCCGGCCGCCGGTGTCGTCATCGAGGTCAAGACCGTCGTCGGTGCGCCGGCCTCGCCGCAGGCCGGTCCGATGTTCCGCATCGCCGTCAACAATGAGCTCGAGCTCGATGCCGAGGTGCCGAGCGTGAATCTGCTCAAGCTCAATCCGGGCGCCACGGTGCGCGTCAGCCGCGACGACGCGCCCGATATCAGCGGCCGGGTCCGGCAGGTGTCGCCGCAGATCGATCGCAACACCCAGCTCGGCCGCGTCAGGATCTCGTTGGCCAGCAGCGCGCAGCTCAAGGTCGGCATGTTCGCGCGCGCCAGCATCGATGCCAAGCGCAGTTGCGGTGTCGCGATCCCCAACACCGCGATCGATCATCTGACGATCCAGGTCGTGAAGGGCAACACCATCGAGACGCGCAAGGTCAGGGTCGGGCTGGTGTCCGACACCTCGACCGAAATCCTGGAGGGCCTCGACGTCGATGAGATCGTCGTAGCCGACGCCGGCAGCTCGCTGCATGATGGCGACCAGATCAGGGCCATGTTCGCCGAAGACATCGATCGCACGCGGGTACGCTGATGGCACTGAACATCTCGGCATGGTCGATCCGGAACCCGCTGCCGTCGGTCGTGTTCTCGATCATCCTTCTGATCCTGGGCTGGATCAGCTTCACCAAGCTTGCCGTGACGCGGCTGCCCAACGCCGACATCCCGGTGATCTCGGTCGCAGTGTCGCAATTCGGTGCGGCGCCGGCGGAGCTTGAATCGCAGGTCGCCAAGACCATCGAGGACGGTGTCTCCGGCGTGGAAGGCGTGCGCCACATCTCGTCCACGATCACCGACGGCCTGTCGGTGACCACGATCCAGTTCGCCCTGGAAACCAATACCGACCGTGCACTCAACGACGTCAAGGACGCGGTGACGCGGGTGCGCGCCGAGCTGCCGCAGAACGTCACCGAGCCCTTGATCTCGCGCGTCGACAAGATCGGCCTGCCGATCGTCACCTACGCCGCGATCTCGCCCGGCAAGACGCCGGAGCAGCTCTCCTTCTTCGTCGACGACGTGGTCAAGCGCGCGCTGCAGGGCGTGCGCGGCGTCAGCCAGGTCGAGCGCATCGGCGGTGTGGAGCGCGAGATCCTGGTCTCGCTCGATCCGGACCGGCTGCAGGCGATGGGGCTGACCGCGGTCAATGTCAGCCAGAGCCTGCGCGGCACCAATGTCGATCTGGCCGGCGGCCGCGCCGAGATCGGCAAGAACGACCAGGCGATCCGCACGCTCGCCGGCGCCAAGACGCTGAACGATCTCGCCGGCACCATGATTCCGCTGTTCGGCGGCGGCGAGGTCCGGCTCGATGATCTCGGCACCGTCACGGACACCATCGCCGACCGTCACACCTTCGCGCGCTTCAACGGCGAGCCGGTGGTGGCGCTCGGCATCAAGCGCGCCAAGGGCGCGAGCGACGTCGTGGTCGCGGCGGCTGTGCAGAAGCGCATCGATGCGCTCAAAGCCGCCTATCCCGATGTCGACCTGAAGCTGATCGACACCTCCGTCGATTTCACCAAGGGCAATTACGAGGCGGCGATCTCGACCCTGTTCGAAGGCGCGATCCTCGCCGTCGTCATCGTGCTGTTGTTCCTGCGCGACATCAGGGCCACCGTGATCGCGGCGATCTCGCTGCCGCTGTCGATCTTCCCCGCCTTCTGGGCGATGGATCTGCTCGGCTTCTCGCTGAACCTGGTCTCGTTTCTCGCCATCACGCTATCGACCGGCATCCTTGTCGACGACGCCATCGTCGAGATCGAGAACATCGTCCGTCACATGCGGATGGGCAAGACGCCGTATCGCGCTGCGCTGGAGGCCGCCGACGAGATCGGGCTTGCGGTGATCGCGATCAGCCTCACCATCATCGCGATCTTCACGCCGGCAAGCTTCATGTCCGGCATCGCCGGCCAGTTCTTCAAGCAGTTCGGCATCACCGTGTCGGTGCAGGTGTTCTTCTCGCTGCTTGCCGCGCGTTTCGTGACGCCGATGCTGGCTGCCTATTTCCTCAAGCATCAAGCTCACGACGAGCCGCCACCAGGCCGCATCCTGCGCGCCTATCACAGCGTCGTCGGCTGGTCCGTGAGGCATCATTATATCACGGTGGCGATCGGCCTCGTGATCTTCGCGGCCTCGGTCTGGAGCATCAAGCTGCTGCCGGAAGGCTTCCTGCCGGCGCAGGACACTGCGCGGTCGCTGATGGCGCTGGAATTGCCGCCCGGCTCGCAGCTCGCATACACCGAAAAGGTCACCGAGGACATCGTCGCTCGCCTGCGCAAGCGCCCCGAGGTGCGCAGCGTGTTCGTGGATGGCGGCCGCTCACCGTCCGGCGTCATGGAAGTGCGCCGCGCCTCGCTGATCATCAACTACACGCCGAAATCCGAACGCAGGATCACGCAGCGCGAGCTCGAGCACGAGATCAGCGAGGAGCTCGGCAACGTGCCGGATATCCGCTTCTGGTTCCAGGACGAGAACGGCCTGCGCGCGATCTCGCTGATCGTGACCGGCTCGGACAGTAACATCGTCGACAATGTCGCCAGCGAGCTGGCCTTGCAGATGAAGCGGATCCCGATCATCGCCAATGTGATTGCGGAGACCTCGCTCGACCGGCCGGAGCTGCGCATCCAGCCGCGTGCCGACCTCGCCGCGCGTCTCGGTGTGTCGACCGAGAGCCTGTCGCAGACGATCCGCGTCGCCACGATCGGCGATGTCGGCCCGGCGCTGGCGAAGTTCGACGCCGGCGACCGGCTGGTGCCGATCCGGGTGCAGCTCGAGGACGCAGCACGCGCCAATGTGAAGACGCTGGAGCAGCTGCGGGTGCCGCTCGGCGCGCATGGCGAGAAGGGCGGCGTGCCGCTGTCCGTCGTCGCCGACGTCAAGCTCGACCAGGGGCCGACCAGCATCAACCGCTACGATCGCGAGCGGCAGGCGACGGTGTCGGCCGACCTCGTCGGCTTCGCCGCGCTCGGCGACGCCACCAAGCAGATCTATCAGCTGCCTGTCATGAAGACCCTGCCGAAAGTCGTGAGAGTCAATCCGTCCGGAGATGCCGAAAGCCTAAATGAACTCTCGGAAGGCTTCGTCACCGCGATGACGTCGGGCCTGATGATGGTGTATGCGGTGCTGGTGCTGCTGTTCGGTACGTTCCTGCAGCCGATCACGATCCTGTTCTCGCTGCCGCTGTCGATCGGCGGCGCCATCGCGGCATTGCTGCTGACCGGCAAGCAGCTCACGATTCCCGTCTCGATCGGCATCCTGATGCTGATGGGCATCGTCACCAAGAATGCAATCATGCTGGTCGAGTTCGCGATCGAGGCGATCCGTGCCGGCAAGCCGCGCGATGAGGCGATGATCGATGCCGGCATGAAGCGGGCGCGCCCGATCGTGATGACGACGATCGCAATGGTTGCCGGCATGGTGCCGAGCGCGCTTGCGGTCGGCGCCGGCGGCGAATTCCGCTCGCCGATGGCGCTTGCCGTGATCGGCGGCCTGTTGTTCTCGACGGTCCTGTCGCTGGTGTTCGTGCCGGCGATGTTCATGGTGATGGATGACGTCGGCTCGTTGTTCCAGCGCGCGGGCAGGCGACTGATCGTCTCCTCAGCCGCTCATGACGCGGCGGCACAGGAGCAGTCCAAGGGCGACGGGCAGCACAAGCCGCCGTCGATCATGTCGCCCGCGGCTGAATAGCCATCTGGAAGACCGGAAGTGCCGACCAGTCGCCGTCGTCGATCAGGCGATGCGCGGGAACATCTGAGCTGGCCTCATGCATCTGCTTGAGGTGGCGTGCGAGAAAGATCGGGAGCTGCGGGTCGGCATCGCCGAGGATGGAGTGGCGGCCGGTCTCGATCGCGACGCGCCCGGTCACGCCGCTGCCGGCGAACACGTCGAGCACCGTCGATCCCGGATAGGACAGCGCGCGGACGATGCGGTCGATCAGCTCGCGCGGCTTCTGGGTGGGATGGCCGACGCGCTCCCGCGCATTGCCGTTGAGGCGGGCGATCTTCCAGACATTGGTCGGGTTGATGCCCTTGTCGAGGCTCAGAGGGTTGAGCCGCTTGTCCCGCTTGTAGGTGGCGAGCGTGACCGGATCGAGCCGGGTCCTGACAGCATCGAGATCAAAATAATATCTCGGCGTCCTGGCGAACCAGGCGATCTCCTCATGGCGATTGGCAAAGAAGCGCTGCGCGCTCATGCCGTTCGGATAGTGCCAGATGATGAGGTTGGCGAGCAGCATCCGGCTGTTGGCGCGCATCCAGGCCAGCAGGCTGAGCAGGTCGCCGCTGCCGGCCTCGGCCCGGTATTGCAGCCCGCCGAACAGCACGAGATTGCCCGATGGCGCCAGCACGCGCTCGATCTCGCCGAGCCAGCGGCCGGCCCAATCGACATAGTCGTCGAGCGCATCCCAGCCGGCGACATTGATGTTGTAGGGCGGATCGCAGATCACCAGCTGGATCGTGCCGGAGGGAATCTTCTGCAGCGTCTCGAGGCAATCGCCGGTCGCGACGACGTGGCAGGTGACTTCCGCGCCGGAGCCGATCGCGCGCGCGGAGATGTGGAGCAATCCCCGCTTGCGCAGCCGGTTCATGCCGATATGGCCGGCATTGCGATGCGACCTGTTCGGCATCTTCCACCGCGATCAAGGCCTGCCGCAACTCTATTCGGCCGCACGTCGCGGTCAACCCTGACGTGTGAAGCGCGGCGCGACTGTCTCAGTTCACGGCGGGCCGGGTGCGGCGCTTGGCACTGAATTCCTCGGCGATGCTGCGGCTCGGCGCCGGCCTTTCCGGCTGTTCCAGCAGCGGCGGCACGAGCAGCGCGATGAAGCCTTGCGTCGCGCCGGGCTGGCCGAGCAGCTCGGACTGCAGCACGAAATCGGATCTGACTACATTGCTCTCCTGCTCTACGGCGCGCTCCAGCGCCGTCACGCAAGGGATATCGGTGTCATAGCAGAGCGCAGTCCAGCCCTGCACGGACCGGCTCCCGGCGGGCTGCGGCTGCACATTCGCGGTGAGCAGGCGCGGGTCGTAGACGGGATGATCGGGACTGTAGAAGGCCGCCGCGAAAGCAAGCCCCTCGTCGCCGCCGACGGCCGGCAGCGGGGTGTCGGACAGCGCGTGCCAGCGGCGGGTGAGTTCGGCGATCGCGCCCTGATAGAAGTTGCGGCCTTCGCTGAGCGGGTGGGAGTTTCGGTAGAGCGCGTGAACGGGCGCTGCCACGCCGGCCGCCAGCAGCGCGATACCGACAACCGTTGCTGTGAGATTGACCGTCAGGGCCCGCGGCACCGGATAGCTCGTGCCGCAGACGATGGCGATCACGAACAGGAAGATGCCCTGCAATCCCCAGAGCGGCGGCATGTCCGTTCCCAGCACCGCCGCGGTGAGCGCCGGCAGGACGACGGTAACGATGCTGATGACCGACAACAGCTTCAGGCCGGATGGCATGTCGCGGATGTCGCGGCCGAAATTCGTGAGGACGCGGCGGCCCACCATCCGAAGCCAGATCAGGGCGGGCACCGCGACGATGCCGGCGATCGCCAGCACGAAGCCGACCGCTTCGTGCACGGCGGGACCGAGCGCCTTGCCGGAATGGTGCTCCATCGCATAGGCAAACGGCTGCGCACCCGTCGTTGCTAGCCAATGGATATGCGGCGCCAGCACCGATAGGCCGGTGGCCGCTGCGATCCAGGGCGCGCGCGAGGTGAAATAGGCGCGTCGTTCCGGATGGCAGATCGCCGCGACGGCAAAGCCGCCGATCAGGAAGATCGAGTAGTACTTGCCGAGCATGGCAAGCGCCGCGGTCGCGCCGGCTGCGGCCGCCCAGCCGGCCGTCCGCGTCGGGAACGAGCGGAGAAAGCAGAACGTCGCAAGCGGCCAGGTCGCGAGCAGCACCGCATTGGCATTGAAGCGCTGGGCATGCAGCTGATAGATCGGCAGCAGCATCAACAGCAGCAGCACGATCAGCCGCTTGTCGCCGCGGACGAATTGCCGCGCGATGAGGTCGACGAATAGAAGCGCGATCGCGGCGTTGGTCAGCGCCAGCAGGTTGAACGACCAGTTGGTGAGCGGAAACAGCGAGGTCCAGAGGCATGCGATCCAGCCCATCAGCGGCGGGTGCTTGGACGAGCCCCAATCGAAGCTGCGGCCGAGCGTCCAGGTTTCCAGCACATCCTGATGCAGATCACCGCCGGCATAGGCGATGCTCATATAGACCATCCACACCGCGACGAAGCCAGCGATCAGCAGTGGAACGGCCCAGCCTTCCTCGACGCCGTCCATCAAGAGCAGCAAGGGCCTTTGCCAAGAAGAGCTCGACGTGGACGGCCACATCGATGAAGCTTTTACCCGCCCAACCGCCACCGACAACGCAACACACATCGAACCGGATACTCACATTGCTAACAGGGCGTGCGAAATCCTTTCGCGCACGCGGCCATGCGCGCGAGCGATCGGCCATCACCACCGCCGGATTGCCTGTTTAGATTCGTTAAAAACTGTTCATGTCGCAAATTGTGAGGAGTGGTGACCCAATTGCGATCATGTTTGGTACATGCAGACATCAAAAGATGCGCGTAGCACGGTTGGCGCCACACAGGCGACCCGGAAAAGTCAACATTCGGATATGCCGGAGTGTGCAGCGGCGGCACGCAGGTTGCTGAGTTGTCTGGCGCAATTGCGTTGAGGCTGCAATGCGGCGGTACGTGAGCACGGCGCGGCGTAAGGATGGCCGCGCGGCATCAACGTGGAAAAATCGCGACGCGCCGATGAACTCAGTCGTTGCGGGCGATCGCGTTGAGGCGCGTCATGTTCTGCAGCAGGATGCGGCCGCGCTGCAGATCCAGAATGCCATCCTTGCGCCATGTCTGCAGTTGTCGGTTGACGCTTTCGCGAGCGGCGCCGACGAAGATGCCGAGTTGCTCCTGCGAGATGTGGACCTCGGAGCCGAAATCTTCGGCCAATGCGCACAACCGCCGCGCCAGCCGGATCGGCAGCGGCTGCAACACCGACTCCTCCATGCGCTCGCTCTGCCAGCGGATGCGCTGGCACAGCAGCTGGATGAGCTTGATCGCCACCTTCGGCTCTCGCTCGAGGAACTGCAGGAAGTCTTCGCGCCGGAGCACGAACAGCTCGGTCGTTTCGCCGGCCGTTGCGTCGGCAGTGCGCTCCTGGCCGTCGAGCACTGCGACTTCGCCGAACAAATCGCCGGGCCCCATGAAATTCAGCGTCAGGCGGCTGCCGTCGGTAGCGCCGGTCTCGATGCGGATCTGACCGCGGCGCACGCCGAACAGCGTGTCACCGGGATCGCCCTTCTGGAACAGCGTCTCGCCTGCGGAGAGATGCTGGGTGTGACACAGGTTGGACAGACGTTGCAGCTCGTCGGCGCCAAGGTCCGCGAACATCGGGTTCATCTTCAAAATGACCGCAAATTCGGCCTGCTTGCTCATCACTATGCCTTTAAAATACGCGCGCCACGGCGCGCGGCCAGACGGTTCCACGATCCTCAGAACGAAAGCGACATTCAACGCGTGCCGTCGGCAGCTCCGCTCATCGTGCCGCGGCCAAGCCTGCGACCGGCGGGCGAGACGCTGTGAAAGGCTCAGTTACAGAAATCGATCCGGCGGAAGTGTGTCATAAGTCACATAACAGTGTCGGCTCGCCCGATTATTTTTCGGCGCTCTTGGAGCAGGTTGTCGTTGACGGGATAGAACGCTCGACCGTTCGGGGGGACGGCGCTCCAGCCGGGACAAGGGGATGCGTGCAGCCGCTCGCGCGCGATTGGAACATCGACATGAAGACACTGAAAATCACGAGTGTCGTGATCGTCATTGTGGCGATCATCCTGGTGCTGCCCTTGCTGTTCGGTCTGCCGGTCGGCGTCTTTACCTCTGCGATCCAGGAGCGTGTCGAGCGCGAAACCGGTTACCGGCTGAGCATTGCCGGTTCAGCCAGCCTCAGCCTGTGGCCGGCGCTCAACGCGGTCCTGACCGACGTCACGCTACAGGATCCCGCGGAGCGGGACGGAACTGGCCGGCTGACGATCAGCCGCATCAGGGCCGGCATGAGCCTGTCCAGCCTGTGGTCAGGACATCCTGAGATCGGCGAGCTCGTCATCGAGAAGCCCGCGCTGTATCTGCCGCTGTTGCGCGAGCGGCTGCGCGACATTCCGCCGCGGGGCAATATGGCCGCGAAAGGCGGCGATGACAGCTCGGTGCTGATCGATCGTCTGACCGTTACGGACGGTGCCGTGATCCTGTCCAATCCACGCGACGTCGTGGAGGAGCGCATCGACGGCATCGGCGCCGAGGCGGTGTTGTCTGCCGACAACAACATCACGATCACTGGCAGCGCGCGCGTCGGCGCGCATCCGCTCACGTTCGATGCCAAGGCTGATGCGTCGTCGTTGTCGGCGGAGCGCAAGACTGTTCCCGTGGATTTCAACCTCGACATGCCGGGCACGCTGCGCGCGCGGCTGTCGGGTCACGCCGAACTACGGCGCAACGGCAATGTCGTGATGATCAACAGCCTGAGCGGGATGCTTGACGGCGGTGCGTTCAACGGCTGGGCGTCGATCGACGTCGCCAGCAAGCCGCTGGTGAAGCTCGATCTCGATTTCCAGCGGCTCGACGTTGGATCGGACAACGTCGCCGCGACAGACGGTTCGCGGCGCTGGAGCACAACACCGATCGATCTCAGAGGACTGAACTACCTCGATGCAAAAGTGAAACTCTCGGCCTCCGAGCTGAAGGCAGCGGGCGCCCGTCTCGGCCCGGCTGAGGTGGAGGCCTCGCTCGCCGGTGGCGTGCTCAAGGCGACGATCGTCAATCTGGGTGCCTATGACGGCCAGGCCAGTGGCGAGGTCGTGGTGGATGCGACGAGCGGCAATCCGGCTTACGCGATGCGTGGCGATCTCACCGGCGTGCGCGCGTTGCCGCTGCTGCAGAATCTCGCAGGTTTCGACAAGCTGGATGCCAAGATGCAGGCCAAGCTGACGCTGCGCTCCAGCGGCGCCAGCCAGCAGGCGATCATGTCCAACGTCAGCGGTTCGGCGTTCCTGATCTTCGCCGATGGCGCCATTCGCGGCATCAACATCGCGCAGATGATCCGCTCGTTGACGTCGAACCCGCTGTCGGGCTGGCAGCAATCGCGGGAGCTGTCGACCGATCTCAGTCAGCTCTCGGCCTCCTTCCAGGTCGAGCGCGGACAGGCGACAACATCCGATCTCAATCTGATCGGCCCGCTGGTCAAGGTGACCGGCGGAGGCACGATTGATCTTGGCAACAAGGCGTTGGCGTTGCGGGTCGAGCCGAAGCTCGTGTTGACCACCGAGGGACAGGGCCGCACCTCCGACCCGGTCGGGCTCGGCATTCCCGTCGTCATCGACGGCCCCTGGGCACAGCCGCGCTTCTATCCTGACGTGGCTGGTATCCTCGATGACCCCGAGGCGGCCTATGCCCGGCTGAAGCAGATGGGGCAGGGCCTGTTCGGAAAGGATGGCGCCGGGCTGGATAGGCTGATCAACGGCATTGGTGGGCTGATCGGTCATACGACCTCGAATGGTACGGCTTCGCCCAATGGCGGACCGCCGAATGCACCGGCAACACCGCCCGACCTGCTTGGCGGCCAGCTCGGCGCGGCCATCGGCAATCTGATCCAGCAGGGCCTGCAGCAGCAGGGCGCGAAAGGGCGGGGCCGCACACCAGAGCCGTCGTCGCCATCCGATCCGGCCAATTCGGCTCCGCAGGGAACGACAGAGCCCCCTGCGCAGGACGCCCCGCAGGATAGCGCGCCGATGAATGATGTGCTGAAGCGGCTGTTCAATCGGTAGGATGTGACCGGATCGCCTGCCCGTCGCGGCTGATGATCATCCTCCGCTTAGAGGATGAAGCTACCCGCTGTCGGATCCCATTCTCCGCGCCGCCGTTCACCATGCAGGCAACGGTCCGGCCTTCGCTTGGCAATTTATGGTACATATATCCAGCAGCCAGGCCAATGCAGGCCGGCATTTGCTATCACGATGCCATAATGACTGACGCAGGAGCGCTGCGGTCGCATTCTGCGAAGCAGCAGCGGATGCGCATCCATCCCGGTCCGGGACGGCGCGCGCGAGGGTTCGGATGAGCGGGGTCGACAACAAAGTCCGGTCGCGACGTCATGGCCTGTTCGCCAAATATGTCGTGTCGCTGGTCGGGCTCGTCGTCTTCGTGCTGGCGGTGAACGGCCTCACCGAGACGTGGATCAGTTACCGCGCCACCAAGGCCAGCCTGACAAACGCGATGGCGGAAAAGGCCGAGGCGACCGCCAAGCGCGTCGATCTGGCCTTATCGGACCTGCAGCGCCAGGTCAGCTGGGTGACGCGGGCGAGCGCAACCGGGCAGGAGGATCGGCAGGCTGATTATGCGCAGCTCCTGACGCAGGCGCCGGCCATCACGCAGCTCTATCAGATCGATGGCTTCGGACGCGAGCAACTCCGGCTGTCGCGCACCTCGATCACCAAATCCGTCGGGACGGAGCTGTTGCACGATCCGCGCTTCACCGAGGCGATCACGCGCGGTGCGAGCTTATCGCCGATCTTGTTCGAGGGAGGCGAGCCGACGATGTCGATCGCGGTCGCGCATTCCGGCTTCAATACCGGCGTCACGGTCGCGGACATTGATCTGCGATTTCTCGGCGGCTTTATCGACGACGCCCAGGTCGGCAGGCTCGGCTATGCCTACATTGTCGACCCGCGCGGCCGCGTGCTTGCAAGCTCCGGCGGTGGGCCTGCAGTCGCCAAGGATGTCTCGGCCCTGCCGCAGGTCGCGGCCCTGATCGAGCTAGGCGCGCAGCCGCTGTCCTCGGGCAACGATATCGATGGCCGCAGCGTGCTGACGGCCTCCTCCGTGATCCCGAAGCTCGGCTGGGCCGTCATATTCGAGCAGCCGACCGCGCACGCACTCGCGCCGATCCGCGATCAGGTCCTGCGCGGCGTGCTCCTGATCGGGCTCGGCCTGATGGTGGCGACCCTCGCCGGCACCGTGCTGGCGCGGCGCATGCTGGTGCCGATCACGGCGCTGCGGGCCGGCGCGCGTCGTCTCGGCGCCGGCGATTTCGCCGGCCGTATCGAGGTGAACACCCATGATGAGCTTGAGGAGCTCGCGGATCAGTTCAACAGCATGGCCAGCCAGATCGCGCAGTCCTATTCGGTGCTGGAGAGCAAGGTCGAGGAGCGCACCCGCGATCTGGCGCGATCGATCAATGAGCTGAAGGTGCTCGAGGAGGTCGGCCGCGCGGTTGCCGCATCGCTCGATCTCAACGCGGTGCTGCCGACCGTGGCAGCGCGCGCGCTGGAGATCACCCATGCCGATGCAGTGCTGATCTATGCTTATGACGCGGCGACGCGGCGCTTCAATCTGATCGAGGCCAATGGCATCGACAAGGCGCAGGATGGCGAGCACCGCATTCTCGATGGGGATACCGGCCGGCTGGGCGCGGTCGTGCGCACCGGCGAGCCATTCACGATCTCGGAGCTGGTTGAGGCGACCGAGCATCCGCTGCGCGACGTCGCTGTTGCCTCGGGGTTCCATGCCGTGCTGTTCACGCCGCTGGTCGATCAGCAGGGCGTGCTCGGCGCGCTGGTTGTATTGCGCCGCGCAGCGGGCGAATTTCCGCAGAACCTGATTGGCCTGATGCGCACCTTCGCCAACCAGGCGGTGCTGGCGATGCGCAATGCGCGGCTGTTCACCGAGGTCGACCAGAAGGGCCGCGAGTTGGCGCTTGCGCATGCCACCGTGCAGCGGCAGGCGGGCAAGCTGCAGGAGCAGACCGAGCAGCTGCGCGAATGGAACAAGTCGCTGGAGGAGCGGGTCGAGAAGCAGCTTGGTGAAATCGAGCGCAGCAGGCGGCTGGAGCGCTTCCTGGCGCCGCAGGTCGCGCAGATCATCGCTTCCTCAGAGGGCCAGGATGCGCTGCTGCAGAGTCATCGCCGCGAGGTGACGGTGGTGTTCTGCGACCTGCGCGGCTTCACGGCGTTCACGGAGACAACCGAGCCGGAAGAGGCGATGAACGTGCTGCGTGAGTATCACGCCGCGCTCGGGCAGCTCATCTTCCGCTACGAAGGCACGCTCGACCGTTACGCCGGCGACGGCGTGATGATCCTGTTCAACGCACCGATCCAGCTCACCGATCACACCAAGCGTGCGGTGAAGATGGCGATCGAGATGCGCGAGGCGATCGGCGCGCTCACCCAGCGCTGGCTCAATCGCGGCCACAGCCTGGGATTCGGCGTCGGCATTGCGGTGGGCTACGCCACGCTCGGCCAGGTCGGCTTCGAGCACCGGCTGGAATATGCCGCCATCGGCAGCGTCACCAATCTGGCCTCACGGTTGTGCAGCGAGGCCAAGGCCGGACAGATCGTGGTGTCGCGCCGCGCCTACGGCATGGTCGAGCGCTGGGTCGATGCATTGCCGATCGACGATCTGCACCTCAAGGGCTTCAATCATCCGGTGCTGGCGATGGAGATCCTGGACTGGCATGAAGAAGCCGACGATGACGCGGAGGCGTCCGCGGCTCCAGCGGCGCGGCGCAGGTCGTCATCGTCGTAGCGCGCGATCGTACGACTGCGCCGTTGCGAGCCAACGAGTCCGCGCGAATGCGCGGCCGATGACAGGCTCGGCGAAGCAATCCAGAGTGGGCGAGCAAGTCTGGATTGCTTCGTCGCTTCGCTCCTCGCAATGACGGCGAGCCTCAATACGCCTCCTTCGCGTCCGCCTCTTCACTGGTCTGGATCAGATCGAGGCTCGCTTCGATCTTGCCGATCAGGCGGTCGAGCTCCCTGCGCTCCTGCGCCGATAGGCATGACATGATCTCCCGCTCCTTGCGCTGCAGGCGGGGAACCAGCTCTTCATATAGCGCCTTGCCCTTGCGGCTCAGCTTCAAGCGAAATTCGCGGCGGTCGTCGGCATTCTCGACCCGCTCGAGCAGCCGCCGCTCCAACAGCGCCGTGACCGCGCGGCTGATGGTCGATTTGTG
>Ga0209677_100219_pt1 | contig 41520 bp, 24 predicted proteins | sample AraplaCvi_mCL_r2_2_FD_184285 | JGI IMG/M metagenome (GOLD analysis project Ga0209677, IMG submission 184285) | Arabidopsis root microbial communities from North Carolina, USA - plate scrape CL_Cvi_mCL_r2 (SPAdes) (version 2) | ecosystem: Host-associated > Plants > Roots > Endosphere | place: USA... | reverse complement strand
GTACGGATCCGGCGCAGGGCATGCCGAGCACCAGTTCGCTCGTAAATCCACTGGAAACAAAGTAACTGCGAACGACTCTTCGTACGCTCTCGCGGCTTAACACCCGTGAGCCTCTCAACGGTTGGCCGATGGGCCGGGCACTTGATCGCAAGATCCTGAGCTGAGAGGTCATTCACATTGGCTGGTCTCCTGTCGGGCTACTCGGCAGGGGATGAGATCAAGTAGCTGGCGTCATCGGTAGCGTGTTCCTGCGCGACCGCTGGAGCGAGATCCAAATCAGAGAACTACGCATGTAGAACTGTCCGGCGATGGCTTGCGGACGGGGGTTCAATTCCCCCCGGCTCCACCAATTTCCTGTTCTTACCCGTTCGCAGTTGTTCGCGAACTAAATAAAATCAACGGCTTACGTGATTTTCGCGTTCGCCGTTGTTCGCTTCTGGCCGTGGCTTTCCGGCATCAGCTGCAGGAACTTCCGCAGGAACCGTCATAATTCGGTCCATCGGAGAAAAAAGTTCCTGCATGCCTAGACACCTAATCAGCGGCGATGCCGCGATTCGCGCCGTGAAAGCCGGCGATCCCCGCGCACGACTGACCGACGGCGACGGGCTGTACCTCAAGCTGTTCGTCAAGGGCGGTTCGCATGGCTGGCGGATCGACTACAGCTTTGCTGGCAAGCGCAACACACTGAGCCTGGGTACGTACCCAGACGTCGGCTTGGCTGCTGCTCGCCGAAAGGCCGAAGAGGTACGCGGTCTGGTCGCCGATGGCGTGGACCCGAGCGGAGCCCGCAAGTCCGAGAAGTCTGAGGTGCAGAAGCAGCGTGCCGAAGAGGCCCGGGCAGACGCCGGACTTGCTCCCCTTGGCAGCTTCGAAGCTGTCGCTCGCGACTGGCTCGCGACCATTCACACGGCCAAAGTCAGTGACGGGCATGCTGACAGGACCAGAATCCGCCTCGAGCAAGACGTGTTTCCGTGGCTTGGCGCGGTCCAGATCGGCGACATCAAACCTCCCGCACTCCTCGAGTGTCTCCGGCGCGTCGAGGCGCGTGGCGCAATCGAAACTGCGCACCGCATCCGGCAAGCGTGTGGGCAAGTGTTTCGATTCGGGATTGCTTCAGGTCTGTGCGAGCGCGACGCGGCCGCGGACTTGCGCGATGCCCTGCGCCCAGTTCAGGTACGGCATCTCGCCGCCATCACCGATCCAAAGCGTACTGGGGAGCTTCTGCGTTCCATCGACGACTATCGCGGTCAACCGGTCACCAGGGCTGCGCTGCAGCTAGCGCCGCTCGTCTTTCAGCGGCCCGGCGAACTGCGGCAAGCCGAATGGTCGGAGGTCGACCTGGACGAGGCGACGTGGACAATCCAAGCGCACCGCATGAAGCGTTCGAAGGATGGCAAGGAAACTGGGCCAAGTCATATGGTGCCGCTTTCAACCCAGGCGGTCGCGGTGCTTCGAGAGTTGAAGCCACTGACTGGCCACGGTCGATATTTGTTTCCGTCCCTACGTACCGGCGAGCGACCCATGAGCGACAACGCAGTTTTGTCTGCCCTGCGTCGCATGGGTTATCCGAAGGACGAGATGAGCGGACATGGATTCCGCGCCATGGCCCGCACGATGCTGGCTGAGAGGTTGGATGTTGCGGAGTCGGTCATCGAGGCTCAACTGGCTCACTCCGTTCCAGACGCGTTGGGTCGCGCGTACAACCGTACCGAGTTTCTCAACCAGAGGCGTCGAATGATGCAACTGTGGGCCGACTATCTGGATGTTCTCCGCCGGGGTGACACACCTATCGCAAAGGCGTGAATCGCATGCTACTGCTCGTGGCGAGATCAGCGCGCTGTAGCCCGGGGCGGTCGGTCATAGCAACGACCTAGCAAGGCGGGTCAGCGAGCGGAGTTTCGAATTGGGCTGCCGCGTAGGCACATGCTTAAAGCGTTTACTCGGCTGACGTTCCCATCTAGCATGTGCAGGGGTCACGATCGCGTCCTGGAGTAGCTCTATTTCGGGCGCCGCATGGACGACCGCACGCTGCACCCCAACGACTCGATCCGGTTGCTGAGCCAGAGGGCCTCGGAAGCCATGCGCGGCTGCTCGAGACCAATTGCGCGGCAAAATGGTTCGCGTCGCAAGTCGTGCGCCAGCAAAACGCGAGAGATCGTGCGGCCAAATGCCCAGACTCGCACGCGCGCAATCGCTCCACCACGCGAATCGCTTCGGAACGAGTCGGCTAAACCGCGAAGTCCTTCAATGAGCGCCCCTGATCCAGCGCTGCGGCCAACCACTTCGGCTTCAGCCCGCGACCGCTCCAGGTGGCGCCGCTCTCTGGATCGCGATACTTTGCCGCCACCTTTTTTCCAATCTTTGCCCGAACTTCGCGACCAGGGGATGTCAGGTCGGTCACCGACAGGCCGTGCTCGGTCATGATTTTTCGAATCTGCGCAACCGCATTGGTTTTGTCGGCTGCACGCGCCGTCTCAATTTGCCTCTCGAGTGCCGACCTCTGGGCAATTAGTTCGGAAAGAGTGGTTGACATGGAAAGATCCTTTTGCCGGAAGTAGCACTGTCGCTCATCGAAGAACGACGGTAAATCAGATAATATCCGACCACTTTGATCCGGTGACGCGCGAACGCGCCAACTCCACACTGCACCGCTTGCAGCAGGAGGTGACGAGTTCGCCAGAGGCCTTCCGTTGTCGGGAGCCGCTACCGTGAGGCGTTCCGCATATACGGGTCCGCGTGGCGCGAAGCGCAATGCGGGGCTATTTGAGCCTGGCCTAGTCCGAGAGCATGCTGGCCATTAAGCAATGCCGCCATGCGGTGCCCGGCGGCCATGCCTGGTGCAGCAAGGGCGGCGGTCCCGAACAGGTCTCGTACAACTTGTGTCGCAATTGGCGCTCTCCCAACTGCCGGAAGAGTGCGGCCAAGCGATGGCTCCGGGATTCACCGGGAGGTCTGTTGTTCGTCGAGCGCTACGGCGTGGGTTCCACGCTGGTGGCGCCCATCGACGACCTCGCTCGATCTGGGGTAGGCCTCGTCGCACTATACAATGCCCGGCAGCACAACATCGAAACGCCCAAGCGCATGAAGACGGCCCTCAAAGTTACGCGGCAACAGGATTTCGCAGAGTGGTACCAGCAGGTGATCAAGGCTGCTGACCTTGCGGAGAACGCCGAAGTACGCGGATGCATGAACATCAAGCCGTGGGGATACGCCATCTGGGAAAATATTCAACAGCGGTTCGACAAGCTGTTGAAGGCTACCGGACACCGCAACGCCTATTTCCCGCTCTTGATACCACTGCGATTTTTCCAGCAGGAGGCTCAGCACGTGGAGGGCTTTGCGAAGGAGTGTGCTGTCGTTACCCATCATCGCCTCGCGCTGCACGAAGGTACGCTGGTTCCCGATCCAGATTCGAAACTTGAGGAGCCTCTGGTCATTCGCCCGACAAGCGAGACAATTATCGGCGACGCGTTCTCGCGCTGGATTCAGTCGCCCAAAGACCTGCCGCTGCTCATCAACCAATGGTGCAACGTCATGCGTTGGGAAATGAGAACGCGCTTGTTCCTGCGAACGTCTGAGTTCCTTTGGCAGGAAGGGCATACCGCTCATGCTACGAGTGAAGAGGCCATCGAGGAAGCTCGGCTCATTCTGCAGATGTACAAGGACTTTGTGACAGATGCCCTTTGCATTCCGGTCATCGTAGGCGAAAAGTCTGCCGGCGAGCGCTTTCCCGGTGCCGTCAATACTTGGTCTATTGAAGGAATGATGCAGGACGGAAAGGCGCTTCAAGCAGGAACATCGCATTTCCTTGGGCAGAATTTCTCTCGCGCATACAAGATAAAGTTTGGAAGTTCGCAGGGCGAGCAATTTGTCTGGACAACCTCCTGGGGAATATCGACTCGCCTGATAGGTGGGTTGATCATGACGCACTCGGATGACAATGGTCTGGTGTTGCCGCCGGCGATTTCTCCTGTGCATCTGCGTGTGCTCCTGCTTACTGAGGATCCAGCAGAGGCGAAGCGTCTCCGCGGATTTGTCGAGGACGCGCTTGCGCAGCAAGCCACCAATGTCTGCGGAGAACCACTCCGAACGGAGTACCTAACCGTAGGCAGGCGGCCTGGCGATTCGTTCTGGGTTGCAGTCAAGCAAGGTGTTCCGGCGATTGCCCAAGTCGGTCTGCGGGAGATGGATAGCGGCTCGATATCTCTCACGCTACGCACTGATCCTCAGCTTCAACGGCAATCCGTCAGTCATGCATCGTTTCTGGCAACCCTGGTGACGTCGCTTGAAGACATGCAGGTCTCACTACGGGAAACGGCGCGTGCATTTCGAGAGAAAAATCTGGTGAGGCCCGAAAATCTGGAGGCGCTCAAGGCCGCATTCTCGGACGGCGATATTTCGCCATTTGCCTTGTGCCCCGTTGATGTGGCTGCCGAGTCTGAAGAATTTGCTCAGCTATTCTTGAAAGAGCACAAACTAAGTTTCCGATGCCTGCCGGAAGGGGAGTTGGGCATTCTTGCCGCAGATGCAAAATGCATCTTCACCGGCCGAGCGGCAACGCATGTTGCGTTGCTTGCCAAGAGTTATTGACGATGTATTAAATCGCGCGCAGGTACAAATGGGCCTACGAATGGGCGCCTGCCGCGTGCCGGCGGCAATGCCGGCGAGATGCTGCTCGGGCCGCCGCTTGGCCGGAGGTGAGCGACCTTCGCATCGAGCCGAGCCGTTAGTACGTTTCGCAAGGCGGATGAAGACGCGCCGCTAAAAAAATGGGTCACAGCCATTCGGCAACAGTGGCACCTTGCGCGCGAGTACTAGACCTGAAACTAAATTCGGGCAGCCATTACCACGGGGCGCGGCTGGCGCGGGCCCACTACCATGCCATCGACAATAGTGCTGCGTGCACGGGCTCTTCTGACGACAGTGCCAGTGGTGAGATTATTCGCTTCTTTTCATTCACTGATGATGGCAACGTTCGCTTTCGAACGGAATCTTTGAAAGACTTCGGGGTCATGCCCAGGAATGAGGTGCCCTTGTGGTACTGCAGCCTTAAGTCTTGTTAGATCTTCGAGATTGCGCTCCGGGTCCTCCGTGCAGACAATGGGGCGCTCCAGCTCGATATTCCTATACAAATAGGCAGCATCTCCAGCGATAGTGTACTCTCCGACCGAGGTTGAAACCTGGGCCACAATATGATTTGTAGTATGGGCGCCTGCTTCTTGAAGGTGGAACCCATTGCCCAATATATGCCGCGCTTCTGAGAATAGGTTTAGGCGGCTCTGGTTGTTCAATTCAACCAGTTGCAGGCGCTGCTCCTCATTTGCGAAAGATAGCAACTGTGTCCATTCAAATTGGTTCATATGCACAGTAGCATTGGGAAAGTGATGAACTCCATCGCAGTGGTCCCAATGGGCGTGAGTCAGTACTATGTCGGTGACTTCGTTCGGGCGAATTCCGGTGGCGACGAATGCCCCTAGCACCCCGGCGCTCGATTCGATCTTCCAACGTTTGGCGCGTGCACCGTTCGGGCGCAAGAAAAACTCATCTGTGCCACAGTCAACTAGGACGTTTCGACCTTCTGATGACGCAAGAAAGAAGTGCCACGACAAGTCTACCAACTCTTGATTCTCGCACCTTACTAGCTGCGAGACTGGAACTCCATGCGACTTGGCGTATTGAATGGCCATCAAGCTCCATTTCATATCAGACACCATAGCGCCCTGCCGTTGCGACATCCAAATTGAAGGGCCATATCAGTAGCGAAGTACGGAGACATTCTGGTGAAGCAAGGAGTGTCATCCTCGAGTTCAAGGCCGAGCAAACATCAAGATTTTGGTTTCATAGCGGAGAGTAACGAAGCCTGCGTCTTGCTGCTTCGCAAACAGCCGGGAAATTTCACTGTAATGTTCGGAGGCCAGAGCAGATGAGGGCGCGGGCCAATGGGAGCTTGAAGCCATTCGGCCTTGAAGACCTTGCAAGTTCAGTCGTTGGTAGTTGATCAGTGCAAAACTGGTCACTTTCAATTCTGAAAAAAGTGAAGCTACTTGGCTTTCGAATGTGTCGAACCTCGCCAGAGAATGCGCAGAGTAGTCTGGGCACTTCAACGTCAGCGCATGGAGTCCGGTGTGAAGATCGTCACAAGAACGATCTAGTTCGTTCCAGATGATTGCAATGATGCCATCTGGAGCGAGTACTCTGAGTACTTCATCTGCGGCCTTTGCCTGATCGAACCAGTGGAAGGACTGCGCCGCCACTATGGCGCGGCATGACGCTGACGGTAAGGTGGTAGCTTCCGCCGACGCCGCGACGCATCGCAATAGCGGTTCGTGCCCGAGATCGCGTGCGCATACGACACGCATCTCGGCATTCGGCTCGACCGCGTGCACCATCCATCCCGCGCCTAGCAGCATACGGGTAAATATTCCAGTGCCTGATCCCAACTCGGCAACCGGACTGTCCTGAGACAGCCTGCCGTATTGTCTGATCAAGTCGATTAGCTCGATCGGATAACTCGGTCGAAAATCTCTATAGTTTTGGGCCCGATCGCTATAGCGAAGGTGAGCAGAATATTCAGTTTGTTTCATAGCCGCTCATAATCCAGTCAGAACTTGTGCTCGATGGCAGCCTTCCATGTGCGCGATTGATTGGTGAAGGTGCGCTGCTGAAACACGCCCGCTCCGTCCGCGATCGAATCGTCCACAACCGTCGTCTGGGCTAACAGATTGCTACCCGAAAAGCGCAACCGCGTAGATGTATCGATCTTCCACGAGGCATAGGCATCCAGGTTGCGCTTGGGACGAGGGTCCTCGCGCTGGCCCGCGCTGATCTGGATCGGCCCCCCGCCATCGAAGGTGAAGTTGGAGCCCACGGTGCATTGCGTTCCGGGCAGCTTGTAGTCAGCGCCAAAGCCCATCGTGAAAGGCGTCTGCTTGGCGAGTCGGTTGTCCGGCCCGGGAACGGAACTCACGGTCGAATGATTCCAGTTGATGTTGCCGTGTACGTCAAGGGCCGGCCACGCCTTGTCGATTTCCGCGAAGGCCATCTTCACTTCCAGTCCCAAGCCCTGCACCTCGGCGGAGCCGAGGTTTTGAGGAATCGAGATCCATTCACCGTTCTGTTCGCTGGTGGTGCGCACGATCACGTTGTCGATGTGACGCGCGAATGCGCTCACGCTGACCAATCCGCCAGACTTCCCGAGGTAATGCTCGTACGCGAGATCCAGGCCCCAGGCCAATTCCGCGCGCAAATCCGGGTTGCCTTGAACGTCGGGCGTCGTCGGCGTGTTGTCGTTGGATACGAAGCGACGCGGGTTGAGATCCCGCACCATCGGAGCGTTGTAGGTGCGACTCAGTCCCGCGCGAACTTGGTCATTGCTGGTGCCCGGGATCTTCCATGTGCTCTGGACCACCGGGCTTAGAACGCTGGATTGGTTGGCGACCGAATCGATCACGTTGCCCGTCACCTTAGTGGAGAGCACTTCCCAACGCGCCCCCCAGTACACCGACATCTGCTTGGAGATATCCCATTCGTCTTGCGCGTAAAGCGCGAGGCGATTCACGTGGATGTTGTAGTCCTCGTCGAGATCCTTTGCTGGATAGCCCGGCGGCGCCGACTGGGTCTGCAATCGGTTTTCATCGCGTTCGATCGCCTCACCGTCCCATCCGATCGCCGCGGCGTGCGATTGAATGAACGGAACGCGGTATTTTCCCGACGACGAGACGCTTCGCTCTAGCGCCGTCGAATGCACGTCCTCGTCCAACAGCACGACCATCGACGGATCGAACTCGTAAAACTTCGAGGCTGAAATTCGACGATTGATGGTGAAGCCGGCCTTCGCGTCGAGACTTGCCTCGTTGGCGAGGTCCTCGTGCCAAGAGAGCCGATTGCGCCAAAGGGTCGTGTCGATCTTCAGATGCAGATTGTCGGAATCATAAAGTGGCGGCGTACCAAACAGCAGATTCTGGACGTCTGTCGATCCTGCGTGCGTATCGCGCACGCGGATAAACGACTCCAAGCTCACTGAGCGCGTCGGGCTCGGCTTCCACTTAAGCGTTGGCGTCAGGCCTAGTGTGTCGTCCAGGTACCACTCTGAGCGATCGGTACGATTCGAGAACGTATGCACTCCCGTCGTATCGAACGCATCTTGCTGCAGGACGGAGTCGAAGCGATTGCGCTCGCGGCTAGCTGAGCCGGCCAACGAATAAGTCCAGGCACCGCTGCGGTCGGAATACAACCCGTCGAGGTATGTCGCCGGATTGCCTGCGTGGCCTGCCTCACTCAGCTTCAATTCGCGCGTCGGCTTCGTCGTCGCCTGCCGCAGAACGATGTTGATCGTTCCGGCGATGCCGCGCGCGCTCTGTTCCAGAGAGGGACTGCGCTGTACGTCGATGTGATCTATCAGATTCGGAGACATTCCATCAACGGAAAAGCCGTCGGGCGCCGGTTCACCATTTATAAGAATTTGCGTGTAGCCCCCTCCAAGTCCGCGCATGCGAATCTCGGTCGTTCGTCCGCTACCAAAGATACTGATTCCCGGAACGCGACGCAGGACGTCTGCGGCATTCGCATCGCCGTACTTGTCCAGATCTTCGCGAGTCACGACGATCTTGGCCGTCGCCGAATCTCGGCGGTCGTCCTGCAATGCAGTACTTGTCACCTCGACACGTTGCGCCTCATAGGTGGGGTCCGTATTCCGCGTTGGCGCGCTGGATGCGGAAGCGGCAGGCACTGGCGCCGAGTTGGCTTGGCTCTGCGCCTGTGCGGTGCGGCCGTAGATGACCGCGATGCCGATGATCACGAGAGCCGCCGCTGCATTGGAGTGATGAGGCTTATGCATGAAAGTGAATCGATCCGTCTGCGGAAATGAAGAAGTCTTGAAACGAGGTCGTGCGCCAGCGCGAATTCAGATGGTGCGTCCATGTCGCGGAGCGCAGAGACGCCTAAGTCCGCAACTCGCCATCGCTTGGACCAAAGGTCGGTCTCACAACTGGCCGGCGTCGTCACATGGGATTGGCTTTCCCTTGCTAACTGCACTTCGTGCAAGCAGCGGAAATCGGCGTACTCGGATGCTGCCGATCAGTCGAGACAAGCGCGTCGTCTAGGAACTGCTTGCTGTGGCGCAATTGGTCAGCGCTCTACTGTGTGGCGCTCGAGGACGTCATGGCGTCTGATCGGCGCTTGGCGGCGTGTTGCGCGATGCGCATTCTCCGGTCCACCAGGACCAATTGGCTTGCCCTACGTCGATGCAGACGTCATGGAGCAGCGTCAATTCAATCATTGTGATCCTCATGCTCTCCCCTATTGAGCGCGGATTGTAGTGACCGATTCATGACTAGAGTGCGGCGAGTTCATCGTTGTGTTGCTGGTGCAAACCCTTGGTACGACGCGCGGCGGGGCGTTGCGACTGATCGATTAGTAAGGGCGCATGCGAAGGCCTTACGTGACTTACGCAAAGCTGTCGATCCGTGCTTGACGAACGCTGCACCAGTACACAGAATCCGCGGCGCTACGCGGGAAAACATCGCGGGCATGCCGGGATGCTTTGTGTCCACGGCACCAAAAAAGGGAGCACCACAATGAAGCCTGCGGACAACCGCGGTGAGGTTTCGACGATCTCCGGAATTTTCGAGCAGATCGCACATGCGTTTCCAGATCGTTGCGCCGTCGTCAGCGGCGATGCGTCACTGACGTACGAGCAGCTCGAGAGGCGCGCCAACCAGCTTGCGCATTTGCTGATTGGCCGTGGTGTCGGCCGGGGCGACATCGTCGGCATCTTTCTCGAGCGCTCGATCGACATGCTGGTTGCCGTGCTGGCGGTTTGCAAGTGTGGCGCGGCCTATCTGCCCCTGGCCATCGAACTTCCTGCCCAACGCGCGTCCTACATGCTGGGGGATGCCGGGGCGCGAATCCTGGTTTCGCGATCGGCACTGGCCTCCGCGTTGCCTCCGGGCTCGCACGGCCTAGTTGACGTCGATTCCGAGTGTTCCGCCGTTTCTGCGATGCCCACCGTGCGACCGAGCGTCGTCGCGCGTCCCGGCGATATTGCTTTTTGCATCTACACGTCCGGTTCGACCGGACAGCCCAAAGGCGTGCTTGTCACGAACAGCGGCATCGCAGAGCTTTGCGCGGCGCAGCGTGCGATGTTCGGGGTCACCAGCGCGGATAGAGTGCTCCAGTTCGCGTCGTTCGGGTTCGATGCATTCCTATTCGACCTGCTGATGGCCTTTGGGTCGGGCGCCGTTCTGGTGCTGCGTGGCGACGAATTGGGCGAAGCCCTTGTCGAAGAGATGCGGCGCCATCGCGTGACCATCGCCACGCTGCCACCCAGTTTGCTGAGCCGCACGAGGCTGGATCGGGTATCGTCCCTGCGCTGCGTCGTCGTCGCCGGCGAAGCGTGTCCGCCCGCGTATGTCGACTCTGTTGCAGCGCATTGCGACTTCGTCAATGCTTACGGCCCGACCGAGGCAACCATCTGGGCGACGGCGTATCGCGTTGAACGCGGCGGAGCACGCCTGACGCAGCTGCCGATCGGCCGTCCCGTCGGCGGTACCGGGGTATTGATCCTCGACGAGCGGCTCGACGAGGTTGCGCGCGGCGTGGTCGGCGAGATCTACCTGACCGGGCCCGCGCTCGCGCTTGGCTACCGCAATCGTCCAGATCTCACCGCCGAGCGATTCTTGCCGCACCCCGGCGGCCCTACCGGGAGCCGCATGTACAAGACCGGCGACCTGGCTCGCTGGTCGGACGACGGATTGATCGAATTCGTCGGTCGTACCGACCACCAGGTCAAGCTGCGCGGCTTCCGCATCGAGCTGGGCGAGATCGAGCGGACACTCGTCGAATGCGGCGGCGCGCGTGCCGCCGCCGTGGTGGTTCGTGGTGCGGAATCGTCAAGGCACCTCGCGGCGTTTCTAGAGGGCGACGGCGTCAAGCAGTCCGATCTCGTCGGCATCGAATCGCTGCTCAGGCAGACGCTGCCGCACTACATGATTCCATCGCGCTGGGCGGTCCTCGAGGCGCTTCCGCTCAATGCCAGCGGCAAGATCGATCGCAATGCGCTGGAGCTAATGCCGGCGCTGCATGTCGGCACGCAGGCGGATCACGTGGATCCGAATACGCCGCTGGAACGGACGATTGCGGCCATCTGGTCTCTGGTACTTGGCGTGCCCGTTGTCGGGCGGATCGACGGCTTCCGCAGGCTGGGTGGAAGTTCGATCCAGGCGGTGGATGTCGGCTTTCGGCTCGGGGCGTCACTGGGGCGTCCCGTTTCGCCGCCGAGGGGAGATCAAACGCTCACCGAGTATGCGACTGTCGTCGACGCGTCGACCAGCTCATTCGACGCAGTGGACCAAACACCGGTCGATGTGGAGCGCCTGTCGTTCGCCCAGGAGCAGGTGTGCTTCATGGAGGCCGCGGGCGACGCCTGGCGCGCTTATCGCTGTCACGCGCGGATCGACCTGACCGGCGCATTGGATCTTCTTGCATTGCAACGCGCGTTGAACCAGCTCGTTGCGCGCCATGAGATCCTGCGCACCGGCTTTGTCCAGGAACATGGTGTTTGGTGCCGCCGCGTCGCGGCCAGCGTGCGGGTGGCACTGCCGTGCACGGATTTGTCGCATTTCGACGAGCAGGACGTTGCCGCGGCCGTCGAGGATTGCATCCGCGACGAGGTCGATCGAAAGTTCGACCTGACTAAGCCGCCGCTGGTGCACTGGCGCCTCATCCGGTTGAAGGCGAACGAGCATGTACTGGTGCAAAGCGAGCATCACAACGTCCATGACGGGCAATCGTTCCGGATCCTTCTGCGTGACCTGGCCACCCTCTATTCGGCGAATGCTTCGGGTCGGGAGGCGTGCCTGCCGGTCATCGACGGTCAATATGGTGAGCACTGTTCCGATGAGCAGCGCTGGCTGCGCAGCGATGAATATCGAGGCCAGCTCTCGTTCTGGCAGGCGCACCTCGAGGCGAGCGCCCCCGACGTCATGCCGTTCTCGAAGGGGCGTGCGAAGACGGATCGGCGCTACGCCGGTGGACAGGAGCGGCGGTTCGTCCACGACCGTCTGTTCGACGATCTGGGCCGCCTTGCCGGGCGAATCGGCGTATCGCGCTATGCGCTGATGTTCGCTGCGTTCGGTGCGCTGTGCGCGCGTTTGAGCCAGCAGGGGCGCTTCCTTGTCGGGTCGGCGCTCGCCAACCGCACTTCGGCACGGTTCAAGGAAACGGTCGGCATGTTCGTCAACATGCTGCCCATCCCATTCGACGTCGCCGGCGCGGATGCATTTGTCGACCTCGCACGACAAACGGCGGCGAACATCGACTTTGCGCTGGCCAACAGCCGCGTCCCGATGGCCGAGGTGGTCAAGCAGTTGAATTGGGGGGCGGCACTGCGAGGCCAGGCGCCGTTCAATCTCGGATTCTCGTTCCATGATTCCATGACGGCCGCGCCCGTGTTCGAGGGGCTCGGAGCTGCCGTGGGCGAAGCGCTGCCGAACGGGTCGGCGAAGTTCGACCTGAGCGTGGTCGGCATCCTGGCCAACCAGACGTCGACGCATCCGATGGAACTGCTGTTTGAGTACGACTCGGATGCGTTCGATCGCGACACGGTGCGCCGAATGATCGATCACTACCTGGTCATGCTGGCCGGCGTGGTTGCCGCGCCCGAGGCCCGTATCCGCGATCTGCCGGTTCTCTCGCCCGACGAGAAGGTGCAATTGTTGTTCCGCTGGAACGATACCGCGGAAGACTACCGGCGCGACGCTTGCATCCACCAACTGTTCGAAGAGCGGGCCGCGGCAATGCCGCATTCCGTTGCCGTGGTCTGCGAGGAACGGCGGCTGACTTATCTCGAGCTGAATCAGCGCGCGAATCGGCTCGCGCGCCGGCTTCGAGCGCTGGGCGTCGGACCGGAGCGTCTGGTTGCGGTCTGCGCGGGACGATCGATCGAGCTGGTCGTCGGCCTGCTGGCCGTGCTCAAGGCCGGTGGCGCGTACGTGCCGCTCGATCCTGAATGGCCTCTGGAAAGGCGGCGACGGCTGCTCGAAGACCTCGGGGTCTCCACGGTTCTGACGGACAGCGACCGCCAGCCTGAGATCGAGCGTCTCGCGTGGGAGGTTCCCGGCCTACGCAACGTCTGCAGCTTGGATGGCGAGTCGGCATACGAGCCCGCCCTTGAGGTCGACCGCAAGCAGACGGCGCAGTTCTGGGATTTCGTTGCCGAACGAACCGACGACGACATTGCCGCAGGCGGCTTCATCAGCAGCTTCACCGGTCAGCCATTCGCGCGCGAGGAGGTGGCGCAGTACGTCGATCACGTCGTCGATCTGCTCGGCGATCGCCTCCGTCCCGGCGCCCGGATTCTCGAGATCGGTTGCGGCTCGGGGGCCATCGGCTTCGAGCTGCTGAAGCGAGGGGTCGACTATGTCGGCCTCGATCCGGCGCCGCGCTACCAGGGACGCAACCGGCGCCGAGCGGTCGAAGAGGGATTCAATGCTGCGCGATTTGAGATCGCGTTCGCACACGAGTCCGCGCTCGCCGGCATCGGCTTCGACGCGATCATTCTGCCCAGCGTCACCCAGTTCTTTCCCAGCCACCGGTATCTCGAGGCAGTGCTCGAGCAATGCCTGTCGCAACTCGCGCCGCGAGGCGTGGTGGTCGTGGCCGACGTGATGGACCCGGCATGCCGCCCGGTTCTCGCTGCTGCATTGAAGGCGCACAAGGAGGCGGTACCATCTGCCAGGGTCAAGAGCGATGTCGAGACGGAGTTCCACGTGACGACCGCGTTCTTCGAGGCATTCGCACAAGAGCGTCCAGGCTTGCGTGCCCAGGTGGTACGGCGTTCCGCGCAGGCGTTCACCACCGAACTCGTGCATCGCTACGATGTCTCATTCAGCAGGGATGGCGTGCGGGAGATTGAAGCGCCGGCGTGCGGCGTGCGTCGGTTTTGGCCGGCCGACTATGCAGCGTTCGACGACACCAACCTCGCTCCTGCGGGAACGGCGGCGTCGCTGGCGTACGTGATCTTCACGTCCGGTTCGACAGGGCAGCCCAAGGGTGTGATGGTGCGCCACGGCCCCGTGGTCAACCTGATTTCATGGGTGAACCGATTTGCGGCGATCACGCCTGCGGATCGACTGTTCTTCGTCACGTCGATCTGCTTCGACTTGTCCGTGTACGACATCTTCGGGACGCTCGCCGCGGGCGCCTGCATCGATGTCGTGCCGGGCTGCAAGATGAGGGATCCGGACGAACTCGCTTCCTACCTTTCCGGACGATCTGCCACCTTCTGGGACTCGGCACCTGCGGCATTCGGCTACGTCGCGCCGAGCCTGGAGGCGGCGCCGGCCGGGTCGACGCGCGCATCGCTGCGCACGGCGTTCCTCAGTGGTGACTGGATTCCGTTGACGATGCCGGATCGCATCCGCGCGCTGTTTCCTGGCGCGCGCGTGGTGTCGCTTGGCGGTGCCACCGAAGCCGCCATCTGGTCGAACTATTTCGTCGTCGAACGAGTCGAGCCGCACTGGCGCAGCGTGCCCTATGGCCGCCCGATCCAGAACGCGCGGTACTACGTCCTGGACAGCGATTTGCAACCGCAGCCCATCGGCGTTCCGGGCGACTTGTACATCGGCGGCGAATGCCTCGCGCAAGGCTATTTCGCCGACCCGGCGCTGACTGCCGTGAAATTCATTCCCGACCCGTATGCCATCGAGCCTGGGCGAACGATGTACCGCACCGGCGATCTCGCGAAGTTCCTGCCGGACGGAAACATTGAATTCCTCGGGCGGGTGGATCAGCAGGTGAAGATCCGCGGCTACCGCATTGAGATCGGTGAGATCGAGTCCGCACTTCGTCGCTGCGACGGCGTGAAGGATGCGATCGTCCTCGCCCACGAGCAGGCTTCCGGCGACAAGCAACTGCTCGCATTCGTACTGGCGGCTTCGTCTCACGCCGTCAAGCCGGATGATATCCGCGGCCGCCTCAACAGCGTCCTGCCGTCGTACATGGTGCCGGCGGTGATCATGGCGCTCGACGCCTGGCCGGTCAGCGCCAACGGCAAGGTAGATCGAAAGCAGCTTGGTACGTTGGCGCTGGGGGGCCAACCGAAGGCAGCGCCGCCGATGGTGCAAGCCACCGCTCCGGCGCATGATCGCGAGCTCCAGGGGGTGCTGGACATCCTGCGTGAACTCGTGCCGGGCATTATCGTGGGACCTGGAGACGACCTCATCGCGAACGGGCTGCATTCGTTGGCGATGATGCGCTTCGTAGCCCGGTGCGGTGACGAACTGGGCGCCCAACTCCGCGTGCGCGACGTCTATCGGCTTGCTACACCAGCAGCGATCGCGCAAGCCGTGCGCAGCGCGAGGTCCGGGGCATGACTTCCGCGTATGCGCGACCGCACGTTGATATGCGGTCGCCCGCTACTACGCATGCCATGCAGGCGGCTTCGGGCGGCTGGTCGCTGTGGCGCACGCTCGAATGTCGAACCGCCGGCTTTCCCGCGGCGCTGGTGCTCGGGTTGGCGGATGTGCACTGCGCCGACGCATCCGATGCGCTGGCCGCGGCCCGCGCGCATGTCCGCGCGCTGTTCGATGAGGTCCGCGCAGACCTGAAGGGACGCATTCGCATCGAGCTGGCGTCGCAGACGGATGCGATCGCGCCGACGGCAACGACGCAACAGATGCTTCTCACGTTGCGCCCTGCGGTCAAGGCACTCGAACGTCATCGTCTGGATGACGCGGCTCTGATCGTCGTCGAGCCCGCGGTACTCCAGGCGCTCCGCGAGGCGCTCCAGCGGTTGAGCGAGCTCGAGCAAGCATTCGTGGATAGCTTCGCCCAAGCCTGCACGGCGATCGCCACGCGCCTGCGCGGATTCGCACTGGAGCCCGCCGTGCGCGAAGCCGTGACGTGGCAGAACAAGTCGTTGGTGCTCGACGTCCTCGACCGCCTCGCAGCTTCGGAACCAGGTGCGGCGGATCGCCGTCACGAGGAACTGGTCGCCAGCTACCTGCAACGCTATTGCGTCAAGAACGACACGATCGGCTTCTTCGGACCTGTTGGTTGGGGACGCTGGGATGACGCGCTGCATGGTGTCGAGGTGAAGGACGGCGGGCGGCTCCTCGCGACGCGCACGGTGTACTTCGAGGATTGGGCAGTGCAGGCACTCGCGGACCGGCTGTCAGCCGATCGACGCCTGCGGCCCTGGATGGTGCCGACCCCGGCTCCCTATCTGCGGGTGATCGGAGAACGATTGATGTTGCCTGGAGGTGCTGTCGCGACGCTAACGCGTTCACAGGCAATGTTGATCGAGGCCAGTCGCAGTGGATCGACGGCCGGGCGGATCGCAGACGCGCTTCTGCAGAACCCCTTCAGCGAATTTGACGACGAAGACGAGATCTTCGAAGCGCTGTCCGAACTCGCGGCGGCGCATTGGTTGCATTTCGGCTTCGCCGTGCGTCTTGGCGACGCACGACCCGAGGTCCGGCTGCGTGTCGAACTCGAGGCCATTGACGACCCCGCGCTGCGGGAAGAAGCACTTGCCCCGCTGTTCGCGCTGGAGGCAGCGCGCGACGACGTGGCAGCCGCTGCCGTCGAGCAGCGCGCGCTGCTCGACGCCCTGCGCCGGCTGGACGCCACGTTCGAGGCCATCACGGGCAGCCGATCAAGTCGCAGCGCCGGCGAGACCTATGGCGCCCGCACCGTCGTTTATGAGGATTGTCGACGGGCGACCGAGGTGAGTTTTGGCGCCGACCTGCGCGAGCATCTTCAGCAACCGCTTTCGCTCGTGTTGGCCAGCGCGCGCTGGTTCTGTCACGGCGCGGCACGCGTGTTCCGCGAAAGCCTCGCCGACGTGTTCTCGCGCGTCGCCCCTGAGTCTGCCGTCGACGCCGTGCGAGCCATCGACATGCCGACCTTCTGGATGTATGCGCAGGAGCTCTTCTACGGGGAAGGCCCGGCGGGCATCGCGGCGCTGCAAGAGCAATTGACGCTCCGGTGGCGCGAACTCCTCTGCCTCGACGAAGGCGGCGATGACCTTCGGCGCGAGAGCGCCGCACTGGCAGTCTCGGCCGGCCAGGCGTTCTACGTCGCAGATCCGGGCTGGACCGGCGCGATGCACCAGAGTCCCGATGTCATGATCGCCGCGCGCGACATGGCTGCGATCGGGCGTGGCGACATGTGGTTCGTTCTCGGCGAGGTGCACGTCGGCATCAACACGCTGATCAACCATTCCGCGCTGGAGCAGCATCCGGCCGCCGACGAAGTATTGGACGCGCTGCATGCCGACCTCGGGGCGCCACGCGTATTGCCGCGCATCTCTCGCGCCGGCACGGGCCAGCCCATTCGTGTTCAGACCGTCACCGACACCCGGCGCGACATCGAGCTGAAGTTCTCGCTCGGAGCACTTCCATTGCGAGCCGATGCGTCGATCGACTTGGCGGCGCTGCAGGTGTGCGCGAGCGAGGATGGTCTGGAGGCGGTCACTACTGATGGTGCGTCGCGCTTCGACCTTCTTGACGTGTTTGCGCAGTTGCTGTCGGGATTCATCGCGGACAAGTTCCGTCTCCTGCCACCGGCGAGGCGTTCCCCCCGTGTGTCGATCGACCGACTTGTCGTGCAGCGCTGCACGTGGCGTATCCCGGCGGAGGAACTGGCATTCCTGGCGGCACAGGACCAGGGCGAGGTCTTCCTCGAGCTGCGTCGCTGGGCATCGTCGCAGGCCCTTCCGCGCTGGTGCTTCGTCAAGGTCGCCTGGGAGAAGAAGCCCTTTTATCTCGATCTTGCCAGCCCGATTTACGTGCGGATCCTCGCCAAGCAGGTACGCAACGCGCTCAAGCGCGACGCCGATCGGGGCCGCTGCGTTGTATTTAGCGAGATGCTGCCCTCGCACGACGAACTGTGGATGCCCATCGGGGCCGGACACGTCTGCACGAGCGAATTGCGTCTCGTTGCTGTGCACCAGGACGACTGTCGCGCGGGGCGCCGATGATCGCGGTACATGTCGATGCCCTCCCTCATTCGGCCGCGAAATTGCCCGTCGTGCCGCGGCTCGGCGACGCGTTGCGTGCGCGATCGTATCGCCTCGATCGCGCCTGGGATGCGCTATGGCGCACATCCGCCCACGTCTTCGCATTGACGGAGACGACCGGCGCTGCCGCCACGATCGACCTGGGCGCGCTCGAGTCCGCCTTGCAAGAGATCGACTTCGCGCCGTTGCTACCTGTCACGTTGACGCAGGCGGTACGCCGTCGACAGTTGAGCTTCCTCGGCGGTCGCTTGAGTGCAGAGCGTGCCCTGGCCCAGATCGGCTGGAACGCTGCAGGGCCGGAGCGCGGCGCGGATGGTGAACCGCTCTGGCCCGTCGCAGTGCGCGGCTCGATCACGCACACGGACGCATGCGCGCACGCGGTCGTCCTGGAGGCACGGCAATGCGGAGGCGTCGGCATTGACTCCGAGCGCGTCGTCGCCTCGTGCGAGTCGATCGTTGCGGTGTGCTGTACTCCGTTCGAGCGACGAACCTGGTTCGCCGCTGACGACCAACTCTTGCGGGCCACGCTGTTGTTCTCGGCCAAGGAATCGTTCTACAAGGCCATCTATCCGATCGTGCAGCGCTTCGTCGACTTCGATGAAGTAGAGGCCGTCTCATGGGACGATGCACATGCGGAGATCCTGCTGCAGCCGACGGCGACAAGCGACTTGTCCCGACTCATCGACAGTGCGCACGCGCGCTATCGTATCGACGTTTCCGCGCAGGCCTGCGTCCATACCGCGGTGCTGCTCCCTTCCACCTCATCGACGCCCTGCCAATGACCCAGAACGCCCAGCGTATCCCGCGGTCCGCCGCCATCCTGATCGCCACCCGCGGGCTGAGCAGCATCGGCACGACGCTCACTAGCTTCGGCCTCGATGTGTGGGTGTTCCGGCGCACGGGCTCCTACGGCACGTTCGCACTGCTGGCAGTGTTGACGAGCCTGCCGGTGCTTCTGTTCGCACCCTTCGCGGGCATGCTGACGGACCGCATCGACAAGAAGAAGCTGCTGATCGCCGCCGACCTCGTCTCTGCATCGGGCGTCGCGTTGGCGCTGATCCTGTACCTGACCGACGCCTTGAGCGTCACGGTCGTCGCCTTGACGACCGTTTTGCTCTCCAGCGCTTCTGAGCTTCGCTGGTCGTCGATGAGCGCGATGTTCTCGCGCGTCCTTCCGCGAGAACTGCTGGGCCGCGTCAGCGGGATCCAGCAGGCAATCCGCGGTGTCAACGTGATGCTCGGACCGCTGCTTGGGGCGATCGGGCTAGACCTGCTCGGGCTTCCGACGCTGCTTGGCTTGGATGTGCTGACCTATGCTCTGAGCATGGCAGCATGGCTGGCAGTGCGAGTCGACACGCGTTCGGATTCTCGCGCGCCGGGAGAGCCGAAACCGAGCTTTCTCGAAGAGTTCACTTACGGATTTCGCTGGGTCTGGCGGCAGCCGGGGCTACGTCGCCTGCTGATGTTCTTCATGATCGTCAACATCGGCGTCTCGATCTTTACCGCGGCGTTCTCGCCATACCTGCTGTCCTTCGCGGACAACCGCATGCTCGCTGCGTCGCTCGGCGTTCTGGGCGCCGGCGCGTTCCTGTGCGGCGTGTACATCGGCAAGCGCAGCTCGGCCATCGGGAGCCACGAATCGAACATTGTCATGGGCACGCTGCTGTTCGGCCTGGGCATGTTCCTCTGGGGTGTCTGCCGTCACCCCGCTTTGCTCCTTCCCGTTGCGTTTTTCATCGGTGTGATGGAGACCGTGATCATGTCGGCCAGCCAAACCGCGTGGCAACTGCATGTGCCGGCGAACATCCAGGGAAAGGTCTTCGCGGTGCGTACCGTGACGGCGTTCGGCCTGGCTCCGCTCGCGCTGCTTTGCTCGGTGCCGCTGGCCGATCGCGTCTTCCGTCCAATGCTCACCCAGGCGGGAGCCTTCGCCTCGACGACGTGGGGCGCGGCACCCACAGGCCCGCTTGGCATGATGGTGTCGATGCTGGGCCTCAGCGTGGCTGCCTGCGCCGGGGTACTGCAGTTCAGCGGCGGCCTGCGCCTCGCGCCCGATACGATCGCGGCGGAAGCGAAGGGGAGCTGATCCATGCTTCGCCACGCCTTGTCTTCGTCGCAGCAGGGACTCTGGTTCCTGAGTCGCATCGATGCCCGTGTCGATGTTGCCTACAACGTCGTGCTGGCGCTGCGCGCCAGCAGCTCCATCGATCCCGTCAGGCTGCAAAGCGCGCTGCGCGTTCTCCAGGCAAGGCACGAGGCGCTGCGCTGTCGAATCGTCGCGGAGCTGGGCGTCCCGGCGATCGAAGTCGAAGACGCCGCGCAAGCCACGACATGGATGCTGGAGCAGCGCGCAGGCGACCTGAAGCATATTGCAACCGAAGAGGGCAATCGGCCATTCGAAATCGGGCTCGCACCTCTGGCTCGTGCCGTGCTCGTTAGGCCGGTGGATGTCAACCAATGCTACGGTCTCGTCTTCGTCGTGCCGCACCTGTTGTTCGATGACGCTTCCGCACGGATACTGATGCAGGACTTGCAACTCATAGATCGTGCCCTACTTCAAGGCGAGGATCCCATGAGCTTGGCGCCGCCGGGCTCCTTGTTGGAAGCGATCGAACGCGAGCAAGCGCTGGTCGGCGGCCAGAAGATCAAGGCGGTCGCGGCGGCGACCGCTGAACGACTTGAAGGCATGCCCGAACGGCTTGCGTTGCCCGGCCTGATCGCGAGCGCGGAAGTGTCGCCGGTCTATGCAGGTGCGGCCGTGGAGTTTGAGCTTTCGGCTGAACTCGTCGACTCGATGCGCACCTTCATGCGCCAACAGCGCTGCACTCCGGCTGCGGGCTGCCTGGCGGCCTTCCTCCTCCTGCTCTGGAAGGTCAGCGGACAGGTGGACTTTGGCGTCAACCTCCCTGTGTCCAATCGCGGCGGCAAGGAATTGCAGCAGGTCATCGGCTACTTCACTAACGTCGGGATCGTGCGGGCGCAGATCGATCCGATGCAGGCGGTCTCCCAGTTTCTGGCCCGTCTCAATGAGCAATGGTGGGATCTGCTGGACGCTTGCGAGCTTCCCTTTCCGCTGTTGGCCAAGCAGGTTCGACGTCGAGGCGGTGACTTGCAGGCGGCGCTTATGCAGGTCGGCTTCAATCATCTGGTCAAGGACGACAGCGTGTTGGCACTTGGCACGGCTCAACTGAGGCAGGTGCAGGTACTCCCCGAGGCTGTCAAGAACCAGCTGAAGCTCGACATCGAGGAGACACCGACAGGTCTACGCGGCGTGATGCTATATGACCGCAACGCGATGGATCGCGAGACGGTGCAGGGTCTAGCGGACGGATACGTGCGTCTGCTCGAGTCGATGGTGGCCGCGTCCGGGACTCGGCTACGCGATCTTCCGCTGCTGGGCGAGGCACAGCGCAACGCGATGATCGAACGAGGCCGGGGCGAGACAATCGCGCTGCCGCGGCAAGGGCTGCATAAGTTGTTCGAAGAGCAGGTCGAGCGCTCGCCCGATGCGGTGGCCGTGGTTTTCGAAGACCAGCAACTGACGTATGGTCAGCTCAATGCCAGGGCCAATCAGCTGGCGCACCACCTCAGGGGCCTGGGCGTCAAGCCCGACACGTTGGTGGCGATCTGCGTGGAGCGCAGCCTGGAGATGGTCATTGGGTTGCTGGGCATTCTCAAGGCTGGCGGAGCCTACGTGCCGCTGGATCCTGGCTACCCGACGGAACGACTTCTGTACATGCTGCAGAACGCGCGAACCGCAGTATTGGTGACGCAAGAAGGCCTTGCGCCAAGACTGAGCGAGTTCAGTGGGTCGACAGTTTTGGTTGATCCCACGTGGTCACCGATGCGTGAGTGCAGCGTCGTCAATGTGCCTTGCATCAATGATTCGCGAAACTTGGCCTATTGTCTGTACACATCGGGATCGACGGGTCTGCCGAAGGGTGTCGAGCTGACGCATCGCAATGCGGTCAACTTTCTCACTTGGGTTCTCCAGACGTTCGGGCAGCGGGACTTGTCGACGGTCGCTTGCACCACCTCAATCTGCTTCGATCTGTCCGTCTTCGAGTTGTTCGGAACTCTTGTGGCGGGCGGCATCGTTGTGCTCCTCGAGAATGCCTTGTCGCTCTTGAGCGGTCATCCCTCAGAGCCACTAGTCACTATCAATACCGTACCGTCCGCCATTGGCACTTTGGCCGAAGCAGGCGCGATCCCGGCCGGTCTACAAGTTATCAACCTCGCGGGCGAACCTCTGCAACGAAGCTTGGTCAATCGCGTCTTTGGCGAAGCGCCGGGAGTCGCGCTGTTCAATCTGTACGGGCCCACCGAATACACGACCTACACCACTGTTGCCAGGATTTCGGCTGAGCCGCAGGCTCCCATCTCCTTGGGGCATCCTATTGCCAACACACGGATCTATATCCTGAATGAGGATATCCAGCTTGCTCCCATTGGCGTGGCCGGTGAGATCTGCATCGCCGGGGAAGGCTTGGCACGTGGATACCTGAAGAGACCAGATCTCACTGCCACAAAATTTGTGCCTAATCCTTTCGGCGCCCCCGGGGAAAGAATGTACCGGACCGGCGATGTGGGGAGGTACCTTGAGAACGGAGAAATTGAGTTTGTAGGTCGCGTCGACCATCAAGTCAAAGTACGTGGATTTCGTATCGAGTTGGGGGAGATCGAGGTCGCACTCCAACGCTGCGAAGGCATACGTGAGACCGTTGTGCTGGCGCTGGAAGACGAGTCCTGCGACATGCGCCTGGCGGCTTATGTGGTGTCCGACTCGGGTGCGCAGGCCGCGCCGGCGGACTTGCGTGCTCAATTGTCGCGCTTTCTTCCTAGCTACATGCTTCCTACGGCGTGGGTGTTTCTGGATGCCCTGCCATTGAATCAAAACGGCAAGATCGATAGAAAGGCGCTCAAATCTCTCGAACCGTGCTCGCAGGCGCAATCAAGTGGCGAAATAGTCGCGAATGAAATTGAACTTCGATTGGCCCGCGTCTGGAGTGAGGTTCTTTCCATTTCTCAGCCCGGTATCGGGGAAAACTTCTTCGAGATTGGAGGGCATTCGCTAAACGTCGCAACGCTGCGTGTTCGGATATTTCAAGAGTTCGGTCTATCGGTGCCACTAAAATATCTGTTTGAACGCCAAACCATCTCAGAACAGGCAAAGGGGTTGAATAGCCGCGATGGTGAGGAACAAGACATCCTTTCGACTAGCGATGCCCCGGGCCCGCTTCCGCTGACCCCTGCACAGTCAAGATTCCTTTCGACGACGCCGGACGCCTTCCTGGAAGGAAACGTCCTGCACTTCTTGCTGACATGCGACCACGAACTGAAACGGGTTATCCGAGCAATAAGCCGCATCCTCTCAAGGCACACCGCATTCAGAATCAGTCAGTTTGCACAAGAAGCAGGCGAATGGCGACAAATCGTTTCGATCGATCCGCCTACCGCAATACGCGACCTCGGTAGCGTCGAATCAATTGATGCGTTCGTCGGATTGTGCCTATCTGCAGAACAAGAAATATCTCTCGCCCGTGGGGTGTTTTACAGATGGTGCGTGGGCTCAGGACCAGCGTCAACCTATATATTCTTTGCTTGTCATCATTTAATTGCGGACGCAATTTCATTGGCCGCTGTCAAGCTCGAGCTCGATCTTCTGTTCGCTGTCAATGAGGCGGTGGCTTTGCCGCCCCCGACGTCTCTGGGTCGATGGATCAAAGAAAATTCGTCGCCTGAGGCTATGGCGGAATACTACTCGCAACTTCCCAGGTGGGAACGTAACGTAAGTCGGGAATCTCGTTGCGGTGGAGCCATACCCACGCAGAGTGGCACGCCATCACTCCATCCGATCACACTAAGTCACCCTCTATATTCATCTACTCCGTCGCTCGACCACATTATTATTCTCGCGGCAGTCGTGCATGCCTTCGCGCATACGTTCACAGCTGAGACGGTTCATTGCCGCGTTGTAGATTCTGGGCGCGGGAACGCAAGTTCATTCGATGATTCAATGACCGTTGGATGGCTTGCTCATCACGTTCCCCTCAGTATCAAAGCCCGAGTATCGACGAATGAGACGGTCGAAGAAACCAGGGCCGCAATGGAGGGATTGGCGCGCCGAGGAATGGGCTACGGTTGGTTGCGCTTTCATCAAAGCATTCCTACGCTGGTCGACGGACTTCAGCTCACTGAATTGCCACTATATTTCAATCACCTATATGCCGAAACAGAGCGGTATCGCTCTCTTTCTGACGTAACGTCGTTGCTGAAAAATCGGCGACATAGCGCAAGCGAACCATTCAGGGGGCTCGCAGTTCATGCAAGGCAGTCCAGACAATCGGTGGATCTCGCGGTTTCTTTCGACGACGAGCACATCGGCGGGGCAGCAATAGAAGCCTTTGTTGAATCGTTAAAAATAAGTCTTTCAGAGTTGACGGAGTCGGCGACAACACTAAATTGACCGAAATATCGGTTCATGTACGAGAACAAGCAACTCCCCGGAAACATTGCTGTTCTTGTATGCGCAAACCAAGGGGAAGGAGTCAGAAATGGATCTGTACGAAGCGCCGTTGCGCGAGCTTTCGCAACTTATTTCCGGGCCTTTTCGAAAGGGTCTTCGACTTGTCGGCTGCGGCGACTACCAAGCGCTCGACGCCGGCTCAGTGCTCGCACTATTGGATAGGCATGACCTCCTGATTCTTCGCGGATTCAACTTCGACGCCAAGTCATTCGATAATCTCGGTGCGAATCTATTTTCCGATACCTTCACCCATCATAATCGGGCGCGCCGCCGTATGCAGGGCTCGGTAAGCACGGATCTTCTTCCAGCCGATGGGTCGCATCGATTACCCCATATCGAACGGGGTTACGCACCTGGGATTCCGGATTTGATCGCCTTCTATTGCGAACGCCCCGCCGAGGAGGGTGGCAATACAACGTTTCAACATGGTGCTGATATTTACAGAAATTTATCCGTATCTGCTAGGCGATTCTTTAGTGAAACGAATTTCAGATGGACACTAAGAATTCGACGAGCTATATGGAATCGTGTATTGGGGGCCCGTTCAAAAGATGCCATTGAAACTGCGTACGTCAAGCGTATTAGGCGCTTCGTCTCTGACGGACTGGGTGAGCGAGTGACCTATTCTTTTGCCAGAAATGACTTGCTGGTTCAATTCATAACGCCAGCTACTCGGCATCATCCTGTGACTGGGGAGCCCATGTTCGTCAACGGAAGCCTGGCATTTCTGCAAGATGTTCAGGCAGGGGTACACAACTCGGTAATGCTAACGCTCGAGAATGATGAAGCAGTTCCTGTTGCTTGGCTAGAAGACGCCCTAGCTTCTGCTTCGTCCTGTACCCTCCAGACGATGCTCATGCCAGGGGATATAGCCATCGCCAACAATCATGCAGTGCTTCACGGTCGCACTAAATTTACCGATCCCAACCGGCGGCTGCTAGTGCAGTTTGGAATCCGAAAGAGGATGTCCGCCTAGTCAAGTTGATGAGTGTCGAGCGGTATCGAGCATTAAGTCCCGGCCATGGCGCCTGGCGGCTTAGCAATCGGGCTTTACGGCCTTTCCCTGGTCTGAGCGACTCAGGATTGAAACAGAACAATTGCGGATTTGTTATGCACAATGCAGTCGTTACTTTAGATCCGACCTATGACGCAGAAACACAAAAGTTTTGGCTTGAAAATTCTCTAGAAGCTGACCGTCGCGCGCATGCGTACTCAACGGCTATTTCTCCGGAGTGGGTGTTGCATCACAGCGGATTGCCTTGGTTACTGCTCCAACTTCAAATTCCATATCACGATATCGCTAAGGAGGCGCTTCGCCTTCTTGACCGATTTGTCGAGCATCGGGGTGGGATAGGAAGAGGCTGGCGAAGCCTGTGCATTCATGGCATCGATGAAGAGAAAACTCGTTCAGCGCGGCACTACGGTCACGTCGAGGAGGACGCTCCTTATCGTTGGACTTCCATCGCAAATGCGTGCCCGGTTACGACGAAGTTTATTCGCGATAGTTTTCCATTGGGTCGCCTGTTCAGGGTGCGGTTCATGCTCCTTGAGCCTGGCGGATACATCGCGCCACATCGCGACACTGAATCAAACTATCTTTCAGCGGTGAATATTGGAATCACGAATCCCCTCGGAGCGCTATTTAAAATGAGAAATAAAGGTTTGGTGCCCTTTGATGCTGGCAAAGCTTTCTTGCTGGACGTCGGCAATGAGCATAGTTGTGTCAATCTTAGCAACGAACCCAGGATTCATATAATTGTTCATGGAGACCAGCCATCAATCGAATGGGGAAACCTGTTGCTTAGATCATACGCTGCCATTTAAAGGGCTTTCGATGCTGCAAATCGGTGATCCGAGAGAAGTTCGAATGGACGTCCGTCGACTTGAGAAACTCGCAGAGCGAGTCCAAGCGTGGACACAGACAGGACTAGCCCAGTCAGTAGCATACCTCGTGGCTCGACACGGTGTCGTCGTAGCCAGGAACGCATTTGGTATAGCAAACTACCTCGAACCTGATGGTCCATTGAAAACCGACGCCATTTTTGGGCTTTCGAGCGTTTCAAAGCCTGTGACGGCTACGGCGGTCATGCTATTGGTAGAGGCAGGTGAACTGAGCTTGAATCGCCCGCTGGCCGAATATATTCCGGAGGTTTCCGGGAAGGGCGCGGGAGCTATACTGGTTCACCATCTCCTGACTCATACATCCGGTTATACAGTGAACAGCGCTGCGCCGCGTCTTGGGGCGGCCTTTCGAGCATGCCGCTCAGCGGCGCAACCGATGGACAAGCATGAAATCATCGAGAAAATGCTTAGTTCCGTGTACGACTTGGATCCTGAGATCCTGCCTGGCACTGAGAACAGGTACTGCGGGATAGTGAATTACCTCTTCCTTGCGGAGATCGTTCGCCGTGTGAGTGGCCAGACGATAGATGATTTTGCCCGTCAAAATATATTCGAACCGCTTGGCATGAAAGATACCAGCTACGGACTTTCGAAATCGAGTTCCGGAAGGCGTGTCGTGCCGGATCCCGCAGCATACAAAGGAATTGACGGCTACGACCCCAATGATTCAACTCGGCTCGCGTTACCGCATGGCGGGGGAGGCGTCTTTTCGACCATAGACGACATGGCGATATTTGTTCAAACATTCCTTAACGGCGGAAGGTTTAAAGGCGTTCAGCTCATAAGCCCGGCTTCGGTAGCGGCAATGACCACGAACCAGATTGCAGGCATTGGGACGAGAGATCAAGTTGGCGCGTGGGTATCCGAAGCATCCTGGGGCCTGGGTTGGATGGTGCAGGGCGCAGCTAGGTGGCGTCGGGCGCACGGCTCCCTTCAGCCCGTGGGCAGCTACTACCATCAAGGAGCGAGCGGTGCCGCCATTTGGGCTGAACCGAAGTCGGGGCTTGCCTGCGTTTATCTGAGCGTGATCAGTCGAATGGATCCTGTTACTGAAGAGTTTTTTTGGGAATTCGACAAGTTTCAGAACATGGTCATGTCCTGCATACAAGACGATGCGTAAGAAAGGTTAGCCCAGTGCAGCTGTTGTTGAGCGGAGACGCTCGAATTAATTTGGATAATAACGGGCGCGTGATCGACTGGTCGCGCGGCACGTTTGGTATGGCGCTCAAGATCGAGTGCGCCAGTGGGCCAGTTGCGCTCAAATTGCCAAACATGTCCGGTCGCGTTGAATTGGAGCTTCCTCTGCTGTCCACGCTTCTCGAACAAGAGAGGGATGCCGTCTCCGACATCGTGGCGCGAGATCCCGTGGCCTCACATGAGTTGTTCTGTCGAGTCCAGGGCACTGGATCGCATGAAAAGGCACTGTCTGACGAACTCTTGATCTGCTTTGGGCGAGATTCAGAGCCGCCTCGTGTTTCGTCGATGGCTCATTGGTTGGCCAGCGAAAATGCGGACCTAAAATTGCAGCGGGTTGACGGATTCAAAACGGGGCAAATGCACTTGCCTTCGTGCGGCGGGTCTGGAAACGTTACTTGCGGGTCGGTTCTCGGGAATAAGAACGAGCTTGGAGAGCATTGGTATGTCGGATTGCCCGGGGTTCAATTTGAATGGGCCACTACGTCTCTCGCGCACGCATTGGACACGGGGTCGTTGACGCTGTGGGGTGTTCGTGAATATACGACACTGCTTCGACGATTGATGTCTGGATTAATGATATTGCATGATGCATCACGTGTTCATGGTGACCTTCAGCTCGATCATGTCATGTCTAGAGGATCAGCATCGGATCCACACTCATATTTTCTGTGCGAGTTCGCATCAGTAAATTCAACTGCGTCGACATCTTCTTCTCGAGGTGAAGGGTATGTACAACTGATCCCACGAATTCGCGAGTCTGCGCTATATCCGGCAATTCGACGGGCGCGTCGGACATTGGAAGAGTCAGAGTTTTGTATTGAACGCCTAGGTCCTCGTAATTCATCGTCGTTGTATATGGTTGAGAGGAGGCATTCGGCGGAGAGGGGCGCCGAGAATGCGTCTCTACTGGGCTCTACGCTGCTGCTACAAGATATTGCGGTTCAAGTCCTCGCGCGGGGCACTCAGCACCGCCGCGGGAAACCGGGATCATACTTGTGCCAAATCGCTGAGCGGCGCGGTGAACGCTTGGCAGTTGTCACAAATAGCGTAAGTAGTGGGCATAGAATAAATTGCACGAGTGTTGATGTTATCGCGTCCAGACGCCCATGCGAAGATATATATGCAATTGGAGTGATCACGATTCAATGCTTGCGTGGTAATAGCGCGTGCGATCGAGCGCTGGTGTCCCTTCTTGAGTATTTGGAAGCGCGCTGCGCGTCGCTTCCGGACCATTGGAGAACTTTTTCAATAAATGAAATGCAGGAGTTCTTCGAATCGGACATGTTGTCGCAAGAGTCTGATTTCTTGCATCAAATCATGGGCGGCCGCCCTTGGGTGCGCTCTCTGTTCCTGTTTGCCGTCTTTTGCTTGAAGGAAGGGGCGAATACATCGATCGACCTGCCATCCCAATATGAAACAGAAGCCGCACGGGCACAATCAAATAGGTTGATCCGGTTGATGGCCTATCTTGATGGCCTGACCGGCAGCACAGTACTAAATTAAAGTGGATGTTGGTTGTGAGTTGATCAAAGACCTACGACAAATGAAGAGTGGAAAGTTCGTCTGCGCTTTATAATAAAAAGCGCGATATCGTCTGGCGGATGGCCAATTTTGTAACACACTGCGGGAGTTATTATGGATGCCAAGAAAATACTTGACCAATATGAAACGGAAGGTTATGCGGTAATCCGCAACGTCATTGATCAAGACCTACTTCTAGAGGCGGATGCGCACATTCGCTGGCTGGCAAGTAAATATCCCGAGCTGCGCCCTGAGCACTACCATCATCCGCTGATGCGCGACGACGCGTTTTGGGTTCGCCTGGTTACCGATCCCCGTTTGCTCGACATCGCGGAACTGCTGCTGGGGTCGAACCTCGCCTGCTTCACCGCGCACTACATCTGCAAGCCGCCGCACAACGGCCATCCCGTGTTCTGGCACCAGGACGGCGCCTACTGGAATCTGACGCCCATGGACGCGCTCACGGTGTGGCTGGCAATCGACGCCAGCACGCCGGAGAACGGTTGCCTGCGCATCATTCCTGGTAGCCACGTGGTGCCATTGGACGCGCCCGAGCTGCGCGTGGACACGCCCAACATGCTGTACTCATCGATGCGCGAGAAGGCAGTCGCCGAATGGAGCGAGCGCGCGGGCGTGGTGGACGTGGTGCTCAACCCGGGCGACGTGTCGATCCACCATCCGCGCATCATTCATTCGTCCGAGCCGAACCGGTCGGCGCGGCGGCGTTGCGGCTTGGACATGGGCTTCATCCGTACCAGCACCCGCATCTCCAACCACGAGCTCTACCTCGACCCGTTGCTGGTGCGCGGCAAAGCCGTGCCGGGCGTGAACCACTATCGCCGCTGGCCGGCATTCCATCCGGACGAGAGCATCGCCTTCCGCGGTCATGAGTCCTGGAACGAGGACATCCGCGAACGCAATCCGGAGGGCTCCAAGGACGACCGGTCAGAGTCGCCGATCGAGATCACGCGCCGCATGATCAGCCGCCTCCAGAGTGGGACGGTCAAGCAAGAAAGACTGACGCGATGACTCCCCGCCTCGTCGGCATCGGCACGCATGTGCCGCCGCGCCGCGACGCCAACCTCGATCGCCTGGACGATTTCGGCCTGGACGAGGCATTCGTCGTCGAAAAGCTCGGCGTGCGCCAGCGCGCCCGCAAAGAGGACGGGGAGGGCGTGGTCGACCTGTGCCTGAAGGCCGTGGCCGACATGGCTACCCGGCAGGCGCTGCCGCTCGCGCAGGTCGAGCTGCTGTGCGTGGTGACGCAGAATCCCGACCGCCGCATCCCGCACGCGGCCGCAACCCTGCACGACCGCCTCGGCCTCGGGGGCCATTGCATGACCTTCGACATATCGCAAGGCTGCGCCGGTTTCACGCACGGCCTGGAGATCGTCGTTGCCGTCATGCGCCAGCGCGGCCTGCACCATGCCTTGCTGCTGACCGGCGATCCGTATTCCACCATCGTCGATCCCGCCGACCGCAACACCGCGCTACTGTTCGGCGACGCGGCCACGGCGAGCTACTTGTGCGACGAAGGGCCCGGCTGGGCCCTGCGCGACACTGACGCCGGCACCCGCCCCGGCACCTCGGCCTGTCTGCAATGCGACGACCACCTGCGCATGGACGGCCGTGCGGTGCTGATGAACGCCGCACACGAGGTGCCCGCCAGCGTCGAGCGGCTGCTGCGTCGCCAGGGCCTGGCCCGGGATGACATCGACACCTTCCTGTTCCATCCCGGCTCGCTGCGCATCCTCGAACTGCTGCGCTCGACGCTGAACCTCGACGCCGCGCGCGCGCCGTTCGACATCCTCGACTACGGCAACACCGTGTCGTCCTCCATCCCGCTGATGCTGTCCAGCCGCTTCGCCGCCCGTCCGGGCGCGAAGCGGGTGTTAAGCGGCTTCGGCGTCGGTTTCTCCTGGGCCACCAGCCTCATCGAATCTATCTGAAAGGGATTCCAGCATGACAACGACTCAAGAAGACCTCCTGGACGTGCTCAAGCGCGCCCGCGTCCAGACCCCGCCCGGCGGTTTCCGTTTCGACCAGTCGCTTACCGACCAGGGCGTGCACTCGCTGGACATGGCGGTGGTGCTGTTCGAGATCGAGAAGAAGTTCGACGTGACCATCCCGACCGACATCGTGGCCAGCCTGCGCTCGCTGGACGACATCGCACGCTTCCTCGACGGGCAGGCCGTCGCCAACCGCTGACGGCGCGCACCGGCATGTCGGTCTTCCCCATTCCCTGTCGCGTGCACGAACTCGTGCTCGACCAGGCGCTGCGCCGCCCGCACGCCACCGCCGTCGTTTGCGGCGACCGGCGCTGGAGCTACGCCCACACCGCGACCCAGGTGCGCGCCATCGCGGGCGGCTTGGCCGCGCGCGGCATCGGGCAAGGCGACCTGGTTGGCATCTGCCTGTCGCGCTCGCCCGAGATGGTCGCGGTGGTGCTGGGTGTGCTCGCCGCGGGTGCCGGCTACCTGCCGCTGGATCCGGCCGATCCGCTGGAGCGCCGTACCACGATGCTCGCCGACGGCTCGCCGGCACTGCTGGTGGTGGACGACGCGGCCGGCGAGGTGCCCGCCGGCGCTACCACGCCCGCCGCGCTCGCAGCTGCTAACGACGGCCTCGCGCTGCCGGCGGTGGGCGCGCACGACATCGCCTATGTGATCTACACCTCTGGCTCGACCGGCCACCCCAAGGGCGTGGTGATGCGCCACGGCGCTATCGACACGCTAGTGCGCTGGCAGATCGACAGCACCGCGCATCACCGCACGCTGGCCGGGCTGTCGAAGGACGCCGCGCCGGCGTGCCTGCAATACACGCCGCTCACCTTCGACGTTTCCTTCCTCGAGATCCTGTCTACGCTAGGTGCGGGGCGCACGCTGGTGGTGCCACCAGAGGTGCAGCGCCGCGATCTGTCGGCGCTGCTCGATCTGGTGATCGCCGAACGCGTGGGCAGCATCTTCCTGCCCTTGACCGTGCTCAACCAGCTCGCGGCGTTCGCGACGCGGCGCCGGCTGTTCCCGGCCACGTTGTTCGAAGTGATGACCGGCGGCGAGCAATTGCGCATCACGCCCGCCATCGCTGGCTGGTTTGTCGGCATGCCCGGCTGCACGTTGCAAAACATCTACGGGCCGACCGAGGCGCATGTCGTCACCACCTACGCGCTGCGCGACGACCCAGCCCGGTGGCCGGCGCTGCCGCCGGTGGGCCTGCCCGTCGACGGTGCCACCATCCACCTGCTCGACGACATGCTCCGCCCGGTGCCCCACGGCGAGGTCGGGGAGATCTGCATCGGCGGCGTTTCGCTCGCCCAGGGCTACTTGCGGCGGCCCGATCTCACCGCCGAGCGTTTCGTCGACGGTCCGCCCGGCACCGGCCGCCTCTACCGCACCGGTGACCTCGGACACCGGCGCGCCGACGGCGAGCTGGTCTACGATGGCCGGGTCGACGACCAAGTGAAGATCCAGGGCGTGCGGCTAGAGCTGCGCGAGGTGGAGCACCAACTGGAGCAGCATCCCGACGTGCGCCAGTGCGCCGTCGTCGCGCGCGAGGCCGAAGGCGGCAAGCAACTGGTGGCCTACGTGCTGCCGCGCGAGGGACCGGCCGCGACCGCCGACTGGCGCGGCTTCCTCACCGACCGCCTTCCACCGGCGGCCGTGCCCGGAACCTACGTCGTCCTCGACGCCATGCCGCTCACCTCCAGCGGCAAGGTCGACCGCCACGCCTTGCCGTCGCCCTCGCGCGGCCGGCCCGCGCTGGCGCAGGCCTTCGTCGCGCCACGTACCGAGCTGGAGGCGTGCATCGCGGCCGTGTGGCGCCAGCACCTGCAGCTCGACGAGGTCGGCATCGACGATCGCTTCTTCGAGCTGGGCGGCCGGTCCTTGACGCTGGTGCAGGTGCAGAACGCCTTGTCCGGCGTCCTCGGACGCGAGGTGTCGTTGGCCGCGCTGTTGCAGCACCCGACGGTGCGCGCGCTCGCCGTCGCGCTCACCCCGTTTGACACCCCGGACACCACCGGCACCGACAACGCGCGCCGTCGCCGCCGCCAGGACGCGCTCGGCCGGCGCGGTCCCACCCTTGGCGCCGCCCGTCTCATCGACCAGGAATGAACCCCGACATGCCCGACGCCGACCACGCCTCCGACAGCCGCAACGACATCGCCATCATCGGCATGGCCTGCCGGTTTCCCGGCGCTCCTGACGTCGCGGCATTCTGGGCAAATCTCGTGGGTGGCGTCGAGTCCATCGGCCTGCTTGACCCGGCCGCCGCGGCCTCGGCGCATGCGCCGTATCGCGAGCGTCCCAATTTCCGTGCCGCCGCCGGCGTGCTGCCCGACATCGAGGCCTTCGACGCCGCCTTCTTTGGCTACAGCCCGCGCGAAGCCGAGCTAATGGATCCGCAGCAGCGACTGTTCCTCGAATGCGCGTGGGAGACTTTCGAGGACGCCGGCGTGGTGCCGGGCCGCGTCGACGGCCTGGTCGGCGTGTTCGCCGGCTGCGGCATCAACACCTATTTCATCAACAACGTCCACCCGCAGCGCAATCCGTTCCCCAACCGCACCTTCCTGGAGTCGGTGCAGGACTTCCAGCTGCTGCTGGGGAACCAGGGCGATTTCGTCGCCACCCGCGTCTCCTACAATCTCGACCTGCGCGGGCCCAGCATCAACCTGCAGACCGCCTGCTCTACCTCACTGGTGGCGCTGCACCTGGCCTGCCAGTCGCTCATCCTGGGCGAGTGCGACCTAGCCCTGGCCGGCGCCGCCACGTTGCGCGTGCCGCAGGACGGGGGCTACCTGCACGAGGACGGCATGGTGTTCTCGCCCGACGGCCACACGCGCGCGTTCGACGCGCACGCGGCCGGCACCACCTTCGGCAGCGGCGTCGCGGCGGTGCTGCTCAAGCCCCTGCAGGACGCGCTGGCCGACGGCGACACCGTGCACGCGGTCATCAAGGGCTCGGCAGTCAACAACGACGGCGCGCTCAAGCTCGCCTTCACCGCGCCCAGCGTCGACGGCCAAGCCGCGGTCATCCGCGAGGCCTTGTCGGTGGCCGGCGTGGAAGCCGCCACCATCGGCTACGTGGAAGCCCACGGTACCGCCACGCCGCTGGGCGACCCGATCGAGCTGGCGGCGCTGAAGCAGGCGTTCGGGCCTTTGCCCGCGGGCCAGTGCGCCCTGGGCACGGTCAAGACCAACATCGGCCACTTGTCGTGGTCCGCCGGCATGGCCGGCCTGATCAAGACAGTGCTCGCGCTCAAGCACCGCTGCCTGCCGCCCTCGCTGCACTACGCGACGCCCAACCCGCATGCCGGCTTCGAGGACAGCCCGTTCCGCGTCAACGATCGCCTGGCGGCGTGGCCGGCGGCGCCCGGCCATCCGCGCCGCGCTGGCGTGAGCGCCTTCGGCGTGGGCGGCACCAACGCGCATGTGGTGCTGGAAGAGCCGCCTGCTTCGCCATCGCCCGCGCCGTCCGACGGGGGCGGCTCGCACGTTTTCACGCTGAGCGCCAAGAGCGAGGCCGCGCTGGCCCGCTCGCTGGCGCGCCACCGCCAGCGGCTCGAATCGCTGGCGCCGGAGGACTTCGCCGACGCCTGTCGCAGTAGCAACACTCGCCGCGCGCACCATGCGCATCGCCTGGCCGTGGCGGCCTCGTCGCTGGCCATGCTACGCGACGAGCTCGCGCTTGCGGCCGAGACCCTCGCCGAGCGGCCGCCCCTGTCGACCGCACCGGCGACGTCGCCGCGAGTCGCCTTCCTGTTCACCGGGCAGGGCGCGCAGTACGTGGGCATGGCGCGTGCGCTATACGACAGCGAGCCCGAGTTCCGGCGCGTGCTGCAGCGTTGCGAGGCCGTGCTGGCGGAGCTCGGCCATGCGTCTATCCTGGCCGTGCTCTATCCGGCCGACGCCGCCGATCAGCGGCTGCACGACGTGGGGTTTACGCAGACGGCGATGTTCTGCGTCGAGGTCGCGCTCGCGACGCTGTGGCGCTCGTGGGGCGTGGAGCCGGCGGTGGTCATGGGCCACAGCACCGGCGAGTACGCGGCGGCCTGCGTGGCGGGCGTCTTCTCGCTGGAGGATGGCCTGAAGCTGTGCGCCGAACGTGGCCGGTTGTTCGAGCGTCACGTCAGCTCCGACGGCCGCATGGCTACCGTGCAGGCCTCGCACGACGTGGTGCTGGCCGCGCTCGCGCCATACCGTGGAGAGGTATCGGTGGCGGCGGTGAATGGCCCGCTCAGCACCGTGGTGTCCGGGCGCCGCGCCGCCGTCGACGCGTTGTGCGCGGCGCTCGCCGCGGCCGGGATTCCCAGCAAGGCGATCGAGGTGCAGCGCGCCGGGCATTCGGCGCTGACCGAGCCGCTGCTCGACGAGCTGCGCCGCGTCGCCGCCGACGTCGCCTTCAGCTCGCCGCGCCTGCCGCTGGTCTCCAACCTGACCGGCACCCTGGTCGGCGCCGAGATCGGCTCGCCGGACTACTGGTGCCGCCACACGCGCGAGCCCGTGCTATTCGCGCAAGGCATGCAATGCCTGGCGGACCAGGGCGTGCGGCATTTCCTGGAGATCGGGCCGGACCCGATGCTGCTGGGCATGGGCGCGTACTGCCTGCTAGGCCAGGCCGCGGACTGGATCCCCAGCCTGCGTCGCCCGCCCCGGTTCGCCGCCAATGATGCTGCCGACGGCATGGCCCGCAACGTGGCCGACGACCGCGCCACCATGGCCGCGGCGGCGGCCCGTCTGTACGCGGCCGGCCTGGACCTCGACTGGTCGCGCATCGACGCCGGCTGCCGGCACGTGGCGCTGCCGACCTACCCGTTCGAACGCACCCGCCATTGGATAGACGCCGCGTCGACGGTGCCCACGGCGGTGGACGTGCCTGCGGTGGCGCCCTCCGGCGGTGACGCCATCGCGCGCGCGACGCGGCCCGAATGGCTGGATGTCGATTGGATCGCGCAAGCGGCGAGTCCGATCGGCCCGGACCACCGCACCGATGGCGTGTGGCTGCTGCTGGCCGACGAGTCCGGCGTGGCCGAGCGCCTCGTCTCCTTGATCGAGGCGCGTGGCGGGCGCTGTGTGCGGCTCTATGCCGCCGTGCACCACGAGCGTTTCGACGGCGGCCACACGGTGCGGCCCGACACGCCCGCGGATTTCGCCATCGCGCTGGCGGCGGTCGACGGCCCCTTGCGCGGCGTGGTCGACCTGTGGCCGCTGGACCGACCTGGCGCCTCGCGTTGGCGCGGCGACGCAGACGCCCTGGGCGAGGCCTGGGCCGGTTGCCAGGGCCTGCTGCATCTGCTGCAGGCGCTGTCGACGCGCACCGACGCGCCGGGCAGGCTGGCCCTGGTGACTCGTGACGCGCAGGCGGCGCGGCCCGGCGACACGCTGGACGGCCTGGCCAGCGCCGGCGCCTGGGGACTCGCGCGGGTGGCCGGCATGGAGCGGCCGGAATGGCGTTGCCTGCGCGTCGACCTGCCGGCGCGGCCGCAGCCCGATGACGCGGTGCGCCTCCTCGAAGAGCTGTTGCAGCCCGGCCCCGAAGACAGCGTCGCGCTGCGCCCGGACGAGCGCCGCGTCTCACGCCTGGTCGCCACGCCGGTGCCCGCGGGCGATGTCCCAGCCACGATCACCGCGCACGGCAGCTACCTCGTCACCGGCGGCCTGGGCGGCCTGGGCTTGGTGCTGGCCGACTGGCTTGTCGAACGGGGCGCGCGCCGCCTCGTGCTGATGGGCCGCCAGGCGCCGGGCGAGGCCGCGGCGGCCACGCTGATCCGGCTCGCCAGCGCCGGCGTGCAGGTGCGCGTGATTCAGGCCGATGTCGCCGATGCCGACGCCCTAGCACAGGCGCTCGTCGACGAGCGCGACCTGCGCGGCGTGTTCCACGCCGCAGGCGTCATCGACGACGCCGGCGTGCCACAGCAGAATCGCGACCGGTTCCTGAAGGTGCTGGCTCCCAAGGTCCAAGGGGCGTGGAACCTGCACCGCTTGTGCGGGAGCCTCGCGCCTCAGCTGGAACACTTCGTGTTGTTCTCGTCGGCCGCGTCGCTCATCGGCAATGCCGGCCAGGCCAACCATGCCGCCGCCAACGCGGTCCTCGATGCCCTGGCCCACCATCGTCGAGCGATCGGCAGGCCGGCCCTGAGCGTGAACTGGGGCGCCTGGAGTGAGGTCGGCGAGTTGCGCCACAACGCCACGGCGCGTCAGCGCGTCGAACGCCTGGGCTTCGCGCCCATCGGCACGGCGGCAGGCCTGCAGGCGCTGGCGCAGGCGATGGCCCAGCCGTCGGCGCAAAAAGGCTTCTCGCCAATGCACTGGTCGCGCTTCCTGTCGGCGTTCCAGCTCGAGGACGTCGCGTTCTTCAGTCAGGTGGCGGTCATGCCCGGCGCGGTTGGCGAACGGCCGTCGGCCCCGGGCGCGTCCGACCTGCGCGCGCGCCTGGCCGGCCTCGATGACGCCTCGCGCGCTGGGGCGCTGCGCGATCACGTGCGCGCAGAAGCCACGCGCGTGCTCGGCATGCGTGGAGCGAGCGAAGTGGCGCTGGACGACCACCGCCCGCTCGCCGCCTACGGGCTCGATTCGCTGTCGGCCATCGAGCTGCGCAACACGCTGCAGTCCGGCCTGGGCCTGGCGTTGCCGGCACTGCTGTTGATGGACCACCCGACGGTGGAGGCGCTGACGCAGTACCTGCGTGTTCAACCCTGGGCCGCCTTGCCGACGCGATCTGCGCGCGGTGCGGTCGCGGATCCCGACCTGCGCGCCGCGCCGGGCCTTGCCGACGCCGACGCGCCGCGTCCCCTGTCGACGCAGCAGAGCCGCTGGCTGAGCCTGGTCCGCGCCGGCTATGGCGCGCGGGTGGTGCCCATTGTCTTCGAGGCTGCGTTGCACGAGGCGGCCTTCGAGCGCGCGCTGCTGTCGGTGGTGACGCAGCACGAGTTGCTGCGTTATGTGTTCCCTGGCGACCAGGTGCAGGTGCTAGCACCCGAACAGGCTGTTCCATCGCCCGGACGGCTGCATCTCGACCTGAGCGGTCTGGATGAGGCGGCGCGCCGCGGCGCCCTCGCCGACGCGGTGCGCCAGTCCTGGGCCGAGATGCCCGACCCCGCCGAGCGGCCGTCCTGGTCGCTGCGCTGCCTAAAGTACCCGGGCGAGCGCTTCGTGCTGCTGTTGTCCCTGCAGCACCTCGACTTCGACGGCACCTCGCTCACCACCTTCGTCAACGAGCTGCGCGCGGCCTACCGCGCCGTGCTGCGTGACGAGGCGCCGCCGGTGAGCGCGGTCGCGTCCTACCGCGAGTACGTGGCCGCCCAGCAGGACTACTTGGCCGACGGCATCGCCGAAGATCGCGCCTTTTTCCAGGGCTTCTACGCCCACCTGGACGCGACCACCACGCTGCCGCGCCATCCTGGCTTCCGGCGCACCGAGCCGCGCACGGCCTCGCGCTACACCGCGCGCCCGCTACCCGGCCTGTGGGCCAGCCTGCAAGCCGAGGCAGGCACCTGCGGCGTCACACCGTTCTCGCTCATGCTCGCGGCCTACGCGCGCCTGGTTTCCGAGATCACGGCGCGCAGCACGGTGGTGGTGGCGATGATCACCAACGGCCGGCCCGACGGCCGCTTCAGCAACACCATCGGCCCTTTCACCGCCCCGTTCCCGGTGCTGGTGTCCACAGCCGAGCGCAGCCTGCGCGAGCTGGCCGTGCAGTGCCACCGCAGCGTGGCCGCCATCACGGCCCGTTCGCGCTTCCCGGTGTCCGATCTGGTCACCAGCGTGACGGCATTCAAGGACTTCCCGGTTGATTCCTACTTCACCGACGTCGGCATCAACTTTACGAGCTACCGGCGCGACGACGACGGACTCGCGCCGCGCGCGCGCGTAATCGAGGTGCTGGGGCCGGTGGTCGAACCGGAGTTCCTCGCCGCCAACACCGAGTCGCTGTCGCGCATTCCGGGCCTGCATCTTGTCCTCGACCTGATGGGCGGCGAACTGCGCGCCACCTTCTGGTACCACGCCGAGCGTTTCGAAGCCGCCGAGGTCGCCGGCTGGGCCCAGCGCTACTTGGCCCTGTTCGAATCGACCGTCTCCGCCTCCTAAACCTTCACAAGGAGTTCCTATGGAACCACCACGACACCGACACCCTCGCCGATGGGCTCTCTTCGCGCCGCAATACGCTGCGTCCGGAATGGCTGCAGGCCATGGGCTTCGACTTGATCGGGAGCCTAGGCACACCGGTGTTCCCGGCGATCGTCGACCCTACGCGTGTCCGAGCCATTCATGATCCGCACGCAAGCATGGGTACTGCACCCGGGCCGCCGGCCCGGCGAAGCCGGGCGACTGGTCGAGGAGGAGTTTGCGTTCACCGAGCCGACCAACGATGAGGTGCTCGTGCGGCCCCTGTTTGGCTGCTGGGAAGGCAACATGGAGCACGCGCTGCGGCGCAGCCCCCTCGACCTGTGCGCGGCGCGCGGAGAGCCGCGCGTGGTGATCGGCAACGCCGGAGTGGTGGAAGTGGTGCAGCCGGGCGCGGCCGGGACTGAGCTGGCAGCTGGCGACCGCTGCGTCGTGTTCTGCAACGGCGAGCCCGACGCGCACGGCTACCCGGAGCGCATCTATGCCTACGACGCCCCTGGCACCATCGGCGTGCTGGCCCGACTCACCAAGCTCAAGGCGCGGCAGTTGATCCGGCTGCCGGCCGATTCCCGAATCGAGGCCACGCAATGGGCCGGCTTTTCGTTGCGCTACATCACCGCCTGGGCGAACTGGCGCGTCGCGCTCGCCTGCTGGCGCAGCCAGATGGACGACGAACCGGCCACCCGCGCCGACGTGCTGGCTTGGGGCGGCGGCGTCGGCTTGGCCGAGTGCTCGTTAGCGCGGCTCGCCGGGCATCCGGCGGCCCTGATCGCCTCGCGCCCGGCGCGGCTGACGATGATCGAACGCGCGGGCCTAGTGGCCATCGACCGGCGCCGCTTCGCCGAAGGCGCGTTCGAGGCCGACTTCCTGCGGGCCGTGCACGACTGTACCGAAGGCCGGCGCGCGGCGATCTTCGTCGACAATATCGGCGCCCATTACCGCAGCACGCTCAAGGCCCTCGCGCGTCAGGGCGTGCTGGCCACTTCCGGCTGGAAACAAGGCCTGACCTTCCCTGTGGTGCGCGCCAGCGAGTGCATCGAGCGGCACCTGCACGTCTACACGCATTACGCGCGCCGCGCCGAGGGCGAGGCGGCGGTGGCCTTCGCGGAGGCGCACGGCTGGGCGCCGCCCGCGCCTGCCACGGTCTGGTCATGGGACGACGTGCCAGCGCTGGCCGAGGCCTATTCCGCCGGCGAGATCGACGACTACTTCCCCATCTTTTCCGTCAACACACCGTGACGCGCGACACGGCCCCGGGAGGTCAACCGTGCTGACGATCAAGGAGTCGCTGGGCCAGGGCATCTGCAAGGCCGACATCGCCAACCTCTGGCCGGCGATCGCACGCCTGGGCATCGTGGCGGCTTTTTGTGCTCGTTTGTGCCAGGCGTCTTGGGCGCGTTGGCTGGACGACGCTCAGCGGCGGATCTTGGCCGTATGGTCGCAGTCCTGATCACACTTACCGACCAGCGGCGCTTACAACGTCGAGTTGCCGCGAATTGAATTTTGCAGGGCCGACTATTTAGCAGCGAGAACTCTTTTAGCGAGCAAAATCAGGCGCGGACGTCGATCGACGTTGGGCATCATTCTCCACGAGACAATCTAGTTCCACGTGAGTTCGAGTCCGAGGGCGCCCACTGCAAGGATGTTGGCTCAAGACCTCGATCAGGATGTGATCTGACAATCGAGAATTCTGCTCCACGACCTAACGTGGACGTGTAGGTCGTCGAGGCCACGGACCGCTGTCGCATTGCCGTCGTCGCCAGTGTGAACGTGCGAACCCCACCGGCACTTTCCCAGATGATCGCTTCGACTGGGGCGCCACAATCGCCGCGTCGTGAGACTTAGGCCGGGAATAGATCTCTAAACGCGCGAGGACGTCGCGCCGGGTCTCCGCGGCGCGTCGCGCCTTACGCTCAAGGACGAGATCGAGCGCCAGCTCCCGACTCAGCGCGTCGAAAATGTCAAGGCCGTCCATGCATATGACTCGCTTGCCTCGCCCGAACGCCGCTAAGCCGGGCTCCGTGAAGCCGCTGTTGCTGACGAACAGGCCTTGCGTCCACGCCGCTTTCTGCTCCGTAAGCGAACAGCGAAGTCATGTTGACCGCGCGGCGCCGCCGTAGGAGCCTCGTGTCCGCTTAACTTACGCGGACACATGGACACTTACGGGGTCGATCTGATGGGGCGGCGCCGCCGCCGGCGGCACAGCGCCGAGTTCAAGACGGCGGTCATCGCGGA
>Ga0209677_100215_pt1 | contig 42711 bp, 40 predicted proteins | sample AraplaCvi_mCL_r2_2_FD_184285 | JGI IMG/M metagenome (GOLD analysis project Ga0209677, IMG submission 184285) | Arabidopsis root microbial communities from North Carolina, USA - plate scrape CL_Cvi_mCL_r2 (SPAdes) (version 2) | ecosystem: Host-associated > Plants > Roots > Endosphere | place: USA... | reverse complement strand
GAAAGGCACGTCGATCGACTGCAGCATCAGCCCGATCATCCGGCTCGGCGCACCCCGCAGCATGCGCGCGCCCTTGCTCGGTGTGTAGTTCAGCGTGCGGATCGCGGCTTCCACACGTTGCCTGAGCTCCGGGGAGGCGTAGCCGCTGTTGTTGAGCACGCGCGAGACGGAAGAGACCGATGTTCCTGCAAGCTTGGCGATATGTCTGATACTGGTCGTCACTTGCTCGCATTTCTTTGTCTGGCGGCCGATCATTCCGCAGATGGCTGTATATGTTCAACTCTATGTCGGCACCGACTAAATCACCGGCGGCACGTCGCATCAAGCGCAATAGGGGCGATCATTGACAGCGATCGGCAACGTCGGCGTCGATCCTATCAGGTATGCGCAAAGAGCCTCAGGCTCTTTTATCATCCGCAAACATCCTTATCTCAGCGCTACGGCAATATCTGTTGGGGCGCGATGTGCTTTTGGGTCGGGAGACAGACCGACGGAATACGAGGTATTCGGGAAAGATCTGGAGAAGCGGAAGTCGATCTTTCAGGACAATTGGGAGCGTCTGGCTGCCGTGCTTCGCCCGGATCAGGAGATATTGGACGAGAACGGCCAGGCGCGAAGAGAATTCGCCGTCAGACCGAGGTTGCAACAAGCACCCATTCCTTTGGTGGCTGTCGGTTCGTCGTCGCAGTCGCTCGAATGGATCGCCCGGCATGCGACCGCATGGATGACATATTACAGGCAATTGCCCGTCCAAAGGGACCGGCTGACGCTTTGGCATAATGCCCAGGCGAAAGTGACGACGGAATTCCGCGGCTTCGGCCAGTCGATGGTGCTGGAGCTCGTCGACAGGCCCGATGCGGCCTACGAAGAGATAAATCTCGGCGGCAGAACCGGCAGGCGAGGGCTGATCGGCGCGCTATCGGCCATGCGTGAAGCCGGTATCCATCACGTCGCGTTCAATCTCGTTTCGGGACATAGGCCGGCACACGACGTCATGGACGAAATCGCCGGGGATGTGATGCCCGCTTTGAGCTAGGCCGCACGGCCGGCGCTACTGGCACCGGCATTTATAAGATTTTTATATCTTCCGCATTCCCGCCGTCTCGAACCTTAATGCGGTTTGGGCGCATGTTATACGGCGAAGATACACGCGAGGTGATCTTCTCTCTGTGCGGAAATAAAAGAGGCGCTCTCACCAAGAGCGCCCTGCATCGTTTTCGCAATCAACAAGAACAATCAAGGAATCGCGATCGATGATGGACATTATTCTTGTCGGGATCGGCGTTTTATTTTTCCTCCTCTGTGTCGCTTACACCAAGGCCTGCGACAGCCTCTAGTCGGAGAGACGGCAATGCTTCTCGATTACATTCTCGGTGGCGGCGTGACTCTTTTTCTCACCGCCTACCTGATTTACGCTCTCATTCGCCCCGAGCGCTTCTAATTCCATAGCGCTGGATAGGGAAAGTTACCCCCATGACCTTCAACGGATGGCTTCAGATCCTCATTTACATCGGGATCCTTCTTCTGCTCGTCAAACCGCTCGGCGGTTACATGACGCGTGTCTTCACCGGCGAGCGCACATTTCTTTCTTATGTCCTCGGTCCGTTGGAACGGGGACTTTATCGTCTCGCCGGCACGAATGAGCGCGAAGAGCAGCATTGGACGACCTATTCGATCTCCATGATTCTGTTCAGCCTCGCCGGCTTCTTCGTGCTCTATATCCTGCAGCGCTTCCAGGCGAGCCTGCCTTATAACCCGGCAGGCATGACCTCGATCGGCCCGGAGCTTTCGTTCAACAACGCCGCGAGCTTCGTGACCAACACCAACTGGCAGAATTACGGCGGCGAAAGCACGATGTCCTATCTCGTGCAGATGGCCGGTTTCACTGTCCAGAATTTCGCCTCCGCCGCCACCGGTATTGCGCTCGCCATTGCGCTGATCCGCGCCTTCTCGCGCGCTTCCGGCAAGGCGATCGGCAATTTCTGGGTCGATTTGACCAGGGCGACGCTCTATGTGCTGCTGCCGATCTGCATCGTCCTGACGCTGGTGTTCGTCTATCTCGGCGTGCCGCAGACGCTCGGGCCCTATGTCAATGCCACGACGCTTGAGGGCGCGCAGCAGACAATTGCCGTCGGCCCGGTCGCCTCGCAGCTTGCCATCAAGATGCTCGGCACCAATGGCGGCGGCTTCTTCAATGCCAACTCCGCCCATCCTTTCGAAAATCCCGATGCGATCTCCAATCTGATCCAGATGCTGGCGATCTTCGCGATCGGCGCTGCGCTGACCAACGTCTTCGGACGCATGGTCGGCAATCAGCGTCAGGGCTGGGCAATCCTCGGTGCCATGGGCGTGCTGTTCATCGCCGGCGTCATCGTCACCTATTGGGCTGAAGCTGCCGGCAATCCGCTGGTGCATGCGCTCGGCGTCCAGGGCGGCAATATGGAAGGCAAGGAAGTCCGCTTCGGCATCACACTGTCGTCGCTCTTCGCGGTCATTACCACGGCGGCATCCTGCGGTGCAGTCAATGCCATGCATGGCAGCTTCACAGCGATCGGCGGCATGATCCCGTTGATCAACCTGCAGCTCGGCGAAGTCATCGTTGGCGGCGTCGGTGCCGGCTTCTACGGCATCCTGATGTTCGTCATCATCGCCATCTTCGTTGCCGGCCTGATGGTCGGGCGTACGCCGGAATATCTCGGCAAGAAGATCGAGGCCAAGGAAGTCAAGATGGCGATGCTTGCCGTCCTCTGCCTGCCCTTCGGCATGTTGATCTTCACGGCGATCTCGGTCGTGCTGCCGTCGGCCGTGGCCTCCATCGGCAATCCCGGTCCGCACGGCTTCTCGGAAATCCTCTATGCCTACAGCTCGGCGGCGGCAAACAACGGCTCGGCCTTCGGAGGTCTCTCCGGCAACACGCCCTGGTATAACGTCACCCTCGCTATCGTCATGCTGATCGGCCGCTTCTTCGTCATCGTGCCGGCGCTTGCGATTGCCGGTTCGTTGATCACCAAGAAGACGGTCCCGGCTTCCGCTGGCACCTTCCCGACGGATGGTCCGCTCTTCGTCGGCCTGCTGGTCGGCACGATCCTGATCGTCGGTGGCCTGACTTTCTTCCCGGCGCTCGCGCTCGGACCGATCGTCGAACATCTGTCGATGATCGCAGGCCAGGCCTTTTAAAGGATTGATGTCATGAGCGGTTCGCTTTTGACCAAGCTTAGAAAAGTCATCGATCCACGCCCTTTCGACAGGGGGCGTGGCCCAGCCGGGACGACCTGTGCCTCCGACGCCATTCTCTTGGCGATGGTCACCCTGTTCCTCGGCCTCGTCGTCTTCGGATTCTTAATCGGCTGATCGGTGCGTTCCGATCTGACGTTTTCCTCTTCACGCTGGAGCCTCTTATGAGCCAGTTAAAATCAGCGAGTATTCTGGATTCTCGCATCCTCGTTCCGGCGGTCGGCGCTGCTTTCAAGAAGCTGAACCCGCGCACGCTTGCCAAGAACCCCGTCATGTTCGTGGTCGCGGTCGTTTCGGCATTGACGACCGTTCTCTTTCTGCGCGACCTCCTCACCGGCGGCGACAATCTCGCCTTCTCCCTGCAGATCAATATCTGGCTGTGGTTCACGGTGTTGTTTGCCAACTTCGCCGAGGCCGTCGCCGAAGGCCGCGGCAAGGCGCAGGCGGATTCGCTGCGCAAATCGCGCACCGAAACCCAGGCAAAGCTTCTGGGTGGCAGCAGCCGCACCGACTACAAGATGGTGCCGGGCACCAGCCTGAAAGTCGGTGACGTTGTGCTCGTCGAAGCAGGCGACATCATCCCATCGGACGGCGAAGTCATCGAAGGCGTGGCCTCGGTCAACGAGGCGGCGATCACGGGTGAATCGGCGCCGGTCATCCGCGAATCCGGCGGCGATCGCTCCGCGGTGACAGGCGGCACGCAAGTGCTGTCGGACGAGATCCGCGTGCGCATCACGGCAGCAGCCGGCTCGACCTTCATCGACCGCATGATCGCACTCGTAGAAGGCGCCGAACGGCAGAAAACGCCGAACGAGATCGCGCTCAACATCCTGCTCGCCGGCATGACACTGATCTTCGTGCTTGCCACGGTGACGATCCCGAGCTTTGCGGCCTATGCCGGCGGCTCCATCCAGACGGTCGTGCTCGTCGCCCTGTTCGTGACGCTGATCCCGACCACCATCGGCGCGCTGCTGTCGGCCATCGGTATCGCCGGCATGGACCGCCTGGTGCGCTTCAACGTGCTCGCCATGTCCGGCCGCGCCGTCGAAGCGGCCGGCGACGTCGACACGCTGCTGCTCGACAAAACAGGCACGATCACGCTTGGCAACCGCCAGGCAACCGCCTTTCGCCCGGTTCGGGGTGTAAGTGAACAGGATCTGGCCGACGCGGCGCAGCTCGCCTCGCTGGCCGACGAAACGCCTGAGGGACGCTCCATCGTCGTGCTCGCCAAGGAGAAGTATGCGATCCGTGGCCGTGATATGACGAGCCTGAAGGCAACCTTCGTGCCCTTCACGGCCCAGACGCGCATGAGCGGTGTCGACCTCGAAGGTTCGTCGATCCGCAAAGGTGCGGTCGATGCGGTGCTTGCCTATGTGGACGGTGCTGCCAATGGCGGCAGCGATGGCACCGCGGTGATCTCGCGCACCACCAGCGAGACGCTCCGTGAGCTGCAGTCGATCGCCGACGAGATCGCCAAGGCCGGCGGCACGCCGCTGGCGGTTGCCCGCGATGGTCGTCTCCTTGGCGTCATTCACCTCAAGGATATCATCAAGGGCGGCATCCGCGAGCGCTTTGCAGAATTGCGCCGCATGGGTATCCGCACCGTGATGATCACGGGCGACAATCCGCTGACGGCGGCCGCCATCGCCGCGGAAGCCGGCGTGGATGACTTCCTCGCCCAGGCGACGCCGGAAATGAAGCTGGCATTGATGCGCGAAGAGCAAGCCAAGGGCAAGCTCGTCGCCATGTGCGGCGACGGCACGAACGACGCCCCGGCACTTGCCCAGGCCGACGTCGGTGTCGCCATGAACACCGGCACGGTCGCTGCACGCGAAGCCGGCAACATGGTCGACCTCGACAGTGACCCGACGAAGCTGATCGAGATCGTCGAAATCGGCAAGCAATTGCTGATGACCCGCGGCGCGCTCACCACCTTCTCGATCGCCAACGATATCGCGAAGTACTTCGCCATCATTCCGGCGATGTTCATCGCCTTCTATCCGCAGCTGAAGGCGCTGAACATCATGGGGCTGGCGACGCCGCAAAGCGCCATTCTTTCGGCCATTATCTTCAATGCGTTGATCATCGTTGCGCTGATCCCACTGTCGCTGAAGGGTGTTCGCTATCGCCCGATCGGCGCCGGTGCGCTGCTCAGCCGTAACCTGCTGATCTACGGCGCTGGCGGTATCATCGTTCCCTTCATCGGCATCAAGGCCATCGACATGGCGATTACCGCCATGGGCCTCGTTTAAGGAGCTTTTCCATGCTGAATCAAATCAGACCGGCCATCGTCATGATCGTGGTCACCACCGCCGTGACAGGCCTTCTCTATCCGATCGCCATGACGGGCGCCGCCCAGGCGCTCTTCCCCAACCAGGCCAACGGCAGCCTGGTGGAGAAGGACGGCAAGGTGATCGGCTCGGCCCTCATCGGCCAGAGCTTCACCAGCGACCGCTACTTCCATGGCCGCCCGTCGGCGACAACCGGTGCAGACCCGAACGATGCAACCAAAACAGTTGCCGCACCCTACAACGCCGTCAATTCCATGGGCTCCAATCTCGGCCCGACCAGTGCGAGCCTGATCACCCGCATCAAGGGTGACGTGGCGACCTTGCAGGCGCAGAACCCGAACATGCCGGTTCCGATGGATCTGGTGACCACCTCCGGCAGCGGTCTCGATCCGGATATCTCGCCTGATGACGCCTACTTCCAGATCCCGCGCGTCGCCAAGGCTCGCAACATGGATGAGGCAAAGCTCCGCACGATCGTCGACGCCACAGTCGAGGGGCGCGAGCTCGGTGTTCTCGGTGAGCCAGTCGTCAACGTCCTGGCATTGAACCGCGCGCTCGATGCTTCTATGAATCAATAAGTTGAGCAGGTTGAGACGGCGGCTGCTGTCTCAACCTCGTCAGGAAAGACGATCCGCATATGGCAGATGACAGCCGCGACACACTGAGCAGGCCTTCACCCGATGCGCTTCTTGAAAAGGCGCGGGCCGAGGCACGCGGTCGGCTGAAAATCTTTCTGGGTGCGGCGCCGGGCGTGGGCAAGACCTATGAGATGCTGATCTCCGGCAAGGCGAAGATCGCCGATGGCGTGGATGTCGTTGTCGGCGTCGTCGAAACCCATGGCCGACGCGAGACGCAGGCACTGATCGAGGGCTTCGAAATCATCCCGCGTGTCAAGGTCGACTACAAGGGGCGGGCACTCGAGGAAATGGATCTCGACGCCATTCTGAAACGCCGGCCGCAGGTGGTGCTGGTCGACGAGCTTGCCCATACCAATGCGCAGGGCAGCCGCCATCCGAAACGCTATCTCGATGTCAAGGAACTGCTGGACCGTGGCATCGACGTCTATACGACGTTGAATATCCAGCATGTCGAAAGCCTGAATGACGTTGTTTCCCAGATTACCCGTGTCCGTGTGCGCGAGACCGTGCCGGATTCGATCATCGATCTGGCCGACGATGTCGAGATCATCGACCTGACGCCCGACGACCTGATCAAACGCCTGCATGATGGCAAGGTCTACGTGTCGAATACGGCAGAGCGGGCGCTGACCAACTATTTCACACCCGGCAATCTGACGGCGCTGCGCGAGCTGGCGCTCAGGCGCACGGCGCAGCGCGTCGACGATCAGCTGCTCACCCATATGCAAGCGCATGCGATTTCGGGCCCTTGGGCTGCAGGCGAGCGCGTGCTGGTGTCCATCGATCATCACCCGCGCTCGGCGTCGCTGGTGCGCTATGCCGCGCGCATGGCCTCCCGCCTGCGCGCGCCCTGGGCTGCGGTCTATGTCGAAACCAACCGCTCTATCAGCCTGACGGAGCCGCAGCGCGACACGATCGCCGCAACGCTGCGACTGGCCGAACAGCTCGGTGGCGAGGCCATCACCATTCCCGGCCGCGAGGTGGCCGAGGAACTGATCCGTCATTCCGCCAGCAACAACGTCACCCATATCGTCATCGGCTCGCCGAAACTGGGGTCCTGGCGTGATTGGTCGCGCCGCTCGGTTTCCTATGACCTGATCCGCAAGGCCGGCGAGATCAGTGTCCATGTCATTTCCGGCAACGACGCGGATGCCCAGGCCGCGAGCCGCGGCGTCCGGTCAGCGCCTGCTCCTACCCCCTTCCAGTTGCGCGGCTATGTGCTGGCAACGCTCTATGTCGCCGTCGCGCTTGGTTTCTGCGTCATCCTCGATCAGGTGCTTGACGTCCGCAATCTGGCACTCGTCTTTCTGATGGCGGTGCTGGCGACCGCGGTGACGCAAGGGCTGCGTCCGGCGCTTTATTCCTGCATTCTCGGTGCACTCGCCTTCAATTTCTTCTTCCTGCCGCCGCGCTACACGCTGACGATCAGCGATCCGGAAAGCGTGCTCGCCTTCTTCTTCTTCCTCGGCGTCGCGGTCATCGCCAGCAATCTGACGGCGACCGTGCAGCGCCAAGCAGCCGCCGCGCGCCAGCGGGCGCGAACGACGGAAGATCTTTACCTGTTCTCCAAGAAGCTCGCCGGCACCGGCACGCTTGATGACGTATTGTGGGCGACGGCTTTTCAGCTGGCCTCGATGCTGAAGCTGCGGGTCGTGCTGCTTCTGCCCGAGAGCGGCACGATAGCGGTCAAGGCCGGCTATCCGCCAGACGATACGCTCGATGACGCCGACATCGCCGCGGCGCGTTGGGCCTGGGAGCACAATCATGCCGCCGGTCGCGGCGCCGACACCTTGCCCGGCGCCAAACGTCTATACGTTCCGCTGCGCACGGGCCGCACCGCCGTCGGCGTCATCGGTCTCGACAGCGATCGCCGCGACGGGCCGCTGCTGACGCCGGAACAGCAGCGGCTTCTCGATGCCCTGGCCGATCAGGCGGCGCTTGCCATCGAGCGCGTGCAATTGGTGGCGGACGTCGACCGGGCAAAGCTCGCCGTCGAGGCAGACCGGCTGCGCTCGGCGCTGCTGACGTCGATTTCCCATGATCTGAAGACGCCGCTTGCCGCCATCCTGGGCGCTGCCGGAACGCTGCGCGATTATCTGGAGACGCTGCCGCATGAGGATCGCGTCGATCTACTGGCGACTGTCATCGATGAATCCGAACGGCTGAACCGCTTCATTGCCAATCTGCTCGACATGACGAAAATCGAGTCCGGGGCGATGGAGCCGAACTATGCCCTGCACTATGCTGGCGATATCGTCGGCAGCGCCCTTCGGCGCGCAGCGAAGATACTGGGCCGCCATCGCGTCGAGGCGCAGATGCCGGTCGACCTGCCGATGGTGCGGGTCGATCCGGTGTTGTTCGAGCAGGTGCTGTTCAATCTGCTCGACAATGCCGCCAAATATGCGCCTGAGACCTCGGCTATCCGCCTGGAGGCATGGGCCGACATCGACAACATCGTTTTCAGGGTCATGGACGAGGGTCCCGGCATCCCGCCCGCCGATCTCGAGCGCGTCTTCGATACTTTCTACCGCGTGCGCAAGGGCGATCAGGTGCGGGCCGGCACCGGTCTCGGCCTTTCCATCTGCCGCGGCTTCATCGAGGCCATGGGCGGCACCATTGCCGCCGGCAACAGAACGGATCGTCAGGGGGCGGTCTTCACCATCCGCCTGCCAAGACCAACGGATATCCCGAAGCTGGATGAATTGAAATGAACACGACTGCCGTCAAGATTCTCGTTGTCGACGACGAGCCGCCGATCCGCAAGTTGCTGCGCGTCGGTCTCGGTGCCCAGGGCTACACCGTCAATGAGGCGCACAATGCCGCCGCTGCCCAGGCCTCCGTCGACGAGGACCGGCCTGACCTGATCGTGCTCGATCTCGGACTGCCCGACAAGTCCGGCCAGGATCTGCTGATCGGATGGCGTGAGGATGGCATGCAGATTCCGGTCGTCATTCTGTCGAGCCGCACGGATGAGGCAGGCATCGTCAAGGCATTGGAAAGCGGGGCGGACGACTACGTCACCAAGCCCTTCGGCGTCAACGAGCTTGCGGCGCGCATTCGCGTCGCGCTGCGCCACCGGCTACAGCAGCAGGGCGAAAAGGCGATCTTCCAGACCGGCGGCCTTTCGATCGATCTCGTCAAGCGCATCGTCAAGGTCGAGGGCAAGGAGATCAAGCTGTCGCCGAAGGAATACGATATTCTGCGTGTGCTTGCCCAGCATGCCGGCAAGGTGCTGACCCACCAGTTCCTGTTGAAGCAGATCTGGGGGCCGGCGGCGGATGTGCAATATCTGCGCGTCTATGTCCGCCAGCTCAGGCAGAAGATCGAGCAGATTCCCGATCAGCCCCACTATATCACGACCGAGACCGGCGTCGGCTACCGCCTACGCGAACCGGAGTGAGGCGAAGGATTCGGTTCCTGTGATGAGGCGCTCCCATCCAAACGGGTGTCGCGATGAGTATCATGTCAGCATTATCGATTGTCCGACCCTCAAGAGCGACCATGGCCCTTTCCACCATCATCCTGCCCGAGCATGTCTTCATCGGAATGTCGGCCCCGACCAAATGGCGGGCGCTGCAGATGCTGTCGTCGAAGGCGGCCAGCTGTTTTGGCCTGGATGAAGCGACGGTCCTACGGGCGCTGGAAACGCGCGAGAGGCTTGGAACAACCGGTATCGGCAATGGCGTTGCGGTTCCGCACGCCGCGATCGCCGGCATGACCAGGCCGCGTGGCCTGCTGGTCCGCTTCTCTCACCCCGTGGATTTCGAAGCTATCGACGATATCCCGACCGAATGGGCCTTTGTGCTGCTTTTCGGGGAGGGGGGGCGCAGCGACTATCTGAACGTGCTTTCCGCAATTGCGAGGAGACTGAGGACGGAGGGCGTTCTGACGGCAATGCGGCAGGCAAAAAGCGCCGACGAACTTTATTCCGTTTTCATGTCCGACTCCGTCGCCTGATACCGGTGATTGTGGAGTGTTGTAGCCAAGCGGGAATGTGATTTCACTTTTCTAGATTCTATGGGATGCTGTTCTCTGGAATTCCCCAAAACGGGAACGGTCTTCGTTACTTTATACGACCAAGTTGATAGGGTTTAGGGACAAACGAAGGGGGTCCATCCATGCAGACGATAAAGCTTTCCCGGCTGCTCGCCACCGCAGTTCTGATCGGCAGTTTCTCGATTGCGGCGGTTGCGCCGACATGGGCTGCGGACAAGACGCTTCTGAATGTGTCCTACGATCCGACGCGCGAGTTATATAAGGATTTCAACGCCGTCTTCGCGGCGAAGTGGAAGAAGGATACCGGCGAGACCATCAATATCAAGGCTTCGCACGGTGGTTCCGGCGCGCAGGCCCGCTCGGTCATCGACGGTCTCGATGCCGATGTCGTCACCTTGGCGCTCGAGGGCGATATCGATGCGATCGCCAAGGCGACGCATAAGATCCCCGCGGACTGGAAAACCAAGTTCCCGAACAATTCCGTTCCCTATACCTCGACCATCGTCTTCCTGGTGCGCAAGGGCAATCCGAAGGGCATCAAGGACTGGTCGGATCTGGTCAAGGATGGTGTCGAGGTCATCACGCCGAACCCGAAGACATCGGGTGGCGCGCGCTGGAATATTCTGGCGGCATGGGCATGGGCCAAGCACGCCAATGGCGGCGACGACGCAAAGGCGCAAGAGTATCTCACGCAACTTCTCAAGCATGTACCGGTTCTCGATACCGGTGCGCGCGGCGCAACGACGACCTTCGTCCAGCGCGGCCTCGGCGATGTCCTGCTTGCCTGGGAAAACGAAGCCTACCTCTCGATCGACGAACTCGGGCCTGATAAATTCGAGGTCGTGACCCCGTCTTTCTCGATCAGGGCTGATCCGCCGGTCGCAGTCGTCGACGGCAATGTCGACGCCAAGGGGACCCGCAAGATCGCGGAAGCCTATCTGAACTATCTCTACTCGGATGACGGTCAGAAGATCGCCGCCAAGCATTATTATCGGCCGATCAAGCCGGCAGCGGCCGATCCCAAGGATGTCGCCCGTTTCCCGGCTTTGAAGCTCGCAACGATTGACGATTTCGGTGGATGGGCTAAAGCTCAGCCGAAGTTCTTCGACGACGGTGGCGTCTTCGATCAGGTCTACAAGCCGGGAAAATAAGTCCGAATGCATTCCATAACCCGCAAACGGTGGCGGTTTCGGCAGCCGAGTGTCATTCCGGGCTTCGGATTGGCGCTCGGCGTTACCTTGGCTTGGCTCATCTTTATCGTTCTCATCCCGCTGTCGGGACTGCTGTGGAAGAGCAGCTCTCTTGGCTGGGAGAAATTCTGGGCCCTGGCTCTTGATCTGCGCACGCTTTACGCGCTGCGCATGAGCTTTGGCGGCGCCTTCATCGCGGCGCTCGTCAATGCTGTTCTCGGGCTCATTCTGGCCTGGGTGTTGGTGCGTTACCGTTTTCCCGGCAAGCGCATCATCGACGCCATTGTCGATCTGCCATTCGCGCTGCCGACAGCGGTTGCCGGTATCGCGCTGACGACGCTTTATGCACCGACCGGCTGGATCGGACAGTTTCTGACGCCGCTCGGCATCAAGATCGCCTTCACTCCGGTCGGCATCGTCATCGCGCTGATTTTCGTCGGCCTGCCCTTCGTGGTACGCACCGCCCAACCGGTCATGGAGGAAATCGACCGCGAAGTCGAAGAGGCGGCCGCGACCTTGGGAGCGACCCGGTTCCAGACGATCACCCGGGTTTTGTTGCCGGGACTGGCGCCTGCCGCGCTCACCGGTTTTGCGTTGGCTTTTGCGCGCGCTGCCGGCGAATACGGATCGGTCATCTTTATCGCCGGCAACAAGCCGTATGTCTCGGAAATTGCGCCTTTGCTTATCGTCATCCGCCTCGAGGAATATAATTACGCGGCGGCAACGGCGATTGCGACGGTGATGTTGTTCATCTCCTTCACCATGCTTTTGATCATCAATCTCATTCAGGCCTGGAGCAGGGGGAGGTACGGCTATGGCACATGATCTTTCCTCCGCCTCCGGTGTAGAGCATCCCGTCATTACCGAAAGCCGGGTCGCGCGCATTATTTTCGTGGTGATCTCGCTTACCTTTCTGACGCTGATGGTGCTGCTGCCTCTGGCGGCCGTCTTCGTTGAGGCCTTCCGCAAGGGCATAGAGGCATTTTTCGATGCCCTGGTCGACGACGAGACTTTTGCCGCAATCAAGCTGACATTGATCGTTGCCAGCATCAGCGTGCCGCTTAATCTTGTCTGCGGCGTCGCGGCAGCCTGGGCGATCGCCAAGTTCGAGTTCAAGGGCAAGGCATTCCTGACGACCCTGATCGATCTGCCTTTCTCCGTCTCGCCGGTCATATCCGGTCTGGTGTTCGTGTTGCTGTTCAGTTCCAACAGCACGCTCGGTCCCTGGCTGCAGAGCCACGGTATCCAGATCCTGTTTGCTGTTCCCGGTCTCGTCCTGGCGACGATGTTCGTGACTTTCCCCTTCGTCGCGCGCGAATTGATCCCGCTGATGCAGGAGCAAGGGAACGCGGACGAGGAGGCGGCCCTCTCGCTCGGGGCCAATGGCTGGCAGACCTTCTGGTATGTCACGCTGCCGAACATAAAATGGGGTCTGCTTTACGGCGTTCTGCTCTGCAACGCCCGTGCCATGGGTGAATTCGGCGCCGTCTCGGTCGTCTCCGGTCATATCCGCGGTGAAACCAACACCATGCCGCTGCAGGTCGAGATCCTTTATAACGACTATAATTTCTCGGGAGCGTTTGCCGTTGCCACGCTGCTGGCCATGCTTGCCCTTGTCACACTTATACTGAAGACGTTGCTGGAAATGCGCTATAGCGAAGAGATCGCAGCCAGCCGGCGTCACTGAAGGAATTTTTGATGGAAGTTCGCGTTCAAAACCTGCGCAAGGAATTCGGTCGCTTTCCCGCATTGCATGACGTCTCCCTGGATATTCGTTCGAGCGAACTGATTGCGCTTCTCGGGCCGTCCGGCTCCGGCAAGACAACGCTTCTGCGGCTGATCGCCGGGCTGGAGACGCCGACGGAAGGTCGGATTTTCTTTGGCGAAGAGGATGCTTCGCGAAAGACCGTGCAGCAGCGCAATATCGGCTTCGTGTTCCAGCATTATGCGCTGTTTCGGCATATGACCGTGCTGGAGAACATTTCATTCGGCCTCAAGGTCCGCTCTGCATCGCGTCGCCCGCCACGTGCCGAAATTCATCGGCGCGCTACGGAACTGTTGGAACTGGTGCAGCTCAACGGCCTGGAGAAGCGTTATCCGGCGCAGCTTTCGGGCGGCCAGCGCCAGCGCGTGGCTCTGGCGCGCGCCATGGCGGTCGAGCCGAACGTGCTGCTTCTGGACGAGCCTTTCGGCGCCCTGGACGCGCAGGTGCGCAAGGACTTGCGTAAGTGGCTCAGGGAAATTCACGATCGCACCGGTCATACGACGGTTTTCGTGACCCACGACCAGGAAGAGGCGCTGGAGCTTGCCGATCGGGTCGTGGTTCTCAACAAGGGCGCGATCGAGCAGGTCGGCACACCGGACGAGATCTACGATACGCCGAATTCCCCGTTCGTTTATGGCTTCATCGGTCAATCCAACCGCGTCAAGGTGCGCATCACCAGCGGCGAGATATGGTTCGAGGACAGGCCGCTCGGTTTGAGTACGCCGCATGAGCCGGATGGCGAGGCCTATCTCTATTTCCGTCCGCACGACATCGAGCTTCATGAAGGCGATGGTGGTGCGATCGCCGGCTTGCTCGTTGGAAGCAGGCGTGTCGCCGGCACGCGCCATCTCGAAATCAATATCGGCGCCAGCCACGATCCTATCGAGATCGAGCTGCCGCCGAACAAGGCGGATGCTCTCGACCGCAACCGCATCGCATTCAGGCCGACCCGCTGGAAGCTGTTTCGCAACGGCAGCTGAAATCGATCGCCGTGCTTATAACTGCGCCTCAGTCTTCGGGGTGAGCGGCTGAAGCAAAGCCACCGCCCTGAAAGATGACGGCCGGATCGTTCGGATCTTCCTCGGGTGTCCTCGCGAGAATTTCGGCCCGCCAATGGGCGGCGTTATCCTGCGGTTTCCAGCCGAGGAAGGCGGCATTGCCGTTATCCCACCATTGTTCGTCATTGTCGGAGACGCCGTAGACTATCGTATGTCCGAGCCTGGGGGCTTCGAAGGCGCGTCCGCAGAGGGAGAGAAAATCCCGGACGCTGAACCAGGTTGCCAGCATGCGGGTGTTGCGCGGCTCGGGAAAGCACGAGCCGATGCGCACGGACAGCGTTTCCTGGCCGAACTTGTCGAAATAGAGGCTCGCCACCGCCTCGCCGAACACCTTGGAAACGCCGTACAATGAATCGGGTCGTGTCGGCACCGTGTTGTCGATGCGCTCGTCGCGGCGATAAAAGCCGATCGTGTGGTTCGAACTGGCAAAGACGATGCGCGGTCTGCCGGCAGCACGGGCAGCCTCGTAGAGATTGTAGAGGCCGACGATGTTTCCCTGCAGGATCATGTCGAAGGGCTTTTCAAGCGAAATCCCACCGAGATGAATGATGCCGTCGACACCCCTGAGCAATTCCTCGACCCCGCTGCGGTCGGCAAGATCGCAGGCAACGAAGCGCTCGCTCGGGCGAAGGTCGTTTATGGGCTTGAGATCGGACAGCACGACGGTCTCGGCAATCTGCGACAGAAGGGGCCTGAGCGCCTGGCCGACGCCACCGGCAGCGCCAGTCAGCAGCAGAGTTTTCAGCATGGTTACCTCCCAGATCGGTCTAGTCGGTGGGGACGTTATAAGATGGTCTTTCGGCAGTCACCATATATCTGCGGAGCGCCTATTTAAAAGCGAGGAAGGCCGGAATCTGGTGTTATATCAGGCCGTTCGGCGGGAATGTCTGATTAAGCAAGCCGCGACGCCGGCGATCTCTAGGCAGTGCGCGAATGCGCCTGGGCTTCACCGTCCAATGTTTCCAAACTGATCACGGCCTTGATGGGCAGATGATCGGACGCGACGCGCGCCAACGGCGAGTCGTGGACTTCGACCGCTGAGATCATGCCGCGCCGGTTGGCCATGATGCGATCCAATGCCAGAAGCGGCAGCGCCGCGGGGAAGCTCGGCACGGCCGGAGGCAATGGCCCAAAGGCGGCCTGGAAGGTGCTGAGCGACGAACGGTCGCCGAGCCGCCATTCATTGAGGTCTCCGAGCAGGATTGTCGGGATTGAGCCGCCGTCATTCATCAGCTCGACGATCAGGCGCGTTTGTTGGGCACGCGAGCGATGCAACAGGCCGAGATGGGCGGCGATGATCCTGATGCTTCCGCCACGCGCCAGTTCTATCTCGGCAATCAAGGCGCCGCGCGGCTCCAGCCCGGGCAACTTTATCTGATGCACGTCACGCACCGTGCCCTGCTTGAACAGCACGACATTGCCGTGCCAGCCATGCGCCTTGGTGACGCCGGCGATCGGCACGGGAATGAGCCCGGTCTCGCGTTCGAGCCTGCGCAGATCGAGCAGGCCCGTGCGTTCGCCAAAACGCGTATCGGCCTCCTGCAGGCCGATGACGTCGGCATCGATTTCATGGATGACCCGGCTAGTCCTCTCCGGATCGAAGCGCCGGTCGGCGCCGACGCATTTGTGGACATTGTAGGAGGCGATCAGGGTGCCTTCTGGGCGGGCAGGTTTGCTGGCTTGCTTGGGGCTCGATTTGCTTCTGCTCTTCAGGCTTTCCAGGATGCTCGCACGAAGACTTTCTTTCTTTTTCCGCATATGTCCGTCGACCGTTCCCTTGACCAGACCACGCCGGGCGTATCTGTATGAGTATAGGAAGCGAAGACCGGCCTTGTCATGTAAAAAGGCTGCGATGAACGCAGATTGGCCGAGGGAGCCTTCATCAGAGATAGGGCGAGCCGAGCCAGAGGATCTTCTCGATCAGCCTGACGACAAAAGGCCGCGCCCGGAGCTTTTCGAGGTCCACCGGTTGCGCCGTTTCGAGTATCGCGCCGATATGCGCGTCGATCGTGCCGGCAAAACCGCGGTCGATGACCTCCAGATCCACTTCGAAGTTCAGCCGCAACGAACGGGGATCGAGATTGGAGGAGCCGACATAGGCCCACGTGCCGTCGATCGCCAAAAGCTTGGAATGGTTGAACGGACCTTCGGCACGCCATATACGGCAGTAGCTCTTCAGCATCTGGTCGAACTGCGCCGTCATGGCGCGGTCCACGAGCACGAGATTGTTGGCTGTCGGCACGATGATATCGACTTCGACACCACGCCGTGCTGCCGTCACCAACGCGCTGATGAGCTCCCGATCCGGCAGAAAATAGGGCGACATGATGCGGATCGACTTGCGTGCGACCGAAAGCGCGCCGATGAGCATCTTGTGGTTGGTTTCGATGCTGCGATCGGGGCCGGACGTGACAACCCGCATGAAGACCGGCGCTCCCGGCTCGTTGGATGGCGCTGCAATCCGCCACTCGTTCCCACTCAAGACTTCGCCCGTCGTGAAGCGCCAGTCCTCGGCCGCCGTGTTGAAGAGATCGGCGACTGCAGGCCCCGTCACGCAGAAATGCATGTCGCGGGCGCAATGGTCGGTGGCGAATTCGCGCGTGAAGCCCTGCCGGATGTTCATGCCGCCGGTAAAGGCGATCCGTCCGTCGATGCTCAGGATCTTGCGGTGGGTGCGCAGATTGGCATAGGGCAATCTGAGCCCGATGATGACGTTGCCGTTGAAGACGTCGACGTCGACGCCTCCTTGGCTGAGATAGCCCATGATACTCGGCACGGAATAGCGGGCGCCGACGGCGTCGATCAGCACGCGAACGCTGACACCGCGTTTGACGGCTTCAATCAGCGCGTCGGCCATGCGCAGGCCGATGGGGTCGCGGTCGAATATATAGGTTTCCATGAGAATGCTGCGTTCCGCGCCGTCTATGGCGGCCTTCATCGCCGCATAGGCCGCATCGCCGCTCGTCAGCATTTCGATCGTATTGCCGGTGCTCATCGTGTAGCGGGCGACACGATCGCCGAGCGTCTTCATCGAGGCAAAGCGTTCGCCGAAATTACGCCGCACCTGGTCGTCGTCTGCGTCGAAACTGGCAAGGTCGCCGCTCGCATCCTTGCGAAAGAGCGCGTCGCGTTGCGAACTCAGCGAAGCGCGACGGATGCGGTTGATGCCGGCGAACATGTAGAGCAATGCGCCGATGATCGGCGACAGGATGACGACGCCGACCCAGCCGATTGCCGCTCGCACATCCTCTTTCGTCATGGCCGCATGAATTGCGGCAGCCGCACCCATGGCAATGGACAGGACGGCAAGAATTTGGCCCCAATGGGCAACCAGAAGGTCAAACATGGCGCAAGTATATCTTTACCCGCGAAAGCTGCAATCTCGGCCGTCCTGCCAAACGGCTATGCCCGGCCGATAGCAGTGCGAAAACCCGTCGTATTAGATATTTTTAATTGAACAGCATTCTTGCTGCCTTCATATTGATGGTGCTTCGGCTGCTTCGCTACCGTCCCCCACGGTACCCATGTTTCTTGTGCGAGGCGCCACTGCGGTTCGAGTGCCGAGATTCGCGGAATCGTGCCATGGCGTTGTCACAGCCATGGTGTCTTGGCTGCTCGGGGGAGGCAAGAAGCCCGCATTTCAGAACGGGCATTGGTCATCAACCATGTTCAATGATGCGAACGGAGGACAGCAGATGTTGGAATCTCGGGACGAATGGATCAAGAAACGCGCATACGCGATCTGGGAGGAGGAGGGCTATCCTTCCGGTCGCGATACCATGCATTGGGAACAGGCGAGCAACGAGCGCATCGCGCTTGAAAAAAGCGACGGCAAGGATGTCAAAATCAGCGCCAAGTCCAAGGCGAAGCGCAAGCCGACGGTTGCCGTGGTTGCTGTTGCAAGTGAACCCGCGCCCAAGCCTGCTGCGAAATTGACATCGAAGAAGGCGGCGGTAGCCAAGGTGTAGAGCAGGCGTGCTCTTCTCAAGAATGTGGCGGGGACAAAGCGGCTCGATGCTCAGCATCGGGCCGTTCGCTTCTTAACGCTGCGGCGGCAGAAATATCTGCAACAATTTCGGCAGTTTGCGTGCCAGCGCGAAACAGATGTCACACATCAGTGCTAACGAGCGAGGAGGGAGCCTCGCGATGTGCAATAGCTATATCCTTTATCTGAAAGTCGTTGTTTCGACGATCGTCGTGGCGCGCTGTCCTTTATCCTCAGCGGATCGTGCCGAGGTGATGCGATGACATCGCTGCTCGTTCTCGCCAGCCTCTATCTTTTGGCGGCACTCGTGCTGATCCTGATCATCGACCGCTCTGTCGGTGTCTTCTTCCCTGCCTCGGCCAAGCACCGCGCCGAGCCGCAGCATGGCCGTCGGGTACGGTTATCGCCGACGAGCCACGATTCCTCGGGTTAGACAACGGAACCTTTTCCGTGATGATGGGTTGGTTTTTTCATCCGCAACGAGGAGAAGAACCATGCCACGAGGAGACAAATCCGCCTACACCGACAAGCAGAAGCGCAAGGCCGAGCATATCGAGGAAGGCTATGAAGATCGCGGCGTTTCCGCGGATGAGGCCGAGCGCCGCGCGTGGGCGACCGTGAACAAGGAAAGCGGTGGCGGCAAGAAATCCGGCTCGGGCCGAGGGCATCCTGAAAATCATGAATCGTCGGAAAAGGGTGGCAAGCTCGGCGGACGTGCGGCCGCGAAACGTCCGGCTGCGGAGCGTTCAGCATCCGCAAAGAAGGCGGCCGCAACCCGCAAACGCAACGAACAGCGCGCTCATTCTTAAAGCACCGGCATGCGGGCTTCGCTTTTCCATTGAGGCGCCCTTGAAGCCCTGCTGTCAAGGTCGTTGGTAGGCGGTGCAAATGCCGCAGGGTCCGCCCTTCCGTTCTGTTGCGCCGATGCTAAATTCGGCATGGAGAGAGTCGAAGCTGGACCGCCCGGTCGGCCGGGAAGGCAGATCAGCCAAAGGGCCAGCCTCCTGCACGAGCAGGTGTATCGATAGTCCCATGGGAGGGAAGCCGAATGCCTTATGAGCTTTACTACTGGGACGGCATCCAGGGCCGCGGCGAATTCGTGCGGCTGGCGCTGGAAGAGGCTGGCGCCGATTATGTCGATATTTGCCGCGGTCCGGCAAGCAAGGGGCAGAGTACACGCGCCATGTTGGCTATTATGGGCAGCAAGTCCGAGCCTGGCATCCCGTTCGCGCCGCCGTTTTTGAAGGATGGCGATCTGATCATTTCCCATGTGGCGAACATCCTGATGTATCTCGGGCCGACACTTGGTCTTGCCCCCAGGGATGAAGCGCAGCGTCATGAGCTGAACTCTCTGCAACTGACGATCACCGATTTCGTCGCCGAAGTACACGACACACATCACCCAATCGCCACCTCGAAATATTATGAGGAGCAGAGGGAAGAGGCCAAGGCTCGCTCGGCTGAGTTCATCGACAATCGCATCCCAAAATACCTTGGCTATTTCGAGCGCGTCCTGCAGCAGAACCCGCATGGGCCGGCGCATGTTTTCGGCAGCGGGCTTACCTATGTCGATCTGTCGCTATTTCAGGTCTATGAGGGATTGCGGTATGCATTTCCGCGCGCCACCGCGCATCTGGCGGACCGCTATCCCCATCTTGCAGCTCTGCACGCCGCTGTCATGAAACGGCCGAATATTGCTCGCTATCTTCAATCCGACCGTCGTATTCCCTTCAACGAGGATGGCATCTTCCGGCACTATCCGGAGCTGGACAGGAGCGAGGCGTGAGCGAAGGAAGACTGCTGACGTTATTCTTTCCAGTCTGCTGGGGCATATGGGCATTGATCTGGTTTGTGGCATCGTTCGGTGTCAAGAAGGCGACGCGCCACGAGGATCCATGGTCGCGACTGTCGAATACCGCCCCGATCTGGATCTGCGCCTTTCTGCTGGTGGTGCCTTCATCCTGGCTCGGTCCCCTGTCGCTCCGGCTCGTCCCGCGAAATCTGACCTATTACGGCATCGGCGCGGTGCTAACCGTCATCGGGCTCGGCTTCGCCGTCTGGGCGCGCTATCACATCGGCCGTAACTGGAGCGGGGTGATCACGGTCAAGGAGGATCACGCGCTGATCCGCACCGGCCCCTACGCCATCGTCCGCCATCCGATCTATTCCGGCCTGATACTGGCCATCCTCGGCGCAGTGCTGGCTCGAGGCGATATTGCTGCGTTGCTCGCGTTCGCCTTCATGCTCTATGCCGTTCTGCGCCGTGTCGGCATCGAGGAACGCTGGATGAGCGAGACCTTCGGTCGCGACTATGCCGACTACAAGGCCAGCACGCCGGCACTGATCCCCTTTGTCGTGTGATATTAGGTCTTCAACGGTGAAGCGGCATCGAAGAAGTCGGCCCAAGGATCGCCGCTGGCCTTGCTCAGTCGCGAGGTCGCGTTCCTTACCGTAAAGGAGGCGGGTCCGATCTTATTGGTCAACTCTTCCCAGGCTAACGGCATCGAAATCGGTGCACCCGGCCTTGCGCGCGTCGAATAGGGTGCGACCGCGGTGTTGCCGCGGCCGTTGCGCAGGTAATCGATGAAGATGTGGCCGGTCCGCTTTGCCTTGCTAGCGACCGACAGATATGCGTCAGGACTATCGGCGCTCATAGAATGCGCAATCGCCTCGGCTGTATCCTTGACCTGCGGCCAGTCCGCCTTGGGCTTGAGGGAGGCAACCACATGCAGACCCTTGCCGCCCGAGGTCTTGATGAAGGAGGTAAGCCCCAGCGCAGAAAAACGCTCCCGTATTTCCTTCGCAGCCGTGATGACCTTGGCCCAAGCGACATCCTCGCCGGGATCGAGATCCATGATGATCATGTCGGGTTTTTCCCAATGATCGGTGGTGGTGCCCCAGGGGTGTATTTCCAGCGCCGCGGATTGGACGAGTGCCGCAAGGCCGTCGAAATCCGCGATCTTCAGGAGCTTGGCGCCGTCCTTGTCCTCGGGATCGGCGATTTCTTCGATATGCGGATTGATGCCTTTCCAGGCATGTTTCTGGAAGAAGCGCGGCCCGCTTATGCCATCCGGGCAGCGCAGCAGCGCCAGGGGACGATTGACGACGAAAGGCGCCATGCGCGGCCAGGCCAATGCGTAATAATCGACGAGATCCTGCTTGCTGACACCGTCGTCAGGCCAGTAGATCCGCTCGGGGTGGGTCAATTGAACGGAGGTTTCGATCCGGTTCTCAATGGGCGTCTTTGCCATTCGCATGCGCTCCATCTTCTTTCGGCGCGAAAGCCGCGCCGAGCAAAGATTACCATTGCCCGGCGGAAAAAGTCGATCACCTCTGGCGCCTTACGGCATGAGCTGGCCGCCATTGACCTCGATGATCTGGCCGGTGATGTAGCCGGACAGTGTCGGCGACGCGAGGAACAGATAGGCGCCGACGCAATCCTCCGGAGTGCCGACGAAGCCCATGGGAATGGTCTTGCGCTGCAATTCCATCTGCTCGTCATTGGTATAACGCTCGTGGAACGGCGTTGCGATAACGCCCGGCGCGACCGCATTGACACGGATCTTGTCGTTGACGAATTCCTTGGCGTGACCGTGGGTAATGGTCGAGACGAAGCCCTTGGAGGCGGCATAAAGGATCGCGCCATTGCCGCCGCCGTTGCGGGCGGCAATCGACGTGGTGTTGATGACGAAGCCGCCTTGCTTCTTGAGGTGAGGGTGGGCGGCGCGGGTCGCGGCGAGTACCGAGCGGGCGTTCAAGTTCATCACACGCTCATAGTGCTCGTCGGTCATGGCCGAGGTCGGCAGTCGTCCGAGCATGCCGCCTGCATTGTTCACCAGACCGTCGAGGCCGCCAAGAGCTTCGGCGGCTTCATTGACGACGCGTTCCGTCTCGCCATCCTGCGAGACATCGCCCTGGATCAGATGCACCGTACCGCCGCTGGCCTTGATCTCGGCAGCCAGCCGTTCGGCCGGTTCGCGGCTGGCATTGAAGTGAAGGCCGACCTTCATGCCCTGCGCGGCGAAGGCGAGTGCAAGCGCTGCTCCGATACCAGTCGAGGCGCCGGTGATCAGCACACGCTTGCCGGCAAGATCGGGAATACGAATGGACGCAAGGGACTGCGCAAGTTCTGTCATGACGACTCCTCCTGAACATCAATCAATCATATGACGAAATCGGTTCTGTCTTAGCAGGCACAGGCGCGGCAAGGCAATCGAGGCGGGACCGACAAAAAGACGCGGCTTCGGGAAGGGCAGGCAGGCAATCCCGTTGAGCGAAAACTTCTCCCATTGATTGCTTCGAGCGGTATTGCCGGTTGCAGCTCCTGAACTACGTTCCCATCGGATCGCTGCGATAGGAGCCTCGCCTTGGACACCCCTCCCGAATTGATCTCTCGCCGTCGTCTTTTCTCCGACCCTGAGCGACGTGTGGTTCGCATCAGCCCCGACGGGACGCACGTTGCCTTCCAGGCGCCCTTGGACGGCATACTGAACATATGGATCGCACCGCTCGACGATGTGGGCAACGCCAGGCCGGTGACTGAAGTCAGGGACAGAAATATTGCGGCATGGCATCTGTGGACGCATGACAACCGCTATGTCGTCTATGCCCGCGACCAAGCAGGCGACGAGAACTGGCAGATCTGGAGGGTTGATGTCGAGACGGGAGAATCCAGATACCTAACGCCAAGCCCAGGAGTGACTGCCTACATCCAACAGAGGTCGCTGCATTTTCCGGCTGAGCTGCTTATTGCCCATAACGAGCGCGACAAGCGCTATGTCGATCTCTATCGCGTCGATATAGCCAGTGGTGAGGCTGCTCCTGTGCACCTCAATGAAGAGTTCGGCGGCTTTTTCACCGACGATCAATTCCATGTTCGGTTCGCAAGTCGCCAGACCGAAAATGGTGCGACCGAATATCTTCAAAGGAATGGGAAAGGAGTGTGGGAACGGTTCACGCTGATCGACGTTGAGGACGCCCTCACCACCCGACCGATTGAATACAGCAGCGATGGCCGCGAGCTCTATTGGCTGGACAGCCGCGGGCGTAATACAGCGGCGGTTGTCGCTCAGGATCTGCGCGGCGGACAATCGCGCGTCCTCGCTGAAGACCAGCAATCCGATTATGTGTCCGTTGTGCTGGATCCAATCACTCGGCGCCCGCTGGCCGCGGCACGCCAGTTCGAGCGGATCGAGTGGCAGGCCCTCGATCCGGAATTCGAAGAGACTTTGGCGTTCCTCACGCAGGATTCTCGCGGGGACTTACTGTTTGCAGGCATGTCGCAGGACCGGAGACATATCCTCTACGCCTACCAGTACGACGATGCGCCGCTTGAATATTTCCACTACGACCACGTCGCAAAGCACAAACGGCGGCTGTTCGGCTCGGTGCCGGCTCTCGAAAACGCGCCGCTGGTTCCGATGACGCCGTCGACCATCCGCTCGCGCGACGGGCTGGACTTGCATTGCTACCTTTCACTGCCGGATGGAGCGGAGGCCGGCGCAAAGCTGCCGATGGTGCTGCTGGTTCACGGTGGCCCCTGGAGCCGGGATGCCTGGGGTCTTTCTGCAAATCATCAATGGCTTGCCAATCGCGGCTACGCGGTTCTGAGCGTCAATTTCCGCGGTTCGATCGGCTTCGGAAAGGCCTTCGTCAATGCCGCGAATCTGGAATGGGCCGGGAAAATGCATGACGACCTGATCGATGCGGTCGACTGGGCGATCGCCGAAGGCATTGCCGATCCTTCCAGAATTGCGATCATGGGTGGGAGCTACGGCGGATATGCCGCGCTTGTCGGGTTGACGTTCACGCCGAAGAAATTCGCCTGCGCCATCGACCTCGTCGGAATATCCAGCCTGGTCACTTTCATCAGCACGATCCCAGAATATTGGAAGCCCTGGAAATCGCTGTGGAAGACCCGGATGGGAGATTTCGATACGCCCGAGGGCCTTCAGTTTCTAGAGGAACGCTCGCCGCTCAACAGAGCGGACCGGATCGTGCGGCCGCTCCTGATCGCTCAGGGAGCCAACGACGTTCGCGTCAAGGCATCGGAATCCGATCAGATCGTCGCCGCGATGCAGAAGCACGGCATTCCCGTTACTTACATTTCCTATCCCGACGAAGGTCACGGCCTCGGGCACGCGGAAAACCGCCGGTCCTTTGCCGCAGTCGCCGAGGCGTTTCTCGCTGCGCATCTGGGCGGTCGGTTCGAGCCCTTAGGTGATGCCTTCGAGGGCTCGTCTCTCGAGTTCAAGGCGGGTCGGGGCCTCATACCTGGTTTGCAAGATCAATAAGACCGCCGCCATGATGCGCACGGCCATGCGTGAACCTCGACAAGGATCGGGAAGAGGCCTCTGGCGTCGCCGTGTCACGGCGGATAAGGAAGATGGCAATGGAGTCGAGCGCCTAGCCCTCATTGATAATGAAGCGATGGCGACTGCGGCTTTCGATAACAAAGAGAGACCGAATATATCATGAGCAAGAACAAGCTGATCCGTTTCGATATCGCCGATAGTCAGGCCGGCGGCCAGCGGCGTCCTTTTGCCAAGGCCGTGCGTGCCGGGGATTTCGTCTATGTTTCGGGTCAGGTTCCGACCATCAACGGCGAGGTCGTGGTCGGCAATATCGTCGCGCAGACCGAGCAGGTCATCGCCAATATCAAGGAAGTTCTTGCCCTGGCCGATTGCACCCTCGAGCATGTGGTGAAGGTCAATGCCTGGCTGGACGACGCACGCGATTTTTCCAGTTTCAATGCGGTCTTCCAGAAGCATTTCATCGACCATCCGCCGGCGCGCTCGACGGTTCAGTCGCCCATGATGGTCGATGTCAAGGTCGAGATGGACGTCATCGCCTACAAGCCGCTCGACTGAGCTGACGCTCCCTGATTATTTAGAAGCTCCGTTTTGAGGTGTCGCTTCCAAAGCGGAGCTGTCTTGCAACGAAGGGATTGCGGTGCGCGCCTGCGGCGCCGCAATCCGTATTCTAGAGCGGTTACGCGTTTCACGGAATCGCCTGACCGCTCTATGCTATTGTTTTTACGCAATTCCGGACGGAAAACCGCTACGCACTTTTCCTGGAATTGCTCTGGCCACTCGTCCCGGCGGCGCTGCGGCCATTTCTCTGCGGACAACATCTGTTCCCGGGCGTTTCCCGGTTGAGCAAGAGTCCAAACCGGCCAACGCCCCGTTATCGGCATATGACCGGAGTGAGCCGGACAGCCCGCAAGTCTCTCCATAATTTCGATTGTGACAGATCGCCGCGCAGTCGGCAGCGGCTGCGCGTGATTGCTCACGCCAATGTCTGTTGATTTCCAATCAGCGGATTGACGTGTGCACAAACTCAAGATTAAATCAATTTGATTGACTACTCGAAATAAACGAGAGGGAACTGAAAATGGGAATGAAGAAAAGCAGATTGCGTAATCTTTTGCACCGGGCTCCATGGCTTGCGACGGCGGCATTGGGCGCCACGTTGGCATTCGGTTCGGGTGTCGCATCGGCCGCCGAATCAGTGCTGACGATGCACATCGAGGAGCAGACCAGCTGGGTCAGTAACTTCAATCCCTTCGATTTGGCCGGTCGCCGCCAGAGCACGATGGATTTCATCTATGAGCCGCTGGTCATCTTCAACGCCAATGACGGCGGCAAGCCGGTCTGGCGTCTGGCGACGAGCTACAAGTTCTCCGATGATCTGATGTCGATCACCTATGAGCTGCGTCCCGGCGTAAAGTGGTCGGATGGCCAGCCGCTGACCTCGGCCGACGTGAAATACACGATCGACCTGATGCTGAAGAACCCGGCTGTCGACACCGTCGGCGTTGGCCAGACTGTCGCTTCCGTCGAGACGCCTTCGCCGACCCAGGTAAAGATCAAACTCAAGGCCGTGAATTCGGAATTCCCCGAATCCCTGGCCGACCTTGCCGTCGTGCCGGAGCATATCTGGAAGGACATTGCCGATCCGGTCGCCTACAAGAATGAGAAGCCCATCGGGTCAGGGCCGATGACGGAGGTTCGCCGCTTTACTCCGCAGGTCTATGAGCAGTGCCGCAATCCGAATTATTGGGATGCGGCGTCGCTGCATGTGGATTGCCTGCGCCTGCCGCAGATCTCGGGCAACGACCAGATGCTGGCGCTGCTGCCGGAAGGCACGGTCGACTGGATCGGTTCTTTCCTGCCGCAGATAGACAAGACCTTCGTCGCGCTCGATCCGCAGCATAACGGTTACTGGCAGCCGCCGGCGGAAACCGTCGCCTTCCAGATGAACTTCAAGTCCACGAATGTCGGCAATCTGGAGGCCTTCAAGGATCTGAACTTCCGTCACGCTTTCAGCCTGGCGATGGACCGCACGTCGATGGTCGATATTGCCGGCTTCGGCTATCCGGTCGTGAACCTGCATGCGAGCGGTCTGCCGCCGCGCTTCGAATCGTGGCGCAACAAGGCTGCCGAAGGCGACAAGGATGCCTTCATGGGCTTCGACACCGACAAGGCGAACAAGATTCTCGACGACGCCGGCTACAAGAAGGGCGCCGACGGCTTCCGCACCACGCCAAGCGGCAAGCCGATCGCTTTCCCTGTCATCGTGCCGAATGGCTGGACGGATTGGATCGACGCCGTGCAGATCGCCGTTGAAGGGCTGCGGGCCATCGGCATCAATGCGTCGGTCGCCACGCCTGAATACGAGCAGTGGCGCAAGCAGCTTCTCGATGGCAGCTTCGATGTCGTCATGAACTCGCGCGCCGACAGCGCCACACCGTTCCAGGGCTATTACCAGAGCCTGTCGACGGACTATGCCGGTAAACTCACCGTCGCCGCGCCGCGCTACTCCAACCCGAAGCTCGACGCGCTCTTCGATCAGTATCGGAAGTCGTCCTCCGATGACGATCACAAGAAGATCTTCAACGATATCCAGGTTCTGATCGCCGATGACTTCCCGGTCGTGCCGGTCTTCAACGGACCGACCTGGTACCAGTATTCCAGCAAGCGGTTTACGGGCTGGGTCACCGACAAGGATCCGGTCATGAACCCGGAAAATCACGACAACAACCGCATGCGCCTCATGCATCTCTTGCGTCTGAAGCCGGTCCAATAAGACCTAAGCAAGGGAAGCAGACATGCGTATTTCCAGCCGACGCCTGGGCGTCTATGCGGTGGCTTTGGCCTTCGCGATCGTCGTGAACTTCATTCTTCCCCGGCTCATGCCGGGGAGTCCCGTCGACGCCATGGTGGCCCAGCTCGGGCCGCGGGCAACGCCCGCCGCCGTCGAGGCAATCAAGGCGCGCTTCGGCGAGATCGATCAGCCGATCATGATGCAGTTCGTCGATTATCTCAAAGGCCTCGCGACGCTCGATCTTGGCGTTTCGGTCAAATACTATCCGCAGACCGTGGTTCAGGTGTTGAGCCGTGCCACGCTCTGGACGATCTTCCTGGTGGTGACGGCGATCATATTTTCGCTGTGCGTCGGCGTCGTGCTCGGGGCGATCTCGGCCTGGCGCCGCGGCGGGCGGTTCGACACTGTCGTATCGCCTCTCGCCGTGATCATGTTCTCGATCCCACCTGTCATCATCGCCCTGACGATCCTGTTCGTCTTTGCGGTATCGCTGCGCTGGTTCCCCGTGGGGTACGCCTATGATCCCAATCTCGATCCGGGCTTCAACTTTACCTTCGCCGGCAGCGTCTTCATGCATGCCATCCTGCCGGTCCTGACGCTCTCGCCATTCCTCATCGGCGAATTCCAGACGACCATGCGCTCCTCTATGATCGTCATACTGGGGGAGGACTATGTGACCATGGGGCGGGCGAAAGGGCTCAGCAATCTCGCCGTCATGTTCAGCTATGGCGCCCGCAACGCCCTTCTGCCTGTATTGACCAACCTGGCGCTGATGCTCGGTGCGGTCTTTGGCGGCTCGATCGTCACGGAGATCGTTTTCAATTATCCGGGCCTTGGCCTGACGCTGTTCACCGCCAGCGTGGCCCGCGATTATCCCGTCATTCAGGGCCAATTGCTTCTGATGACAATGGCGACCCTCGCAGCGAACTTCCTGGTCGACATCATCTACGGCCTGGTCGATCCGAGATTGAGGGAGGGGACTTAATGGGCTTCGCGTTGAAATCAATCTTCAGCCAGAAGAAGGCCCTTTTTGGCTTCGTCATCATTGCCGTCTTGTGCCTGATGGCCATTTTTGCGCCGGTCATCGCGCCGGGCGAGCCTGGTGCACGCGTCGGCCGTTCGCATCAGGCGCCATCGGTCGAGCATGTCTTCGGCACCACCAAGATGGGTCGCGACGTCTACCGGCAGTTCGTCTGGGGTGCCAGGAGCTCGCTTTCGGTGGGCTTTGCGACCGGCATCGCCATTACCGTGATCGGGACTGCCATCGGGCTTATCGCCGGCTACGCCGGCGGCAAGACGGACGCGGTGCTCGATCTCGCGACCAACGCCGTGCTCGTCATACCCAATATGCCGTTGCTCATCCTGCTTGCCTCCTTTGCAGGCACGGTCGGGCCGATGACGATCATGACGATCATCGCCTTGACCTCATGGCCCTGGGGTGCGCGCATGACGAGGTCGCAGACGATGGCGCTGCGCAATCGCGATTTCGTCACTGCCGCCAAGATGATCGGCGAGCCGGCCTGGCGCATTATCTTCGTTGAAATCCTGCCCAATCTGACGCCGCTGATCGGCATCAACCTCGTCGGCAGCATCATCTATGCCATCGTTGCGCAGACGACGCTTGAATACCTCGGCTTCGGCGATCCGCTGAAGGTCACGTGGGGCACTATGCTCTACAACGCCCAGAATGCCTCGGCCATCATGGTTGGCGCATGGTGGGATATCGCCGTTCCCGCCGCCGGTATTGCGCTCACGGGCCTCGGCCTAGCGCTGATCAACTTCACCTTCGACGAAATCGCCAATCCGCAATTGCGCTCAGGCCCGGCATTGACCCGGTGGTTCCGTCTGACCCGAGTCCGCAACCGCATGATGAGGGCTGGCCAATGAGCGACAATCTGCTGGAAATTGAAAACCTCAATATCGACTATCTAGTCGACAAGGGTGACTTCCGGGCGGTGAAGAATGTTTCCTTCAACATCGGCCGCGGCGAGATCTTCGGTCTCGCAGGCGAATCCGGTTGCGGCAAGAGCACCATCGCCTATGCCATAACCAGGCTTTCCAAGGCGCCGGCCTGGGTCAGCGGTGGAAGTATCCGCCTGGATGGGCAGGATCTGCTGCGGATGCCGGAGACCGACCTGCAGAAGATCCGCTGGAAGCGGATCGGCATGGTCTTCCAGAGCGCCATGAACTCGCTCAACCCGCTGATGCGGGTAGAAGCACAGTTTCATGATGTCCTGCACCGCCATACTGGCTGCTCCCGTCAGGAATCCCGCGTCCGCGCCGAGGAAATGTTCAAGCTGGTCGGCATTCCCGCGCATCGCGTCGGCGATTATCCGCATCAGTTTTCCGGAGGCATGCGCCAGCGCATCGTCATCGCCATATGCCTGGCGCTCAGACCCGAACTCATCATCATGGACGAGCCGACGACCGCACTCGATGTCGTCGTTCAGCGCGAAATTCTCGAGCAGGTCCTCGACCTCCAGCAGACCTATGGTTTCTCGGTGCTGTTCATCACCCACGATCTGCATCTGATGGCCCAGCTTTGCGGGCGCATCGGCGTCATGCTGAAGGGTGAACTCGTCGAGGTCGGTGACGTCACGCAGGTCAGCCAGGCGCCCGCTCATGACTACACGCGCAAGCTCTGGAACGCCATTCCGCAGCTTCCAGGCAACGTCCACCTTTCCGGAGCTTTGGTATGAAACCGCAGACACAGGCATCGATTGCCGAACCCGTCATCCAGCTCGAGAACATTCAGCGCGATTTCGGTCCCGTGCAGGCGCTCAAGAGCGTATCCTTCTCGTTGTTTGCGGGGCGTGCATTGGCTCTGGTCGGTGAATCCGGTTGCGGCAAGACTACCTGCGCCCGGATCATCGCGCGGCTCGACAGGCCGACCGGCGGCAAGCTTTTCTTTCGGGGACAGGATCGCACCCCGCGCGGCTCCGGCAACGACGAGCGGCTGTACCGCAAGGATGTCCAGATGGTCTTCCAGGACCCGTTCTCCTCGCTCAACCCGGCCTTTACCGTCAATCATCATCTGTCGCGGCCGCTGCAACTGCACGGGCAGGACAGGCCGAAGGCCGGGCGCGGCGAAGACATAATGCGGCTTCTGGAAAGTGTCGGCCTCGATCCGGCGCTGACGCGACAGAAGTTTCCGCATGAGCTATCGGGTGGTCAGCGCCAGCGCGTCAATATCGCCCGCGCGCTGGCTGTTTCGCCGAGCATTCTGGTGGCCGATGAGCCGACTTCGATGCTTGACGTCTCGATCCGCAAGGACATCCTGGAACTGCTCGCGCGCGTGAAGCGGGAGAACGACCTCGCCATGCTCTACATTACCCACGACATCGCCACGGCTGCCCATGTCGCCGAGGAGATCGTCGTGATGTTTGCCGGTCAGATGGTGGAATGGGGCGACACCGCTACGGTGCTCGCCGCTCCGAAGCATCCCTATACGCAGCTGCTGCTATCCGCGGTTCCGGACGGTGGCCGCCGGTTCGTGACCGGCGGCAGCGCCCGCTTCCTCGAGCAAGCGGAGAAAGTCCGCGCGCTCAGCCGGCCGATCTCGACCGTGGTCGAGCAGGTCGGCACCAATCATTTCATGCGTGCGCTAGCCACATCGAACTAGGGGGATTTCACCTTGGATTATCTGGTCAATCTATCGACCTTGCCGCCGGATACGCAGTCACCCGAGCGGATGGCGCAAGCCGGCATCACCATCCGGCGTGCCCTGCCGCCGGAGCTGCGGCTGATCATCGGCTGGGTCGGTGACCATTTCAGTCAGGGTTGGGCAAGCGAGACGACCGTGGCGATGACGCGTCAGCCGCCGACCTGCTTCATTGCCACGCGCAATCAGGAGCTTGTTGGCTTTGCTTGCCATGAGGCGACGGCGCGCGGATTCTTCGGCCCGACCGGCGTTGCGGAGGAGATGCGGGGTCTCGGCGTCGGCCGGGCGCTGCTGTTTGCCTCCCTCACCGACATGAAGGCCATGGGTTATGCCTATGCTGTCATCGGCGATGTCGGTCCATCGGAGTTCTACGAGAAAGCGGTCGGCGCGATGCCGATCCCCAACTCCGCGCCCGGCATTTATGCCGGCATGCTCAAGCTTTGAACGATTTTAGATAAAGAGAGAATGTTCATGTCGATACCGCGATCCCTGGCTCTGCGGCTGGAAACAACCTGGAACCCGCCGGCCGACGGCAAGGAATTTTCCTATGTGTTGCGGCTCAAGAACCTTTCATCCGAGCAGCTTTCGGGCTTCTCGCTCTGCGTCAGCGGCCCCGGCCGCGTCGATCCGGCTGGTATCGTCGAAGGTGCCACGGTCTCCAAGCGGCTGTCCAACTTCACCGAGTTCCAGCCGCCTGATGGTTTCGTGCTGGCCGCCGGCGATACATGGACCATCACGGTCCGTGCGCTGAGCTGGCAGTTTCGCCACTGGAACGATGGGGCCAATAGCGCCTATCTCGCATTGCCCGATGGCACCACGGTTTCACTTGGCACGGAGCCGACGCGAACATCGTCAAGCAATGCGCCGTTGAAGCGCGGTGCGGAAATCTACCCGGTGCCGGCCAATCCGCCGGTGCCGCTGTCGATCATTCCCTGGCCGAACCGCGTTGCCGTTTCCTCCCGCCGCCCGCTGCCGGCAGGCTTTGCCTTGAAGGCTATCGCTCCGGAAGCGCAGGCTGCCGCTGCAAGTTTCACAGCCCTTGTCGAGCATCTCTTCTCGGCCGAAGGTCTCATCCGCTCCGAGGCGGAGGGGGCAGTGCCGGTGGACCTGCACCAGGTTGAAGGTCTCGGCGCCGAGGGCTACAGGCTGGCGTTCTCGCCTGAGAGCATCTCGGTCGAAGCGAGTACACAGACCGGCTTCGTCTATGGTCTGGTCACCATCGGCCAGATCTGGCGCGGTGCGCGTCTGCATCCACAGGCATTTTATTTCCCGGCGGGTGGCGAAATCGTCGACGAACCGGCCATGGGATGGCGCGGGCTGCATCTGGATGTCGCACGCCAATTCTATGGCACCGCCGAGATCAAGAAGCTGATGGCGGTGCTTGCCTGGAACAAGCTCAATCGCTTCCATTGGCATTTGTCGGATGACGAATCCTGGCGTGTCGAAATCGATGCCTATCCGGGGCTGACGGAGATCGGCGCATGGCGTGGTCACGGCCTGCCGATGCCGCCGCTTCTCGGCTCCAGTCCGGCTCGCACTGGCGGTTACTATACCAAGGCAGCCGTGCGTGACATCGTCAGCTATGCCAAGGGTTTCGGCATCGAGGTCTTGCCCGAGATCGATATACCGGGCCATTGCTACGCCATGCTGCAGGCAATTCCCGAGCTTCGCGATCCCAATGAGGCCGGCAGCTATTATTCGGTTCAAGGTTTTCCGGATAACTGCATCAACCCGGCGCGCGAAAAGACCTATGAGGTGATCGAGACGATCCTCTCCGAACTGATAGAGCTCTTCCCGTTCAAGACGATCCATATAGGTGCCGACGAAGTGCCGCTGGGCGCCTGGTCCGGCTCGCCGGAGGCCCTGGCGCGGCTGCGCGAGCTCGCTGGTGATGAAATTGCACAAGCACATGCCAAGCGATTGAACGTCATCACCAATACGCATGGGGCCGACGATATTCACGGCTCCGGCGCGGCCTTCCTGCAGGCGGAGTTCCTGGAGCGCATCCAGGCATTTCTGGCCTCAAAGGGCTGCGTGACGGGTGGTTGGGAAGAAGCTGCCCATGGCGACAGGATCGACAAGGACAAGAGCTATCTCTGCAGCTGGCGCAATGTCGAAGTCGCGGCCGAGCTTGCCGGTCGCGGATACGAGATCGTGGTTTGCCCGGGGCAGGTCTATTATCTCGACATGGCGATGCGCCCGGATTGGGACGAGCCCGGCGCAAGCTGGGCGGGCCATTCGGACCCGGAGAAACTCTACACCTTCGATCCCGTCGGTGGCTGGACGGACGCCCAGAAAGAAAAACTTCGAGGCATTCAGGCCTGCATCTGGTCGGAGTCGATGACGGATCGGGCCATCTTTGACCGATTGGTCTTCCCGCGTCTCTCGGCGCTTGCCGAAACAGGCTGGACAAAGCCATCGGCAAAATCCTGGGAGCGGTTCAAGGCGCTTGTTGGCACGATGCCGCTGCTATACGGCCTGTATCAATTCTGACAGCTTGATGCATGGCCCTCGGGCGCGGCACTTGTGCCGTGCCCGATTGCGTTTCAGTGATCTGCAAGCTCAATGGCACTGACCGTTCGTCACAGTTGCTGGACAGTGCGGTGGATGATCGGCTTCTGCAGGACATCGAATTGCGGGTTCGTTTCCGAAAAGATCGGCAGGGCGGCGGCGCCGAGAATGGCGGTATCCTTGCCGGTCGCCCCGACCATCAGGCGAGGGATCGTGCGCTCTTCCTCAGGGTTCACGGGGATGTGCAGCGGTTCCAGGCGCGCCGCAAGCTGTGTCATCAGGGTTGTCGGCGCACTGCCGCCAAGCACGATGGTCTGCGGATCGAAGGCAAGCTCGAGAAAGTCGATTGTCTGGCGCAGCGGCCGCACCGCTTGTTCCAGCCAGACCTCGAGCCCTCGGCTATTGGCCGCGATCATCGCATCGAGATCGTCAGGCGAAAGCTCCTGGGCGTTTTCGATGCCAAGACATTCGTAGGCGACGGATGGCGATACATAGCGATCGAGGCAGCCGCGCTTGCCGCAGCTGCACAGCCTGCCGTGCGGCTCGACGATGATATGGCCGATTTCACCGGCATTGGCGCGGCTGCCCTTGTAGAGATGGCCGTCAAGGAACATGCCGGCGCCGATGCCGCCATCGCCTGCCAGAAAGAGATAGACGAAGCTCCCAAGGCCACGCGCAACGCCGTAAAGCCGTTCGCCGATCGCCGCGGCGGTCGCATCATTCTCGACGATGACAGGCACCTTGATATACCGCTGCAATTCACGAGCGACCGGGAAATCCTGCCAACCCGGCAGGTTGAGCGGGCTGAGCGATGTAACGCCGCCATCCGCATAGCGTCCGGGCAAGGCAATGCCGGCGCCGAGCAATCGGTCACGATCAAAGGAAAAGGCCTCCAGCAGATCTCTAACGATGTCGGCGAGCACCGGCATCGCCTCGGTCGGGCCTGGTTTGTCGACATGGCGCTCGATGCGGGCGCGAACCGAGCCGGAAAGATCCGTCAGTACGCCGGCGGCCCGTTGGCGGCCGAGTTCAAGGCCGATGGAATAGGCCCCATTCGGGTTGATGGTATAGGGAATGATCGGCTGGCCGCGGGCAATTCTTTGCGCTTCCATCGGGATCAGCAGATGCGAACGCGCGAGTTCCTCGACGATGTTGGATACGGTTTGTGTCGTCAGCGCCGTGATGCGAGCAATGGCGGCGCGTGACATCGGCCCATTGGTGCGAATGGCCTCGATCACGACACGCCGGTTATGCGATTTGGCCTGTTCGAGATTCGTGCCTGAAATTGTCTTCATGAGATGATCGGGAATTTCTGGATCAGCGTTCGAATAGCGTTGTTGCTTGTCACGGGCTGCTGTTGCGTGACGGGGAGGGCGGGGCGTAATTTGCCGTTGCTAGCCCGGTATATAACCACTTTTCATTCTTTTATCGATTGGTTCAATACGAGATGGATCAATGGGCGAAAGGTTGGCTCCCACAGGGGGTTTTTTGCTCCATCGGCGATCGGAGAAGCCTTTACTACAGCCGCCGTTAGGTTAGAGTCGGGTTACCTCAGCGTTCTGCAGAGGGTTGCCCCGGAGGACTTCGATGATCAGGCTGCTCGGACTTGCGATTTTTTCAACCTGCCTTGCCACCGGAGCGGTGGCCGCCGATGCCACTTGCAAGGCACAGGCAGCCGACAAGAAGCTGGCGGGAGCAGCCTTGACCAGTTTCAGCAACAAGTGTGCGAAGGATGCGGCAAGTTCTTGCGATGCCCAAGCAGCTACCAAGAAACTGGCCGGCGCCGCCAAGATGAGCTTTGTCAAGAAGTGCACCGCCGATGCTGTCGGCGGTTGATCGCTGACATCAAGCTCTTGATCAGAGATCCCCGGCCCGGTTGTTCTCTGGGCCGAGAGTGGATTGATGTTTGTGCACGACGATCTGATTGGTCACCCTTTCGACAGATGGCGGACCTGTTCTCCAGGTTCCGGCTGCCCCACCCTCCAAGAATGGATGGCTACAATCGTCCGGCTCGATATTGATCGACGAGGTTCCTGCAGGCCCGAATAGTCAATGCCATGACGGTCAGCGTGGTGCCGGCAATGCCGCTGCCCGGGAAGGCGGAGGCATCCGTCACGATCAGGTTGGGAACGTCCCAGCTTTGATTATGGGCATTGAGGACGGAGTCCTTGCTTGAGGCACCCATACGCGCGCCGCCGGTCTCGTGGATGGCGGCTCCCATGCACATGGTCTTCCGGAACCATTGTCGGAACATGAAACGGCTGAACGGATCGGCATCGGGAAAGGCGCCGCGGCCCATTTCCCTAAGGCCGGTGGGCGAACCGATGAATTCCAGCTCGCCGCCGACGCCGCGCACCATCTCGATCAGCACTTCTTCCTGCCGGCGCAGCAGCGCATGCTCCTCCTCGCCCATGACGCAACGGATATGGGGAACCGGAATGCCCCAGGCATCCTTGCGCCTTGTATCGAGCGTGATGCGATTGTCGGCATAGGGCAGCATGCGGCCGAAGCCGAAGAAGGCGAGCCGTGCAGGCTCGTTATCCGGCGTCGGTGCCCGGCCGATGCTGCCCTGATAGTCGAAATCATCGCGGCCTGCATCGCCTTCCCCGAAGCGCGGCACGAAGATGCCGCCCGAGGGATTGTAGAATGGGTCCGTTGGGGCGGAGTCGTCGACTGCCCAGCCTTTTGCTTTCGAGAAGGAGCCGAAAGCCAGGCACGGCAGTTGGTCCATGAAAAAGCGCCCGAGCGTGCCCGAGCTATTCCCCAGTCCCTGGGGATGGCTGGCGGTCGCCGAATTGAGAAGCAGCCGCACGCTTTCGATCGGCGATGCCGAAAGCACCACGAGGGCCGCGCGCGCGATCTCGACTTTGCCGGTGACACGATCGATGAATTCCGCACCCGTTGCCCGCTCGCCGCGATCATCGGTCGTGATGCGGCGCACGATGGCGTCATGACGGATGGTCAGCCGACCGGTTGCCAATGCCTCGCGTAGCGGCTTCGGCGTGCGCTGGGCATCAGGAGCGATATAGCGCCAGGAAACGACATGCCGCTTGGGCCAACGTCCCTCGACTTCCGTCTTGAAGGTCTCCTCGGCCGGTGTCAGCTTTGCCGGATGCGCGTAGACGCCGTCGGGCAGTGTCTTGACGCCGTCCGGATTGCCATAAAGCCCGAGGCTGGATTCGATCTCGGCATAATAGGGCGCGAGTTCTTCGTACGAAACCGGCCAGTCCTCACCCTTGCCGGTTTTCGAGCGGATCTTGAAGTCATCGTCCGTCCAGCGCAACAGCACGCGGCCGAAGCTGTGCAGGCGGCCGCCGCCCTGACGGCCACGTATCCACAGGAATGGCGCATCCTTCGGCGTCGTATAGGGGTTCTTGCGATCGTTGACGAAGAAATGGCTGAAGCGCTCGGTAAAGAAGGCTGCGCGCGCCTGAATGGGCTGGCCCTTGAGCGTGGCGCGGGCTCGCTCCCAGATATTGATGCTGCTTGCAGGCGCCTTCTTTCGATTGGGATCGAAATCCTTCTGCGTGACGGCGGGACCGGCCTCCAGCAGCAATACCGACAGCCCTTGGGCGGTCAATTCCTTGGCGGCAAAGGAGCCGGCGGCGCCGGAGCCGATCACCAGCGCGTCATAAATAGTCTGAGACATGAGTCATTTCCGTATGCTGTGAAAGCGGGTTCAGAGGCGGGCGCCATCGGCGTCGAAAAGGGAGGCTTTGGCGATATCGAGCCCGGGTGCGATCGCCGTGCCCGGCTGGAGCGCGGCATCGCCCATGATGCGGTAGGAGAGGCTTTGGCCTGCCCAGTCGAACCACAGCACGGTGTCTGCTCCCATCGGTTCGACGACCGAGACGATGCCCGGAATGGTGGGCCAGCCGCTGGCCACACCATCCGGCGCGATATGTTCCGGCCGGATACCGAGCGTGGCGGGACCCGCTTTGACGGCAGCCAAGAAGGGATAGCTCGTGAGATCGATGGCAAGCCCGTTGCTTTCGAAGACCGGCGTGCCTGACTTTAGAACAATGTCGCCCTTGATGAAGTTCATTGCCGGTGCGCCGATGAAGCCGGCAACAAAGAGGTTGACAGGGCGATGGTAGATTTCGGATGGGCTGGCAAGCTGCTGGATCACGCCATCCTTCATGATGGCAATACGGTCGGCGAGCGTGAGCGCTTCCACTTGATCATGCGTCACATAGATCATCGTATTGCCCAGGCTCTGGTGCAGCTTCTTGATCTCGACGCGCAATTCGTTGCGTAGCTTGGCGTCGAGATTGGAAAGCGGCTCATCGAACAGGAAGACACTCACTTCGCGCACCAGGGCACGGCCGATCGCGACGCGCTGGCGCTGGCCGCCCGACAATTCCGAGGGACGGCGGTCGAGTAATTTGTCGAGATGCAGAAGCGAAGCCGTGCGGGCAATGCGCGCCTCGATCTCGGCCTTGGGAAGGCCCGCGACGCGCAGGCCGAAGGAGAGGTTCTTGCGCACCGACATGCGGGGGTAGAGCGCATAGGACTGGAACACCATGCCGATGCCGCGATCCTTCGGTTCGGCCCAGGTGACGTTCTGGTCCGATATCCAGATCTCGCCGTCGCTGATGTCCTGCAGCCCGGCGATGGAGTTGAGCAGGGTCGACTTTCCGCAGCCGGACGGCCCCAGCAGCACGAGAAATTCGCGCGGAGCGATGTCGATCGACAGTTTTTCGATGACGGTGTGATCGCCATAGGCGATTTTGAGGTCCTTGACTGACACGGCAGGCTGCATGGCGTTACCCCTTCACAGCTCCGGCGGCGACACCACGCAGGAACCAGCGGCCGGAGAAGAAATAGATGGCGAGCGGAACGACGGCGGTCAGGATGGTGGCAGCCATGTTCACGTTGTAGGCGCGCTCGCCCATGGTGGTGTTGACGATGTTGTTCAGCTGCACCGTCATCGGCAGATTGTCGCGCCCGGCAAAGACCAGGCCGATCAGGAAGTCGTTCCAAATGCCGGTGAACTGGAAGATGGAAGCGACGACGACCATCGGCACGGACATGGGCAGCATGATCTCGAAGAAGATTCGCCAGAAGCCGGCGCCATCGACGCGCGCGGCCTTGCAGAGCTCTTCGGGGATGGCGACGAAATAATTGCGGAACAACAGCGTCACCAGCGGCAGGCCGAAGATGACATGGACCAGAACGACGCCAGCCACCGAATTATAAAGGCTCAGATTGGCGAGTAGCCGAACCAGCGGGTAAAGGAAGATCTGGTATGGGATGAGGCCGCCGGCCATCAGCAGGCCGAATAGAAGGTTTGACCCCCTCGGCCGCCAGAAGGAGAGGGCATAGCCGTTGATCGCGCCGATGAAGACGGAAATCGCCACGGCCGGCACGGTGATCTTCACCGAGTTCCAGAAGCCGATGCGCACGCCCAGACATTGCGTGCCCATGCAGGCTCCCGACCAGGCCGTCTTCCACGCATTGAAATCGACGGTATCCGGCAAGGCGAAGATGCGGCCCTGGCGGATCTCTTCCATCGTCTTCAGCGAGGTGACGAGCATCGTATAGAGCGGCAGCAGGAAGAACAGCGCGGCCAGGATCAGGAAGGCATAGAGCCCGATCTGGCCGGACGACAGTCGCGAAGGCTTCGGACCGCGGGGATGAAGAGCTGCCATCAGTGTGCTCCCCTTCTTCTGGCACGCATGTAAAGCGCGTATCGAAACGGTGCGACGGCCATGACGACCGAGAGCACGAGCACGGTGGCGCCGGCGCTGGCGAGGCCGAGGTTCTGGCGCTCGAATAGATTGTCCATGATGAATTTCGCCGGCACTTCGGTCGAATAGCCGGGCCCGCCGCCGGTCTGCGCCACGATGAGGTCGTAGGTCTTGATGACGCCCATGGAGAGCAGCATGCCCGACGCGGCAAGCGCTGGCCCAAGTTGCGGCAGGATGATCGAGAGATAGATGCGCCAGACTGGAATGCCGTCGATCTGGGCTGCCTTCCATTGCTCTTCGCCGACGCCGCGCATGCCGGAGAGCGCAATGACCATGACAAGGCCCGCCCCTTGCCAGACGCCGGCGAAAACGACCGTGTAGATCGCCATGTCGCGATTGACGATCCAGTCGAAGACGAAGCTCTGCCAGCCGAGCGCCCTGACCGTCGCCTGGATGCCGAAGGTCGGGTTCAGCATCCATTGCCAGATTAGGCCCGTGACCACGAAGGACATGGCATAGGGATACAGGAAGATAGTGCGGAACACGCTTTCGAAGCGGACCTTACGGTCAAGTGCTGCCGCCAGCACAAAGCCGAGGGCGAGGCAACCTCCGACATAGAGCACGCCGAAAATCAGCACGTTTTCCAGGGACGCGAGCCATCTCGACGTCCGGAACAGCTTGGCATACTGGGCAAAGCCGACATAGTTGGATGACGGAAAGATCGTCGAATCCGTAAAAGACAGGCGCACCGACCAGACCATCGTGCCGATGTAGATGAAGATCGCGGCGATCCACGTCGGCAGGAGGGCACAGGTCGCAGCAAGGGGACGTCTGCGCTTGGCTTGCATCAGCAAACCCTTTCAAAAGGAATGAGCAGAGCCGATCGGAGGGAGGCCTTCGATCGGCTCGTTATGAGGCCCTATTCGAAGATCGCGAAGAACTTCTCGGCGCCGGAGGCGCTGTCCTCGGAAGGGTTGGTCCAGAACTCGTCGACGAAGTCGTTGAGCGCACCAGCCTGCTGCGGCGAGAGGATGAGAGCCTGGTCCGGCACGATCTTGCCCGCGCTCATCAGTTCCAGCCCCTTTTGCGCGCATATGTCGAGCTTCGACTTGTCGACATCGGTGCGCATCGGCACCGAGCCTTTCCTCAGGGAGAATTCGACCTGCACGGCCGGATCCATGGCGACCTCCGCGAGCAGCGTCTGGCCCTTCTGGGATGCCGCATCGGCGATCTTCGGGAAGGAGAAGGAGTCGGCGACATAGACCATCCCCGGCGATTGCGGGGCGAGCATGCAGCCATAGTCCTTGCCTGGCTGCTTGCCGGCCACAACGAATTCGCCCTTGGCCCAATCGCCCATAAATTGCACGCCGGCCTTGCCGGTGATGACCATGGCGGTCGCGTCGTTCCAGTTGCGACCAGCGGCCCCTTCATCGACATAGGCGCGCAGCTTGCCGAGAATATCGAGCGTCTTCTTCACGCCTTCGACGGATGCATCGCCCTTTTCCTTGTCGACATAGATCTTGAGGAAGCCGTCGATGCCGACCTGGGTCAGCAGGATCATATTGAAAACCTTGGATTCCTGCCAGGATTGGCCGCCCCAGGCGACCGGCAGCACACCGGCAGCCTTGAGCTTGTCGAGAGCGGTGAAGAATTCGCCCCAGCTCTTCGGCTCCTCGGTCACGCCGGCCTTGGCGAAGGCATCCTTGGAATAAAACACCCAGCTTTCGCCATGGGCATCGCTCGGCGAAAGATAGACCTTACCGTTATAGGAGATGAGATCATAGATCGACTTTGGCAGGACATCAGCCCATTTGCCGGCCTTCGCCACGTCGTCGATCGAGTTCAGAAGGCCCTGATTGACGAAATCGGTATTGGCAAGGCCGATCACGGCCTGCTTGGCAGCCGGCGGATCGCCCGCGATCAGACGGTTCTGGAAGGCGGCGTCGGCCGCCCCGAAACCGGCAATGGAGGAATCCTTCCAGACGCCGCCGCGCTTTTCGAATTCTTGGCTGATGACACCGAGGGCGGCGGCTTCGCTGCCGGAGGTCCATGAGGTCATCACCTCGGCCTTCGGCTTGTCTTCGGCATGGGTCGGGGTGGATGCCGCAACGAGGGCGGCTCCCACCAATAGCAGTTTCATTCTGTTTTTCATTGTTCCACCTCTTCAAGAAAGCCCTCTTTGCGGGGCTGTTTGGTCTTCAGATCATTGGCATCATCGATAGATCGGCAGAAGCGCCTGCCGCACGAGCGTCAACCCGTTTGCGATGTCGGCGACCGGATCGGGCGCAGCGTCGAGCTCGAGAATGGCCCAGCCTTGATATCCACGGTCGCGCAGGAGCCTGGCCCAACCCGGCCAATCGACGCGGCCAAGGCCGAAGCCGCAGAAATAGGGGCGATGGCGATCGTGGATATGCTCGTCGATCACAGTGTCGGCGGGCATCGGCCCGAGCGCGTCCTTCCAGTGGGCGATGATGACGCGCTCATGGTGGCGGTCGACAAGCTGCAGCGGATCGGAGCCGGCAACGATGATATGCGCCGTGTCCGGGCAGATATGCACGTAGGCCGGATCCGTCAGCAGCATCAGCAGATCGACATCGCGCGCGGCTGCAAAGATCGAGTGCGCCTCGGTGTGGAGGGCCAGCCGCACGCCCTTGGTGTAAAGGGTGGCGCCGAGGCGGTTGAGGAAATCGGCAATCTTGCGCGCCTGCTCGAAATCGAAGAATCGTGTCGGCTGGGCGCCAAGCGTCTGGCGAAGCGGCGCGCCGATGACCATGATGTCGCTGCCGCAGGCCTTGAGGAACTCGGCGTATTTCTCGGCCTTGTCGATGATGGCGGCTTGCGCGGATGCTTCGGTAAAATCGCCGGCGGCTTCGAGCTCGGCAAAAAAGCCGCTCGCCAGTGTCAGCCCACGCTTGGAAAGCTCGGCGGCGAAGGCTTCGACCGAGCCATAGGTCTTTGTCGCATCCTGCCAGTTGAACGGCGAGAAGGTAAGCTCCACGCCTGTGACGCCGGAGGCTTGCACGGCATCGAGAATCTTGTCCCAAAACGCGCGCGGCTCGCTGCGTGACAGGGCGATGATGCCGTCATAATCTCCAACGCCCCAAAATCCGGGGTGGAAGAAAGTGACAAGATCGACGCCAAAGCGAAGCCGTTCCGTTGAGGTCATGGGACTATCCGTTCCTAAGGCATGGAAGATCGTTCGCGGAGCTTGCTCCACAGCAAATAATCCATAATGATTTCAATGCACTACAACTGGCAATCGTTTGCCGTGCCTAGATAGTAGACAAGTCGTTTTTATATGCAAGCAGTTTTTGGCAATCGTTTGCTAAACCTCTGGGATTGCCGTAGCATCCCGCGCAGCAGGCATCGGGAAGGACGTAAAAAAGTGAAAAATAACAAGGATCTGCCCGTGGAGGAGCATTCGGGACCTTTGATGGCGGATGTCGCCCGCCTGGCGGGGGTCGCCATCTCGACGGTCAGTCGGGCGCTGGCCAATCCCGGTCGTGTGAACGAGAAGACGCGCGCCAAGATCGATGCCGCCGCCAAGCAGCTCGGCTATACACCGAATGCCATGGCCCGAGGCCTTC
>Ga0209677_100214_pt1 | contig 42726 bp, 57 predicted proteins | sample AraplaCvi_mCL_r2_2_FD_184285 | JGI IMG/M metagenome (GOLD analysis project Ga0209677, IMG submission 184285) | Arabidopsis root microbial communities from North Carolina, USA - plate scrape CL_Cvi_mCL_r2 (SPAdes) (version 2) | ecosystem: Host-associated > Plants > Roots > Endosphere | place: USA... | reverse complement strand
TTGATAACGCCAGCCCAGATTATCGAGAGACGGAAAAACATCCATTCATGTTCAGAAGGAATTGCTCCGCGTCCACTCCTTATGGTTGCTGGTAGATTACCCGGATGCGATGACGGCTTCTGGCCCGACTGCGACGTTCGTTGCCGAACAGAGAATGTCGGCTTTTCAGGGTGGACCGGAAGCCGGCGCGCCTCAGCGCGACCGACGCGAATGACCCAAAGCTGACATCGTCTCCGGCACAAAGGGATGGTGCTAGTTGTTCGACAGCGCAAGCTGGATTGCACGCCCAAGCGCATCCGGTGTGCAGGGCTTGTTCAAAACGGGGACACCCGCAAATCCATCGGGTGCACCGCTTGCGCCGTAGCCGCTCAAAAAGAAAAACGGCAACCCTCGCCGCGAGAGGATTTCTGCGATTGGACCTGCGTCACGGTCTTGCAGATTGATGTCAAGAATTGCCAAGTCGAAGCTCTCGGCTGTCGCGAGTGTACAGGCCTTGTGGACGTCTCCGGCTTCGGCAACGACGCTATGTCCGAGTTCTTCGATCATTTCGACCAGCATCATGCGGATGAGTGCTTCGTCCTCCACCACGAAGACCGATGCCTGGTTCATATCGTCACCGTCAGCCCGATGAACCTGACGACACGTCGTTGAGCAGCTGAGACACCGCTGTAATAAGCTGGGCGGGAGCGAATGGCTTTTGCAGGATGATACTGTTGGGAACGCCTTCTACAGGCCACTTGTCAGTAGAAGCGCCCGACATGTAGACGACAGGCAGACCGTGGTCGATCTCACGCGCGACGCGCGCGACTTCCCAGCCATTAAATCTACCAAGCAGATTTATGTCCGTGACTAGTCCCCGATAGCTGGCACCAGCGTTCCTCAATAGCGTCACGGCTTCCTCTCCTGTGCGCACCAGGGCGGTATCGAAGCCAGCCCCGCTCAAAGCATCTTCCACGAAGACTTGGATGATTTCGTCGTCTTCCACGACAAGTATAATAGGAGCGTCGGGCAAGCTTTCCCCCTTAAACGCGTGTTACAAAGTGCACACAGGGATAAAGTTCCAAGAAGGTTGCTGCACTCAAGCGTCCTTGCTTTTCTTGTTCTTACGACCCTGACGCAAAAAGACGACCTGCAGTTCGTCACCGTTGACCCGATCAAGCTGACACCGACGATAGGCCAACCCCATTGTCGAGAGCACAAGGAAAAACTCTGTCAGCGACAGCCCTTCGATTGCAGTCTCGACCTGCAGTGTCGCCCCAGTCTCGGAGACCTCCTTAAGTTTACAGGACCTGCGCCAAGTTCCATCAATTGCCATGATCTGGACGGGAAAAGGGCGTTCGAAGGCAACCCGCTGACTCTCACCGTCTTTTGGCATTACCTACATGATCCAGAGCGCCGGGAAAAGTTGGCATTCACCCAGCGTGCAGTGCGGGAGCCACAACATATGTTAGCTGAGGGCCGAAATGTTGCAGCGCTCTGAAGCTGCTTGGGAAAAACCTAGGAAGGAACGCCTAGCTATCGGTGCCGCGTCTGCCTTTGGCCCATCTCGGAAGTCCGACAACGTCCGCTTTCGCGCCGCTGTTGGGGGAAACCGGACATAGGTGCGCCTATTCTCAGCGGCAGATTTTATGAGTACGCACCCTAGTTTTCCGGGAAAAAGTGGAAACCTTGGCCGTAGCAGGAGTTGCCGTCGACCAGTGTTTCACGGAGTCGGAAGATGGTCGACGACATCCCGCTGATAAAAGCCGTGGATACCGTGTGGTCCCTCTATAGAGCGAAACATCGCGACATCGATGCCGCTGACAGCCGTCGCTGTTTGATGGACCGTCATCTTCAAGGAAGGTGCGAGGCGCGCGTAAACGAGGTCGACGAACTCACCGGGTTCGGCCTTGCGTACCTCGACCGTCTCCCAGACGAATGTTGAGGCTCATGGAGACCTTCGCCAAGCGAATTGCCGAGGGCACCGCCCGACCGGAGTGGACGCTCCTAGCAATCTCCGAACTATTATCGATTGCCGTCGTGCTGCTGCTCCGATCGTTTTTTCCGGTTTAGGGGCATTCATGCGCATAGCTCAGCTGGCCCCCCTTGCCGAGAGCGTTCCTCCCAAGCTCTACGGAGGCACCGAGCGGGTCGTGGCTTGGTTGGTGGACGAACTGGTCGAGCTCGGACACGACGTTACACTCTTTGCGAGCGGCGATTCCAGGACGAAGGGCCGGCTCCATCCGGTATGGCCGCGCGCTCTGCGCTTGGGGCGTCAGGGCGTCGATCCCAACGCGGCTTGCGCGGTGCTGCTGGAAGCCATCGCCAAGCACGCAAAGGATTTCGACGTGATCCACGCGCACATCGATTGGCTGCCGCTTCCGCTGCTGAGCCGTCTTGATGTCCCCTTTCTGACAACGATGCATGGGCGGTTGGACCTTCCGGGCCTTGCCGACGTCGTAAGACAATTTCCCGGGGCCGGTTTCGTCTCGATATCGGACAATCAACGCGTGCCGCTCCCAGAAGCGAACTGGATTGCCACCATTAGGCATGGCCTACCGTCCAACCTGTTCAAGCCGTCTTTCAGCCCTGGATCCTATCTTGCCTTCCTCGGCCGCCTCACCAAGGAGAAAGGCCCTGAGGATGCGATCCGGATCGCGCGGGCGACCGGGCGCCCGCTGCGCATTGCCGCCAAGATCCCACGTGGCGAGACCGGATACTTCAAAAAGAGCCTCGAACCGCACATCGACGGCCGCGCGGTCCAACTTGTGGGAGAAGTGAACGACGCCAAAAAGCAGCCGTTCCTCGCCGACGCCGCGGCCCTCCTGTTTCCGATCGATTGGCCAGAGCCTTTCGGTCTCGTCATGATCGAGGCGATGGCCTGCGGAACTCCCGTGATCGCCTACCGATCCGGGTCCGTGCCCGAAGTCGTCGAGGACGGCGTGACGGGTTTCATCGTCGAAAACGAAGACCAAGCGGTAAGGGCGGTTGGTGACCTTGGCCGTCTGGACCGGCGCACGGTGCGCGCCCGCTTCGAAGCGCAGTTCGCGGCAGGCCGAATGGCGCGAGATTATGAACGCGCATACCGCAATCTAATCGCCGCATCGAGCGCCACGGAAGCCCGTTTTCGCGAGGATCCGGACTCATCAAAGCCATGAAAAGGTAGGGCCATGTGGTTCAAAAAAGCCAAGCTGGTTGCCGTGCTGCTGATGGTCGTGGCCAAGCCGGCGTGGAGTGCCGAGATGGGGCCCGCCGCCATCGATGCTGCCGAACCGACGAACAAGACCTTATCGAACACAAAGCCGACGCCGGCGGGGGTTCGCCTGCAGGTGCTGCTCGACCGGGCCAAATTTTCGCCAGGCGAGATCGACGGAAGGTTCGGCGAAAACGCCAAGAAGGCGCTGAGGGCCTTCGCGGAAGCGCACCAGCTGTCAAGCTCGGACATTCCGACTGATGACGTCTGGAACGCACTCCACCCCGATGATCGGCGGGTCACGGCAAATTACACCATCACGCAGCAGGATATCGCCGGGCCGTTTCTGAAAAAACTCCCTTCAAAGATGGAGGAAATGAAGGACCTGCCGAATCTCGGCTTCACCAGCCCGCGAGAAGCATTGGCCGAGAAATTCCATATGAACGAGGAACTACTGTCGGCGCTCAATCCCGGACGTCGCTTCGACCGTGTCGGAGAGACCATTGTCGTCGTAGATGTCGGCGGTGAAGAAGCCGAGGCGTCCTCGAAAGCGGACAGGGTCGAAGTCGACAAAAGCCGTCAGACGGTGAAGCTGTTCGACAGGTCGAATGCGCTGATCGGCTTCTACCCGGCAACGGTTGGAAGCGAAGAGAAGCCCTCGCCGACCGGGACCTTGAAGGTGACCGAGATCGATAAGAACCCGACCTACCGGTACAATCCGGACTATCATTTTAAAGGCGTCCGCTCCCGAAAACCTTTCACCATCAGGCCAGGTCCCAACAACCCGGTGGGCACGATGTGGATCAACCTTTCCGCCGAAGGATACGGGATCCACGGCACACCGACGCCGGGCAAGGTTTCGAAGGCGGAATCCCATGGATGCGTCCGCTTGACGAACTGGGATGCGGAGCGGGTCGCCGCACGCGTGGCGAAAGGTACAGTGGTCGCTTTCCTAGAGAGTTCCGATCGAAAACAGAGACCTTGAGCTATGCCGGGGATATGGGAGCTTTCCTCACATCAAGAGACAACTGCCACAATTTCCCGAATGGAACATCGCGACTTTTGGAACGTTCGCCCCGGTCGTTTTTCGAACGTCGAAGGAGTCGAGAATGCGTAGAAATCTGTTGCTCTCCACCGCGGCCATCGGGCTCATGCTGTCGTCCGGTCTCGCTTACGCTCAGTCGTCGAGCGATCGAAAAGAAGAACCGAGGCGCGCCGAAGAACCCGCCAAGGGTGCCGTGCAACGCGGCCAAGAATCGACCCAAGAGCGTGAGCCGAGCGCGCAGTCGCGCGGCGAACGCGCGCAGGGCCGCGAGGAGCAGGGCCGTCCCGACACGGCGGAGCACAATCTGCCCAAAGGCAGCGAACAGGCCAGGGATTCTCGGGAGTCGCGTGAACCGAAACGTGACGCCGAGAGGGCGAAGCAGGGTCGCGAAGACAGCAAGTCCAGCGCCGAGACGAGGGAGAACACCCCGACTCAGAAATCCGCAGCAGAGACGGAGAAATCCAAGAGCGGAGCCGCCGGCCAGCAGAAGGAGCGGGCGGGTGCGGCGAACCAGAGCGAGCGGAATCAGCCGACCCGGAATTCTGCGGAGAAGCAGCCCTCCGAACAGCAAAGCCGCCCGTCGACTGCGACGGATACGAACCGCCCCGCCTCGACCGGCAATGCGCAAAACACTTCGCCAGCGGGCGGCGCTCAGACCAACCAAGCCACTCGGGAAAACGGAGTGCAGGGCGATCGGCAGGCCCGGACCACGCCGGAAAAGCAGGTGCGCTTGTCGGAAACGTTCAGTCGTGAAAGGCTGGCCGCACCGGAACGCGATCTGAACATCTCGATCCGGGTCGGCGAGGCGGTGCCCGAGCGTGTCCGCCTGAATCGGCTTCCGCCCGAAGTCGTGTCGATCGAACCGGAGTATCGCGACTACGAATACTTCACCACGGACGACGACATCGTTATCGTAGAGCCCGGCACGCATCGGATCGTCAGCCAGGTGCCTCGCAACCCCTCACGCGCGCGCGCCGAAATGAACGGAGGATCGCAGTCCAGCGGAGCAAGCACGACGGTGGCCGGCGGCAACGTGAGTTGCAAGATCATGCGTCGTGATGCATCAGGAAACGTCGTCGAGGTCGAGCCTTCGACGGTCGGTTCCAGCGCCCGCTCCGATTCGTTGAGCGTGACCGTCCAGCTTCCAGGCGGCGGTTCGTCAGGGCCGATCGCTTTGGGAGCTCCCTCTGGCGATGTCGTGGTCGCGACCCAAGGGCAAAGCGACTGCACGGTAACGCTCGAGCCGCAGACACGGTAACGGCAATCCTCATTCAAGCGGCCGTCCCTTGGTGACGGCCGCACCATCTGAACGGCGGTTCCTGTCGGACAGGATTTCGTTCCGTCGAAAGTTCGCGACAGAGCCGATCCAACCAGCCAAACTCTCTTCATGTGCCGCTTAGATACTTTCCTGTCCCGGGATGTCCCGAAGAGCCTTCCAGCTGGTCCGCTCGAAAGCGAGACGCCGGTCGGAATGCAATTGCCGAGCGCGTCGGATGCGGGCTGGGCCGAAAGGAACGAGCTGTCCAGATCTTCTGCAATTTGCAGCTTCTTCGGTCGGCTCGCCAGAAGTCCGTTCAGATACTTGAACATTACAGTGCTCGCGACCTCTCCACAGTTTAGGAAGTAACAACGTGCTAATACAGACCAGATCGACATGCGGGTACTGATCGTCGACGACCATCCCGTTGTCGTGATCGGCTGCCGAGCCTTGTTTGAGTCGGACCCCTCCATTGAGATCCTGGAGGCTTCCGATGCAAAGGACGGCCATCGTACGTACTTGCAGAAGCATCCCGATGTCACCGTGGTTGACGCGAGGCTTCCAGACGTTACTGGCTTCGAGTTGGCCCGGCGAATCCGCAAGGATGATCCGGCCGCTAAAATAGTCATGCTCAGCGTGAGCGAAGATCCGGCGTTTGTGGTGCGCGCTGTTGAGATGGGCATTCAAGGATATGTCTCAAAAAGCGATGATCCCCGGCTTTTGGCCACGGCCATTCGGAAGGTTGCAGCCGGTGAGCGCTTCGTCTCACCGCGTCTGGCAGAGACGACGACCTTCGCGGGAGCGGCGGTCAAGGCTAGTCCCTTGACACAGATGAGCCCACGCGAACTCGAGATCCTGAGGCTTTTGGGTCGCGGCGGCCGCATCTCAGAAGTCGCGTCCGAACTCGGCATTTCATATAAAACCGTTGCCAACACGACCTCCGTGCTGAAGTCGAAGCTCGGCGCAAAGAATCACTCCGATCTCGTCCGGATTGCAGTCGAGATCGATTTGCACCGCTGAAGAAACGGTTGGGGCCCGTTTTTCGGCCATAAGCGCATTAGAAATTCTACGAAAACGCGCTTCCATCCTTGATCGCAAATGCGGGGGTACAGAGATCGCTTCAAGTTGCATCTCCGCGGAGCGGTAACCTCTGACGGACGGATAAGAGGCAATCCATTTGGAGCCGTCACTACTGAACGACCTCATCGTCAAACTGTCCGTACGAATCCATTCACAATTAGGAACGCAATCAGTCGAGCGGACTTAATTTGCTTGTCATGCTTTGTGCGAGGCCGAGCGAGGGAAGCCCATGCGTCGCGTTCGACTGGTGATAGCAGATCGGCGTCCGATTGTTCTCCAGGGTTTTGCATCGCTACTGGGCGCCCAGCCCGATTTCGAAGTAGTTGCATGCTGTCTTGATGGAGCAAGTTGTCTTGCCGCCATACGCAGTGTGACCCCAGATGTGGTGTTGCTGGAGGACGGATTCACCGATGTAACCGCCTCCGACATCCTTGCCATCGCGGACGTCGAAAGTCTCTCCTCCCGGCTGGTGTTTTTCACAGCTACCGTCGCCTGCGGCGATCTCGCCAGTGCACTTGCGACGGGTGCTTGCGGCGCGATTCCGATGAACGCCAAACCAGAGGCGCTGGTTCAGTCCCTAAGGCTAGAAAAAGCGGGATCAGACCTGGCGAGGGTCGGTAACGAAGCTAATGGAATTGAATCGTTCGGCGATAACGTTCAGGCGGTTTTGACCGTCAACGAGCGGACGATCATGGATCTCGTCGCCGAAGGTTTGTCGGACAGTGAAATTGGTCGGGTCCTGGGTGTCTCTCTGGAGATCGTCAGGATTCACATCGACCACGCGCGACAGAAGCTTGGAATTAACAACCGGACTGAGCTCGCCGCGCTGGCGCTGTCGCGCCGTTATGGCGCGATGAGTATCTTGACAGCTGCGCTCCTGGCAGCGTTGGACGATTCGCCCGGTCATGCCGCAACCGAAAGTTTCACGGTCATGGCCGAAGACGGCCGCGCGGAGATCGTTACCTTTAAGATCGGCCGCAAGGAAGCAGTATCAGGTGGCACCCCGGGCAGAAGCGCGAGCAAGGATCGCGCCGGCGTCGCAGCGGGAACCTCGTCGCCGACTGGCAAGCTCGTCGACCCCGTGGCCGAAAGAGCTGCGAGCGTATTTGCCCAGGCAGCACTCAACGCGCCGAGGCCGGGTTCGAGCAGCTACAGCATCTTCATGCTTGCGGCTTTCGCCGCCTTGATCTACGAGCTCGATGGTGCCAACCATGCCGTGCAGGCGTTCGATTTCGGCGATGGCATCGTAAATTCATCTACCGCAAGCGTCGTCAACGGATCAGCATCCGCGCTTCCTGGCTTCGCAAATTTTGGCAGTATGGCGGTGTACGGTGAGGCGTTTGCATTCGAGTTCGCGCAAGGCGATATAACCGCCACAGACCACAGCGAGCTTTATGTCGGCAACGCCCATGCGGAAGATGGCGGCAGTGACCGAGAAAACGCTATTCATCTAGGTTCCGGGGCAATTGATTTTGTTGCGGCGCAGGAAGCCGCGGAACGTGACGCCACGCAGACAGGCCGGGAAATTGATCAGGGTCGCTCGCAATCTGATTTGCGCACTCCCGACAACAACTCGGAAGCCGCGAAGCTTGAGGCCCCGCGAGACGATTTAAATCACGGTCAATCGCAGAAAGCCCTGCATGAGTCCGACCATACCTCCGGAGCCGCCAAGGGGCACGCCAAGAATGAGGATGCAGTAGACAGTTTAAATCACGGTCATTCGCAGAAAGCCGTGCAAGAGTCCGAACACACTTCCGGAGCTGCAAAGGGACACGCCAAGAATGAGGCCGCTGCAGACAGTTTAACTCACGGTCAATCGCAGAAAGCCGTGCATGAATCCGGCCACACATCCGGAGCCGCCAAGGGGCACGCTAAGAATGAGATCCCAACAGAAGATTCCAATCACGGACAGGTGCACGGCGATTTTCAGAATTTTGAAGATCGCTCTGCGGCCGGCAAGCAACACGGACAGCATCCGCAGGCAGGTGATTTCAATAGTGGCAAACAGCAACACGATATGCCAATGGCGGCCGAAAATTCTGCCAGCGACGCACATTCGGGATTAAAGAACGAGGGCGGACCTTCTTCCGACAAGGCAGAGCGGGCCACATCAGTGATTGCCACTAAACTTGGCGATTCCTTTCATTTTAAAACGGGCACCGATAATACGTCGTCAGACATGTATGACCTTCAGCAACTGAGCCTCGGAAATGGAAAAGCTCATGGAGATGGTCGGCATGCTATTGCGCCCGAGGGGCCGCCAGATACGCACCATGACCACTCCTGGCACGTCGATCTTCATGCGGCTCACGATCTGATTGTGTAGCAAATACTGAATGGCCGGGCCTGGTTCATGCTTTCTACGCTGCCGGCGATGAACCAAAGAGTTTTCGCCGCATTATCCAGCAAATGGGTGATGCAAGCGATGTCGAATTTTGTCACGCTGCTGGTCGAGGACGACTCTCTGCAAAGAGAGCTTGTTGCCGACATCCTGAGAGGCGAAGGTTTCGAAGTCGTCGAATGCACGACGGCCGAAGCGGGCGAGGTCATTGTGACGTCGACCGGCGTCGATTTGCAGGCGCTGATCGTCGATCAAAATTTGGCCGGCGTGATGAAAGGCACCGAGCTTGCAGCCTACGCTCGTTCGAAACATCCACACCTGAATATCGTTGTGATGTCCGGCGATCGCCTAGGGTCACTGCCGCGCGATACGGTTTTCCTGCAAAAACCGTTTCAAGCTGAGCGGTTGCTTGAGGCTGTGCGCGATTAGCGCGCCGTCGATCGGGGGTTCAGTGGCCGCCTCAATGACAAGTGAGATCGAAGACTGCATTCCGCCTGCGGGAGTTGATTGTGGGAAGGCTACGCCCGACCCGTCAGCTGTAATTCCATAAGCGCTATTCTCTGCAGAATCACGATGTCTCGCTCTCCACTCTTGGCCGTACGCAGGATTGATTCAGCAAGAATGTTGACGTGCGCCGAATGGACTGGCTCCGGCAGCGTAGCCAAGGCAGCGCGCAGAGCGGCGGTCATAGCCTCGACCGTATCTGGGGAAAGCGCCGCGTTGGCAAAGTTTTGCATAATTTGGCACTCGATGCGCCCATGCGCCTGAAACAATGGTCTTTCGGACGTGCAGTTCCGCCTTGAAGGTTTTTGTCCTCGCTCGGTTTTGCGATTCCGCTTTAATAAACGGCCGGCTTATTTTTACCCCTGCTTAGGAAACGTCGCGTTTCCCGCACGTTGATGACAATAACAACCTACGGAGGAACTTCCATCATGCGGCTATTAGCACTCGCAGCACTCGTGGCGATCTCCAGTGTGACAGGAGCCCTTGCTCAACAGGCGACGCCATCGCGGAGCCACCAGAACGAGGCGGATAAGGGCATCAAGACCCAAAACTCGGGCGCCTCGGGCTACGTCGGTGAACAGGACAAGCCCGGCTCGGCCTCGCATATGCCAGGCGATGCCAATCGATCGGATACAGCTGGCACGGTTTCAACAGCTCCAAGCGCCCAGAATTCTGGGGCCGGGATTAGCGGAGCGCCTGGCGGCAAGAACGGTCCCTCGCAACAGGGTACGGTTGGCTCCGCGTCGCAGAACCTCTCGGTGCAGGAACAAGATCCGGCGAACGTAAAGGGCCTGCCAGGAAACAAAAGCGGCCCGCCCGCAAAACGATAACGCACAGCGCTTAACGCTACTGCCCCACATCGGCAACGATGTGGGGTTTCACTCTTAGGAACGAAACGGGGGAGCGGGGCTTGGTCGCCGAAGGGAGTAACCCCGTCAATCGGCGTCAGAGCCCTTATTGCGGGCGAAACTCACCCATCCTCATTTGCGTTCGGACGCTTTCAAGGAGGAAGGTGGCAGTCGCGTCGCCTGTGATCTTCCATCCCCCGCTTAGGCGCTCGACCAGTCCTTGTGACCAGATGTCCAGGTCGGGCGCCTTGGCCGCGAGCCGCCTGGTCCGGTCCGCCCAGTCGCGGCCACTCGTCGCCAGGATAGCCATGTCGCGCTTGAGGTCTTCCATCACGGCAAACCCGTCCGGATATGCCGCCAAGATCTTCAAGACAGTGACCTGGAAGTTCACGTCCGCGCCCCAAAGGGACGCAGCCACGACTGGGTCAAGAAGACCTGCGCTCAGCGCGAGACGCTGACCATCGCGGGCTTCGCCCTCGACGGCACCAAGTGGGACGGACTCTACGTCGGACGGCGAAAGGGCGCCGATCTTGTCTACGCAGGCAAGGTCGACCACGGGTTCGACAAAACCTCGACGGCCGAGCTCCGAAGACGGCTGGAGCCCCTCGTCCGGAAAACCCAGCCCTACGCCAAGCGGATCGCGCACAAGGGCGTCTGGGTCGAACCGAAGCTGCTTGCGGAGATCAAGTACCGCGCGAAGTCCGCCGAAGGCAAGGTCCGGCACCCCTTCTTCAGGGGACTTAGAGAAGACCTCTGAACGGTCGACGATGGCGACTGACGGCCTGGCCACCGTCGGCTTCGAGGCAGATCGCTGGTGACCCTACGTTGCCGCGCATCCGAAGAGAGTATTGGGCCTGCTGCAGCCATTGCATTGGCCTACTGCCGATAAATGCCCGGACGCCCTCTGCTCCGTAGGGGCGTGAGGAGTTCATCGGACTGAATGAACTCGTCAAGTGGCGTCGAAAAGTTAAGGGTTCCAGCTCCCGGGGCTCGCAACGCTGGTGTGATCCCAAATAAGGTGAGGGGCGGCGCATCGCCGCGCTTTGCGAGGCATGTAATGTCAGGCGTCATCGAGCGAAACAACGTGAACGTTCGAGGTGCCGGCGACCGGGCTATTGTGTTCGGGCACGGCTTTGGTTGCGACCAGAACATGTGGCGTTTCGTGGCTCCGGCGTTCGAGAAGGATTTCGAGACGGTCACGTTCGACCAGGTCGGCGCAGGCGGGTCGGATCTCGCTGCTTACGATAAGTCCAAATACTCGAGCCTATCGGGCTATGCCGACGACCTCGTCGAAATCGGCCGCGAACTCGAACTGGAGGATGCCATCTTCGTCGGGCATTCCGTCAGCGGCATGATCGGCGTGCTCGCCGCGCAGAAGGCCCCCGGCATGTTCGGAAAGCTCGTTCTCGTTGGACCCTCGGCCCGATACATCGACGACGACGGATACGTGGGCGGCTTCAGCGCTGCGCAGATCGAGGAACTGCTGCGGTTCCTTGAGTCCAACCACATGGGCTGGTCGACCCAGATGGCGCCTGCGATCATGGGCAATCCCGACCGCCCCGAACTCGGCGAAGAACTGACCAACAGCTTCTGCCGGACCGATCCGGAGATCGCGAAGGCGTTTGCCCGGGTCACTTTCACCTCCGACAACCGCAAGGACCTGGCAGGCGTCGCCATCCCGACTCTGATCCTCCAGTGCAAAGAGGACATCATCGCGTCGCTTGAGGTCGGCGAGTTCGTCAACCGCAACATACCGGGCAGCCGGATGATCGTCCTCGATGCGACTGGACACTGTCCGAACCTCAGCGCCCCCAAAGAGGTGGTCGCCGCCATGCGAACGTTCGTCTAGCGAGCATGGCCGGTCCCGACTTCGATGACATGATCGAAAATGCGCCGTGCGGCTACATCACGCTACGCGCAGATACGCGCATCGAACACGTCAACCGGACGTTCCTCGCATGGTCCGGGCACGCCGCGGATCGAATGGTCGGGAAGCGCTTGAGCGATTTCCTCACCTTTCCCGGCCGCATCTATTTCGAAACCCACATCGCACCCCTGCTCCGGATGCAGGGTTTCTTCAACGAGTTCGCGATCGACATGCTCACGGCGGCCGGCGATCCGCTGCAGACTATCGCGAACGCAATTGAGCGCCGCGATTCAGACGGAAACGCCCTTGGTATCCGCATCGCTTTAATCAAAGCGACCGACCGGCGCCGGTACGAAATGGAGCTTCTTTCGGCGAAAGATCTGGCCGTGACGGCGGAAAAGGCCACGCAGGAGCTGCTACGGCTTGAGAACGAAACATCGCAATTTCGCGAGCAGTTCATCGCCGTTCTCGGTCACGATCTGCGCAATCCGCTCGCCTCGATCAGCGCCGGCGCGCGTATCCTCGATCGGACGGTCCAGAGCGAGCAGGAGCACCGGGTCACCGCGATGCTGCAGTCGACCGTCATCCGGATGAGCGCGATGATCGACAATGTGCTCGATTTCGCGCGCGGCCGGCTGGGCGGCGGCATCACCCAGCAGCGCGACGCCCGCAGGCCGCTCCAACCCGAACTCGAACAGGTCGTCGACGAACTGCGCATGGGATCGCCCGGCAGGGAAATCCTTGCGGACTTCGCGATCGATCGGCCGGTCAATTGCGACCGCACGCGCGTCGGCCAGCTACTCTCCAACCTTCTAGGCAACGCCTTGACGCACGGCACATCCGCCCAGCCGGTCGTCGTTCACGCCGAAACACATGATGGTTCTTTCGAACTCTGGGTTGCCAATGCCGGCGAGCCCATACCGGAAGTGGCCATGGAGAAGCTGTTCGAGCCGTTCTTCCGCGGAGAGGCCCGCGCAAGCAGGCAAGGACTCGGGTTGGGGCTCTACATCGCTTCTCAGATCGCGAAGGCGCATGACGGCTATTTGACCGTGTCGTCGTCTCCGAAGGAGACGCGCTTCACATTCACGATGCCGTCGAACTAACCCGGCTTCAGATTTCATCCGGCGTGCGGATGCTGCAAAAAGAAGCGCAGCATTTCCTTCGTGGCATCCGGTCCCTCTCCGTCCGTATAGGATCCGGCGGGGCTCCCTCCCGACCAGGCGTGGCTGGCGCCATGGATGTTCCAGTGCTCCAGGATCTCGCGCTGGCCATCGACGTAGGTGGTTCGCGTATATCCATGCCCTCCCGGAATTTGCCCGCGATGCACCTTCTTCTGCGTCCTGGTCGCTCCGATAGCCTGTTCGACGATCCGGTCGCCATTGTCGGGATGCACGGTGGCGTCGCGATCACCGTGAAAAACGATGGTCGGGATCGCCGGGCCGGCCGCCGCGGGACGAGCGCCTTTGCCCCCGTTCCGCATGGCGGTGAACGCCGAGGGCATATCGGTGGCGGCTCCGCAAGCGAGGCCGGAATGGATCCCGACCGCCGCGTAGAGATCGCCATAGGTGGCTCCCATGATCGCTGCAGCGGCACCTCCGGCTGAGAGGCCGGCGACGAAGACGCGCTTTGGATCGATCGAGTAGTCGCGCATGACTCGGCGCGTGATGCCCGCGATCAGCGAGGGCTCGCCTTCGTCGCGGCGCTGGTCGGCCGCGCGAAACCAGTTCCAGCACTTGGACGGATTGGCGCCGCCGGGCTGTGCCGGATAGACCACCAGACAGTTCTGTTCTTCCGCGATGAAGTTCATTCTGGTGCCGGCTGCGAAATCGTCCGGCGACTGCGTGCAGCCATGCAGCATGACGACCAGCGGGAGTGTTTGACCTCGTTGGTAGCCGCTGGGGATGAACAGCTTGTAGGACCGACTTCCGGCGTTGTTGCTGTACTTGCCGTCGATGAACTTCGTGCCTTCCGGCACGATGTCGGCCTTCGAAGATGGCGCGTGCTCGACGCCCCGCAGGCCGAGCCAGGTACCGTCCTTGGCCCGATCGAACAGCGGCCGGTGCCGACCTGCCGTGATCCCAGGAGCTTTGGGGACGGCCCCGCCGATGCGGTTTGATTTGAGGTCGATGGTGGGCGGAACGCCGCCCGGAAGACCGACGATCTGCGGGACGAGTGATGCCGCAGCGGGCGCGTGCACTCCCTGGAACATGCGCTGTAGCAGCGCCGTGGCTTCGGTCAGTTGCCCCGCTCGGGTCAATCGCGTGGCTTCTCGCAGCATTTCCTGATTCAACATCGTGTTCACCTTGTTCTGTCGGAGAGAGCGGCCTTGACCGCGGGGGTGGCATGGAGGGCGCCGAGCACGGAGACCGAGCCGATGGTGGCGCGGGCGAGATCGGCCGTGACGTCCTGCGCGATGCTGGCGAGGCCGAGCACATTGATGTGCAGCATCTCGTCGGCTCGCTGCGCCGCTTCGAGATCCGCGCGCGTGTAATGCCTGAGGCCGAGATCCAGGCCTTTACGGGCGGTGGATTGCTTGACGACGTCGGCGTGACGCTCGAGCTGATTGCGGATCGCCGTCCGGATGAAATCCGTGCGGTTCGAATAGAACCCGTCTTTCACCATCAGATCGATGTGGCCTAGATCAACGAAGCCGAGATTGATGGTGATCTTTTCGCTTTCCGGAGGCTTCGGCCTCAGTTCTTGGACATTTGAGGGCATCAGAAAACCTTCCATGAGCCATCTGTATGGATGGTATATGGATGGCAAAATGCTCGGATGCAAGAGGGCAGGCGGCCAAGCCTCGAAGAAAGGGCGCCAGACTTTGGCCGCAGGGGCGATAACCTTCGACGACGACCGAGGCGACTGGAACAGGGGGACAGTTCTTCACCCTGCCGATCCGGAATCCAGTCCTGTGCTAAACGGCGGAACGACCGAGGGGTGGAAGGATTCGCTCTAGGGAGAAGCGACGGCATGCCGATGACGAAACAGAGACGCCTGGCGGTCCGAACGTTGCGTGGCTGGGCGCTCGCAATATGCAAGAGGCCGGCGCAATCCACGAATGCGAAGAGCACGGCTGGGCGCGGGACCACGCCGATCCTCATGCCCGAGAACGCGCATTCGACATAGCCCGCCGGGATCCGCCCTATGGCGTCTCGCCGGATGCCGTCACGGAAATCGGCGACGTGCTCGGATCGATCGGCGACACTTGCCCAGAATGCACGCAATAACACTGATGGGGCAAGTGCGCGCGCAATAGACGCTAACTTCGCATTCTATCCAAATTCGTCGTCGATCTCGCAACTGCATCGTATACCCGCGCGCCGACCAGGCACGCGAGTAAAGCGATCACTTTTGATCCGCAGGAGCCTGGGCGTTTGCCTTGTTAGCATCCGCCTTGTTCGCTTCGTGATGACCAACAACGCAGCCAGCCGCAGCACCGAGCTTGCCGTGTCCCGCCATGTGTCCGGCGACGCCACCGACGATAGCCCCCTTAATGCAACCCTTGGCGTCTGCTGCGGGCGCCACAGTGAGAGAAATCGCGGCTGCGCAAGCCGTTGCCAAAATCCATTTCATGAGAGATCTCCGATCGGAATCCAACGGATCCGGACGGACTCCGTTCCCACACGCAAAGGTCGGCGCTACTCGTTCCGAGCGCGGCGCGAAGCAGAGGACTGGTAGGGCTTTTGCATGGAGCGCTCCGCACTTTCGTCAAGTGAGATCTCAACGATGACGTGCGAACCAAACTCCCAACATGAAGGCCGCCAAGAGCGAGCGTTGCGGCGCCTCCATGGTCCCCTTGCGGAGACGCTAGGCTGGTTACTCCGCCGATTGTCGCAGGTCCGCCGGCTTACTCGGTCCCGGTAATCGTCGGGAAGAATTCTAGTGAGGTTCGTGACCTTTTGTGAGCGCGGAGGCTTCCGACATCGCAGCGGTTTCGCTGGCGTCCATGCAGTCCTCCTACGTCCAATAGAGCAAACTTCCTGGGACCCGTCGGTTCCTAGTCCAAGTTTCGCCGTGCCCCGACGGCCGGCTTGGCCGAATTTGCCACACTAGTCTTGGCCACCGGGAGGCAGCTCAAGGATTTTCTTCAGTAGCGTGGGATGCTCCAGAACCGCGCGTATTTCCAGCTTGTCGAGCCAGACGGCGACATCGTCCAAGCTTTCACATTGCTCGACCTTGGCGGTTGCCGTTGCAAGAGGCACATCGATCGAGCCAAATCTTCGAAGCCTGGCAGGTGACAAAGAGCCCAAATGCTCGGCCAGCAATTCCGGATCCCGACCCAGCTGACGTAGAGCCCCAACCATACCGGTGGGCTTGGACGCGGCGAGCTCGTTCGCGCGCAGCACCACCGCAGACGGGCTGTTGGTTTCGGGCGTTGCAAAGACTCCGGGCGCGCTCAGCCGCGATGACGTTACGATCCCCAACGGTATCGAGAGCAGCAGCCCCAGCAGCACCGGCGACATCCAGAGCAGCAGGGGCAAGGAGACTGCATAGGCGCAGAGCGACAGGGCGAGGCCGCAGAGTGTCGGTCCGGCGAGCTTTCGGTAGACTTCGCCGCGGGCAGGCTGTCCATCGCCTCTGCGCTGCACTTGCCAGCCTGCGTCCCGGCCCGCGAGAATTTCCACAACGGCCTTGGTCTGGAGGATCATCATGCTGGGCGCCAGCAATGCCGCTACGAACGTCTCGCACACGACTCCCGCCAGAGCACGAAAGCTTCCTGCAAATCCGCGCCGCTCCTCACGATTGCTGACCAGAACTAGATAGGCCAGCAGCTTCGGCAGGATCAGAAGGCCCATGGTCGCGGCAAAAACCCAGGCCGCAAGCACCGGGTCCTGTTGCGGCCAGGTCGGAAAGAGACTGAAGCCTTTCGGAAAGTACTCGGGGCGGATGAAGTGCGCCTGCAGTGAGATGAGCAGACCGAGCAGCAGGAACAGAAGCCAGAGAGGTGCCGTCACGTAGGATCCGATGCCGGTGAGCAGATGCAGCTTCGAGACCCAGTGCAGCCCGCGCGCGGGCAGGACCGCGAGGTGCTGCAGGTTACCCTGGCACCAGCGACGGTCTCTACCTGCAAAGTCCAACAGCGACGGCGGGACCTCTTCGAAACTGCCACGAATGGCCGGGACCATGTAGATCGCCCAGCCGGCCCGACGCATCAACGCGGCCTCGACAAAATCATGACTGAGGATGTGTCCACCAAAGGGCTTGCGACCTCTGAGTTCGGGCAGTCCGGCCTCCTCGGCGAAGGCCTTTATCCGGATGATGGCATTGTGGCCCCAATAGTTGCTGTCGCCGCCATGCCACCAGGCATTGCCCGCCGTGATGAGGGGGCCGTACACGCGCCCCGAAAATTACTGCAGCCGGCTAAACAGCGTGCGCGCGTTGACGATGACCGGCTGCGTCTGGATCAACGCGCAATTGGGATGGCGCTCCATCGCGTGGACGATACGAACAATCGTATCAGCCTCCATGAGGCTGTCCGCGTCGAGGACGATCATATGATCATAGGCCGCGCCGAATCTTGTGACCCAGTCGGCGATGTTGCCGGACTGCGCGCGGTGTTGTCCGAGCGATGCCGGTAGTGCAGCCTAGCTCCGCCGCAGGCGCGGCGCAGCTGGATGAAGGCCATCTCTTCGTTGATCCAGATGTCCGGGTCGGTCGTATCGCTCAACAAAAACCAATCGAATTGTGCGGCGTACCCGGTCGCTTCAATGGATTCATACATTGCGCGCAACCGCGCAGTGACATGATGCGGGTCCTCGTTGTAGGTCGGCAGCAGCATGGCGGTGCGCGCGGTGACGTGTGGCAGCGGGCCTGTCGTGTCTATCGGCAGGCTGGGCTGCCCCCGCGTCAGCAGCACGAAGAATCCAGCAAGGGCGGACATGAATGAGAACGCGACCCAGGCCAGCAGCACAAGAAACAGACCGAGTAGCAGCGCTTCGAGAAAGGTCACGCCACCGACTTTCACCACGTCGTACATGCCGTAGCCGCCTGCAAGCGTCAGCAAGGCCGTGCCAGCAAAGATGAAGAGACGGCGAAGCGTCAGGCTGGCGCTCGTCAGCGCTTGCGATCGCCTGTCGTGGGCCGCGCGGTCCAGCCGGCACGGCAGCATCGACAGCGGGCTTTCCTGCGGTAGAAACGGGCGGGCCGAGGTGCTTGGCGACGACGGCACCTGCGACGGCTTCAGGGCGTCCATCGATATATCCAAACTTCGGAAACGGGCGCATCGTTTTGAGCCAGGAACGCCCGCAGTTCGATCGACGCCTGGCCCTTGACCGAGCACTGGAAGCTGAGACGCCAGCCGCCAGTTGCGGGATTTGGTTGCGTGACGACGTTGCTGATTTCAGCCTTTTCAGCAGTCACCACCCCTTTGATTGTCTTAGGATCAACGCCTTTAAGGTGGTCGCCCATCAGTTCGAGGACGAACAGCTTACCGTCGTCTCCTCGGCTGCCGATTCCCGTCCGAGTGAAGCGCGCGAGCGCGTCGGCCTTCGGCGCATCTGGGCCCCAGTGCAGTCGATAGGTAAATATGTGTTCGCTCTTTGCCGTCAGGGGCTGCTTAGGCTGCCAGAGCGCGGCGATATTATCGTGGACCTCCTCCTTGGTCGGAATCTCGAACAGTTTCACCGCACCTTCGCCCCAATCGCCGATCGGCTCGAACCAGAGACTCGGGCGCGTCTCGAAGCTGGATTCCAGATCCTGATAAGCGAGATAGTTTCTTTCCCGCTGCATGAGGCCGAAGCCGCCCAGATTGACATCGCCAAAACTGCTGACCTGCAGATCGTGCGGATTGTTGAGCGGTCGCCAGATCTGCTCACCTCTGCCGTTGAAAATCGACAGTCCATCCGAGTCGTGGACGGCGGGACGGAAATCGTCGAAATCCTTCCGATCGTTCGGCCCGAAGAAGAACATGCTGGTCATCGGCGCGAGTCCCGCGTGCTCGACGTCTGCCCGCGGATATAGCGCCATTTCGACGTCGAAAGCCGTGGTTTGGCCAGGCCGGATGGTGAAACGATAGCTTGCTGCTGCGCTTTTGCTGTCGAGCAGGGCGTGGATCACCATCGAGGAGGCATTAGGCGCCGGCTTCTCCAGCCAGAATGCCTTGAACACCGGAAACTCTTCGCCTTTGCTCTCGCCGGTGTCGATCGCGAGCCCCCGCGCGGAAAGACCGTATGTCTGTCCTTTCGCGACTGCCCTGAAGTAACTTGCCCCTAGGAATACACAAAGCTCGTCGTAATAATCCGGCTTGTTGATCGGAGTGTGGATGCGGAAGCCTGCAAACCCCAGATCTGCATCGGGCCATTGGCCAAGTCCTTCACCAAACGAAAAGTCGTCGCGCCGGTACACGACCTGAGTGACGTTCCTGTTGGCGACCTGAAAAATGTCAACTCTGTTCTTGTAAAAGAAGCCGCGATGGAAAAATTGCGCCTCGAACGGCAACCTTTCATCATGCCAAAGCGCCTTCTCTGGTACGAAACGGATAGATCGGTATTGGTCGTAGTTCAGATTCTTTAGCGCGTCCGGCAGCTTCTCGTCCGGGGGAACGAACGCCTTGGTAGCGAGCGCGCGGGCAAGCTCTCGCACGTAGGACGGACTGAACGTCAGGGCGGCGCCGGACTGGGCATCCGCTGCACGCGGCAACACAGCTGCAGCTGAAACAGCCACCGATGCATGAAGAAGTTGTCGGCGATTCAAGTTTATGCCTCCGATTTCGAAGCGAGGAAGCAACTGCTGCTGTTCCCAGGAGTTCCGTACGGAAGACCAACGGCTGAGCCGGCAGGAGTGTGTATGCGGCCGGTCACGGGCGAGCTGCGGAATCCTATTGCCTTCCTCCCTAACCGAAGAGCGCACGCAACGCCGAAACGATAGCTGCGGAAACCGCAAACGACACAGCGAGCAACGTCCACCCCGATCGAGCGATCTCATCAGCAAACCGACGCACAAGCGTCTGCACAAAATTGGCCATTACAAACCCCGTTAATTCTCCTCGGCGTCCGCATTACGCGTATCCCAATCGGCTGCACGAAATTTACCAGACTGCAGTCCCCTGCATGGACCAGGCTGTTTCTCTTGTCGCAGATATTCGTCTCAACGGCCCGGGCATCGAAACATGGTTTGACGCGAACTCGGATTGATCGCGAAAGTTTCTACTTTTTCCCGATTGACTGTTGCGCCTGCGGGCGACAGCTGCGACGTTTTGGACCACGATCTCCCAAAAGCCGCTTCGGCCGGCCGTCGGCCTGTCCAGTATTCGCCTACGCGATGTCGTCGCGGCGGAGTGCCGACCAGCCTGTCCTATATCCGAGACGTGGCGTTTGATGTGCGAAGGATCTCGGAAAAAAGATTTGCACACTCGAACTGGTAGTTGCCCTGAAGAACCGCACCTGTCTGAGGAGTCGACGTGACCGGCAGCGCGCTCAATGCGAGATCTCAGACTTCCGCAACTTTTCAAAGCCAGAAGCCAGTAGCCTTTGCTGCAGCTAATTCATGTCGATTGGGGCGCTTGAGGCGTGGCATATGATTCCAAATACCCGCACGCTAAGCAACGACGCGTTACGACCGGCAGCGCCTGTCGCCCAAACATGAACGATTCGCGGTACGTCTTCGGTGGATTGCCTTTGAACCAAGTCATCTGGCCGCGTCCCGGGGTGGGAATGAAACCTGCTTCCATTTCACCCTTACACCTGAGACAAGATAATTGATCAGTCATCATTGGCTTCTTTCCCCTCCCATTCCGGCCTTCTTCGTCATCCGTTCCGCAAACCGACGCAGACCATCGCCAGCGCAAATTTCATTGCGCACTCACGTTCGCCTTTAGTTACACAGGCGAAAAAGACATGCCGAGCCCGAGTAAGTCGGGCGTGATGCCGATCGTTAGCAAACCGCCCGATGGTCATCGACCGCGTTCAGCAAACCGCCGCGACGATGCACCCGACCGGACCAGCCCAATGTCTTGCAGCAAAGGTCCTGTCGTCGTAGACAATTTGATGGTGATTTCGGAATGCGTCACACGATTTCGTAAGCGCGACGGGGGCCGGGCTTAGCGAAGTCTGGATTCTCGTCCAAAAAGGCAATCCCTCTTTCGATTATCCCGGTCACAAGAAGCCAAATCAAAGGGTTTGAGCCCTCGCCGATGACAACGATCGCGTCTTGATCTGGCAACGCCTGAAGTTCTTGCACCAGTTCACGCACTTTCATGGTCGAATTGCTCTCCAGCAGAACGATGACGCGCGCCAACCCGCGGTGCGCATCGAAGCCGGGCCGGCCGTCGAGACCGGCCCAGTCGCCGCCCTTAGTGACGATGCCGCCAATTGCCACGCCCATGATACCAGCCGTAGTGATGACCACGATTGCCGTGCCAGCCATGATGGCCGTGACCATGGCCGCCGCCGCGCACCTGAACAATGGCATCATCCTGGGTCGAGGCCATGGGGGCAATGCCAAGCCTCGCTGACGCGGGAGAAAACGCGAGAACCGTCGCCAAAGCGGCTGCGGACGCCAATACAAGTACCTTCATTCTGCTCTCCTGATGCGTTTCTCATCGCCCCGGTTGACCTGAGGATGCGGGACCGGAACACACCCGCATGTTCGAATTTCAATCCGGGCTACCACCCGCCGAACAGTTCATGGCGCTCCATCGCCACGCGTGGCTCGGTCGGCTTTCGTATCGCACGATGCACACGGGGGGCTCGACGCTCGGCGACGCGAGCGACCTGCTTCGGCTCAGGCTGCACGGTTCGAGTATCCTGCGGTATCATCGCGAGCGCGTCCCGCGGATCTTCGTGCTGTTCCGTCGAGATCGGATCGGAAGCAATCGCCGCAGGGGCGTTCGTCGCCATATCAAAGACGATCTTATCCGGGAGGTTTCGCGCCGAGCGGATCCGGATGATACTTCGGTCCACGTCGATCGCGGCCGTTCGCTCGGCGGGCGCCGGCAGATGTCGATCGGCTGCCAAGAGAAGGCCGAAAAGCACACTGCCGACGAAAAGGAAATATCTGACGACCGGCATGAACCCCCGCTGATCGAGCCCTACGGCGAGCCCGCTTCACAACGGGAATTTTCGGCAATCGTTCCTCCCCGACTGCGCTTTTGGAGGCGATATCCGTTTGAATGATCCGGGAAGTAATGGCAGTGTTGCTCCGATCAGGAGCGATGTCGATGTCCACCGAAAGCAGCGCCGCGGCAGCCCGCGCGTGGGAAGCCTACACGACGATCAACCCGACGGCCAATGACGACGTGCGCCACACGGCCCTAACGCGGTTCGTCGAGGAGCGATCGGCCGCGAACGGCCTGAGCGCGGAAGCGTTGGCGGTGGAAGGGGTGAAGTTCCTGAAGCGCCTCGAAGTGGGATAAACGAAAGGGGCCGCCCGAGCGGGCAGCCCCTTCGTCGAAGGTCTCGTCGATCACCAGCCGCGGGTACCGAAGCTGAAGCCGATGCTCGGCCCGCCGGAGTAGCCGTAGCCACGATCGTAGTAGCCCGGTCCGCGGTAATAACCGTAGCTGCGGCGCGCTACGTAGGCGTCGTCGTCATAGTAACGCTGGACGTAGCGCGGGCCTCGCGTACGGAAGCAGCGGCCATATTCGTCGCAGACCAAGCGAACCTGTTCGACGTTTGCCGTCTCCGCGGAGGCCAGGCCGCCGGCGTTCAGCGGCGCGGCCGAAGCGGCGGTTGCGAGCGATGCCGCGGCGGCGGCTGCGAGCAGAATGGTCTTCATCGTTCTCTCCTCCTGTCGGTTGCCGTTAGTCGATTTCTTCGATGACGCGCCGCTCCTGCGGCTCGACGATATAAGTGCGGCTGTCCCGGTGGATGTAGCGGTACTCCCGCATCGTCGGTGCATCGCGATAGACCTCCTCCGGGAAGGCTTCGATCTCGACGCCGTCAGGCACGCGTTCGCCTCTGCGGATCTCGGTTCGCACCGTGCTGCCCGTAGTCGTCGTCCGCCGTTCGGCGGGCGACGCCCGCACGTGCTTACGCACGGCCTCTCGATCGCGATCGCTGAAGGTCACCTTGCGCTGCTCGCGGGGCGCCGGCGCGGCCGCCGTCGTTCGTCCCGAGTACGGCATGGTGGCGACGATCTGATAGCTCGAAGGATCGACGATCACGATCTCGTCGCGGACCAGGACGAAGTTGTAGCCTCGATACTGCGGAACAATTTCGACGACGTCGGCGGGAAGCTGCTGAAGGCGCACGTCGCGCGGAATGGCCGTTCCGACCGACACCGAGAAGTTTACGTTGGTGAGAGGTTGGACATTCAGATGCGAGACGGATTCGCTGACGCGGGTCCGCTGCGCGTCGTTGATCTGAACAGAAACATTGGTCCGTTCCGAAGCGGTTCTCGCTCCCGCACTTTGCTGAGTGTCCTGCCGCTGCGCGGAGGGGGGCGACGAATTGCTTGTCGCCGGCGTCTGCTGCGCCTGGTTGGTGCCTGTGGACGGCGCCGGATTGGTCGACTGCTGCTGGTTGGCCGCCGGCTGGCCGGACTGGGTCTGGCTGGCCGTAGACGGCTGCTGAGTGCCCGCCGACGTGCTGGTGCTGGCGCCGTTCGTGGCCGTCGAGTTCTGGTTGGTGCGGCTACTGTCGGTGGGGGTGTTCTGCTGCGTCTGAGTGGTCGTCGACGCGGGCGGGGTCTGGGACGAGGCGGGCGGAGGCGAGGCTTGCGACTGGGTCGACGTCGTGGTCGAGGGACCGGACGTCTGTGGTGTCGACGTGGATTTTTCGGTCTGCCGCGCCGAGGGACTCGCGCTCGGAACGTCCTTGGAATTGCTCTGCGCGAAAGCCGCGGTGGAAATCAGAATGGCTGCGGTCGTCGTCATCAACTGGCGTTTGATCATGGTGTGTCCTCCAACAAAAGCGCACACCAACCGCGCGTCCAGGCGATCGTTCCTTAAATCGGGAAAAAGTGGCAATCATGATAGGGAACTCATGACCACGCCGGTTCTTCTCGCGACGCCCTACTGAGGCGAGATCTCGCCATTTCCGCTTGCTTCCTGCTGCTGCCAAAGCTTGCGATGATGTCGCCATTCCCGCCTCTCGGCGCGGCGCTCCTCTCGCAGTTTCCGCCGCTCCTCACGCAACTCCCGCCTCGTCTTCGGACGTTCCTCCGTCTGCGCTTCCGACTGAGCCCGCAGCGGAAGCTGCGTTTGTTGGGCCTTCTCCTGAGCGACGTCGATCGCGACGACGGCGGTCGGAGCGATGGGCTCGGAGGTTGCGGGAAGAGCGACGCGCACTGCGGGCGCAGCCACTTGATGGTCGATGCGAGCCGGGCGCACCTGCTTCGATGCCGAACTCGCGAACAGCGCGCCGCCTCCGAAGCCCGCGGCGATGATGGCGATGGTCGTCGCCGCTCCGGCAAGAAAGAATCGCAGGTTCGCAGTCATGGGACCTCCTGGTTCGGTCGAATCGAACGCACCAGGTCGAACAAGGTTGCGGCTCGGATCGGCTGGGAGCGGGGCGACATTGCCGTCCTACTAGGCCGAAGACGTTCGCTTCGCCGCCGCCGCGCGGCGCAACCGACGGCGCTTCTGCCTGCGTTGATTCCGCAACGCGAGAGGGGCGCCGTCCGTTTGGCCGAACGATTCGCGGACTGCCTCCGGCGCTGGTGGCAGCCCGGATGCCGATCGTGCCTCCATTATCTCGAGCACGGCCCGGCCTTTGTCGGTGATCCGCCAGCCGCCGTCGAGACGTTCGACCAGTCCTTGCGAGAAGATGTCGAGGTCAGGTACCCGCGCCGCGAGCCGCCGAGTGCGCTCGGCCCAGTCCCGCCCACTCGTCGCCAGTATCGCCATGTCGCGCTTGAGGTCCGCCATGGAGGCATGGCCTCGCGGGTAACTCACCAGAATCTTCAGCACCGTCACCTGGAAGTTCACTGACCGCCTCTTTGAGACGGCAGCCGAGAACTTGGTATGAAGAGGACGCCGCACGTCATTTGAGTTCAGAAGTGAACAAAGGAACTTTCGGTATTCCGAGGGTGCAAACGGCTTCAGCGATTCTGCGGCACGTTTGCCGCAGACCATAGGCCTTGCCTGCGCTAGATTGCCAGAAATTCCCGTCTATACGTGTAGCGGAAGCCGGAAAGTGCGCATGACGGAACACGCCCTCCGGTCGGCCTTGCCTCAACATTGGTTGGCTCCGACGCCAGCAATCGACGGATTTTCAGGATTACGAAAACGAGTCTATCGCACGTCCCGAAGGTCGACTCACTTGGAGCAGTCGGATCGAGTTTGCGGCGGGGCGTGTGTTCGACGACCCGCCGCAACGACTTACTCGACTTCCTGAATCACGGCGCGCGTTTCAGGGTCGACCAGCATCACGCGCTCGCCGGAATAGACGTAGCGGTATTTGGTGAGCGACGGACCCCACTCGGTCGGCACCGCCTCGAGTTCGACGTCGCGCGGCACCGGGGAGCCGACCACGATCTTCTCCCCGGTCTCGACCGGACGGATCTTGTGCTCGGTGACGTAAGTCCGGATCTTCGTGCGGTACTCGGGCTCGATCTGCACGGCACCGGAGTGCCCCGTTCCCGTTGTCGTAACGACGGTCGTCTGCGCGAATGCACTCGTCGAAATCAGCGCGGCGGCGGAAATCAGCAGCAACTTCTTCATCACGTTCTCCTCACCGCTGGATGCGGCGCAGCGAAAAACCTGCCTGCCGTTGCAACGTTCCTTGTTTTTGGAACCAATTGCCATTTTTTCCCGTTAGCGTCCGCCCGTGGATATGCCGCGGAGAAAATTGGAGGAGACGACATGATCTTTAAGACCCTTGCCGCCGCTACGCTGATCGCGGCCTTCGTGACCCCGGCGTTCGCGGCCGACGAATTCTACGTCGTGCAGGATGCGAAGACGAAGCATTGCACCATCGTCGACAAGAAGCCCGTTGACACGACCACGACGGTCGTGAGTCCGTCCGGCACGATCTACAAGACGCGTACGGAAGCCGAAGCCGGGATGAAGACCGTCAAGGTCTGCTCCTCAAACTAACCGCAGAAACCGAAGGAGTCGAAAATGCCCGTCCTCATTCTGTGGGCCGTGCCCGCCGCTCTTTTCGTCGGCGGCGGCATTTACCTGATCGGTCACATGCACTGATTGCGGTCGTGACGGTGGAGAGGCTCGCTGAATTGCGGCGACCTCTTCACCGTAGCCCGCGTCCTACGCTGCCCTGGAGCCGAAGCCGCCAAGCGGCATGCAGCGCGTCCTGCTGATGTGCCCGGCATCGTCGAACCAGAATTTCGTACGCACGGTGTTGCCGTCGTAATCCCGGTAGTCCAGGACGACGCAATCGCCTTGGGGCAGCACCTCATAGAGCTCGAAAGCGTCCGGCGTTGCGGCTCGCAGTTTGCTTGGCCAATACCTAAGCAGGCCGCTACGACCGACGAAATGTCCTCCGTCACAACAATCCAGCGTCGCCCGATTGGCGTAGAGCTCCAACAGATCCGCCAAGCGTCGCTGGCGGCAAGCATCTAGCCAATCGATCACGACCGCGACAGGGTCGAAATCAGTTCCCAAACCCGACATATTCCACCTCGCGTATTGTCCCCGGTGGCATGTGTTGGTTAGAGCGAGCGGGTTGAACGCTGTATGAACCGCCGGTTCTGCTCCTGTTTAGGATTGGTCAAGCGTCGCGGGATGGATCGGAAGACTGCAGCGTATTGTCGTGCGCCCGTTCTCTCGCGAAAGCTCAAGCTTGCCGTCGAGTGCACGAACGCGTTCCGACATGCCAGTCAGGCCCCGACCGAATTTAAGATCTGGAAGCAAGGGGCCGTCATCTGCGACCGCGATTCGTAGATTTTCGCCGTCTATCAGCGCCGAAACCTCCATGTCAGACGCGTTCGCGTGGCGCACCACGTTCGTGACGCCTTCCTGCATCACGCGGTAAGTCGTCTGCGACAACACGCCGTCGAGGGCATCGAGGTCGCGTCCGATATTCGACCGGATCCGTAAGCTTGGCACTTGTTTGCGCGCGTCGCGCAACAGTGCATCGAGGCTCCCGGACAGACCTAGTTCCTCGAGATAGAGCGGGCTTAAGCCCTGCAGGATACGCTTGTTGGCCTGCTGCAGGGCTTCGGCCGCCCCGACGAGGCCTTGGGCGGGCGCGCTTGGCTCGGACGCGCTTTTCGAGAGCGCTGCCGCGTTGGCCCGGATGGCGAAAAGCAGAGGCCCCATCTCGTCGTGAAGTTCTCGCGCAATCCGACGGCGCTCCTCGTCCTGCAGCGAGACGAGCTTGCGCAAGAGGTCTCGGTTACCGCGACTTAGCTGCTTCAAGGTCGCAGCGAGCTGGTTGGCCTCTCGGCAGTACCCACGAATCTCAGGTAGGCCAGTGAGCGGAATGACCGCATCGTAATCGCTTTCGCGCATCCGGGCGAGGCCGGCACCGAGCCGCTCCATCGGGCGGATCGTCCTTCCGGCGACCATATGCGTGCCGAACGCCGCAAACAGCATGGGCAGAGAGCCCGTCGAGACGATCGCCAGAAAGCCCATCCACTTTTCCCAGATGTCGGCCGACAGGTCCGGGGTGAACACGATGGCGCCGACCCGAGCATTGCCGATGTCAACCGGATAGCTTTTCGCGAGGTCAGGAATGGCGAGGTTGGAGACGAACCAGGCCGGAACTCTACTGCCTTGAGAGAGAGCAGTCCGCGCAGGCGCGGCCGCGCCCGCAGGAAGATACCCGACCGCCTCGCTGTTTCCGAGATTGGTGCCGAAAGCATCGAGCGTTTCCTTGGGATCGCAGGAAGCTTTCAGTGCCGCGTTCAGGGCGTTCGCGACCGCCCGCGCGGAGCCGGCTTCTTTCTCGTTTTCGTACTCGAACTGGTCCGGCGAAAAGACGAGAAGCGCGACCCCTCCAGACATTAGTGCGCTGACGATCATGGCGGCGATCGGCAGCAACAGTCGCTGCCGGAAGGAAAGTACGTCCCAGATCTTGCGCAATTCGTGCTCCTTCGAGCATTGTGCTCTATCTTCAGGCCGAGCAATTTCGAACTAAAGACGCCCCCCGACGTTCCTGTCGTGTGAATCGAGGAAGTGTTCGTGCAGGATAAGGCAAAATCGGTCGTTCGGGTGCTGATCGTCGATGACCATCCCGTGGTCGTATCGGGATGCCGCGCGCTGTTCGCATCGGACCCTTACGTCGAGATCGACGAGGCCTTCGACGCGAAGACGGGCCATCGGGCGTACCTGCAGAAGCATCCGGACGTGACCGTTGTGGACCTCAGGCTCCCCGATCTGACGGGCTTCGAACTGACGCGTCGGATCCGCAAGGACGACCCGGCCGCTCGGATTGTCATGCTAAGCGTGAGCGACGATCCAGCCTTCGTGGCGCGCGCCGTTCAAATGGGCATCCAAGGATACGTATCTAAGAGTGACGATCCCAAAATCCTCGCCAAGGCGATCCGGAAGGTCGCGGCGGGCGAGCGCTTCGTCTCGCCGCGCTTAGCCGAAGCGACGACCTTCGCCGGCGCGGCGATCAAGGCCAGCCCTCTGACGCAGATGAGTGCACGCGAGCTCGAGATACTGCGGCTGTTGGGGCGGGGCGACCGGATATCGGAAGTGGCATCCGGACTGGACGTCTCCTACAAGACCGTCGCGAACATCACCTCGGCGCTCAAGACCAAGCTCGGCGCCAAAAACCACTCGGATCTCGTTAGGATCGCGGTCGAGATCGACCTGCACTGACAGCAGCCGCTCAACTCATCCCTTCGCGCATCCTCCGGAACGACGCGGCGATCCATGAGCGCACAGCGAGGATTGTCGTCCAGAGCTTCGCAAACTACGGAATGATCAGCAGCTTCGGCTTGACGATGATGAAGAGCCGCTCGACCAGGAATAGGCTGAGCAAATAGCACGTCACGATCATGGCCGTCCCCGCGATCCAGTGACCTTCGCCGGCAACCGCGACCGCGACCAATTTCAATGGTTCTACCGTCGCCATCGGCACCGCTAACAAAAGCAGCGATTGGTAAGGTCCGAGATTTTCGATCCGCTGTCTGAGGCTCATGAGCAACTCCTGCCTACTCCAACGGCGCAACGAAAGGCAACGTTCCATCGTCGGAACACTTGCCACTTTATCCCGTTGGATCGGGCAATATGGATCGAGGAGTTTGTATATGAAGAACGATCTCGCAATCGGGTGCCTGCTGGCCGCAACGATGGCAACCGGCGCATTCGCCGCGACCACCGTGCTGAACGCGGCGCCGACCGAAAGTTGGACGGTGACGAACTACTACAAGCAGGCCGTGTACGACCCTAAGGAGAGCAAGATCGGCGACGTTGACGATGTCCTCGTCGACAAATCGGGCATGATCACGGGACTGGTTATCGGGGTTGGCGGATTTCTCGGCGCCGGCGAGAAGGATGTCATCGTGCCGTTCACCGCGGTCAAGACCGCCAAGAAGAACGACAAGTGGTGGCTGACCCTCGACGAAACCAAGGACGACCTGAAGGGCGCCCCAGGTTTCAAGTACGATCGCGCCAGCACTACATGGGTGCCGGAAAAGAAATAGTCGGTCGGTCGCCGCGGAGAGCGAGCGGGACTTTGACGCTCGCTGTCCGATCCCGGAGGGGATGGCTCGACCCGTTGGCGCACCCTCCGCTTAGAGGCCATCTACGATGCCAGCGAGGCGTGCTCCGCTTCTTGGCGCAACCATTGAAGTAGGGAACGTGAAACGGGCAACTCCAAGCGTGAGCCGAAAGAAACAGAGCGGGTTAAAGTCGATCGATTCCAAGGAGAAGGCCCCGGCGAAACCGGGGCATAAGCCGTTGCCGCTCGGCTCGGACGCACGCAAGAACGCGCGCGTCGTGTTCGCCCTGGCGATCGTCGCCCTCTCACTGTGGACCGCCGCGGGCTTCCTCTCCGCGTTGATATGGGCCACCATACTGGCCATTGCTCTGTGGCCCTGTACACAGCATTCGCTACTCGCGTGACGTCGGGACCGTCGGGCTGGGCCGCGTTCGCCTTCACGTGCTTCGTTGCCGTCATCCTGTTCACGCCGATGGCCCTCGCGATCTATCAGGTGGCACAGCAGGGTGGAGAGATCGCGGGTTGGCTGAAGAAGGCCAGAGAGGGCGGCATCGAAGTGCCTGATTGGATCGCCCGCCTGCCGATTGCGGCTGAGATCGCGCAGCAGTGGTGGCGCGCCAACCTTTCGGATCCGCAGGCGGCGACCGGCTGGTTGAAGGCGATAAGCGCCGACAGCGCGTCGGATCTCGTCAATACTTTGGGCGGTCAGTTGCTGCATCGCATGTTCATGCTGCTTTTTTCGCTGGTCGCGCTCTTCGTTCTTCTCAGCAATGGCCGATCCGTCGCGAGCCGCTTTCTGGAGACAAGCGAAAGAATCCTTGGCCATCCCGGGGAAGGCGTGGTCGAGAAGATCGTCGATTCCATCCGCGGCACGGTGAACGGCACCGTCGTAGTCGCGGTCGGCGAGGGGCTGTTGATAGGGGTCGGCTATCTCGTTGCGGGCGTGCCGAACGCCGTCATGTTCACCATTTTCACCACGGCATTCGCGATGCTTCCTTTCGGTGCCTGGGCGGCCTTCTCCGCGGCGGCGCTCACCTTGATATCGAACGGAAACGAAGCTGCGGCGGCGGGCGTATTCTGCTTGGGAGCGGTGATCATGCTGGCCGGCGATCATTTCGTGTGGCCGGTGCTGGTCGGGGGTTCGGCTCGCCTGCCCTTTCTGTTCGCTTTCGTCGGGAGCTTTGGAGGCTTGGCGGCCTTCGGACTTATCGGCCTATTCCTCGGGCCGGTCGTGATGGCAGCCCTGTTGACGGTGTGGCGTGAATGGGTCTTCCGCCCTGTCGCAGCGACACAGTTCGACTAGTCGGAGGCTCGGTGATGTGCTTCTGGAGGGCGGCCGGCTCGCCATCGGCGTGACGAGTTCGCAGTCGAACTGGGCCCTTCGAGAACTCATTCTCGCCGGTACGGAACATTCCGGTCGGACACCGGTTCGCCCATGTTCGCGGCGGCGCGCCTAAAGCAGGCATTTGTTCAGGTAGGATCTGCCGATGTCACCGTCCGATTCCCCGATCAAGAGCGCCCACAATCGACGCCAACGAAGGCTCTTAATCGTGTTGGCTTTGGGATTCGTTGTTTTCGGCGCTGTTGCGGTCGGCCTGTTCTACGTCTTGCAGCCTGAGACCCTGCGGATCGCCGTCGGGCCCGCTGGCAGCGACGATCATCAGGTGGTTGAGGCGATGGCCGAGGCTTTCGGTGACGAGAGCAGGACCATTCGGCTCTCCCCGATCACGACCGGGGGAGCGGCCGAATCCTTGGCTCTGCTGGGCGCCGGCAAAGCCGACCTGGCGATAGGTCGCGGTGACCTTGGCATGCCGGCCGACGCGCAGACACTGGCGGTCCTACGTAAGAACTACGTCGTACTTTGGTCGCCTACCGGGGGACCTCGCAAAGGCTCGAAGAAAAAGGCCGCCGCGAAGATCGGAGAGATCGCAGATCTAGCAGGTCGCAAGGTCGCCATCATCGGACGGACCGGAGCCAACCTCGAAGTGTTACGCACCATTCTCGTCGCCTCCGGCGTGGAGCCGAACAAGGTTGCGACGGTCCAATTCGGCACCGACGAAATCGAAAAGCTCGCGCAGGACACCACCCCCGATGCCTATCTAGCCGTCGGACCGCTCGACAGCAAGATCACTGCCGACGCGATAGCCGCGACCTCACGATCGCGCGGCGCTCCGAAGTTTCTGCCGGTCGAAACATCCGAGGCCATCGCCCTAAAGCACTCTCGCTACGAAGCCGAGGAGATTCCGGGTAGTGTTTTCAACGCGAATCCCCCCTGGCCTGAGGACAAGGTCGACACCATCAGCGTCAATCATCTGATCCTGGCTAGGAAAGAACTGTCAGAAGCCAAGGCGGCGGCCTTCTACCGGCAGCTTTTCGCCGTCCGCGACACGATCACGCAACGCATCGCCGGCGCCGCGCACATCACGAAGCCCGAGACGGAGAAGGAAGCGGAGCCTTCCGTGCATCGGGGGGCCGCGGCTGTCATCAACGGGACAGAGCGGACCTTTCTGGACAAGTACAGCGACTATTTCTGGTTTGCGTTGCTTCTTCTTTCCGGGATCGGTTCGGCCGCCGCGTGGCTGCGTCGCTATCTGAACCGGGACGACCGGGACGACACCACCAGCCATCGCAACCGGATTCTCGCCGTGGTCTCGGAGCTTCGCGATGCCGGGTCCGAACAGGACCTTCTGCTATCGCAACAGGAAGTGGACGCGATCATTGGCGAAACCCTAAAGTGCTACGACGATGGAGCGATCGAAGGAGAAGACCTGGCCGCGTTCGGACTGGTCCTTGAACTGTTCGATCATGCCGTCGCCGAGCGACGAGCGGCGCTGCAGAGCGGCCCCGCCGATCAAGCAAAGACTCCGGGTCCAACCCTTGCCTCTCGTCGGTAGGTACAGGGAATGCGGTTTCCAGAACGGCCGATGTGGCCATCCGTCGAACATTCGACTTGCACCGCGCGGGGAATGCGTCGAGCAGTAAGATTTCAGGCAGACTGCCGCGCTCAAAGAGACCTTTCAGCGGGAATTCGATCGAGGCGTAGTCGGTGTCGACGATCAGTCAGCAGGAAAGCGCCCCCCAGCACGGCGGCCAGCGTTCCAAGTCCTGTCCCGCCAGCGATCAGGAACATGATCAACAGTTGATACTTTACCGCATCGACAGGCTCGACCCCGGCAAGGATTTGGCCGGTCATCATTCCCGGCAAGGAGACCAGGCCGATCGCGGCCATACTATTCATGATCGGCATGAAGCCGCTTCTCAACGCGTCCCGTATGACCGGCAGCAGGGCCTGATATCGGGTGCCCCCTAGTGCGAGACAAGCTTCTATGGCGGCCCGCTCCCGCACAAGGCTATTCGTCAACACGTCCAAGCCCAGGCTTATCCCGGTCATGGTGTTGCCCAGGATCATGCCCAGCAGCGGCAGCGCATAACGCGGGTGATACCACGGGTCGGGGCGTAGCTCCGTCAGAAGCGCGAACATGGTGACCGTACCGGCAGCGAGCAGCGTGCACGCCGCGCCCAAGCCATATTTCCAAACGCCCGGAAGGCGCCGCTTCTGTCGCGCGACGATCTCCCGCGATGCGAAGAGGACCATGATCAGGGCGGCGAGAGCGGTCCAAAGCGGCGACACCGCGGCAAAGAGGAACGTCAGTACATATCCGACTAGGACGAGCTGGACCACCATGCGCAGGGTCGCAATGGCCAGTTGCTTTTCAAGCTTGAGGCGGAGAACAAACGAGAGGACTCCGTCCATGACGACAAGGAGTGCGGGCAGCGCCAGATCGCCGTACGAAAGCTGGATGTAGGTCACGGCCGGCTTTCCTCGATGTCGCCGCCGGACCTCATCGCAAATATCCTTGACCCCACGCGGCGGGCTTGGGCGTTATCGTGTGTGCTCCAAACGACGCTCGTTCCATTCGAAACCCGTTCGGCTATCAAGTATTCCACGGACGCCGCGGATTCTGAGTCGAGGGCGGAGGTTGGTTCGTCCAGCAGAAGTACTCGAGATTGCAGCATGAGCGACCGCACAAGCCCCAATCGCTGTTTCTCGCCGGTCGATAGTCTTTGGATCGGCCAGGGTCCGCAGTCATCCGGTAGCCCCAAGCGTTTAACCAGCAGCAGGGCATCATCCCAAGCCGTGAAGTGTTCCTGCACAATGTCGGCCCACCAGCCAGGCTCGGCGGCTAGATAGGTCACTTGTCTTCGCCAGGCGGGGGCGGGCATCGCTTCTCTTAGCGTTCCATCCAGCTTAACGGTTCCCTCGTTGGGATCGAGGTCCGCGATGGAGCGGAGCAGCAAGGTCTTTCCTACCCCGGAGGGCCCTTGCAGGGCGACGCATTCTCCGTCCTGCAAATCGAATGACACGGAGATCTGCAGGCGCTTGAGCCCGCTGACCGTCAGCATGCGTCAGAGCTTTAGCTGCAGCCGGTCGGCAACCCGCCTGGCGATCTCCACCGGCGCCTCGCCCGGATAGGGATGCACCGAACTGACGTTGATTTCGCCGAGCACATAGCTATCGCTCCCGTCGGCCTGGACGGGGCCGAGCATGAAATCGGCGTCCCAGATGGCCGGCAGGTCGCCTCGCGCGATATCCAGCACCGTGGTCAGTTCCGGCGTCCATTCGTCTTCCATCAACCGGCGCAAGCGCTGGAAGCGGGGCTCGGCGTTCGACGTGTAGAGCCGTGGCCCGGACTCGGAACGCGCGGCCGGCGAGTCAACGAGGGCTTTGACCTTGTGATGGCCGAAGCCGGCGCAACGATCGCCTGCCATGTAGCAGCGCACCACGCCCTCGCTGAGACGGGGCTGGAACGCCTGGTCGATCACGCTGCCGTTCTCGAAATACTCCGCGCAGCGGCGAAGAAAATCGTCAAGCGACAGTTCTTCGGATGCGTCCTTGGTCGCGTCGAGCACCCTGATCTTGGGAGAAGCCGGCAGCTTCTCAACCTTCCAGACGCCTTGGCCGCCATTGCCGCGGTTGCGCTTGATCACGCGGGGACCGGCTGCGAGCCGGGTCGGCAACTCGTCGCGCATGGCCGAAGCGGTTTGATATAGCGCCGTGTCGCTTCCCCAACCCATCGAGCGGGTACGATAGAGGACCTCCTTGGTGCCCATCTTGAGGATGATGTCTGGATGGGCGCTGACCCATACGACCTGCGCGGCGACGTCGCGCAGTAGGGCGTCGAGACCGGCGCGGTTTCGTCCGTCTTGGATCGGGTTGACCCAGACGAGCACGCCGTCGACCGCGAGCAACTGTTCGCGGATCTCATTGGCGAAGCTCTCGTCGTAGATTGCGGGGTGGCCCTCGATGCCGACGGCGGCAAGCGCTTCGAATACGTCAGCGAAGCGGCCGTTTTTCGAGGTCGCATCTCGGCGCGCGACGGCATCTCCTCGCGAGAGGATGGCGACCTTGAAACGGGGAGAGCGTTGTTCAGCCTGCATGCGAAAACTCCACGGTGAATTCGGAAGACGTGACGTCAATTGCCGGTCGCCGGCAGCGGCTTGATCGAAATCTGGTCGAACCGGGTCACGCTGTCGGCCTTGGTCCACAAGCCGACGTCTCCGGCCTCGGTGAACGTCTTGTCGATCAGGCTGAACAGCAATTTCCCGTCGTAGGACACGGTGAAGCGGTTCCCTTCGGCCGTGACGCCCAGCGAATGCCATTCGTTCGCCGTGACCTTGAGGTCGGTGCCATCCAGTTGCTCGCGCTTCCCATTGACGACGCGGTAGAACCGCACGTTGTCCTCCAGCGCGTTGGCGCGGGCCACGTAGTAGTTTCCCACATCCTCGATCCGGAGCGCGATGCCCCCGGCCTGATCGATCTTGCCGGCGACCGCCTTGAAGCGCAGTTCGATATCGACGTCCGCCGCGGACATGCTGTCGTGGATCGCGAGAGGAAAGCGATAGGATGTGCGGTCGGTGCTTGTCTGCTCGATCGCGCGTCCCGACGAGGCGGTAGAGTCCGCCACGACTGTCCAAGCTCCATCCGGGCCCTGACCGGTCTGTGCGAAGAAGAATCCTGTCGGTGGCGATCCGAGGTTCATGCGATCGATGGCAATCATGGGCGTTGATCCTGTTTCGGCAAAAGCGGTCGCTGCGATGCTCGCGAGGAGGCAGGCGCCGACAGCTGCCGGCACGACCCATCGTTTCGGATAGGGTGTTCCTCGATCATTGCCACCAGTCTGGAGCGGTGTCCGATCCGCAGAGATCGTGAGAGTTGACGTGCGACGACAGCCGTCGGCGCCGCCGAACGTGTACGAATCATGCGCGCTCATCGGCTGTCTCGCCACGCGTCCAGATACAGGGAGGACCGTCGTACTTCTTCCACGACCGTCTTCGACAGGCCAAGGTCGGCGAGCAACCGGTCGTCCAATTCGAGAAGCTCACCGTATTGGCGGCGTCGCTCGAGCCACAACACCATTCCGACTAACGGCGCGAGCACGAATTTCCTGAACCCTCTAGGATTCGGAACGGCGGATACAATTGCGTGGGATGTATTGGTCGGACCGCGGGTGGCGCTGCTGCAAGTCATGTTTCACCTCCGTAGTGGAGCGAAACAACGCTTGGCTCGAAAGCTCTTCAGGCGGTTGTCAAAGGCCCGAGCCCAATTCTTACCATGCGGGCCGTTGGTGCACAAGCGAGAGCGGCCGACCATCGAGCACGTTGGATCTTTCCAAGGAGTTAGAAACTGGACCGCAGACGAATGATCATGAATTGACGCCAGCCTGGCGATGGTGCCGATGGCAACTAGGGAACCTGTCGAAGCGTCGCGTATCGATCGAAGTCTTTGAATTTTTTGTGTCACTCTCGCTCAGCCATTGGCATCGGGGAGAGGCTGGTTGACAGCACACCCATCAGGGGTTTTATTGCGCGCACGGGGATTTGCGATCTCCCCGCGAGGCGTCATGCCCAAGAATCGCGTCCTGATCACCAAGGGCGCAGCATGTCGTCATACACCTCGATCTCCTCCGAAAAACTATCCCGCCTGATCGGCACGGCGAATGCGCCGACGCTCATCGATGTTCGCATTGATGAGGATTTTGCGGCCGATCCACGGTTCATCCCCGGCGCGGTTCGCCGCTCACACCTAGACGTGCAGGATTGGGCCTCCCGCATGACCGGCCAATCCGTTGTCGTGGTTTGCCAAAAGGGTCTGAAGCTTAGCGAAGGCACCGCGGCGTGGCTGCGATGCAGCAACGTTACCGCCGAAAGTCTTGAAGGCGGTCATCTTGCCTGGAAGGAGGCGCAGCTTCCGACCGTGCCAGCCGACAAGATTCCCAAGCGCGACGGACGGGGACGTACCGTCTGGGTCACGCGTTCGCGACCGAAGATCGACCGGATCGCCTGTCCGTGGCTGATCCGCCGTTTCATCGACCCCACCGCCCAGTTCCTTTTCGTGGCGGCGTCGGAGGTCGAAGCGGTCGCTGAGCGCTTCGGCGCCACACCTTTCGATATCGAGAATGTGCTCTGGAGCCATCGGGGCGAGCTCTGCACGTTCGACGTGATGGTCAAGGAATTCGGTCTGTCGACGCCTGCCCTGGAGCGGCTGGCGACGATGGTCCGCGCCGCCGACACGGACCGTCTCGATTTGTCGCCGGAGGCGCCGGGCCTGCTCGCGGCCTCGCTCGGTCTGTCACGCATGTTCGACGACGACCTCGAACAGTTGAATGCAGGCATGCTCGTCTACGACGCGTTCTACCGTTGGTGCCGCGACGCGACGAAGGAAACGCACAACTGGCCCACCAACAAGGTGAAATGAAGCCAGCGACGGGAAGACTTCTGGGGCAGGGACAACCAGGAGACCGGAGATGCGAACATCATCGATCCATCGGGCATTGCTCGTCGCTGCGCTCGCGGCGGGACTCTCAGCCGCCCACGCTCTGACCCAAGAGGAGCTCATCGCCAAGATCCAGGCGGCCGGCTACTCGCAGGTCAGCGACATCAAGTCGACGGCGGAAGGTACGACCGTCAAGGCGATTAAGAACGGCAAGGAAGTCCGGCTCGTCGTCGACAGCAGCGGTCAGATCAAAGAACGAAATTGAGTTCGAGGAGCAAGAACATGAAACGGACAACTCGAGCCTTGATCGCCATCGGCGCATGCCTCCTCGCACCCGTCTCCGGGTCCTTCGTGACGGCCGCACGCGCGCAGAACGTCGACTGGCAGAAAGTCGACGAGACGCTTGGGCGGAAGGCCGCCGTCTCCGACGACGTCCACCGTTACGGCTTTCCACGCAGCGACCTGTCCGTCACCTTGGACGGCGTGTCGATCAAACCGGCGTTGGCGCTCGGCGGCTGGGTCGCGTTCAAGCCCATGCACGGCGCAGTCATGGTCATGGGCGACCTTGTACTGCTGGAGACCGAGATCAACCCTGTGATGGCGAAGATGATCGCGAGCGGTCTCGAGATCACCGCCATGCACAATCATCTGCTGCGCGCGAGCCCGGCGACCTTCTACATGCACGTCGCCGGTCACGGCGACCCGGTCAAGCTGGCCTCGGCGATCCACGATGCTCTGGCCGAGAGCAAGACGCCGTTGACCGTCGCGGCGCCGGCGAGCCCGCTGCCGGCCGTCGATCTCGACAGGGCGAAGCTCGACCAGATCATCGGCGTCAAAGGCCAGGCCAACGGCGGCGTCTACCAATTCAACGTCAAGCGGCGCGATCCGATCATGCAGGAGGGCGTGCCGCTGACACCCGTCGGTCCGATGGGCGTCGCGATAGGCATCAACTTCCAACCGACGGGTGGCGGAAAGGCGGCGATTACGGGCGACTTCGTGCTGATCGGCGAGGAGGTCAACCCGGTCATCCTGGCGCTGCGGAGCCACGGCATCGAGGTGACCGCGCTGCACAGCCACATGTTGGACGAGCAGCCGCGGCTATTCTTCATGCATTTCTGGGCGAACGACGACGCCGTCAAACTCGCCGAAGGCTTGCGCGCGGCCCTCGACAAGACTGCCAGCACGAAGAGTTGAGCCAAGGAGTCACCGATGACCTACAAAGCCAAGCCGATGCCGTTCGATCCGAAGTCGATCAGCGGCATCTCCGAGAAGGTGCTCGTCAGCCACTACGAAAACAACTACGTCGGCGCCGTGAAGCGTCTCAACGCGATCGGCACGCAGATCGCCGAGCTCGACTTCGCGAAAGCACCGAACTTCGTCATCAAGGGCCTAAAGCGCGAAGAGCTGGTGGCGTCGAACTCGATGATCCTGCACGAAGTCTATTTCGACGGCCTCGGTGGCGCCCTCGCCGACGCGATCGCGCATGACTTCGGCAGCCTCGAGCGGTGGCTGACGCAATTCGCCGCCATGGGCAAGGCGGAAGGCGGCGGCTCCGGCTAGGTGATCCTCTCCTATTCGCCTCGCGACAGGCGGCTCGTCAACCAATGGGCCGCCGATCACACGACGACGCTCGCCGGCGGACGTCCCGTGTTGGTGCTCGACATGTACGAACACGCCTATCACATGGACTTCGGCGCTGCGGCGGTCCGCTACGTGGACGTCTACATGGAAGCCATTCGCGGGGACAACGCCACCAGGCTGTACGAACAATATGCACGGGAAGCCTGAGGAGCAGCGCATGGACGGAGATCGCGGGCCTGACCGAGACGTCGAGGCTGCATGTGCCGGCGAGCACATGGCACCGAACGAACCGCCGGTCCGGAGGCCTAACGTCGTCGTTCTACGGCGATGTCGGCCAGGTCGCGACGGGCTTCGCTCTCGCGCTGGAGGCGATGCAGGTCCAAGCCGATCTACCGATGATCGACGGAAAATTGGAGGGAACCCGACGTGAGCGAGAGATCGCGGACGCGCCAGCAATTTATACGAGGCCAATCTCTATCGAAGCGTGAACGCCACGCGGCGGGCCTTGCTATGCCCTGTTCTCTGGGCGTCTGGAAGAGGATTCGTGCTGATCATGAGAGCAGCGGAGCCGCTGACAGAAATGATGAGCATCGAAGAGTATATGGCTGTCGACGAGGCTTGGAATTACATGCCGGGAGAGGACAGTAGTCCCTTCGAGCCGAGGGCGTGCGACTGGGGATGGTTCGAGGCCGGATGGTCGCGCTCGATTACTCGATGCCTGCCTTGTCCCGCGCATACCGTTGGCCCGGCCAACGGCGCAGGAGACCAGGACTGGCATCCTGCTCGACACAGAGACGACTGGCCTCGATCATCGCAAGGACGAGATCATCGAGCTCGGCATGGTCAAATTCGACTACACGGCCGAGGGGAGGATTGTCGGCGTCAGGGACACGTTTGCCGCCTTCAACGAGCCGTCCGCCCCCCATCCCGCCCGAGATAACCGCGATCACTGGCATCACCGACGAGATGGTCGCCGGCCAGCGGATCGACGATGCCGCCGTCTCCGCGTTCGTCGACGACGCGGTCATCACGATCGCGCATAACAGTGGTTTCGACCGGAAGTTCGCGGAGCGCTATTGGCCGGTCTTCGAGCAGAAGGCCTGGGGCTGCAGCGCAACCGAAATCGACTGGCGTGAGCACGGCTTCGCAGGCGCGCAACTCGGCTATCTGCTGAACGGGACCGGCTTCTTCCACCAGGCGCACCGCGCCGTCGATGACTGCCACGCACTGCTGGAGGTCCTGGACTTCGTACTGCCGACGACCGGTGCGCCTGCGCTCGCGCTTCTGCTCAAGACCGCCCGCAGGCCGACGCTGCGGGTCTGGGCGGAGCAGACCGCGTTCGAGTTCAAGGACTCGCTGAAGCGGCGCGGCTATCGCTGGAACGACGGCTGCGACGGCAGACCCAAGTCCTGGTTCATAGATGTCAACGAGAGCGGTCTGGACGACGAGATCGCCTTCCTGCGAGCCGAGATCTACATGCGCGAGGTCGAGCCAAGCGTACAGCGGCTGACCGCATTCACCCGGTTTTCCTGCCGGGCATAGCGCGATAAATCCTTCAGGGCGTCCATCCTCGCGTGCCCAAAAGAACGCCGTGATTTCTGCCGGCAGCATTGAAATCGTAGATCTTCAGGTCGGACCAATCGAGCTTTCCTTGAACCTCGGCCAGAGACTCCTCATCCAACTTCTCGTACACCTGAACGGCGAAAAGGATCCCCCTAGCGGCAAAGGCGTCGCCGAACTCCGCGATGATCTTGGTTATGGGAGGTTCTGTCCGGCGCAGATCGAGGCCTTCCATCTCATTCAGCGCAGTGCCCCAAGGCGGCGCCACGAAGACGATCATGGCCTCATCGGGCGCGGTATGGAGTTGACCCAGCATGACGCCGTAATCGCCGCACTTCAGATCGATGGCCCGATCGAGGGCCGCGAGGTTTTGCTTGGTCAGCTGAAAGACCTGAGGGTCGAACTCGAAGGCGATTCCGCGCGATCGCGGCACGTGCCTCAATATCCAGTACAAGGTATTGCAAGAGCCTGCGAAAGGATCGACGACGATCCACCGGCCTGGCGCCGGAAGCGACGCCGCGACGGCCGCGACGTCCTGCCCGATGCGGTCGGCAACGGCATCTCGGGTGCACTCGACGGCGGTCCGGCCGAGCAAACGCACCCCGCGCGCGTACCACTCCGCCGGCTTCATGCCGTACAGCCGGACGAAGTCGGGATCGGAGAAGCTGTCGCTACCGTATCGACGGACCTCTTCGAAGGTCAGCAGCTGGTTGCGCTTCGCGCCGTGCAGCAGCAACGCTCGGTCATGAAGCGGTGTCTCGGATTCCTTCGAACGCTCATTCATGTACGGAAGCTCCTGCGATCGACGTTTCCAATTTCAGCACGCTGTCAGGGCTCGGCTGCCACGAGCAGACCCGGACGAACGAGATGGACGGTCAGCGCAGCGATGCGACAACCACGAAGGACTCCTGTGGAAACGTCAGCCTGCCGTTCGCGAGCATCGAGGGATCCAGACGGGCCGCCACGTCGTCGGCGATAGTCGTGATCGTGCGCTCACGTCCGGCGTCGTCCTCTTTCGTCAACAGTGCGGCCATCGGTGTCGCCGTGAGCTGGAAGCGAACGTAGTCGAATGCCGATGGAAAGCCGATCTCCTTGGTCACGGTCTCGACACCCACACGGTCGAAGCCCGCCTGGCGCACCCAATTGCCCACCTCGTCGGCGTTGCACGTAAGATGCTCGGCACGTTTGGTCCGCGAGGACTCTGGCCCAAGAAACCCATCCAGCGCCTGCACGAAAGCGTTCGCGGCCGGAGTGTGCTCGATTGCGCTGTAGACGCTGAGCCCAAGTCGTCCAGACGGCCTGAGGACGCGAGCCATCTCTCGGAGCGCCTGCGGTCGGTCAGGAAAAAATTGCAGTCCGAGTTGGCAGAGCACGACATCGAAGCTGCGCGTTGCGAAGGGCAAATCCAGCGCGCTCCCCTCGGTCCACTCCACGTCGCTAGATTTCGCCCGGGCCACGGCCAGCATAGCTCCGTTGAGGTCTATGCCGACCAGCCTTCCAACGTGGCCGCGCTCGGCGAGCCGTCGCGCCACGACACCGGTCCCGCACGCCACGTCCAGTACGCTTTGGCCCTTCGCAGGCTCGATGCGATCGAGTAGATCATCGGCCCAGACCGACGTGATGGCGGGGACGAGATACCGCTCATACAATTCGGGAGCGCTGGCATCCATCTGCCAATGATCGTGAACTGTCATGACACCCTCTTGAAATTGGCCGGGTGAAACCGAGAAGATCAACAAATATTCCCCATGCTGACCGATAAGGACGGCCAACACAAGGTCTCTAAAAGTATGCTCGTCTCACGGAGGAGTGTCGACGTTTGGCAGAAACTGGCGAAGACCGGCCGCTGGTTCAGCGTCCCAAGCGCTTCTCGACCCGCTTGCGGCTATTGCCAACCTTCTTGACGGCCTTCTTTCACGGCCGATGCCGAGCGGCCGGTCTTCTTCGCTTCGTAGCGGACTTCGTAGTCCTGTCCCTTGGCGACGCGCGCCCGGTCCTGCTTGCCTCCACACGCTGTCTTTTTCTTCGCTGCCGCCATTCGAACTGGCGGCGAGGCAACGCTGCAGGGATTCGGGGGGTCCTGAAACGAATCCTGCCGTCCCGGCTTGAGTCCACCAGTTGCGTTGGAGTTCGTTGCGTGGCGTTTCAGCGACGTAAACCGGCGGCGGTCGGCGTGAAGGCGCCGT